>FTJN01929904.1_pt1 | contig 73887 bp, 55 predicted proteins | sample 1658361 | NCBI WGS metagenome assembly FTJN01 (sample SAMEA3914819, study PRJEB12502) | metagenome | biome: forest; material: soil | place: Canada | collected 2010-06-26 | depth 0.3 m
CGACCGCGACGGCCTGCGCGATCAGCTCCTGCGCGTGCGCCAGGCTGGTGCCGGAGCTGCGTTCGCCGCCCAGCATGCGCGCCACCTCGGCGACGCGCGCTTCGCCGGCCAGCGGCGTGACCTGGCTGGTGGTGTTGCCGCCGATGCTGCGCTTGGCGACGACGAAGTGGTGGTCGCCGCAGGCCGCGACCTGCGGCAGGTGGGTGACGGCCATCACCTGCACGTGGCGTCCGAGCCGCTTCATCAGGCGGCCCACCGAGTCGGCCACGGTGCCGCCGACGCCGGCGTCGATCTCGTCGAAGATCAGCGTGCCGACCGTCGCGGAAGCGGCGCGCGCCGCCGCGCCGTCGGCCACCGAGGACTGCGCCGCCGTGACCGCGATCGCCAGCGCCAACCGCGACAGTTCGCCGCCCGACGCCACCTTGGCGAGCGGACGCGGCGTGCTGCCCGCGTGGCCGGCGACGAGGAACTCCACCGTCTCGGCGCCGTAGGACTGCGGCTGTTCCTGCGCCACCAGCGCGACGTCGAAGCGTCCGCCGGCCATGCCCAGTTGCTGCATCGCCTCGGTGATGCGGCCGGCCATCAGCGGCGCCGCGGCCGCGCGGCGCGCGCTCACGCGTTTGGCCTCCGTGCGCCAGCGCGCGAGGGCGTCGTCGACCTTCTTCTGAAGACCGGCCAGGTCGGCGGCCGCGTCGAGCGCGGCGAGCGCCGTCTTCCACTCGCCCCACAGCGTGGCCAGATCCTCGGGCGAGCGGCGGAAGCGGCGCGCCAGGCTCATCCACGCGGACATGCGCTCGTCGAGCTCGGACAGGCGTTGCGGATCGAGGTCGGCGCGATTGAGGTAGCTCGAGAGGCTGTGCGCCGCGTCCTGCAGTTGCAGCTCGGCGCCGGCCAGCGCCTCGATGACCGGGCCCAGCGACGCGTCGTAGTCGGCTACCTCGCGCAACGCGCTCGTGGCGCGCGCCACGATCTTCAGCGCGTTGAGCTCGCCCTCGGACACGTCCTCCAACGCCTGCTGCGACGCCGTCATCAGGGCTTGGGCGTGCGACAGCCGGCCGTGTTCGGCGGTGAGCGAATGCCACTCGTCGTCGGACGGCGACAGGCGTTCCACCTCGGCCAGTTGCCAGGCCAGGCGTTCGCGTTCGGTGTCGAGCTCGCCCTGGCGCTCGCGCGCGCTCGCGAGCGCTGCGGTGGCCTGGGCCCAGGCGGCATGCGCGGCGGCGACCGGGCTGGCGTCGATGCCGGCCTGCTCGTCGAGCAGGGCGCGCACCGCGGCGGGGCGGGTGAGGCTTTGCCAGGCGTGCTGGCCGTGGATGTCGATCAGGTGGTCGGCCACCTCGCGCAGTTGCGTGAGCGTGGCGGCGCTGCCGTTGACGAACGCGCGGCTCTTGCCCTGGGCGTCGACCACGCGGCGCAGCAGCAGCATCTCGTCGACGGCGAAGCCGGCCTCGTCGAGCCAGCCGGCCAGCGACGCGGGCGAGTCGAATTCGGCCGTGATCTCGCTGCGCGTGCAACCCTCGCGCACGACGCCGCCTTCGGCGCGCGCGCCGAGCGCCAGCTGCAGCGCGTCGATCAGGATGGACTTGCCCGCCCCGGTCTCGCCGGTGAGCACGGAGAAGCCGGCGCCGAACTCGAGTTCGAGGGCGTCGACGATGACGAAGTCTTTCAGCGACAGGCGGCGCAGCATGGGATCAGGGACAGATGAGAGGGCTTGCAAGCATGCGGGGCGACAGGCTCATGCCGTGCGCCAGTGGGGGCAAAAGTCCCGGCGCTGCCGCCCGGGCGCGCCAAGCGAAGTTCAAGGGAGCGGCGGAACCGGCTCTGCCGGGCCGGTGCGGCTCGAGGCTACCGCAGGCGGTAGCTCGTTCGTGAGGCGACCGGCCGTCCACTGGACGGCCGTTGTCCACACGAACCCCTCGGGGAGTGGAGCCTGCAGAGGACTCGCGAAGCGAGGCCCCGGCGAAACGGCATCCGGCCTGCAAGCCGGATGCTTCCGAGCAGCCAGCGACCGTGGGACTCCACGTCATGCTGTCCCCTCGTGCCAATGCAGCTTGTTGCGCAGCGTGGCGTAGTAGCTCCAGCCGCGCGGGTGCAGGAAACGGGCCTTGTGCGCGGAGCGCTGCATGCGCACCGTGTCGCCCAGCAGCATGCTGGCCAGGCCGTGCATGTCGAAATTGGCGCTGGCTTCCTTGCCCTGCACGAGCTCGAGCCGAACCTCCTGGTCGTCGGGCAGCACGATGGGCCGGTTGGACAGCGTGTGCGAGGCCACCGGCACCATCGTCCAGCCGCCGATGCCTGGGTGCAGGATCGGGCCGCCGGCCGACAGCGCGTACGCGGTGGAGCCGGTGGGCGAGGCGACGATCACGCCGTCGGAGCGAATGTTGGCCACGTGGTCGGCACCCACCGACACGCGCACCTCGATCATGCTGGAGCTGCTGCTGCGCACCACCACGTCGTTGAGCGCGAAGCCCTGGAAGATCTGCTGCCCGTCGCGCCACACGCCGCCTTCGATCATCGGCCGGCTCTCGGCCTCGTAGTCGCCCTTGATCATCGGCGCGAGCGCGTCGCGCCAGCCGGTAGCTGCGATGTCGGTGATGAAGCCCAGGCGGCCCTGGTTGATGCCGATCAGCGGGATGCCGTGGCGCGCGAGCTCGCGGCCGATGCCCAGCATGGTGCCGTCGCCGCCCACCACCACCGCGAGGTCGCAGACCTGGGCGAGCTCGTCGATGCGCATCGCGCCGAAGTCGAGCCAGTCGGAGTTCATCGCCGTGTCGTGGTCGACCGACACCTCGACGCCGCTGCGCACCAGGAACTGGGCGATTTCCTCCAGGATGGGACGCACGCCCTGGGCCTGGTACTTGCCGAAAAGCGCCACGTGACGGAAGGGGGTCGACATGCGATGAATTACACCACAGCACCCCGGCGGCGGGCAGGCCGTCCGCCCAGGTAAATCGGGCGTTTCGCGCCCGGTTCGTGACGGTGGCGTGACGCCGTCGCCGGTGGGAAGGTTTTCACGCCAGGCCGGCGCGGAAAGGCGAACTTGCCGAGCGCGCCCGCGCCATCTCCGTACAATCACTCCATGCTCGACGAGCGCGCCAAGACACTGCTGAAGACCCTGGTTGAACGCTACATCGCCGACGGCCAGCCGGTGGGCTCGCGCACGCTCTCCCGCGCCTCGGGCCTGGAGCTGTCGCCGGCCACCATCCGCAACGTGATGGCCGACCTCGAGGAGCTGGGCCTGATCGTCAGCCCGCACACCTCCGCCGGCCGGGTGCCCACGCCGCGCGGCTACCGCATGTTCGTCGACACCATGCTCACGGTGCGCCCGGTGGATGCCGAGGCGACGATGTCGCAGCTGCTGTCCGACATCGGCGGCCAGCGCGAGCTGCAGCCCGACCAGCCGCAGCGCGTGATCGCGCAGGCGGCCTCGATGCTGTCCAACCTGTCGAGCTTCGTCGGCGTGATCACCACGCCGCGCAAGGCCGGCGTGTTCCGCCACATCGAGTTCCTGCGCCTGGGCGAGCGTCGGGTGCTGGTGATCCTCGTCGCGCCCGACGGCGACGTTCAGAACCGCGTGATCATCACCGCCGGCGACCACTCGCAGGCGCAGCTGATCGAGGCCACGAACTTCCTCAACGCGCACTACGCGGGACTGTCGATCGACGACGTGCGCGAGCGCCTGAAGACCGAGGTCGAGGCGCTGAGCGCCGACATCGCCGCGCTGATGCGCGCCGCGGTGCAGGCCGGCAGCGACGCCATCGCCGAGAGCGACGAGCAGGTGGTGGTGGCGGGCGAGCGCAACCTGCTGGGCGTGCAGGAGCTGCACCACGACATGCGCGGCCTGCGCGACATGTTCGACGTCTTCGAGCAGAAGACCCAGCTGATGCGCCTGCTCGAGGGCTCCAGCCGCGCCGAGGGCGTGCGCATCTTCATCGGCGGCGAGAGCCGCGTCGTGCCGTTCGAGGCGCTGTCGGTGGTGTCGTCGCCCTACGAGGTGGATGGCCAGGTGGTGGGCACGCTGGGCGTGATCGGCCCCACCCGCATGCCTTACGACCGCATGATCCAGATCGTCGACATCACCGCCAAGCTGGTGGGCAACGCGCTGTCGCAGCGATAGACGCCGACGCGCGTCCCGCGCGGGCGCCGGACACGCCTCAGAACATCGCGCCGATCATCTTGATGGGCGAGGTGCCGGTCAACATCGCGACGCCCGTCGCCGCCGTGGCCAGCGTGGTCGCATTGCCCAGCGCCGCGTTGGTGACGTCCGCCACGTCGGACGCGATCGCGGTCGGCAGGTCGACGGCCACCGCATGCACAGCGGCCTCCGCGCCATGCGCCACCGCCGCCACGCCGTCGATCACGGCATGCACGCCGCTCGAGACCAGGTGGATCCCGCCCTCGACCGCATGCTCGACGCCGACCGCGACATCCGCCGCCATCTCGAACGGGAAGGAAACGACGTCCTCGACGCCGTGGACGACGGCCATCCCGCCATTGGCCAGCGCCTGCATCGCGCGCTCGCTGAACGACACCGTCGCGCTCGCCGCGTCGCTCATCGCCTCGCCGACATTCGCGACGCCGTCGGCGATCGCCCCCGGCACCGCCTCGATCGCCTTCAGCACGCCGCTCCCGCCCCCGCCGCCGGAATTCACGGCCGCGTAGGGAGAGCCCGTCGAGGAACTGGTGGACAGGGACATGGGTGACATTGCTCCAAATGTGTCACCGATGCTACGTGGGCGCGCCGTGCGTCAAAGGGCGAACAGAAGCGGAAACATGGGCGAAATCGGGGCTGCCGGGCGGCGAGCGCCTTGTGGCTGCTGTCCGGCTGCTCCGCAGCCGTCCGTACAATCGCCCGCTCGTGGGCCGTTAGCTCAGTTGGTTAGAGCAGAGGACTCATAATCCTTTGGTCGTTGGTTCAAGTCCAACACGGCCTACCAATGAATATTGGGTGTACATCGGCAACATGAACCGATCGAGACATTCAGCAATGTTGGACTGACCTGCGTGCGCTACTGGTGGGTCAACCAGAATAAGACCTACCGGCACGAAGTTTCGGGAGGCTATCTCTGGTCGCCCAAGCGCAAGGCGAATCGTGTGGCGAATCCGTTCTACGACTTCATGCGTGAAGTCTCACCCGGTGATGTCATCTTCTCGTTTTCAGAGACCTTGATTCGTGCGATCGGCATCGCTTCGTCGCATGCATATGAAGCTCCCAAGCCGCTCGAGTTCAAGGAGACTGGTGCTTATTGGGAGAAGATTGGATGGCGCGCGGATATTCGATTCCATGAGCTTAGACTGCCGATCAAACCATCCCGCCATATGGACGTTCTTGCGCAACTGCTGCCAAAGCGGTATGCGCCTTTGCAGGCGAGCGGCGCGGGCCTACAGAGTGTCTATCTCACCAGGGTTCCCGACGACCTTGCCTTCGCGCTGATTGATTTGCTGGGCGCTGAGGCGCATGACTTGGTGCTCGGATTCCGGGTCGCAGAGGATTTGCCCAATGCCTCGGCAGTCGGCCTGGTGGAATGGGAAGAGCACGAGCTCAGCGCAGTTCAGGGCGACACGACGCTAGCGGACACGCAAAGGCAAGCCATCGTGTTGGCTCGGCGTGGGCAAGGCCTGTTCAAGAAGCGCGTCATGAAGATCGAGCATTCTTGCCGAATTACGGGAGTCAACCGCGAGGAGCATTTGCGTGCGAGTCATTGCAAGCCCTGGCGGGACGCGACGAACGACGAGCGGCTGGACGGGGAGAACGGCCTTCTTTTGACACCCAGCATTGATCATCTATTCGACCGAGGTTTCATCGCGTTCGAAGACAGCGGCCAAGTCATCGTCTCGCCAGTCGCACATCAAGATTCGTTGCGTCGCCTGGGTATCGATCCGGCCACGCCGCCGAAGACGGGAAACTTCTCGAGCGGCCAAAGACCTTTTTTGGCGTATCACCGTGAGAACGTGCTTCTGCGTTCGAATTTTCTGACCAGGTTGTAGGCTGCTTTGGAACAATCCAGAAACTTGCTCGAGCACCAGGCAATTGCGTCGAGCTTGCCTGAAGGCGCCGCCAAGATCGTTCCTGGGTCGACGTGGTCAGCGACTACTTCATCGAAGACCACATCCGCGACCTCGGTGCGCGCCTGATCCAGTCCGCGCCGTTGCCTTGGGCCGGCGTGCCGATCAGCTGCCGTCGGCCTGGGAGGATGCCGCGCGCGGCTTGCGCAGCAACGACCACGCCATTCCCCCCATCAACGCCAGCCCCGCCAGCAACGCCGCCCACAGCCATGGCGAGTCGGACGACGTTGGCGCTCCAGCCTTCACCACGTCCGCGATCGGCGACGACGGCGCCGATGCGGCGATTGGCGCCGCGACGGTCGCCGTGGCCTCGGGAAGCGGTGCATCCGGCGCGCGCGCGGGCATCAGCGCCGCGAGGGTCATGGGCGCCGTCTGCTCGGTGGCCGTCGCGCGCGCGAGCACGAAGGGGCCCTCGCCGCGTGCCACGAAGACCAACTGGCGCGGACGCACGCCGACGCGGATCGTCGGCGCCGTGTGGCCCAGCTGGCTGATGGGCCCGAAGGTCTCCAGCCGCAGGGCCGCCCACGACTCGCCGCCCAGGCGCAGCGGCGGCGAATGCAGGTCGGGCGCGCCGGACGGCTGCGTCAGCCAGTAGACGTTGGCCTCGGCGACGTCGTCCCACACCGGGCCGGCGCGGTCCGCCGATCGGTCGGCCTTCAGGCGCAGGGCGTGCAGCGAGCCGCGCAGCAGCGAGTGGCGCGGGGGCGTGCGCGGCCCGTCGACGCGGCCCGCGACCATCACCTGGCCGATGGTGTCGACGTCGGTCGGCGCGACCTGCACCGCGGCGATGGGCAGGTTGCGCGGCAAGGCGTACTCGCACGAATTGGCATCGCAGTTCGTCGCCGCGATGGCCGCGCTCCATTCGAGCGGCGGCGGGGCGGGCCGGTGCGGCACGCGCGTGATCGTGGCCGTCACCAAGGGCGGAATGGCCGAGCGCGGGGCCGTGGTCAGGCGCAGGTAGCGCGCCGGCACGGCGTCCAGGTCGATGGGGTCGGACTTCAGCTGTTCGCGGCCGGACTTCGTCGCGAGCGCACCGGCCGCGCCCACCTGCGGCAGCGCCTGCAACTGCACCACCTGCGCGTCTTCCGCGACGGTGCGCCAGTGCTGCAGGTCGTCGCTGGCCTCGATGCGCAGCGTGTAGGCGCCTTGCGTTCCGGGTTCGAGACCCAGCTCGAGCTGCATCAGGTCGAGACGGGCGTCGCGCGCGTCGACGACCCAGGCCTGGCGCGGACGCCCCTCGATGGACGATGCGGCGTCGGCGGGCGGCAGCGGCACCTTGTAGAGGCGGGCGGGCATGCGCTGCGGGTCGGGCGCAGGCGTGGGCACCTCGGCCCATGCGAAGGCCATCGCGTCGCCCGCGGCGTTGCGCACGCGCAGGTCGGACAAGTCCAACCGGCCCGACGCTTGCCGCGCCGTCGTGTTCACGTTCAAGGTGTAGTAGGGGCCGGTGCCGGCGAGCGTCAGCGGCAACGGCGCCGCGACGGCGCCCGGCGCGGCCAGGCCGGCCTGCGAACAGGCCAGCGCGAGCATCGCGAAGCCGGTGAGCGCGGCGTTCTTCATGCGGGTTCTCCAAGAGCGTCCGGCGCGGCCGCCTTTGCCTCGTCGCGACGCGGCGGCATCGGCGCGAAGTAGCCCACGGCCAGCATCAGTGCGCCGACCACCAGGAACGACACGATACGCGACAGGCTGCCGCTGTCGGCCAGCTCCACGAGGAACAGCTTGGCCACCACCCCGCCCAGCAGCGCGGCGCCGACGATCCACAGCACGCGGCGCACGCGGCGATGCCCCAGCAGCATCAGGGCCACGCCGATCAGCGACCACGCGACCGACAGCGCCGCCTGCGTCAGCCGCGACGCATACAGCGCATCGGCGTCCCACGCCACGCCGGCCCAGTGGTGGCAGGTGCGCAGCACCATGCCGGTGACCAGGCCGAAGGCCGTCATGCCCAGCACCGCGGGCAGCGCGGTGGGTGGCATGCGCTCGCGCCAGGCGGCGGGCAGCACGCGTACCCAGCCGACGATGGCCAGCAGCGCCACGCCCGCGCCGATCTCCAGCGGATTGACGAGCGGCACCCACGGCAGCGGGGCGGCGTCACCGGCGCTCGTGTTGGCCACCCACAGCCAGCCGAACAGGTAGACGGCCAGCGCGCCGCAGCCGACGTTCAGCCACGCGTCCCATGCCGCGCCCGTCTTCCAGCGACGCAGCAGCGACGGCTGCACGCTGGCGACCAGCACCAATGCCGGTACCGCCATGGCGGCAAGCAGGCCCCAGGCCGAGCCGGGCGCCACGGCGGGCGCGGCGCGCGCCGCGCACTCGCGCGTGGCCAGGGCGACGAACAGCCACCAGCCGGCGAGGCGAAGCGGCGCATCGAACAGCGGCCGACGCCAGGGGGCCTGCATCCGCAGCAGCCACGGATGCGCCAGCAGCGCGAGCGGCCAGGCGAGCCAGCCCAGGTTGGCCGACGGTGCGACGTCCTGCGGCGCCGCCGCGGCCGCCACGATCCACAGCGGCACCGTGACCAGCGTCGCCTGGCCCAGCACGCGCCAGTCGCGCCAGCGGGCGATCGCCACCGCGGCGGCGGCCGTCAGCGTGAGCCAGATCAGTTGCCAGTGCGGCCAGGCGTCGAATGCGGCGGGCGAGGCCGAGGCTTCGAGCGTGCGCCACACCAGCGGCGGCAACACGCGCGACCACCAGAACAGGCTCCAGGCGACGAGCGCCCATTGCGCCGCGAGGGAGTGCCACCAGGCGCGTGCCGGCGCGGCGGAGGCGCCGCGCAGCAGGTCGCCGATGACCAGGCCCGCGCCGGTCAGGAGCAGCGGGCCCCACAACGTCGAGGCGACGGAGACCGTGGCCTCCAGCGAATTCCAGAGCGGATGTCCGAACACCAGGCCGGCAACCCCCGCGGCGAGCTGCAGCGCGATACCCGAGCCCACCAGCGCGCCTGCGCGCAGGCGGGTGCCGATCCAGGCGGCGGCCAGGCCGATGAACGGCCAGACGAGCGCCGCGTCGGCCGGTGCCAACTGGAACAACAGGCTCGCGCTCGCGACGGCCAGGCCCACGACCAGGCCGACACTGCTCGCGATCGGCACCGGACGTGGCGCACCCGCGGCGGCGGCGCGCCACGCGTCGCGCAGGCCCAGCCAACCGGTGGCCAGCAACGCGACGCCGATCAGCAGCGCGGCGACCAGGTCTTGCCACGCATGGCCCGCGGTCGGCGAGTCGCCGGTGATCTGCAACGACACCGTCATCGCCGTCAGGGCTGCCAGGTGCAGCAGCGCGCTGGCCACGCGCAGCGTCGGCGCGGCCAGCCGGCCCGTCAGCGCCGCGCAGCCGTAGGCGATCCAGGCCGTGATCGCGCCGGCCCACAGCATCGGGCACAGCATCCAGGCCAGTGCCGCAAACGCGAAGGACGCCGCGAACGGCACCGCGGTGGCGACGATCCGTTCGACCGCGGCGCGTTGCGCCTCCGCCATCCGGCGGCGCACGGCGTCGACCGCGCACAGCGCCACGGCCAGCATGGCCATGCCCAGTGCGGAGCCGGCGATCAGCGGCACGTCGCCGCGCAGATCGAGCGTGAACCCGGCGACCAGGCGCAGCGCGGCCCCCAGCATCACCACCAGCGCAAAGGCGCGCGCGTAGGTGCGGCGCTGGCGCGCGCCGAGCCAGTACATGCCGGCGGCCTCGATGGCCCAGGTGGCACCCGTCCACACGCCTTGCAGCGCGAGCGGGATGGCCAGGGTGCCGAAGATCGTGCCGACGATCACGTGCGCCTCGCCCAGCAGCGCGTAGCGCGCGTGCCGGCCGCGCATCAGGGCGCCGCCGAGCAGGATGTGGAAGAACGCGAACGCGCAGGCGGCCCAGGCGGGACCCCAGTGCATGTCGCGCACCAGCAGGTACTGCAGCGAGAACGCGGCCAGCGGCACGCCGAACGTGAGCGTGCTGTCGACTCGGCCCACCTGGTGCAGGGCGTCGACGGCGCGTGCCGCGAGCGGCAGGTCCGGCGACGGCGCATCGCCGGCGGCCAGCGCGCGACGCGCGAACAGCATGCCGGTGACGGTGAACAGCAGGAAGAAGAACACGAGGAAGGCCTGCACGCCGGCGTAGTCGGCGTCCACGTAGTGCAGGTGGGCCCAGGCGCCCGCCAGCGCGGAGGTGGCGACCGCGCCGACCAGGTTCAGCGGACGCCAGGCCTTGAACCACGCCATCGCGAGGATGCCCATGTCCAGCAGCGCCATGTACGTCATCAGCGGCATGTACGCGCCGCTGCCGCCGCCCACCAGCACGGGCGCGGCGAAGCCTTCGGCGACGGAGATGAACGCGAGCCAGGGCGCGTCCTGCTTGACGGCCAGCAGCGCCCCGGCCACCGACACCAGCGCCATGAACGCGAACGCCGCGTTGGCCGACAGCAGCGGGTTCAGGTGCAGCGCGCCGAGTGCCGTCAGGTAGAACACGCCGATGCCGGCGCCCTGCAGGATGAGGCCGTAGTCGCTGCCGCCGGCGGCGTCCTTGCGGTCGCGCAGGCGCCAGCCGAGGAAGGTCAGCACGACGCCCACCAGCGCCACGCCCATGTAGCGGAACTGCACCGGCACCGTGACGCGTTCGGCCGTGTAGCGCAGCAGGAAGGCCAGGCCCAGGAACAGGATCAGCACGCCGACCTTGACGATGGTGTTGCCGCCGAAGATCCAGCGCGAGACGACCGGGGGCAGGCGATCGCGCAGCGGCACGGCGGGCGGCGGCGGCGGTGCCACGCGGGGCGGGGCCGTGACGCGGGCCGGCGTGGGGGCCGCGGCGACGACGGGCTCGACCGGGCGCGGCGCGGGCGCGTCGACCGGCGCGGGCGCTACCGGCACGCTGGCGACGGCGGGCTGCGAGGCCGGGGAAGCCGTCGCGGCCCGGGGCGGCGGCACGGCTTCGACCGACGCGGATGCCGGCTCGTGCGCTTTCGCGGTGGCTGCGGGCGGGCCATCGGCGCGCAATTCGCGCACCACGTCGCGCAGATGCCCCAGCTCCTGTTCCAGCACCACGACGCGACGCACGAGGGTGGCCGTGTCCAGATCGGGCTTCGCGGGTTGCGACGGCGTCGCGCGCGCGCTCCACCACCAGCCGGCGAAGCCGCCGAGCACCGCCATCGCCAGTGCGGCGGACGCGCTCCCCAGCGCACAACCGACCAGCGCTCCGATCACCACGAACACGAGCTTCAAGCGCTTCCCCTGTGTCAACACGACCGCAGGATTATCGAGGCGCGGATACCACGATGGCGGCCGTCGTTTGGGGGGTATCGCGCCGCGCTACCGGCGGCAGCGCCGTGCGGGCCATGCCGATCCACGCTGCACTGCAGCATCTGGTACGGCTTATGCATGGTCGCAGGCAAGCTTCAACTGCCGCAGGAGGGCTGCTTCATGACGGATCAGGCTGCTACCCGGTTCTCGCACGTCAAGCCGGCCGACACGCCGTGGCGCAGCGACGGCCTGCGCGACTTCTTCCTGTACAAGGATCTGGGCGTCGCCGCGGCGACCAACGGCCAGGTCATCGCGCACCTTGTGAAGGCCAACATGGCACCGGAAAAGGGCACCGGCTGGCACCGGCATGAGGCCGCCTTCCAGATCGTGCTGATGACCAAGGGTTGGGCCAGGTTCATGTACGGCGACCAGGAGACGCTGGTGGAGGCCGGCGACTGCGTTCACCAGATGCCCGGCATCGTCCACTACCTGTTCGACTACTCCCCGGACATGGAATACCTGGAGATCGTCTCGCCGGCCGACTTCAAGTCGATCGACATGCCCGCGCCCTGCGCGGTGCCCGAGCCCGCGGGCTGGTGAGCGCGCGTCAGAAGTCCATGTCGAGCTCCTCGATGTCGTCGGGCTCGCGCCTGGCGGCGGCGATCCACTCGGCCATCTCGGGCATCGCCATGATCGTGCGCGTGTATTCGATGCACGGGCGATTGAGCTTGACGTCGTAGGTCAGGAAGCGCGTGACCACCGGTGCGTACATCGCGTCGGCCACGGTGCGGCGCGCGCCGAACAGGTAGGGGCCGCCATAGGTGGCGATGCAGTCGGTCCAGATCTCGACGATGCGGTCGATGTCGGGTTGCGCGCCGCCCCAGATCTTGTGGCCCGGCAGGCGCGCCTTCAGGTTCATGGGCAGGGACGAGCGCAGGTTGGCGAAGCCGGAGTTCATCTCGCCGCTGATCGAGCGGCAGTGCGCGCGGGCGAGGCGGTCGGCGGGAAACAGGCCCGCGTCGGGGCACACCTCGTCGAGGTATTGCGCGATCGCGAGGGTGTTCCACACGCGCGCGCCGTCGTGCTCGAGGCGCGGGACGCGGATCGACGGCGCGAGCAGCAGCAGCTCGCGCCGGGCGTCGGCGTCGTCGGGCGACACCATCGTCTCGGTGAACGGCAGCCCCGAGAACTTCGCGAGGAGCCAGCCGCGCAGCGACCACGACGAATAGTTCTTGCTGCTCAGCGTCAGCGTCGCGACGGGGCCGGCCTTGGGCTTCGTCGCCGCGGCCTCGGCGGCCTGCTTGCGGGCGGCGGGCTTCGCCGGGCTCTTGGCGGATGCGGGCATGGGCAACTCCGTGGCGGATTCGTTGCGATTCGACGCAAGGGGCGTGCCACGATGTGGATTGCCGCAGCGGGCTCGCCAGCGGCACGCTAGTTGCATCGCGTCCGCGGGTGAACCTCGCTGGAGAATCCATGATGTACCAGGCCTATCAAGCGCAGTCCGACCTGTTGCGGCCGCTGCGCCATCTGGCGAAGGCGCATGGCGCGATGCTCGGGACGGAGCCGCCGCAGCCAGGGCTCGCCAGCATCGGCCGCCCCGGGATGGCCGCGAGCAAGGTGTTCGAGCTGTCGGAGGTGACGCACCGCCGGCCGCCGTGGCGCATCGACAGCGTGCTGGTCAAGGGCGAGCCGCAGCTGGTCGTCGAGGAGATCGCGGCGCGCACGCCGTTCGCCGAGCTGCTGCGCTTTCACAAGCCGGGTGTCACGGGCCAGCCCAAGCTGCTGGTGGTCGCGCCGATGTCGGGCCACTTCGCGACGCTGTTGCGCGACACCGTGCGCGCGGCACTGCAGGACCACGACGTCTACGTGACCGACTGGCTCAACGTGCGCGACGTGCCGCTCGCGGCGGGGCGCTTCGGCCTGGACGAGTACATCGAGCACGTGATGCGCTTCACCGCGGCGCTGGGCCCGGGCGGCCATGTGCTGGCCGTGTGCCAGCCCACCGTGGCCGCGCTGGCGGCGGTGGCGTTGATGTCCGAGGACGGCCATCCGGCCACGCCGGCCAGCCTCACGCTGATGGCCGGCCCGATCGATTGCCGCATCAGTCCCACCGGCGTGAACCGGCTGGCGATGTCCAAGCCCATCGAATGGTTCGAGAAGAACCTGATCAGCCGCGTGCCCTGGCAACACGCCGGCGCCGGCCGCCGCGTCTATCCCGGCTTCGTGCAGCTGTCGGCCTTCATCAGCATGAACCGCGAGCGCCACGAGAACGCGTTCAAGGACTACTACAAGCAACTGCTCGAGGGCGATTTCGACCGCGCCGACGTCACGCGCGTCTTCTACGAGGAGTACCTGGCGGTGGCCGACCTCGCGGCGGAGTTCTATCTCGAGACCGTCGCCAAGGTGTTCCAGGAGTTCGCGCTGCCGCAGGGGCTGCTGACGTTTCGCGGGCGCAGGATCGACCCTGCCGCGATCCGCCGCACGGCGCTGGTGACGATCGAAGGCGAGCGCGACGACATCTGCGCGATCGGCCAGACACTGGCCGCGCAGGACCTCGCGAGCAGCCTGCGGCCGTACCTGCGCACGCACTACGTGCAGTCCAACGTCGGCCACTACGGCGTGTTCAGCGGCAAGCGCTGGCAGAACCAGATCTACCCGATCGTGCGGGACGTGATCCACATCTCGGGGTGACGAGGGCCGGGACGAATGCGCGCGCGCGTCGCGCGGGCGTGCATTCGATGCGCGGCAGCTCGAGGCGGGCACGTTCCCTGGCGAAGGTCTTCTCGAAGGCGGTGCGTGTCATGGGACAGGCGCCCGTCGGGCACGTGATTGATCGATCGTCCGCGTTGTCGTGCCTGAAAGCGCTAGCGGGCGTTCAACGCGTCCACTGAAACTCCCTGGCTTCCAGCGCCCCCTGGCGGGCAGCCTTCGATTCGGGACTGTCGTGGTTTTCGGGGACATCGGTGTCGTCGAACTTGATGTCGGAGTACGCCGTTCCATCGCTCTCGTAGCGCCAGTAGAGGAACCGGGTGCCACGTTGACCCATGAAGTACTTGCGATTCACGCTCCAGCGGCTACGTTCGGACAGGAGGAGCACCTTGGATGCTTCGCGCATCTGCTTCTTGAACCCGGCGATCGAGTCGTGCACGTAGTGATCGAAGAGCAGATCGAAATCGGCGCGCTCCTGGGGCGCCATCGCGCCGACCAGCTTGTGCTTGTAGGCGTCGAAGATGGCGGACTCCTTCACGCCGATGCTGCTGCGGAAGTACCCTGTCTGGGAGAACGCGATGCCCTGGACGTCGTGCCACCAGTCGTCATCGGTGATGGTCATGTAGGGATCGACGATGGCGGGTTTGAGCCGGCCGTCGGTCAGGCGTCGACGCCGGCTTTCGCGCCATTCGTAATAGTGCTGCATGTGCCACACGACCGCGTGCTCCAACTTGTCGTGTACCCATTCCGGCGCACGCCCGATGTAGTTGTTGAAGACTCGCTCGAGTTCAGGGGAGATGTCGAACAGGGTGCCGGCTCGCGCCAGAACGTCGCTCGGTGCGTCCAGCGGCACGCCGGCCTTGTAGGCCTCGATGTACATGTGGCACAGGGGAATGCGCGCCAGTTCGTTGCAGCGCCCCTCCTGGTAGGCCGGATCCGCCGGCCCGTACCCGCCGCCCACGTCCGAATGCATGCCGGGATAGACCCGTTCGAGGCTGTTGGCAGGCATGTCATTGTTCTTGCGGATCGAGTCGCCCGGGAATTTCTCGCGCACTTCCTGGCCTGCGACGTAATGCACGCATCGCTGCACGTAGGGGGGGATCGCCAGGTCGTGAGCCCAAACCGCATGCCCCCCCCGGTCCACTTGATGGAGCACGCCCTCGGCCACTGGCCGCAGCGCCGGCACGGGGAGCGTGACCAGCGTCGCGCCAACCTCGCCGACGACAGTCTCGGCGCGGCTGCCACCGAACCCGGTCGACGACACCGTGTCGAAGACGCCCAGGAAGTACACGACGATCCGTGGGCGCTTGCCGTTGGCGCCGGGCTGCTTCCAGAGCAGTTCGTGGCCGTTCCAGTCGCCCATTTCCTCGCCGAGCATGCGCGTGAACGCGCGCGCTTGCGTGGCGCCGCGCGAGAAGCCGAAGACCGCCAGGTTGATCTGGTTGACGAAGGGCATCTGCTTGTCGACGTACTCCTTGAGCCTGCGCATCATCCAGCGGATGCGAGCTTCACCTTTGATCGCAGCGGCCATGCCAAGCGCCCCGTCGACGCTATCGCCGGAATCACTGACACCTTCCTTGTGGCAAGGCGTGCCGACGCCCTCGATATATTGAGCCTGAGTCCTCGACGCGGTGGCCACGTGAGCAAACTGCCAGAGCTTTGCCACGTTGCTGTATTTCACATCGGCAGGCTTTACAGATCCAAAGCCATCCTTTTCATAGTTGTTTCCAGTCCCATCGAAGAAAGCGCTGAACCAGATCGGCTTGGGGCATGTCTTGCATGCTGCCATTCGGTCTGCCTGAAGATCGAGGGCGGACCTTGCAGCCTTGCGTAGAGCCACCTCGGACGGCGTGATGTCGGTGATTCGGCGTACCGCCATTGACGAATTGGGCATGGATATGTTTGTTTGGTGCGTCAATACATCGCGACCGGCTTTTTCTTGCCGAAGTAGGGGTTCGGCACTTCCTTCAGGCAAGGCCGATCGGTCAGCACCGGCAACTGGTCTCGTTTCCTGATATCCAAGCGCGGCGCGGCACCTTCGGCGTCGACGACATCGGCCTCGACATGGCCATCAGGGTAGAAGTGAAGAAGCAAGTTGTCGCCGTGCGCGCGAACGGGTGCGTGCTTGATCTCCAGTTCGCCGGAGCACCATGCCGTACCGGGCATCGTCGCCTTCATCGTGTATTTGTCGTACTCGCGCCCGACGGCGGCATAGGTCTTCAGGTCGACGACACGGAACCACCATACCTTGAACCGCTTCGGGGTCGCCCAGCGGTAGTCCCAGGCAAGGTTGGGACTCGCCGCTCCATTCAATCGCCAGTTCTCAGCGTTCCGCGGTGCAGTTCGACCGCCACTTCCCGCCGCGGCGAACGCGATATCGTTCTTGTCGGCGGGCAGGATGAAAACATCGTAGATATCGTGATCCGTATAGTTGTAGGCCCCGACCCCGATGAGCTCGAAGTTCGGATCGTTCCATTTCTTGACCTCGCCGGGCGCAATGCCTTCGCTGTCCTGTCGCTCCTGACTGCATGCGGAGGTCAGGGCGATCGCCAGCGCCACCGTCGGAATCGCAGTGAGACGCCTGTTCACGGCGTGCCTTTCATGCTCGCCCAGTCGGCATCTGCCAGCGTGGCCAAGGCAGCCGCCAGGCTGGAGCCGTTTGCCGTCCGCTCGAAGGCCGGGCGCATCGCGGGGCGCTCGTCGAAGTGTTCCCCGAATTGAATGGCCAAGCCGCAATAGACCTCGATGTCGATGTTGGACTCGATGGAATGCGCGCGTGCGCGTTCGATCTGTGCGCTGAAGAATGCTTGGCGCTCGATCACGGGAACCCGTGCGAGCGCGTCTGGATCTTCTGACCGAAAGCGCTCGATGAGCGTGAACGGGTAGCAAGCGTCCAGCAGGCGTTGTTCTTCAGCTTCGCTGATGCGCAGTGGAAGTCGTTCATCGGTTGCTTCCGGGCCTGGCTCCTCGAATCGTTCCACGGTCACCGCCTGTCGTGCATCCCAATATATCCAACGCGATACTGTTTCGGCCAGCAGCACCGAATGGCGAGGGCGAACGATTTCCAACCAGAAAGGAAGTACGCGCGGGTCGAAGAATCGCATCACCATCGTGGTGTTGTCGGCCAGCTTGACGTCGGCGAAACGCATCAGACGGATGGCCAGTTCGCCCAGCGGCAATCTGGACACGATGAAGCTTCCGGCGGAACGTCCCGTCGCGGCATCCAACAGGGTGGCAGGCAAGGCGTTCGCCAACTCGGGGCGAGAAATTTCAAAAAGCAGAGGGCCGGCCTCTGCGGCACCCCGGCCGGTGGATCCGGTCAAGAGTGAGCGCGCCCTCGATGCAGGCCAGATGCGCCTGGCGGCATCGGGCATGTCGCGCAAGAGTGCACCGTCGACCAGCGCAAACGCGCTGCCTGCCGTTGAACTCTCGACCGCATCCCGAAGCTCGGTGGTCATCGGCGGTTCGGATACAGGCCGCGATGAGTTCATGTCTTCGCTGCAAACGGCGATGCCATCGCCGCGGCACTCAGGAGACAGGATTCGCAGATCTGCTGCGGCAATGCGGGCATGGCAAAAGCTTGCTCCTTCGCCCCGACCAAGCTCTTCGTCGCCGCATGCACCGTGATCGTCCCCGGACACATCACCGTGACGTTGCCGCCCTCGATGACGATGCTCGCCCCACCCGCGGTCGCAAGCGTGATCTTCTTGGCCGACGCCCAGTCGATGTTGGCGCTCTGGCTCTGGATCCTGAGGTCGTTGAGCGCGGCGACCTGGAGCGTGCCGGCTTGCGATTGAACGTCGATGTCGCCGGCACCCGCGATCATCGTCAAGCCGGTTCCAGCAGCCTTGTCGCCCGCCTTGATCGCACCACCCAGGAAGCCGATCGCCTGGCCCGTATGCAGCCGCATGGCACCGCCCACGGCCACATCCGTGTCCTGGCCACTCGCGAACTGCACGTTCTCCTGGCTGACGAAGGCCGTGTCCTGGCCCGACACCATCGCCAGGCCTGCGCGCGCACTGACGTTGATGACGGCGTCGGTGCCGTGCGGGACGCTGCCGGTGCTCGTTGCTGTCGACTTGTTGCCGGCGTCCGTGAACGCTCCATCGAGCGCCTTGCCCGACACCATGCCGCTCGCCTGCGTCAGCCAGGCAGCGATCGGCGAGGCCTTTTCGTCGAGCGTGCTCTGTTGCGAACCGGAGGTACCGATCACGCCGGACAGTTGCACCGTCCGATGCGTCTGCACCGCGCCGTTGAACGCGTTCGCGAGCATGTTCCATTGCCTGGCCAGCGCGATCCCCGCGGCGTTGTCGCCGGCCGGATCGGCCGCCGAGGCGCCATAGGTCGAGAGCAGCACGCCTTGTCCGCCGCGCACCGCGCCGTAGGCATCCGTGCGCAACTCGAAGCCCACGCCGCGGAAGCTGCCGCGATGGTTGTCCGCCTGGTGGATCAGGTGGCCCAGGTTCAGCTGCGTCGCATGCTGCGTCGTCGCGAGCTGCACGCGCAGTTGCGCGGTGCTGTCGTCGAACACGAGCTGGTTGAACCCGTCGCCGCCGAACTCCTTGGTCTTGTAGCCCGACAGCGCCGCCGCGTTGCGCTGGCCGCCCTGGCCCAACTCGCCGGCGCTGCCGCCGTGCCAGGCCGGACTGTTGCCGCCGCTCAGGTTGCCCTGCGCGCCGGGGCTCGCGTCGCTGCTCTGCGCGTAGACGCTCGCGTCCACGTCCTGCGCGTCGCCGCCGCCGGGCGTGACCGCCTCGCCGCCTTCGCCGCGGCCGTTGTACAGGCTGCACATCACGTACGGCCGCTCGATGTCGTCGTCGAAGAAGCTGACGAGCACCTCATGGCCGATGCGCGGGATGAAGGACATGCCCGTGCCGTTGCCGGCCAGCGGCTGCTGAACGCGCACCCAGGTGCTGGCGGGCGCGCCGGGGTCGTCGGCGTCCTGGAACTCGTAGCGGATGCGGATGCGGCCGAGCGCGTCGACGTGCACTTCCTGGTTGCCTTGGGGCTGCGTGCTGCCGTCCACGCCGACGACGGTGGCGATGAGCGGGCCGGCCACGCGCGGGCGCATCGACGTGCGCGCGCCCGACTCGTCGATCAGCAACGGCCGCCACGGCACGCTGGCGCGCAGCGCCTCGAAGGTGTTGGCGTAGCCGCGGTCGGCGGCACGGGCGCGCAGCGCTTCGTCGAGCCAGTGCGGCAGCACGGCGGCGCCGCTCTCGCTGGCCTTGGCCTTGCGCGTGAGCGTGTCGCTCAGGTCCTTGGGCAGGTTGTTCACGCCCACGTGCGTGGCACGCGTGAGCAGGAAGCGCTTGTCCTTGTCGGGGGAGATCGCGTCCAGCATGTCGAGCATGGACTCGGCCAGCGTGAACGTGGTGCCGGCCTCGAAGCTGCGCACCACGCCGCGGCCGAGCCAGCGCTTGTGGCGGGCCTCGAGGGCCTGCTGCCTCAGGCGCAGCGAGCGTTCGGCCTGGCCGGCGTCGGCAAAGGCGTAGCCCTGCGTGCTGTCGTAGTCCTCCAGCCACAGCGCGTTGTCGCCGCCGACGGAGCCCACCGTCGGCACTTCGGCGCTGACGACCCGGCCGGTCTTGTAGTCGTAGCTCACGGCGCTGAGCGTGGCGACCGGCTGGCCGCGCACGCCGCCGAAGACCTGGATCGTGTCCTGTTCTTCCTGCACGCCGTCGCGGTGGAAGCGGATGCCGGCGCCGCCGAGCGCGCTGGCCGACGCGACGTTCTCGGGGCAGCTGTCGCTCGCTGTGGAGTCGGCGAAGAAGACGACGATCGGCCCGGGCGTGCCTTCGTCGGCCTCCACGAACCGGTAGCCGATGCCCTCTTCGGCCAGCAGCCGCGCGACGAAATCGAGATCGCTCTCGCGGTACTGCACGCAGTAGCTGCGCACGCCGCCTTCGGTGGCGTCCGCCAGCAACTGGCCGACGCAGGGCGACCAGCGCCAGCTGCCGTAGGCCGCGTAGTCATCCAGCACGGCCTCGACGATGGCGGTGACGTTCTGCTCCTGCCATACGCGGCTGCGCAGCGTCTGCGAAAGAAATCCGATCCACGGTTGCACGACGAGCCGATAGCGCGCGAAGCCGCCGTCGCTGTCTTCGGCCTGGGCCTGCGCCACCATGCCGCTGCGGCGATGTTCGCTGCCGTCGGCCAGCACGGTGACGAGCGTGACGGGTTGCGCGAGCATTGCATCCAGGTCGAGGTCGGCCTGCTCGTGCAGCGCGACCACTTCCATGCGCCACGGCTGGCTCAGCGCCTCTTCGACGACGAAGGCTTCCACCTGCAGTCCGTCGAGCTCGCCTTCGCCTTCGATCCGGTACAGGCGCATGCTGCCGTCGAGCAGGCCGCCCAGCAGATTGCCCAGCCCGCTCTCGAGTTGCCCGAGCGCATCGGAGGCGCGCGACGCCAGCGCGGCGAGCGCGTCAGCCGCGCCGGCCACTGTCGGCTCCGTCGCTGCGCGACGTCTTGGGCGCGCGGGCCGCGGGGCAGGCGTCGACCTTGCCCCAGTGGCCGTCGCAGGCGCGGTTGCGGCACTGGCGCGCCTCCACCAGATCGCTGTTGGACGAGCATTGGTGCACCTGGTTCGTGACGCTGGCGGGCGTCGCCTCGCTCACGACGACGGGCGCCGGCGCGATGGCGGCGGGCTTGGCGCCGCGCTTGTCCAGGCGCGCGATGATGGCGGCGACGAGTTCGGTGTCGGCGTCGTCCTCGGTCTTGCGCGCCTTGCGGGTTGCCGGAGCCCGGGCGTCGGCGTGCGCGACGGCGGGCTTGGCGGAAGCGACGGCCAGGGTCCTGGCGCCGCCGTCCTTGCCGTGCACCTTGTCTTTCCTGGCCGGCGAAGGCGCGGCGGTCGCGTGCGCGGAGGGCGTCGACAGGTCGGCGTCGCGCAACGCGAGCTTGTCCAGGGGATTGACTTGCGGCTGCGAAGCAGCCAACGGCGACGCCTGCGCGACCGCCGTTCCGGATACGGCCTCCGGTACCGACGCCGCCGCGAGTTCGATGCGCGCCACGGTGGCCGTCGCCGCCGAGGCGGCCAGCGGCGCCGATGCCGCCATGGCCAGTGCGACGGATGCCGGACGCTCTGCCGCTGTCACGGGAACGACACGCGGGGCCGGCGCGGCGGCGACGGTGGCCGCGGCATCGTCGAACGGGCCGAACGCGACGAACGCGCCAATGCCGCCGGCGAGCGCGACGGCCAGCGCCGCGATGCCGTATTTATTGCGGGAAGGCTTGTTCCGGGCCGATACCGAAGCCGGTATCTTCCCGTCGCGCTCGAGCGAGGCGAGCATGCGCGTCTGCGAACTCTTGTCCGGCGTGCCGCCTGCGGGAGGACTCAACAGGCTCGGACGGCCGGATACGGCCCTGGGTGTCTTGTTATCGGATGATTCCATGTCGGAATTCTGTGCTCCCTGGCGAGACCCGCTCCCTGTTGGACACGGACCTGCGATTTGATTCTATGGGCATTCATCTCGCCTACACCCCACCAGAAAGTGGGATTGCAATGGCGCCAGGGTCATCAACAATGGCACCCCTGCCTCCTGCGTGGAGGCCGCGCGGCTGCACGACTCGTCCTCATGTTATTTGGTGTCTTTTTGTATTTCTTGTTGGTCGTTGCAGTACTGGCCCTGGTATGCCTGCCGCCGCTGCGCGAGCGCGCGACGGCCGGCGTCTTCGGCCTGTGGCGGCGCAGCCGTGCGCGCGGCGCCGCGTGGCGCCACGCGGGCGCGCAGCAGGCTGCGCGGCGCGCCGAATCCGCCCAGGACTCCGGGCAACGGCTCGTGACGGCGTTGCGGCGCCACGTCGTCGCGCTCACGGCGGCGGCGGTCGTCGTCGTCGCGTTGCCGCTGGGTGCGGCGCTGCTGCGCGGCGCGTTTCGCGTCGACAGCTTCGACCCCGACGCCAGCCACGCGGTCGACGAACGCGTGGCCGAATTGCTCAAGGGCGAGGAACTGGTGCCGCCGCCGCCATTGCCGCCGGAAGTCTTCATGACCACCGAGGTCGAGGAGTGGCAGCCGCTCGCGCGCAGCGCGAGCCGCCAGTGGAACCTGCTCGACGAAACCTTCCGCCAGCGGTTGCTGCTCAGCTTCAAGCTCGTGCACGAGCAATACGGCTACGACATGGTGCTGATCGAAGGCTATCGCAGCCCGCAACGCCAGGCGGCGCTGGCCGCGCTCGGGCCGTCGGTCACGCGCGCCGGCCCCTTCGAGAGCTACCACCAGTTCGGGCTCGCCGCCGACTGCGCGTTCCTGCGCGACGGCCGCATCGTGATCTCCGAGAAGGATCCGTGGGCGATGGCCGGCTACGAACACTACGGCCAGGTCGCCCGCTCGCTGGGCCTCGTCTGGGGCGGCGACTGGCGCGGCCTGCGCGACCTTGGCCACGTCGAACTCCATCGTCCGCGCACGGTCGCGACGGGTAGTGATAATCGCGCCACAGAACTTCCGGCCGGCCATTGAGCGCGGCAGGAATCGAAAAAGAGTCAGGGAGAATCATGTCGAAACCTTTCATCGTGGTCGGCGACAAGACCGACCACGGCGGCACCGTCATCGCGGGCTCGCCCGTCACCGACGCGGCGGGCAAGGCCATCGCGCGCGTGGGCGACAAGGTGAGCTGTCCCAAGCACGGCCACGGCGGCACCACCGTGATCGCGAGCGGCGATCCCACCTGCGTGATCGACGGCCAGCCGGCCGCGCGCCACGGCGACAAGACCGCCTGCGGCGCGATCCTGCTCTCGACGCAGGTTGTGTCGACCGACTGACGCCGCGCCGTTGCAGCCGCTCACCTTCCTTCGCGCCGGCCCGTCGCATCGACGGCCTGGGCGGAGCGCATCCCGCGCGAATCGCGCGACGCGGCCATGAAGTCCCTGCTCAAAGGCGCCGCGCTGTTCGTGGCCGTGGCCTGCCTGGTGTGGATCGCCGTGCTGTGGCGATGGCGTGCCACGCAGCGCGACATGGACGCGGCCGACATCGTCCTCTACCTCGCGATCCTGCCCATGGTCGTCTTCGGCCTCGTGCTCGCCGCGCGCTGGGCAGTGCGGAGCGCGCTCCAGAAGCAGGACGCGAAGACCGCCGCAGCCGCCGGCGACCCGGGAGCCCCGGCCGCCGCGGCCAGCGCCGGCAAGGCCGAACGGCCCGCGTGGTCGTGGCACCTGCTGGGCGCATGGGCGCATACGGCCGGGGGTTCCAGCGTCGACGAGCTGCTCGAGGCGATCGAGGCCGGCAAGCCGCGGCCGCGTCCCGATGCCTCGCTGCGTGACGACGAAGGCCTGCCCGTGATGACGGCGCGCATCGCCGAGCTCGACGCCAACGGTGTCGAGACGGCCTTGCAACGCAGCGCCGCCGCGACGGCGACCGCCCTCGATGGCCGTTCGCCCGCGCCCGCGCCGGCGCGCGCGATCCGCGCGCTGGCGAGCCTGTCGCCGTTGATCGACGAGCTGGCGCACTCGCTGCTGACCTGGGCCCACCAATGGGACGAAGCCACGACGCTTGCCGCGAAGAGCGGCGGCGTCGCGCCGCCGCCCGACAGCGCACGCATCGTGCGCGTGCTCGCGGCCTGGCCCGGCGACTGGGACGACGCGACCTGCGCCGGCGCGCAGGCCTGGCTGGCGGAGCGCCTGTGCGATCCGCTCGCCGACGTGCTGCCGCTCGCGCGCTGGACCATCCGCAGCCAGCGCATGTCGGGCACCGAGTTGCTGTCGGCCGCCGAGCGCACGCTGGATGCACTCCAGCGCCAGGGCCGCGACGATCCGGTGGTGCTGATGGCCTGCCACAGCGATCTCGACGCGGCCGGCATCCGTCGTCTCGAGGGCGACCAGCGTCTGTTCCATTCCGCGCGCCGGCCCAAGGTGGCGATGGCCGGCGAGGGTGCCGCGGTGCTGGTGTTGTCGGCCGTCGACTGGCCGGTCGACGCGGCGATCGACGCCGAGCGCGTGCGTTTCAACAGTCCTGCCATCGTGCGGCGCTCGGAGTCGATCGAGGCCGCGGGCCGCACGTCGTCCGACGACGTCGTGCGCCTGGTCGACCACGGCCTGGCCAGCGCCGGCCTCGCGGGCTCGACGGTGGCCAAGCTCGCGAGCGATGCCGACCAGCACACCGCCCGCGCGACCGAGCTCTTCGCCGTCACGCTGGCCTTGCTGCCCGACCTCGACGCCAACGAAGACCTGCGCCTGGCCGGCACCATCGCGGGACGCCTCGAAGCGGTGGCGCCCCTGCTGACGCTGGCCGTGGCGGCCGCGCAGGCGCGCGAATCGGGGCAGCCCGCGGTGGCGCTGTCGCTGGCCGACCCGCACTGGCGCATGGCCGCCGTGCTGCGCCCGGCGTCCTTCAAGAACGAGCCCCAGCCCGCGTGAGCGCGGGCCGACGTCACCCGAACGAATCTCCAGAGTCCCGATCGATGAATCGCTTCTTCCAACTCCTTCTCGACGTCCGCGTGCTCAGCGTGCTGGGCCTGGTCGCGCTCGCCGCGTTCCTGTTCCTGGGCGCCGACATGATGCAACTGGGCCTGATCTACGCCGCCATCGCGCTCGGCGCCGCCGTCGTCCTGTGGCTCGTGGCCTGGGGAGTGCGCCGCTACCTCGCGCACCGCGCCGCCAGGCGACTCGAACAGGATCTCGACGGCAACCTGGCGGAGGCCGGCCGCGCCGCCCCCGCGCGCGACCGCGCGCAGACGGCCGCGATCCAGGAGCGGCTGCAGGACGCGATCAAGACGATCAAGACCTCCAAGCTGGGCGAACGCACCGGCCGAGCGGCGCTGTACGAACTGCCCTGGTACATGGTGATCGGCAACCCGGCCGCAGGCAAGAGCACGGCCATCGTGCAGTCGGGCCTGCGGTTTCCGTTCGCGCGCGGCACCGAGAACATCATCCAGGGCATCGGTGGCACCCGCAATTGCGACTGGTTCTTCACCAGCGACGGCATCCTGATCGATACGGCCGGGCGGTATTCGGTGCAGGAGGAGGATCGCGCCGAATGGCTGGGATTTCTCGCGCTGCTGAAGAAGAACCGGCCCAAGGCGCCGATCAACGGCATCCTGATCGCGGCCAGCATCGCCGAGCTCAACGAGGCCCGTCCCGATGCGACGATCCGCCTGGCCAAGAGCCTGCGCCAGCGCGTGCAGGAACTCACCGAGGCGCTGGAGGTGTTCGCGCCGGTGTACGTGATGTTCACCAAGGCCGACCTGATCTCCGGCTTCGTCGAGTTCTTCGAGGACCAGGACCCGAAGGAGCGCGAGAAGGTGTGGGGTGCGACGCTGCCGTACCAGCCCGATCATCCCGTCGACGCGGTCGAGCAGTTCGACCGCCACTTCGACGAGCTGCAGGACGGCCTCAAGGAGCTCGCGCTGGCGCACATGTCGCTGCATCGCGGCAAGCCCATGTCGCCGGCGGTGCTCGCCTTCCCGCTCGAGTTCGCCGGCACGAAGACCGTGCTGCGCTCGTTCATCGCCACGCTGTTCGAGGACAACCCGTACCAGTACCGGCCGGTGTTCCGCGGCTTCTACTTCACCAGCGCCGTGCAGGTGGGCGAATCCAGCAGCCGCACGCGCAACGGCGTGGCCGAACAGTTCGCGCTGACGCCGCGCGCGGAGCACACCACCGGCATGGTGATGAGCGAGAACGGCTTCTTCCTGAAGGACCTTTTCGCGCGCGTGGTGTTCGCCGACCGCGACCTCGTGCGCCAGCACGCGAGTCGCGCGAAGGTGCGCGCGCGCACCTTCGGTTTCGCCGGTGGCGTGCTCGCGCTGGCCGTGTTGCTGGCGTGCTGGAGCTGGTCGTACGTGGGCAACCGGCAGCTGGTGGCGAGCGTGCAGGCCGACCTCGACAAGGCCGTGCACATCCAGGACAACCGCGTCGACCTCGCGTCGCGCATGGAGGCGTTGGAGCTGCTGCAGAACCGCATCGAGGAGCTCGCCGCCTGGCGCGAGCACAAGCCGTTGTCGGTGGGCATGGGCCTGTACCAGGGCGAGGCGATCGAACGCAAGCTGCGCCAGGAGTATTTCGAGGGCGTACGCCGCGTGATGCTGGAGCCGGTGGCGCAGGCGCTCGAAGGCTACCTCGGCGAAGTCAACCAGCACGCGGGCGAGCTCAAGCCGCTGGCCGGCGACGCGCTGCCCGGCGCGGTCGCGATGCCGGCCTCGCTGACGGCCAGCGCGCCCGCGGGCGCGGCCAGTGCCGCGGCGCCTCGCGCCGGCGTCGCGGTGCCTTCGCGCTATGCCGAGGCGTCCGCCACCAACGTCGAGGATGCCTACAAGGCGCTCAAGACCTACCTGATGCTGGCCGAGCGCCAACGCATGGATCCGGGCCACCTCACCGACCAGATCACCCGGTTCTGGCGCGGCTGGCTGGAAGCCAATCGCGGCACGATGCCGCGCGACCAACTGATGCGCAGCGCCGAGCGCATGATCTCGTTCAGCATGGCCAACCTGCAGGATCCGGCCTTCCCCGTCGTGAACGACAACTTCGGGCTGGTGGACCAGACGCGCGACAACCTGCGCCGCGTCGTGCACGGCACGCCGGCCATCGAGCGCGTGTACGGCGACGTGAAGGCGCGCGCGTCGACGCGCTTCGGCTCCGTCACCGTGGCGCGCATCGTCGGCGACAAGGCCAAGGCCGTGGTGGCCGGCAGCTACGTGGTCTCGGGCACGTTCACCCACGAGGCCTGGCAGGGCTACGTCGACAAGGCGTTCAAGGACGCGGCCAGCAACGAGCTGCAGAGCTCGGACTGGGTGCTCAAGACCTCCAACCGCGACGACCTCTCGCTGCAGGGCAGTCCCGAGCAGATCCGCAAGCAGCTCACGGACCTGTACAAGGCCGAGTACGTGCGCGAATGGCAGCGCTTCATGCAGGGCGTGTCGATCGCCGATTTCGGCAGCTTCGACCAGGCCGTCGAGAAGATGAACACGCTCGGCGACAGCGCGGATTCGCCGGTGCGCAAGCTCTTCACGACGCTCTACGACCAGACGGCATGGGACAACCCGTCGCTGGTCGACGAGCGGCTCGCGAGCACGAAGCGCGGCTTCGTCGACTGGTTCAAGCAGACGATCCTGCGCTCGGCGCCGGCCAACGTGGAGATCAAGGTGGGCGCACCCGGAGAGGCGGCCTCGCAAGGCGTGCCCATGGGCCCGATCGGGCGCGAATTCGCCGCGCTGCCGCGCATCATGCTGGCGCGCGACGGCGGCGCGTCGTTGCTGGACGGCTACCTGCAGAGCCTGGCCAAGGTGCGTTCGCGCTTCAACCAGATGAAGAACCAGGGCGACGCCGGCCCGGCCGCGCGCACGTTGATGGCGTCCACCTTCGAGGGCGGCAGCTCCGAGCTGGCCGACGCCCTCAAGTTCGTCGACGAACAGATGCTCACCGGCGCGAGCGACACGGCGCGCGCCACGTTCAAGCCGCTGCTGGTGCGTCCGCTGATCCAGTCGTTCACCGTGCTGATCACGCCCACGGAGGCCGAGGTCAACCGCCTCTGGTCGGCGCAGGTGCTGCAGCCGTTCCAGCAGAACCTGGCCGGCAAGTACCCGTTCGATCCGGCCTCCAAGATCGAGGCTGCGCCGGCCGAGATCGGCCGCGTGTTCGGCCCGGCCGGTGCGATCGCCAAGTTCTCCACCGACTCGCTCGGCCCGCTGGTCACGCGCCGCGGCGACGTCGTCGTGCCGCGCCTGTGGGCCAATCTCGGCCTGCGCCTGCGGCCGACCTTCGTCGACGGACTGCCGAACTGGGTGGCGGTGCTCGATGGCGCCGCGGGCGCGGCCCAGCCGGCCGCGGCCGGTGCGACGCCCGCGGCCGCCGGCCCGGCGCAATCGACGTTCCAGTTGATGCCGGAGGGCGCGTCGGGCTTCGTGCAGTACACGCTGGAGATCGACGGCCAGCAGCTCGTCTACCGCAATGGCGCGGCCAACTGGCAGAACTTCGTCTGGCCCAACGCTGCCGGCACGCCGGGCGTGCGCATCAGCGGCGTGACGGCCGACGGGCGCACGGTGGAGGTGTTCTCGGCGCCGGGCAGCTACGGCTTCGAACGCCTGATCGACGCGGCGCGGGTCAAGAAATTCGCGGGCGGCGTGCGCGAGCTCAGCTGGGGCACGGGCGCGCAGACGGTGACGGTGCAGTACCGCGCCGTCACCGCCCCGGGGCCGGCAATCGCGCCCCCCGCCGGCGCGGGCGGCGCCCGTGCCGCGACATCGGGCCTGCGCGGCCTGCAACTGCCCGAACTCGTGGCGGGCGGCGATGCCCCCGTCCTGTCCGCCAACGCCAACGCCGAAGCCGCCTCCGGAGCCGCGCAATGAGCCAGATGACATCCGTTTCCCTTGCCTGGTTCGGCAAGGTCGCCTCGCGCGGCGACTTCGTGCGCAGCACGCAGCAGGGCTCGCTCACGCAGATGCTCGACCAGTGGTTGTCGCAAGGGCTGGAGCTCGTGTCGGTGGATCCGCGCTGGAAGCAGCGCTACGACCAGGTGGGCGCGTGCCGCTTCGCGTTCCTCGGCGCGCGCAGCAAGGTGGCGCTGGCCGGCCACATGATTCCCAGCGTGGATTCGTCGGGCCGGCGCTTTCCGTTCGTCACCGCGGGGTCGTTCGACGTCGACGCGCCGCTGCCCTTCATGTCGCACGCGCCGATGGCGCTGAGCCGGCTGTGGTCGCGCCTCGAGGCGATCGGCCGCGAGGTGTGCGCCGCCGAGGACGCCACGGCGTCGCTGAGCAAGGCCGCGCAGCAGCCGCGGCTGGAGATCGACACCAGCGCCACCGCCTACGCCACCAGCTTCGACGACTTCCTGGAGATGCAGACGGTCGGCTCGCTGGAGGAACTGCTGCGCGCAGCGCACCCGCGCCTGGAGCTGCGGCGCACGCTGCTGGCCATCGGCCTGTTGCTGCAGCCGGTGCCTGCGAGCGGCGTGTCGCGCCTCGACAAGGGCCTGGCGCTGCCGCTGCCGGACGATCCGCTCTACGCGCCCTTCGTCGGCGCTTTCTGGATGAGCCTGGTCGCGCCGTTCCTGGCGCGCGGCGACTTCGAGCTCGCGCTGTTCGTGCTGCGCCGCCAGCCCGATGGCGGCTCCGAGTTGTGCATCGGCTTCGCCGGCGGCTCGCCCGCGACGTTGCAGGCGATCTTCGACGTCGACAAGCGCGACGAGGCCTTCGTCGAGGTGGTGGCCGCCGACTGGGCCGACGAGCACGCCGACGACGACTACGCGATCAAGAAGTTGTCCAGCTACCTGATGCAGCCGCAGTTGTCGATGAGCCAGGCGATGCAGACGTTCAAGGAATGTTTTCTCGGGGAATGAGCGATGCGAATCACTGACCACCTTCTGCGTCGCGCCGTCGTCGTTGCCGCATTTGCCGCCTGTGCCGGCGTGTCGGCCCAGGATTCGCCGGCCGCCGCCGCCGCCGCCTCCGCAGCCGCGGCCACCGCGTCGGGCAAGGTCGTCGTCGGCGGCGTGGTGCCCGACGAGGCCACGCGCGCGGCCATCCTGGCGCGCGTGCGCGAGCTGTACGGCGCCGACCGCGTCGTCGACCAGCTGGGCGTCGACAAGCTGGCCGCGCCGCCCAACTGGGCGCAGCACGTGCGCAGCGTGCTCGATCCCGACCTGAAGCAGGTCACGCAAGGCCAGTTGCGCATCGCGGGCAACGTCGTCGAGGTGAGCGGCAACGTCGACAGCGAGGCGATCCGCGCGCAGTTGCTCGGCCAGATCGCCACGCAGCTGAACAACCCGACCTACACGGTGCGCGACGGGCTGCGCGTGGGTGCGCCCAGCCAGCAGCTGCTGGACTCCGCGCTCGCGCAACGCACGATCGCTTTCGAGGTGGGCAACGCCACGCTGACACCAGCCGGCACCAAGGTGCTGGACGACCTGGTGCCGGTGCTGCACAAGTTCTCGGGGCGCCGTTTCGAGATCGTCGGCCACACCGACGACAGCGGGTCGCGCGAATCGAACGTGGCGCTGTCGGCGGCGCGCGCGGCCGCGGTGAAGACCTACCTCGCCGCGAAGGGCATCCCGCCGGCCGACATCGTCACGTCGGGCGCCGGCCCGGATCGGCCGATCGCGCCGAACAACACGGCCGATGGCCGGGCGCGCAACCGGCGCATCGAGTTCCGCGTGCTGGCCTGAGTCCTACTGGCCTTCGGGCTTCTGGACGCCCAGCATCTCTTCGAGGTGCGACAGCGAGCCGCCGTCCTTGACGACGGCGCGCAGCCATTCGTGCAGCGGCATCTCCGACCAACGCACGGCCTTGTCGGCCAGGTAGGCCACGGGGCTGTGCGGCTCGGTGGAACGGAAGAACGCGGCGACGAGCCGCAGTTGCTCGAGCGCCTGGGCGCGGGTCTCGATGCGGCCGGGTACGCGCGGAGCGCTCGGCGTACCGGAAGCGTTGGTCGGGGTCGTCATGTCGGCGTCCGCCAAAGGCGCCGCATCGGCCGCGGGCGTCTCGGTGAAGTTGCACTCGCGTTCGAGGCGCGTCAGTTCGTCCAGCGCCTTGTCGAGCGCGCCGCGCGGCGCGACGAAGGACGGCGCTTCGTCGCCCAGGCGCGCGTCCACGGCAGCCTGCACCTGCGCGAGCGCCGCGCGGGCGCGCGTCACGTGCGCGCGTCGCGTGCGCGCGGCCTCGCGCCCGCCGGCCGTCACGTCGCGCCAGACCATCTCCAGCGTCAGCACGGGTTCGGTGGGCGGCGCGTTGGGATCGGGCTGCGGCGTCGAGTTCTGCTGCGCGTTGCCTGCCAGCCGCTTGGCGCGGGCGCCGGCGATGTCGGCCAGGCTGGACTTGCGGGCGCCGTGCACCACCAGCGGAATCGCCGGCACGAGCTGGTCGACGCGCGCGGCGAGCCAGCGCAGGTTGCCGATGCGCTGCTCCTGGTCGCCGTCCTCGGGCAGCGGGTGCAGCTGATCCCAGTACGTCTCGACCAGGCCGGCGGTCAGGTCGAGGCCATCGGCCAGTCCCTCGAAGCCGCGCAGGCGCGCCCACGCGTCGGCCAGCCAGCCGGCGACGCGCAAGTCCTTGGACTTCGTCGCGAGGATCGCCTCGCACGTGCGGGCGACGCCGGGCCAGTCGGCCGTCTTCAGCGTGGCCACCCATTCGCCCTGGTCGAGCGTCGGGTCGTCCTCGCGCCGCATCTCCTGGATCGCGTCGACTTCCGGCGAGAACGAGAGGTCGACACCGCCAGGGGTATCGGCGTTGACGGGGGCGAGCAGGGGGGCGATGTCCATTGGCGGTCTCGATTCGGGGAGAGCAGGAATTCTCGCATCGACGATGCGGTCGAGCGCGCTGGGCGGATACCCCCTGATGGGGGCGCCTCAGTGGCGCGTCGAGGCGGTGCGCAGCAAGGCGTCCGAGCGATTCGTTCGGATTGCAGGAAGGGCGAGGCTTTCAGCCATCGAGGACCGCGGCCGGATGGTCTCGTTCAAGCCGACGTCGCCCGCAGGTTCGCAAATACGAGCGGCGATGATCCCGGGCGCGGCTTCCATTGCGGTTTCTTCCGTTGCATCAGCCGATGGAACTTCCTGGCGGTCCGATCGAGGGGATCAGTGCGGCGCGAGCACCTGGTCGCCTCGCTTCAGGGCATTGGCCTCGATGACCTTCAGCACCGCCAGCCGGTCGATCTTGCTCTTCTCGTAGTCGGCCGTGCTGTTCTTGCCCATCGCGTCGTACTTCTTGCGCTCGGCGGCCCCGTTGTCCGCATCCTGCTTGAGCTTCACGTCGAGCAGGTCGAAGGTCAGGCTGGCCCGGTAGGTGGGCGCCGCATTGCCGATGCCGCGATCGGCATCCACGGTCAGCTGCGCCAGCACGCCATCGCCCACCCAGCGCCAGGTCGCACCGCCGGTCACCAGCGTCACCCAGTCCGCCGGCTCGATCTTGTAGCCGGGATCGATCGTCATGGCGGGCGACGTGACGTCGCCCTTCTGATCCAGGAAGCTGGAGCGCCCGGAGAGCAGCGCGTCCCACGTCGGGTTGTAGTAGCGCTGCCACCTGCCTTTGCGGAACTGCGCGATCGTCTGCTCGACGAAGGCCTGGGCCTGCGCGTCGGTCTCGAACTTCTTGTCGAGCTGGAGGTCCACGCTCTCGACCGGACGCGCGGCGTCGCGGTGTTCGTCGGCGTACATCGTGATCGCGAAGATGGGCTGCCAGACCACCTCGAAGCCGGGCCGCGTGTAGTGGGCCGGGATGGCCGCGGGCACCGCGGTGACGCCGTAGGATATGAGGCCGTCCACGTTGCGCGTGTTGAACCGGGGCACGCCCGAGGCCTTGGCGGTGGCGACGATGTCGTGGCCCATGTCGAACTTGATCTCTTGCATCTGGCTTCCTGGAATGAGCTTGGCCACGCCCAGCGCGGCGATGACGACGACGCCGGCGATACCGGCGATCGCGATGCGCCGGCTAGGCATTCAGCCAACCCCTGATCTTCTGGAGCTCGCCTTCCATGTAGTTGCGCTTCTTGCCCATGAGGCGATTGAAGTCGCGCGCGATGTTGGCGACGAATGCCATCCGGTCATCGGCGTTGGGCAGCGTCGCGTTCATGCCGGTCATCCAGTCCCAGAAGCCTTTGGGTTGGTCGAACACCGTCGTCAGCGAGGCGTCGCCGGTCGTCGGTGACGCGCTGTAGACCACGGCGTAGTGGGGCGAGATGAGGCCGCCCGTGATGCGGCTGAACCGGTGGTTGGTCTTCATCGTGTCGCCCAGTTTCGCATCGTCGTAGATCAGCGGCTGGAGGATGTTGAGTTGCTCCTGCTGGGCGATCTGGACCAGCTCCTTTTGCTGCAGGGAGAAGCGGCCGTCTTCGCTCGTCGCGGCATATTCCTGGGCCAGGATCTGGTAGGTCCGCTGTATCTGCGGCGTCACCTTGAATTGGGCGACGCGCTCCAGCGCGGCGATGGCGTTGCCGTCGCCCGCGACGCGGCCCAGTTCCTTGCGCTCCTCTTCCATGACGTAGAAGGCCTCATCGAAGCGCGGCCAGTAGGTCGACGGCGGGAACCGATAGCCGGCGTCGTATTCCTTGACGTGCTGGCGCACGTAGCGGTGCGCCTGCATGGCTTCGGCGAGATGCTGCCCATAGCCGCCGTCCTCGGCGCCCCACACGGGGGTCTCGTCGAAGCAGGTCCGTGCCTTCGCGTAGACAGGATCGCCCGCGATGCGCGACTTCAGCTGGCCCATCCAGGCGGCGCCGAACGGCAGGTTCTTGAGCGCGGCCGCGGACTGCTGCTGGAGTGTCGATGCGTTGCGCTGGTCGACGTGCGCCTGCATGCGGGCGCCGTTGAACGTGCCGTCGTCGTTCAAGCCGTATTCGAGCACGTACCAGAGCCAGGGATAGATGTCCTGGAACAGCCAGAGATTGCCCTTGGCGAGCGCGGCATAGACGCGCAGCGAATGCTCGTACGGCGAGGCGCCCATCATGTCGGCGATCGCCGTCGGAATGGTGGACGTGCGCGCGGCGTTCGCCCAGCCGCCCTCCAGCACCTGCTCGCGCGAATAGCGGTAGGCCTCGACGATGTCCTTGACGACGAAGGCCGCGAGCGCGGGCCAGTACAGCTGCAGCTTGCCGCCGCTCTTGCTGCCGCTGCTGAAATAAAGATCGGCGTAGCGCGCCGCGATGCGGCGTGCCCGGCGCTCCGGATCGGTGATCAGGCGCCACCGCTTGTCGGCGCCTTGCTCGCTGAGCGCGACGAGCGCTTCCTCCTGCGCGAACGACCACAGGTATTTCGCGTCGACGGTCTGCGGATGCTGGGAGTTCGGGGTCGGGTTCGTCGTGGTGCCGCCGATCACCTCGAGCTCATAGCCCTCGGCGTCTGTCTTCACGGGTGTGGCCATGGCTCAGGTCAGATCGAAGTGCAGTTGCGCATATCGCAGCGCGTGTTCCAGCGGTTGGGCCGACGGCGTATCGACGCGTTGCGTCTCGCCTTGCCTGGGCGCGTTGCCGGCTTGCTGCTGGTCGGGGTTGGCGGTGTTCGCGATGTGGAATCGCAGGCGGCCCTCGATGGGTGCCGCCAGCGAATCCTTGAACACCACCTGCTCGTCGTATTTCACGAACAGCGAGTTTGGCGGGGCTGGCGGACTGATCGCACCGCCAGGCAACGACGGCAATGTCGCGGCGCCGCTCTCCCCGGCCTCGAACGCATGCGTCGCCCCATGCATCGTGAACGCTCCCGGCGTCGTGAAGTCGATGTCGCCGCCCTTGAGCGTGATCGAAGACTGGCCCGCGACGAGCTGGATCTGCTGGTTCGCCCCGATGCGGATCTCGTCGTTGACCGACGTGATGGTCACCGACTGGTCGGCCAGGATGCTCAACGCGTCGGCGTGCGCGCGCAGGCTCACCGGTCCGTTGGCCGCCATCGCGAGGATGCCGCCCTGGTGCGCGTAGACGCTGGTGGTGGCGCCGCTGGCCTGGGTCATCGTGTGGGCCGCGGTCTGCTGCAGGTCGCCTTGCGCGACGATGCTGATCGCCTGGCCGGCGAACGTGGCCATGCTGGCGCCGCTGGCGGCGAGCGTGGCCGCCGGCGTGTCGAACAGCATCACCGGTTGCGCGTACGCGTGCACGGGCTGGTCGCCCGCGCTGCGGCCGCCGTCTCCCGGTTGCTTGGCCGGCTGGCCGTTGACGCTGTCCGGGTGCTTGCCGTCCTGCGTCGGATCGATCGCCTTGACGAGACTCGCCACCGCCTGGCCGTCGTCGTGCGAGGCCAGGCCCTGCGCGTTGACGGCGCTGGCGGCTTGGCTCAATCGCTGGCCGAGATCGCGCGCGGCGTCGAGCTGCGACACGCCTTCCGACGTGTCCATCTGCGTCGCCTGCGCGCTGCCGTACGTGCCCGCGCGCGCGCTGGTGGACACGAGCAGGCCCGCCCCCGCGCGCACGCTGGACCAGCCCGCGGTGCCGGCCTCGAAGCCGGAGCCGCGCCAGGCGCCGCGCTGGGCGCCGTCGGCCGAGTGCTGGATCAGGTGGCCCAGCCCGAGCTCCGCGTCGGCGTGGCTCGCGTGCAGGCGCGTGCGCAATTGCCCGGGCGCGTCGTCGAGCGCGAACTGGTTGAAGCCGTCGCCGTCGAGCCGCTGGCTGTGCAGGCCGGCGATGACGCCGGGGTGGTTGACGCCGGAGTCGACGCCGGCCGAGAACGGCATCGCGTCGACGCCGCCGTACAGGCCGCCGACGATGACGGGGCGGTCGATGTCGCCTTCGATGAACTGCAGCGTCACTTCGGCGCCGATGCGCGGCGTGTACAACGCGCCCCAGTTCGCGCCGGCGGCCGGGCCGCCCACGCGCACCCAGGTGCCGGAACGTTCGTCGCCTGGCGCGTTGCCTTGCGCGTCGGTTCCGAATGCCGTCGGGCCGTTGCCCGCGTTGGGCGATTCGCCGCGCTGGAAGTGCATCTGCACCTTGACGCGGTGGCCGCGTTCGGAATGCACCGCGGCGTCCTCGATGCCGACCACGCGAGCGCTGAGCGCCGCGGGCGCGGTCGGCGCGGCCAGGCGCGGGGGCACGACCGGGACGGCGGCCAGCACGCACTCGAAGCGGTTCTTGTAGGTGCCGCGCTCGATCGTGCCGCGGCCGAGCAGGCGCGCGGCCTCGCTGCCGAGGTTGTTGCTGGCCTCGTGCTCGACGGCGAGCACCGTGAACGCGTTGTCCGCGCGGTCGTGGCTGGCCAGCAGCGCGCCGGCGTAGTCGAACGCGGTGGTGTTGGCGCCGTAGCTGGCGTGGTCGATCAGCGAGAAGCGCGCGCCGGGTCGCAGGATGCGCGCCGCGGCGATGCCTTCGAAGCGCTTGGCCTGCAGTTCGGCGGCCGCCAGCGCGAGCGCGGCGGCGCGGTCGGCGCCGCCGGCGTCCTGATAGCGGTAGGCGCCGGCGCCGTCGTAGGCCTCGAGCGTGGGCACGTCGCCGAGGTTCAGCGAGGTCTGCGCGGACGCCGCGGTGCCGGAAAGCTTCGCGTAGTCCCAGCTGCCGAGCGCGACGGCATTGGTGGTCAGGCGACGCTGCGCCATGAACGACGTCACCGGATCTTCGAGGCCCGGCATGAACGCGGTGGGATGCTGCGCCGCGAACCGGATCGGGCCGAGGTCGGTGCGCTCGACCTGCGCGTCGGCGATCACCATGACGTGGCGCGCCAGGTTCTGCGTGTCGGCCTGCGCGCCGTCCTCGTCGCCCAGGTGCTCGAACCAGAAGTGCAGGCCTTCCTGCGCGAGCAGGCGCGAGACGAAGGCGAGGTCGGTCTCGCGGTACTGCGTGCACAGGCTGCGCTTGCGCATGGCCGAGAGCGTGTCGTCGCCGACCTCCAGCCGCCATTGCGCCGCGGGATAGTCGGCGAACACGGCCTCGACGATCTCGAGCGCGGTCTTGTCCTGGAACACGAACGAGTCGCGGCGCAGGCCCAGCCACGCCAGCCACGCGCTCATCGTGAGGCGGTAGCGCGCGAGGCCGCCGTCGCTGCCCAGTTGCGCCGCCTGCGTGACGTAGCCGTGCCAGGGCACGTACGTGCCGTCGGCGTGCTTGAGGCTCACGGTCATCTGCTCGCCGAGCACCTGTTTCAGTTCGAACTGCGCCGACGTGGACACGCAATCGAGCACCAGCTCGAACGGCTGGCTCACGGCTTCGCGCAGCACCACGTGCTCGGGCAGCAGCGCCAGCGCCGGCAGTGCCGTGCTGACCTTGAGCAGGCGCTCGCCGTCGCCGAGCAGCGCGGCGAAGTCCAGGCGCGACGCGAACTCGCCCAGGGCTTCGAAGATCGCGCTCATGGCAGCGTGATGGTGACGTAGGCCGGTTGCGGCGCGAGCTTGACGACGTCGGTGTAGCGGCCGAGGTCGCCGTCGGTGGCGCGGTGCAGCTGCGAGCGCAGGCCGATGAACGCGACGAGCGCGACGACGGCGAACACGCTGCCCATCACCCACAGCGGCACTTCGCTGCGCAGCTTGTGGGCGATGCGGTCGGGCGGCGCCCAGTGCGGCGAGAACGGCGCGCGCTTGCCCTGCAGGTGCACGATCTCGTCGCCCAGGCGCGCGGTGAGCCACGACAGCTTCTCCACGCCTTCGAGGATGTAGCGTCCCTGGAAGCCCAGCAGCAGGCACATGTGGAACACCTCGAGCACCTGCACGCGGCGCGCGCCTTCGCCGCGCAGCTTCTCCAGCGAGTCGAAGAACTTCTCGCCCGCCATGTGCTCGCCGAACATCTCGAGCTGCAGCGGGTTGCGCTCCCAGTCGTCGCGGATGCGCAGCTTCGACATCAGGATGATCTCGTCGATCAGCGCGCAGAAGGCGAACTTGGCCTGGAAGACGTCGTCGGGGTCGAGCTGCAGCTTCTTCGCGCCGCGATCGACCTGGGCCAGCAACTGGCGCAGGCGCTCGCGGTACGTGGGCCCGTCCGCGGGCGTGTAGCCGTTGCGCAGCAGGAAGATCATGTAGAAGCCCTGGTAGAACAAGTCCATCAGGGTGCGCGGTTCGGTGCTCACCGACGGGGCGCGGGCGTTGCCGGGCGCGGCCGCGGCGGCGCCGAGCAGCGAGGGGGTGGGAGCGGTGCTCATGGATTGTTCTTCCCTGGATCTCTTGTCGTGTCGTGCCGGCCGCGCTGCGTCACTGCTCGCCGTTCAGCGCGAACAGCTCGAGCTGCAGGTCGGGCAGGCCGCTGGGCGCGTACAGCGTGATCACCCGCGACTGGAGCATGCGGTCGTACAGCGCTCCGCGCGGCTCGAGCGCGAAGTAGTAGTGCCCCGGACGCACGGGAATGGCCACCGGCACCTGCGGCGCATGCGACAGGCGCACGCCGGCGACGGCCGACAGCACCATCTTCTCCACGTCGTCGGCCGCGCCGATCTTCAGGCGCATCGGAATGACGTCGACGAGCTCCGAGGGTTGCAGGCCGGCTTGCACGCCCAGGTAGAAGCGCGTGTGGTTGTCGATCTTCTCGGACTCGAGGCGCGCCTGGTAGTAGGACGGCCGGACCTCGTTCATCGCGATCGCGAACGAGCGCGTGGAGATCACCGTCTCGAGCAGGTCGCGCACGATGTGGTCGAGCTTCGCGAAGGCCGGGCCCGGCAGGTCGTGCTGGTACACCGGCAGGTCCGCGAGGCCGTGCGACTTGGAGAACGTCATCAACGCGCCGGCGAGCTCGAGCATGCGCTCGAACAGGCGCTCGGGGTGCAGCAGCGGATGATGGTGCAGGTGCGACAGGCCGGCGAACGCGCCGCTGCAGGTGTGCAGCAGCCAGAACGAGGCGATGTCGCCGGAACGGAACTCGATGACGTGCTTCGACGGCTCGCGGTGCGTGCCGTACAGCGCGTCCACCTTGGCCTGCAGCACGTCGAGCAGGCGGCGCAGCACCGACTGCAGGATAGGCGCGGCGGCCAGCGACATCGCCGGCGGCACGAAGTGCTGGTCGAGTTCGAAGCCGCCGGTGGCCTGGCGGCGCAGGCGCAGCAACGGCATCGTGACGAGGTGCTCGCGTGCCTCGAGATCGCTCACGAGACGCAGTCGGCGGCGCAGCGTGGGCACGCTGGCTTCGACGGCCGACGTGAACCAGTCGGTCGACGGCTCGTTGCGCATCAGGTAGCGCGAGGCCGCCTTGGCTTCGTCGTCGGCGGTGGCGAAGTTGTGGCCGGCCGGGCGCATCGGCGCGAGCGCCAGGTGGAACACCACCTCGGCCACGCCGGCCGGGATGCCCGACAGCGACACCGTCTCGGGCAGCTCGTCGTCCTGCGGCGCGGCGCACGCGTCGCCGTCGGGAAACACGGCCTGCAGGTCGACCACGCGAAGGCTCCCGGTGGCGAGGGCGTCGACGTCGACCTTCAGGCGGCGCAGGCCCCAGCTGTACGGATGCATCGCGCGGGCCATCTCGGCCTGGCGCCACTCGTGATAAGCATCCTGACGCTGGAAGTGTTGAGGACGGAGCATCAGCCCCTCCCCCCAGAGAACCTTGGACGAGCGAATCAATTGACTTCCTGCTTCATTGTTTGAATGTTCGAGCGACGGCGCGCCTGCAGGTTGCACCACCGCGTTCCCCCTGTAAATCGCCCTTAAGTGCGATACCGGTGCGGGTAGGCCGCGACGGCCCGGACAGCTTACGTCAACGAATCACGACTGCGGGCAATGCACCCCCGCGACGCGGAGCATTTCCGGTGCCACGTCCAGCGCGTTGCCGGCCGACACGCTCAACGCGCAGGCATGCACGCCCATCGTCACGCCGGAGGCGGCGGCGGATTTCGCGTCGAACACGAAGCGCCATCGCTGTTGCGCCGGCGCGCGAAAAAGCGCGACGACTGCAAAGTAGGGGGCATCCGCGCCGACTGTCTCTATCACGTCATATTGCTTGCCCGGCGTGAGCACGACTTCCTTGGCCTCGACCACGTCTGCGGCAAATTCGGGCGCCTTCGCCGGCTTCAGTTCCTGGAAGTCCGCATACGGCGCCGACTCGAACGCGGTCTTGTCGCGCAACTTGTAAATCCTTGCAACAACTGAAAGAGAGCGGCCGCCGGCATCGGTGTTGAGCACGTCGCCCGCATGCAGTCGCAGGGTGATCTTGCGTGACAGGGGCAATACGTTGGTGGGTACCGTCCCGCTGACGCCGTCGAGCGCGGGCATCTGCGGCTGGGGGCGTTGCAGGCCCACCGCTTGCAGGCCGCGATCCAGCATGCCCGAGCCGTCGCTGGTCGTACCACAACCCGACATGCCTAGACAAGTAGCCACTAGCACGAATTTGTATGCCGAAGATGCAACGGATTTGCGGAACCCCCCCAATCTTGGGGTCTCGAATTTTGCCGCGCCTCGGGCATCATGCGAAGCGCTTCGTGAAGAGGGCATCGGTGTCTTGTGCATCGAAAGATTGTCGCGTGAAAAGCCGGATTGTTGAGCGACAAACATGTACAGGTATCGGTATCGACTCATTTATTGCATTGCGTTTCCGATTGGTTTCCAACACCCTTTCGGCAAGGAGGTTGGTGTCATAAGGTGTCGCATAACCAGAGTCTTATAGTCAATTCGACACGATCGGTCCCGAGCAATCGGCATCACGAAGAGCAGTAGACCAGGGAGTTCCAAACAGCATGAAAAGCTGCAAAGCGCCGCGAACCGGCTTCGCGGTCAGGGGGGTGGTTGCGCCCCGATTTTTGAGCGTCCTCGCGCTTGTCGCGGTGACCGCATGCTCGAGCATGCAGAGCCCTTCCGTCGCGCCGGCACAGCCCGCGCCGGCGATCGTCTCGATGGACGAGTGGATGGCGCGCGGCGATGCCGCCGTCCAGGAAGGCGACCACACGAAGGCGCGGGACGCCTGGCGCGCGGCCGCCAAGGACTACCCCACCGCCAAGCAGCCGTGGCTGAAGTTGTCCGAGGACTACTTCAATGCCGCCGACTACGGCAACGCCGTGCTCGCGGCGCAGGAGGCCCTGCAGCGCGAGCCGCACGATCGCCTGGCCAACAGCGTGCTGGCGGTGAGCGGCCTGCGACTGACGGCCGGCTCGCTCGCGGCCTTGCGCGACGACGGCGCGTATGCCGTGGGCTCGCGCGACGAGGCCGTCGCCGTGACGCATTCGCTGCGCGAGGCCCTCGGCGAACCGGTGCTCGTGCCGCCGCCCGACAACGGGCCGACGCGCAGGCACCTGGTGAAGGCGCCGCGCGCCGCGACGCGTGCCTCCGGCGCGGCCGAGGCCACGCCGGTCGCGGCCACGCCAGTCGCGCCCGCGCCGCCCGCCGCCCGCACCGCCGCAGCGGCGCCGCCGGCGGGCAATCCGCTCGACAAGTTGAAGTGAACACCCGGCTGGACGACCAGCCTTCGTTAGACGCCTGAAAGGAAACGACATGGCCAAGAAAGACAGCGTGCAAAGCCGGCTCGGCAAGGTTCGCCCGCCCCGCGTGCATTTGACCTACGACGTTCAGGTGGGTGACGCGATCGAGAAGAAGGAACTGCCCTTCGTCGTCGGCGTGCTGGGCGAGTTCTCGGGCCAGCCCGACGCGGACAAGCCGCTGCCCAAGCTCAAGGATCGCAAGTTCGTCAACGTCGACCTCGACAACTTCGACGACGTGATGTCGGGCATGAGCCCGAAATCCTCGTATCGAGTCAAGAACAAGCTGAACGCCGACGGCGGCGAGTTCGCGGTCAACCTCGAGTTCAAGTCGATGGAGGACTTCCGTCCCGAGTCCGTCGTGCAGCAGGTCGAGCCGCTGCGCAAGCTGCTCGAGGCGCGCACCCGGCTCTCCGACCTGCGCAACAAGCTGGCCGGCAACGAGAAGCTCGACGACATCCTGTCGGACATCCTGAGCAATACCGAGAAGCTCGCGCAACTCAGCGCCGAAACCAAGGAATAAGCGATGGCTGAAACCACCAACTCCGTCGCGGCCGCGCCGCAAGCCCGCCACGCGGAGGGCAGCCTGCTCGACCAGATCGTCGACCAGAGCAAGGTCGCGCGTTCCGACGTCGAGCACGCGCGTGCCAAGGACATCATCTCCGAGCTCGTGCGCGAGGTGATGCAAGGCACGGTCGTCATGTCCGACAACCTCAGCGTCACGCTCGACGCGCGCGTCGCCGAACTCGACCGCCTGATCTCTGCGCAACTCAGCGAAGTGATGCACAACGAGGCGTTCCAGAAGCTCGAGTCGAGCTGGACCGGCCTGCACTACCTGTGCGCCCAGACCTCCACCGGCTCGGGCATGAAGATCAAGCTCTTCAACGCCCAGAAGAAGGAGCTGATCAAGGACTTCCGCTCGGCGATCGACTTCGACCAGAGCGCGCTGTTCCGCAAGGTCTACGAAGAGGAATTCGGCACCTTCGGCGGCGCGCCGTTCGGCACGCTGATCGGCGACTTCGAGATCTCGCGCCAGCCGGAAGACATGTACTTCGTCGAGCAGATGAGCCACGTCGCCGCCGCCGCGCACGCGCCGTTCATCTCGGCCGCGTCGCCGGAGCTGTTCGGCCTCGAGTCCTACCAGGATCTCGGCAAGCCGCGCGACCTGTCCAAGGTGTTCGACACCGTCGACTACGCCAAGTGGCGCTCGTTCCGCGAGTCCGAGGATTCGCGCTACGTCGGCCTGGCGCTGCCGCGCTTCCTCGGCCGCCTGCCGTTCAATCCGAAGGACGGCACCGCGGTGGAGTCGTTCAACTTCGTCGAGGACGTGGACGGCACCGATCACTCGAAGTACCTGTGGGTCAACGCGGCCTACGCGATGGGTGCGCGCCTGACGGCGGCGTTCGAGAACTACGGCTGGTGCGCCGCGATCCGCGGCGTCGAGGGCGGCGGCCTGGTCGAAGACCTGCCCACCCACACGTTCAAGACCGACGAAGGCGAAGTGGCGCTGAAGTGCCCCACCGAAGTGGCCGTGACCGATCGCCGCGAGAAGGAACTGAGCGATCTCGGCTTCATGCCGCTGGTGCACTGCAAGAACACGGACTACGCCGCGTTCTTCGGCGCGCAATCCGCGCAGAAGGCCAAGAAGTACGACTCCGACGCGGCCAACGCCAACGCCGTGCTGTCGTCGCAACTGCAATACATGTTCAGCGTCTGCCGCATCGCGCACTACCTGAAGGCGCTCATGCGCGACAAGGTGGGCAGCTTCGCGTCGGCGCAGAACGTCGAGGAGCACCTGAACCGCTGGATCCGCCAGTACGTCGTCGAAGACGACAACGCCACGCAGGACACCAAGGCAGCCTACCCGCTGCGCGAAGCGAGCGTCCAGGTGTCCGAGATCCCGGGCCGCCCCGGTTCGTACCGCGCCGTGTCCTTCGTCCGTCCCCACTTCCAGCTCGACGAACTCTCGGTTTCGTTGCGTCTCGTCGCCGAGCTGCCTGGATCCCAACAGGGATAAATCCCATCGGACCCCGCCCCATCCGGGCAGGGCCCGGAGGGGATCACTCAACCGCAAGGAGGATTGTTTCCAATGAAAGACATCTATCTCAAGTTCGACGGCGCGACTGAACTGCAAGGTGACAGCACCGACACCCAGCACGCCAACGAAATCGAAATCTCGTCCTTTCAGCACCTGCTGAGCCAGCCGAAGTCGTCCAGCGCCTCGTCCGCCGGTGGTCATACCGCCGAACGTACGGAGCATGGCGAGATCATCATGGTCAAGGACATCGACAAGGCCACGCCGAAGCTGAACCGCGCCAGCTCGGCCGGCACGGTCTACCCGAAGGTCTACATCACGTTCTACCGCGCCTACGGCGGCTCGAACGCGACGTCGACGTCGCAGACCCGTGTCGACTACTACAAGATCGTCCTCGAGAACGTCGTCGTCTCGTCGTCGAACACCGTGGTGGCCGACGGTGAACTGCCGCAACAGACCTTCGGCCTGAAGTACGGCAAGATCACCTGGGAATACAAGCAGCACAAGATGGACGGTTCGTCGACCTCGACGGGCGTCGCCGGCTGGGACCTGCGCAAGAACGTCGCCGTCTAAGACGCGTCGTTTCATCGGCTCGGGCGCATGGGTTGTCATCACCCGTGCGCCTGCCCCGATCCTGGAGAGCGGCGGTCTGCCGATCGTTTCGATCGGTTTGCCCGCCGTTCCGTTTTATCCGCCGCCCGTCTGCCGTCTCCGCCTGCATGAACCTGTTCGCCCCCTCGCTGCTGGACAAGCTGCTCGCGACCGACGTCGACGCGCAGGGTCGCGGCACGACGCCGCGCATGAACGTCGAGCAGGTCAAGGAGTCCGTCGCACGCGACATCGAGACGCTGCTCAATGCGCGTCCGAGCTTCGAGCCGACGCAGATCGCCGCCTTTCCACAGGCCGCGCGCTCGCTGCTCACGTTCGGGCTCACCGACATCACCTCGCTCAGCGTGGCCAGCGACCGCGACCGCCTGCGCATCACCGAATCCATCCGCCGTTCGATCGCCGATCACGAACAGCGCCTCGTGCAGGTGGAAGTCACCGTGCACGACAGCGCCGACGTCGGCGGCGGCCTGCGCTTTTCCATCCGCGCGAAGTTGAAGCTCACGCCCAGCACCGAACCGGTCGCGTTCGACGCCGTGCTGCACCCGGGTTCGCACCGCTACGCGGTCTCGCGCAGCCGCCCGCGCGCGTTGTCGGTTTCCGCCGCCGCATGAAGGCCGCCTGACCATGCAGGACCTGCTGCCCCACTACGAACGCGAACTCGCATTCCTGCGCTCGCATGCCGAAGAGTTCGGCCGTCGCTATCCGCGCGTCGCCGGACGCCTGGCCGTCAGCGGCGAGGTGCTGCAGGATCCGCACGTCGAGCGCATGATCCAGGCGTTCGCGCTGCTGAGCTCGCGCATCCACAAGCGGCTCGACGACGACTTTCCGCTGTTCGCCGAATCGTTCCTCGACCTGCTCTATCCGCACTACCTGCGGCCGCTTCCGTCGAGCTCCATCGCCTGCTTCGACGTCGGCAGCGGCGCCGCGCAATTGAGTCGCGCCGCGACCATTGCGCGCGGCACCCAGCTCCACACGCGACCGCTGCGCGGCGTCACCTGCAAGTTCCGAACAACCAGCGCGGCGCAGTTGCTGCCGGTGCGGGTCGTCTCGGTCGGCTTCCGCGGCACCGCCACGGCCCCCACCGGCACCGACGTGCCGCGCCAGGCCACGGCCACGCTGTCGATCCAGCTCGAACTCACGTCGCCGCAGGCGAGCTGGGCCACGCTGGGCACCGACCACGTCCGCCTGTACATCGACGGCGACCCGTCCCTCGTCACCGTGCTGCGCGAATCGCTCACCAGCCGCGTGTTGGCGACGATGGTGCAGGTGGCGCAGGTCGGCGCCTGGAGCGTCGACACCACCGCCAGGCCGCGCCTGGTGGGACTCGACGAAGAGGACGCGCTGGTCGATTTCGACGCGCGTTCGCACACCGCGTACCGCCTGCTCACCGAATACTTCGCGTTTCCCGAGAAGTTCAACTTCATCGACCTGCCGCTGCCCGAAGCCGCCCTGCGCGCCGGCGGCCGCACGCTGGGACTGCACCTCTCGCTGGGCGGCCTGCGCAAGGAAAGCGACGACGCGCGCCTGCTCGAAGTCGTCGGCGCGAACAACCTCGTCACCGGTTGCGCGCCGGTCACCAACCTGTTCGCGACGCGGGCCGATCCGATCCGCATCACGCAGGCGTCCACGATGCACGCGGTGCTGCCCGACGGGCGCCGCGCGTTCGGCCACGAGGTCTACGCGATCGACCGCGTGTACCGCGTGCACCAGACGGTCGCGGGCGAGACGATCCAGACCTTCAAGCCGTTCTACTCGCTGCAGCACGACGACCTGCTGCGCGACGGCGAAGCCATGGGGCGCTACTGGTTCTCGCACCGCAATGCCGCCGAGAGCCAGAGCCCGGGCTTCGAGACCGAGATCGGCCTGGTCGATCTCGACTTCGACCCGAGCCTGCCGCAGACCGACACGCTGTCGATCGACGTGCGTGCCACCAATCGCGACCTGCCGGCGCAGATGAGCATCGGCAATCCGGGCGGCGACCTGTTCGCCGAGGGCGGCGGCGCCTGGCGCGAGATCCGCCTGCTGCGCAAGCCGACGCCGCCCTACCGGTTCGAGACGGGCAAGGGCCTGCTGTGGCGGCTGATTTCGCAGCTGTCGCTGAACCACCTGTCGCTCACCGGCAGCGGCATCGACGCGTTGAAGGAAATGCTGCGCCTGTACGACCTGCCGCGCAGCACGGTCAACCAGCGCACGCTCGACGGCATCGTCGCGGTCGACTACAAGCCGGCGCAGGCCTTCCTCGACGGCGCGCCGTTCGCGACGCTGGTGCGCGGCACCGAGATCCGGTTGACGGTCGACGAGCAGAGCTTCGTCGGCACCGGGCTGCACCTCTTCGCCCAGGTGCTCGACCGCTTCTTCGCGCTGTACGTCCACATCAACAGCTTCACGCAACTGAAGCTCGTGTCGTCGCGCTCCGGCGAGGTGCTGGTCACCTGCGCGCGCCGCAGCGGAGAAGAGCCGCTGCTATGACCGACGTCGCGATCGAGTCCGTCGACGAGGCGCCTGCCGCGCGTCCCGCGCCCGCATCCGCACCGGCGCGCGTGGGCATGCGCGCGCCCGACGCGAGCCCCATCGATCGCCTGCTCGACGAGCCGCAACGCTTCGAGTTCCACCAGGCGGTCCGGTTGCTGCACGGTCACCTGCGCCAGTTGCCTGCCGAGGATCGTCCGGCGATCCGTTTCCGCAATTCGCTCTCGCTGTCGTTCCCGGCGAGCGAGGTTGTCGGCATCGAGACGCAGGTTCGTCACGCCGACCAGGCCGAGGCCGACGACCTCCGGACTGCACGCGAACCCGGCACGCACGCGCACCTCGAACGCGTCGAGCTGACGCCTGCCTTCATGGGCCTGCTGGGCGCCACGGGCGCGCTGCCGCTGGCCTACAGCGAGCAGTTCGCGCAACGCGAGACCGCCGGCCGCGACGGTGCCGCGCGCGCGTTCCTCGACATCTTCCAGCACCGCGCCGTCACGCTGTTCCACGAGGCCTGGCGCAAGCACCGGCTGCCGTTGCAGTTCGAGGCCGATCGCCGCGAGCGCTATCTTCCGCTGGTGATGAGCCTGGCCGGACTCGGCGAGCCCGCGCTGCGCCGGCGCCTGCACGGCGACGAGGGTGGCGTGGCCGACGACGCCCTGGCGTTCTATTCGGGGCTGCTGCAGCGCCGCGCGGTCAGCGCACCGCACCTGCAGCGCGTGCTCGCCGACTACTTCGGCGTGCCGGTCCGCGTGACGCAGTTCGTCGGCCGCTGGTTCGAGCTCGACGACGAATGCCAGGTGACGCTGGGCGACGAATCGACGTATCGCCTGGGCCACGACACCCTGCTCGGCCCGCGCGTGTGGCAGCGCGACCTGCGCGCCCGCGTGAGCATCGGGCCGATGACGCGCACGCTGCACCAGCGCTTCCTGCCCGGCGGCCCGGCCGCGCTCGCGTTGCGCGAGCTGCTGACGCTGGTCAGCGGCGTCAGCCTCGAATACGAAGTGCGCCTGATCGTGCGCGCCGCCGACGTCGTCGGCGCCACGCTGCCCGGCACGCCCCAATCCGACGGCGCCGGCCCGCGCCTGGGCTGGGACAGCTACCTGGTCACGCAGCCCTGCACCGAAGACCGCGAGGAGGCCGCCTACGACCTCCACGCGCTGGCCGCCTGAGGCGCGCCGCTCTCCGTTTCCCACGAACGATTCCGAAGACACCGACCCATGAGCACCAGCCTCAAGACGCTCGTTTCCAAGCTCGACGACACCTGCCGCACCGCCGCCGAGCGCGCCGCCGCGATCACGATGGCGCGCGGCCATCACGAGGTCGACATCGAGCACGTGCTGCTCGCGTTGCTCGAGGTGCCCGATTCCGACGTCGGCGTGCTGTGCCGCCGGTTCGACGTCTCCACCTCGGGCCTGACGCGCGACCTCGAACGCGAGCTGCAAGGCTTCAAGACCGGCAACACGCGCACGCCCGTGTTCAGCTCGCGCCTGCCCACGCTGTTCGAGCACGCCTGGCTGATCGCCTCGCTCGACGCGCACGACGCGCGCATCCGCAGCGCGCACCTGCTGCTGGCGCTGCTCACCGAACCGGGCCTGGCGCAGATCGCGTATCGCACCAGCGCGCTGTTCGCGCGCATCGACGTCGACCAGCTCAAGCACAAGCTCGACGAGGCCACGCGCGGATCGCGCGAGGCGCGCCAGTCGGCCGCGCCCCGTGGCGAGAGCGACGCGGCCGACGAGCAGGCCGCGCCGGCGGTCGACGACCGCACCCCGGCGCTCGACCAGTTCACCACCAACCTGACGCAACGCGCCCGCGACGGCAAGATCGATCCGGTGATCGGCCGCGAGGCGGAGATCCGCCAGGCGATCGACATCCTGATGCGCCGCCGCCAGAACAACCCGATCCTCACCGGCGAGGCCGGCGTCGGCAAGACGGCGGTGGTCGAGGGTCTCGCGCTGCGCATCGCCGACGGCGACGTGCCCGACCCGCTGAAGGGCGTGTCGCTGCACACGCTGGACCTCGGCCTGCTGCAGGCCGGCGCCAGCGTGAAGGGCGAGTTCGAGAACCGGCTGAAGAACGTCATCGACGAGGTCAAGAAGAGCCCGCACCCGATCGTGCTGTTCATCGACGAGGCGCACACGATGATCGGGGCCGGCGGCCAGGCCGGCCAGAACGACGCCGCCAACCTGCTCAAGCCGGCGCTCGCGCGCGGCGAGCTGCGCACGATCGCGGCCACCACGTGGAGCGAGTACAAGAAGTACTTCGAGAAGGACGCCGCGCTCGCGCGCCGCTTCCAGGTCGTGAAGGTGGAGGAGCCCACCGAGCCGCTGGCCGCCGCGATGCTGCGCGGCATGGCGCCGCTGATGGAGAAGCACTTCAACGTGCGCATCCGCGACGAGGCGATCACCGAGGCCGTGCGCCTGTCGGCGCGCTACATCACCGGCCGCCAGTTGCCCGACAAGGCGATCAGCGTGCTCGACACCGCGTGCGCCAAGGTGGCGCTGGGCCAGGCTGCGACGCCGGCCGCGATCGAGGACTTGCGCAAGCACCTCGAGCGCCTCGATGCCGAAGTGCGCGGACTGGAGCGCGAGGCCGCCAGCGGCACGCCGCACGACGCGCGGCTGAAGGCGCTCGGCGAGCAACGCGAGGTTGCCAGGAAGAGCGTCGATGAATTGAAGATTCGTCACTCGGCGGAGCGCACGCTCGTCGCCGAGGTGCAGGCACTGCGCGAGGGCCTCGAAGGCGGCCACGCGACGCCGGCCGGCAAGGCCGCCGAGCTCAAGGGCAAGCTGGCCGAGCTGGCGACGCTGCAGACCGAACACACGCTGGTGCCCGTCGAGGTGGACGGCGGCGTGGTGGCCAGCATCGTCGCCGCATGGACCGGCATTCCACTGGGCAAGATGGTCAAGGACGACCTGAAGACGGTGCTGGGCATGGAGCCGCTGCTCGAAGCCCGGGTGATCGGCCAGACGCACGCGATCAAGGCCATCGCGCAACGCGTGCGTACCTCGCGCGCGAACCTCGAGGATCCGAACAAGCCCAAGGGCGTGTTCCTGTTCGTCGGCCCCAGCGGCGTGGGCAAGACCGAGACGGCGCTGGCGCTGGCCGAGCTCCTGTACGGCGGCGAGCGCAAGCTGGTGACGATCAACATGAGCGAGTACCAGGAGGCGCACAGCGTCAGCGGCCTCAAGGGCTCGCCTCCGGGCTACGTCGGCTACGGCGAGGGTGGCGTCCTGACCGAGGCCGTGCGCCGCAACCCGTACAGCGTCGTGCTGCTGGACGAGGCCGAGAAGGCCCATCCGGACGTGCTGGAGCTGTTCTACCAGGTGTTCGACAAGGGCGTGCTCGACGACGCCGAAGGCCGCGAGATCGATTTCCGCAACTGCGTGATCATCCTCACGAGCAATGTCGGCTCGTCGCAGATCATGCAGGCCTGCATCAACAAGACGCCGGCCGAGTACCCGTCGGCGGACGATCTCGCGGAGGCGCTGCGGCCCGTGCTGTACAAGACCTTCAAGCCGGCCTTCCTCGGCCGCATGAAGGTGATTCCGTACTACGCGATCGGCGACGACGCGCTCGAGAAGATCATCCGCCTGAAGCTCGATCGCATCGCGTCGCGCGTGGGCGTCAACCACCACGCCGAGTTCGTCTACGACACCAAGCTGGTCGACGCCGTGCTCGCGCGCTGCACCGAGGTGGACACCGGCGCGCGCAACGTCGATCACATCCTCAACGGCACGTTGTTGCCGGAGATCGCCGGCCACGTGCTCGCGCGCATGGCCGACGGCCGTGCGGTGAACCGCATCAAGGTCAGCGCCGGCAAGAACGGCGATTTCAAGTACACGGTCGCATGAGGCATCCGACATGGACCCGCTGAGCCTGCTCCAGGACGCCGCGTCCGCGCTGTCCGGGCTGCTGGGCGGCCTGACGCAGTCGCAGCGCCTGCTGCGCGTGCACACGCCGCTGGGCGCCGACGTGCTGTTCGCCGAGGACATCGAGGGCTGGGAAGGCGTCGGCCCGGCGAACGGCCCGGCGTTGGGCGACGCCGAGTTCGACGGCGGCTCATCGATGGCCGTCGACAACGCGTCGACGTGGGCCTTCGACGCCTCGCTGGGCCCCGCGCGCGCGGGCCTGCGCCTGGTCGTGCACGCGCTCGCGAGCGACGCCCACCTCGAACTCAAGACGCTGATCGGCCAGCCCGCGCTGGTGGAGTTGCTGTGCCAGGACAACGCGTTCGAGAGGCGTCCCTGGCACGGCCACATCGTCGCCGCGGGGCTGATGGGCAGCGACGGCGGCCTCGCGCGCTATCGCCTCGTGATCGAGCCGTGGCTGTCCGCGCTGGCGCACAACGTCGACGCCTGGGCGTACCAGGACATGAGCGTGCCGCAGATCCTCGACGACCTGTTCGGCGGCTACGACGGCCAGGGCCGGCTGGTGCCCGCATGGCGCTGGGACCTGGCCGACGCGAGCGTCTACCCGAAGCGCAGCCTGTGCATCCAGTACCACGAGAGCGACCTCGACTTCGCGCTGCGTCTGATGCGCGAAGAGGGCATGTTCTGCTGGTGGGAACACTCCGGCGACGCGAGCAGCGCCAGCCTGGGCGCGCACACGCTGGTCATCGCCGACCACAACGGCGCCTTCGCCACCAACGTGCAGCCGGCGGTCCGCTTCACCGCCAGCGACCATGCGCTCGGCGAAGACAGCCTCGAGCGCTGGACCAGCATCGGCCGCGTGGCCAGCGCCAGCGTGGCGATGCGCAGCCGCGATCATCGCGGGCTGGGCGCGCGCCCGGTCGAGGCGATGGCCGGCGACGCCGCGCCGATGAGCGAGCTCGCGATCGTCGACGTGCCCGGCGCCTACGCCTACGAAGACCTCGAGCAGGGCCAGCGCCTGGCGTCGCGCCAGGCCGAGGCCCTCGCGGCCGTGCGCACGCGCGCGATCGCGCGCGGGCCGTGGCGCCGCGCGCAGGCGGGCACGTCGTTCACGCTGCTCGATCACGCGCGCCATGACGGCACCGACCCCACGCGCGACACCTTCGTCGTGCTCGCCGCCCAGCATCGCGCGCGCAACAACTTCTCGGCCGACGAGAAGGCCCGCTTCGTGGGCCTGGCGCAGGCCATCCTGCGCGATCAAGGCAAGGGCGGCAAGCCCGCACGCGACGACGACGCGCCGCTGCACGAGGCGGCGCTGCTGGTGCAGCCGCTGGCCGCGCCGGTGCGCATGGGCAGCGCCGACCCACGGCCGCACGCGGTGCCCGCGGACGGCCGCTTCGGCGTCTTCGGCCGTGTCGACGAGCGCGCCGTCGCCCTGCACCCGTCGCTGTTCGACGCGCATGCGATGGCCTCGCTGTCGCAGCCCGATGTCCGCCTCAACGTGCGCCCGTCGGTGCGCGGCACCCAGACCGCCATCGTCGTGGGCGACGGCGATGGCGACCTGCACACCGACCGCGACAACCGCGTGCGCGTGCAGTTCCACTGGCAGCGCGGCGGCGGCTCCAGCCATCGCCTGGGCGCGGGCGACGGCGACAACGCGCCGGCGTCGGCGGGCAGCTTCACGTGGGTGCGCGTCGGCCAGACCCTGGCCGGCGGCAACTTCGGCGCGGTGTTCACGCCGCGCATCGGGCAGGAGGTGCTGGTCGCCTTCACCGGCGGCGACATCGACCGGCCGGTCGTCATCGGATCGGTCTACAACGGCCAGGGCACGCCCGACGCGCAAGGCAACCAGGTGGCCGGCGGCGCCGCCAACGCCAGCGGCAACGCGCCGGCGTGGTTCCCGGGGCAGCAGGCCGCGGGCGACTTCGAAGGCCACCAGCACGGCGCCGTGATGCTGGGCCACAAGAGCCAGGAGCTCGGCACCAGCACCTCGGGCCTGGGCGGGTCCAACCAGCTCGTCTTCGACGACAGCGGCGCGGGCAACCGCATCGAGCTGTCGACCACCACGCAGGCCACGCGCCTGCAGCTCGGCTCGCTGCTGCAGCAACAGGACAACCAGCGCCTCGCGCCGCGCGGCCACGGGCTGGAACTGGCCTCGGGCGCGCACGGCGTGCTGCGCGCGGGCGCGGGCCTGCTCGTGAGCGCGCACGCGCAAGGGGCGAGCACGTCGGCTGGAATGCAGCTCGAAGCGGACGTGCCGCAGCAGTTGCTGCAGTCGGCTCAGAGCCTCATCCACACGCTGGCCGAATCGGCGCAGGCGCACAACGCGAAGCTGGCGACGGAGCCGGCGGTGGCGGGGGCGACCGCGAAGGACACCGCCAGGCAGCTGCCGACCGAGCAGGGGCTGTACGCGCTGATCGACAGCCTGCAGGGCACGGACTCGTCCGGGTCGTCCGACGACGGGGGTGACGACGACGACGACGAGAACACGGTCGCCATCGACGGCGGCCTCGGCGACGTCGCCGCCTGGGATCGGCCGGAGCTCGTGCTGGCCGCGCCGTCGGGCGTCGGACTGTTCACGCCGGCGTCGGCGGTGATCAGCGCGGGCACGCACGTGACGATGAGCGCGGGGCAGGATCTGCACGCGATCGCGCAGGGCAACCATGCGACGGTGACCAACGAAGGCGTCGTCCTCTACACCTACGGCATGGCCACCGATGCGGCCAAGCCGAATTCGGAGACGGGCATCGCCATGCATGCGGCGAACGGCAGCGTGGTGACGTCGAGCAACACGGGTGCGACGCGGTTGACGTCCAGCGGCGCGATCGACGTGACGAGCACGAAGACCAACGTCCTGGTCGCTTCACCGAAGCAGGTGCTGCTCGCCGCGGCGGGAGCGGCGATCCAGATCGACTCGGGAAGCATCACGATCAATGCGTCGGGGGCGGTGGCGTTCAAGGCGGGAATGAAGAACCTCACCAGCGCTGCGGCTGCGACCGCGCCGTCGATCGAACTTGCGCCGGACAACCTGCAGCCCTGTGCGGTTCTCGCTTCGAGTGCCAGCGCCAACGGCGCCGGTTCGAGCTGAACCATGCCGGGACCCAGAGCGGGTGACGAGCGGCCATCGGAGCGCGTCGGCCCATGACACTCCGTTTTCTCGAGACGCTGCAGCGTGCCCATGCGGCCTCCCCGACGGCGGCTCGGCATGCGCGATTCGCCGGGGACGCGACGCTGCGCGCGTTGCGTGATCGCCTGCTCGCGGTCGCTGGGCCGGCGTTGGACCGCGGCCTTCGGCTGCACGTGCTCGTCGACCCGGTCCTCGTCGATCCACTGAAGACAGCGTCCGGTCGCGACCAGGCCATCGACGTGCCGCTGGCGGCACATGCGGACGCCCCCGTTCGCGCGCCCTACCTGCTCGCGCTGGGCGACATGGGCCGTGACGACAGGGTCGATCTCGCGCTCGACCTCGGCTTCGCCGAGGCGACGCGACACCCCGAGCGCGAGACGCGCGGCTCCACGATCTGCGCCTTCGTGGCGTGTCCGCCCGCGGACGCGGCGCGCGTCGCCGGAGCGCTCGCCGACGTGGCGCGGCGTCGCGCCGCGTCGCGCGGGCAGCGCTTGCTGCGCCTGTGGGAGCCCCGCGTCTTCGAGCACCTGGTGCCGCTGCTTTCCGGGCCCGCGCTGCGCGAACTGACGGCGGACTCGGCCGGTTGGTGGTGGATCGGTCGCGACGGCGCGCTCGCGAGTCGCCGCGAAGCCGCAGGCGACACCGGCCGCGGCTGGGCGTCGTCCGACGTCGTCGACACGCTGGCCTCGATCGGCGCGATCAACGGCGTACTCAACGCACTGCAGGACGCCACGGTGGCTTCCGACCGTCTTCCCTCGACCTCGACCCTCCTGGCGCTGCTCGCGCGCGCACGGATGCAGTGGGGGCTGGCAGACGATTTCGAACTCATTCAATTCGCGCTGTATGGGGTGCTGGTGCGCGCGGACTTCGACGGCGACGCCGAAGTCCGTGCCGCGATGGCCGCGGCGCGCGAGCGTGGGGAGTCGTGCATCGACGCCCTGGCTTCATTCGACGAATCCCATTGGGAGCAAAGACACGATGTCTGATCCGGCCGGCCCGCAAGCATCCAAGCCCTCCACGCTGCAGAAGTCGGTGCAGGCGACCAAGGAAAGCGTGCTGCCCGGCAGCGCGAACAAGTGCCCGAGCTGCGACAAGGCGGGCCTGACCTTTCTTGTCACGCAATACGCCGCGTTGCCGCCGCAGTGGTACCGCCCCGGCGAGTCGGACTGGGTGCAGGAGGCGGCTGCATACGATCAGAACGGCTACCTGCGCGGCCGGCCCCTGAAGAGCTCGCAGTACGTCTTGCGCCGCCTGCGGCAGGGCTGGCTCTACGTCTGGTATCCCGCCACCAGGCTGTGGGAGGTGTACCGCGTGCAGAGCGGCGGCCGCCTGCTTCGGATGGCGCCGGACCTCATGCATGCGATGGGGATCGGCGACCCGGCGTGCAAGCGATTCGCCAGCCTGCCGGACGCGATGCTGCTCACCATCGAAAATCCGCAGAAGCATGACCAGGTGTGGATCGGGTTTTCCGACGCCCGCTGGACCGCCAAGGTGCGCGCCTCGGTTGCGAAGGACCCCGCCGCCGCGCACATGAAGAAGATCACTCCGAAGGCGATCACGCAGTCGACGGTCATGGCCAACATGGGGCCGATGCAGTTGATCGGTGCGGGTGTCCTCTCGTCCGCCGTCGTGGGCTTCCAGAAGCGGGCCGCGAAGCAGACGCTGACCCGCGAGGCTTACGTGCGTCCGGAGCCGGAAGACGAGTCCCGCCTGTTCCGCGTGATGCAGACCAACAACGCGCCGTGGAAGATCGAGGGCATGCTGTTGCCGCTCGAGGACGACATCGGCATCGCGACCCAGCTCAACTTCTTCCGCAACTGCGCGTTGGCCGACATCATGGGCAACACGGACGGCAAGGGCACCGCGTACACCCAGGCCGAGCGCGACAAGATGGTGACGGCGGGTCTCATCGAGACGCTGCCGGTCGGCGAGCATGCTGACGACGTGAAGAAGCACCTCGACGTCAAGGCCTACGAGGGCTTCCTCGAGAAGTACCACCGCTGCCAGGACTCGTCCGACGATTTCGACAATCGAAGCCGCGACTACGTGTCGTGGATCACCTTCACCGCGCAGCGCGGGCACGCGTCGCTGTTCGACCCGCAGGACAAGGAGGTGGCCGCCCACCTGGGGGACTGCGTGGCGGACATGTACGAAGGCTGCGGGCTGACCAAGCGCGAGTTCGACGAAGTGCTGCATCCGCAGCTGGCGTTCGACGTCGGCGCGGCCGGGGCGTTGCTGTGGCGCGGTGTCGCGGCGAACCAGGAGGACCTGCTCGGCCTTTTCAAGAGCGGCGCCGGCAAGGGCTCGGAGACCGTCAAGCAGCAGAGCGAAGTCAGGGAACAGGTGGCATTCCTCCAGGAGGTACGCAAGCTCAAGGCGGAAGCCATGGAACTCAACGAGGAAAGCGCCCATCGCCTGCTGAGCACGATCGGATCGCGTGCAAGACAGTTGCTCAAGGCCGATCGCAAGCTCTACCGGCAGACCTTCCGTCGCATACAGGCGGTCGCATTGACCGTGGATGACCTCGCGACGCTGGAGGTGCCCGCGGAGGGCGGCGTGAATGGACTGCTGCGCTTCCTGCGCCGCACGAACGAGAACGCCAAGGGCTTGAGCATCGGTACCTCCAAGACGAGCTACAACCGCCCGCTGCCGGCGGCCGACCTTCCCGCGCATGCGCAGGGGGCCGGCGGGAAGGTGATGACGGCCATCCCGAAGAACCAGGAAGATCTCGGCGAGTATCTGGAAGTCCTGGCCAAGCAATGGCCGAAGGGCAAGCCGATGCCCGCGGAATTCGGCAAGATCGCGGAACTCGCGGGTGCCGGCAGCGATGTGCCGAAGCACCGGCTGCTCGAAGCGGAGGAGGAGCACTTCCGGGCCGTCACGCCCGCGGTCTACGGAGGCGCCTCGGCCTTTCTGGGCATCCTGAAGCTGTTTGCGCTCCGCCAGAGCATCTCCGAACTGGGCGTGGAGCTCGGCGAACTGCGTAGCGGCGAGGTCCATTGGGCGAGGCTTGCCAAGGCGGTGGCGGAAGTTACGGCGCCGGCGTTGGGAGTCTGGCAAGCAACCTATGAGGTTCGCTATTCACTGGCGCAGATATCGGCCAAAGGCGCGAAGTCGGCTGAATACTTCAAGATGGTGCGGGTGGCCGGTCGTTTGTCTGCCGCGGTCTCGATTGTGGAGGGCCTGTTGAGCATCCAGGAAGCGCGATCCCTTTGGAAAGAAGGCGACAAGGAGGCCGGTGGACTGAAGTTCGGCGCAGGCGTGACGGGCGCTGCCAGCGGGGGCAGTTACTACCTCTACACGCGCATGGTGGCCAATGCGGGTCTCCGCGCTGTAGCTGGCGCTGTATCGCATGGCGAGGCGGCAGAGATCGCCGCAGGCCTGGCAGCGACCGCTGAGGCTGGCGCAGCCGGGGCCGAGGTCACTGTCGAAGTTCCACCCGTGGCCATGTGGTTGGGCATCGCTTCTGCCGGTCTGCTTGCCACTTCCTGGATTTTGGACTTCTGGTCTTCGCATCTGGTAACGAGTCCGCTTCAGAAATGGGCTGATCGCAGCCTGTTGGGACTTCGCACGAACAAGTGGGGCCACTCGTTCAGCAGCACCAAACAGCAACTGGATGCATTACTGAGGATCTACTATTCGGTGAAGCTCGAAAAGGCTTCCCTGTTTGCAAGCAACGCCCTGGAGGTGAAGACGCCCATGTTCGGGCCGACTGCGGAGCTGGCGGTCGACGTTAAGGCACCCAAGTCAAATGCGGTCATCGGCCGCTTCTCTATCAAGTCAGCCGACTTCACAACGTCCAAACACGAGATCGAGTTGGAGAATCAGCTCAAGGGCGCTGCGGGCAGCAGCGTGCATGCGCAAGTGAAGCGCGAGGAAGAGGGGATCGCCTTGATGACATGGATCGGCAGCGCGAAGAGCGCCGAGGACAACGAGAGCCGCAACCGCTGGCTCAATGTACTTTCGCCGGTGGCCGGGGCAGGTGCTGCGTTGTGGACGGGGCTTCCGACTGCCGATGTGCGCTACTGGCCTGATCGGGCGACGTATCCGGACTTTTTCGTTGATGGTCGTTCCGCCGAAGACGCGTCCGAGGCAGAAGAGGAAGGAGAGTCAGAAAAGAGTGAATCCAGGTCCGAGGGTGAACATGAACACGGGTAGCGGGACCCAGCGTGCGTCCGCTCAGGCAGGCGCCGCACCCGGCGAGTCGGCGGCAGGCGATGCGTTGATGAAAGGCGAACTTACGCGCATGAGTGATGCGACGCCCGAGGTCGTGAAGACGGTCATCAAGCTGGACGGCCGTTCCATGGTCTGGGCACATGACCAAGCCGCGTCCGACGTCGAAGCCTTGACCCCCTTCATGGCCGTGGTTCTGGTGCTCACGTTCATGGTCGGTGCGCCTATGTTTCTCCAGATGGACTACAAGGAGCTGGACGGTTGGGCGCTGAAGATCGTGCTTCTTGCGATTGGTGTCGTGCTTGTCCCCGGCTCCCTGGTGGCCGCCTGGTTCATCCTGAAAGTGGGCTTCGGTCGCTACGCCGACCTGCATTTCAACCGCCGTACGCGCAAGATCTACACCCAAGAGGGCAAGGTCGCACTCCAGATCGATTGGGCGCGCGTCCGCCCCTTCGCCATCCCTGCCGTCGGCCCCCTGCCGCTGGGTGGCCTCCCTCTGTGGGGCCTGACACTCATCGAATTCAGCGCGACCGATCCGAAGGCTTGGACGCGACAACTTCGGGTGCAGGGCCTGCTGCCGGATCGCGACAGTTGCCAGCGCGTTTGGGAGGCTGTGAGACGCTACATGGACGAGGAGCCGGCGAGCCTGCCGCCGCTCGAAGTGCTGCCCGATCCGACACGGAGTTGGCAAGGCGCCATCCTGGACTTCGGGCCTGCGCAGATGTTCGATCGGGTGAAGACGCCGCAGGACGCTGCGCTCGGCGCGACGGGACGCCTGCGTCGGCGTCACTGGTGGCCCGCAGTGAATCCGATGATCCTTTTCTACTGGATCGTCTTCTGGCCCGCACCGCTCTCGGACATCCTGTACCAGCGTTTCAGGCCAAAAGCTCGCTTGCCGATCGAATGGACGTCCGAAGAGGAGCCTGCACCAGGCGAGCCAAATCCGTATCGCAGCAACCCGATGCCCCGAGACGTGGCGAGAGGACGGCGAAAGGCCACATGGATCCTGACATTGATGTGCGCCCCCTGCGTCACGATCGGTATCGTGTTCTGGGCGGCATGGCTGGCGCCGCTCTTCACATGGACGTGGCACATGTGGCAGGCCGTGTTCTCGTCTTGGTCGCGAGGGGGTGCATGAACTGGAGTTTCACGGTCGATTGCAAGCCATGACTCCTCGTCCGCGCGCTGTGCCGCTCCGTCATGAGGCAGGCGAGGCACGGATGAAGGGCGAACTGCCCCGCAGGGGCGATGCGGAGCCGGAGGTCATCAAGACGATCATCAAGCTGGACGATCGCTCGATGGTGTGGGCGCATGACTCGGTGGCATCGGATGTGGAGGCACTGGCGCGTTTCATCGCGTTCATGTTGGTTTTTGCCGTGCTTTTCATCGCCCCGATGTTCCTGCAGATCCGCGGTCGCGACCTGGACGGTTGGGCCCAGAAGATCGTCATCCCGCTCATCGGCCTGGTGATGCTGCCGGGTGGGCTGATCGGCGCCTGGCTGTTCCTGAAGCTTGTCATCGACCGCTATGCCGATCTTCATTTCAATCGCCGGGCACAGACGGTCTACACGAAGGAGGGCAAGCTCGCCGTGCAGATGGACTGGCGACGCATTCGCCCCTTCGCGATTCCCGCGGTCGGACCGCTGCCGATGTTCTCGCGCTAGGCTCCGCCGGGAAAACCGGCACGGCGCTGCTTGCGGATGGTCTCGCGGCCCGATTCCTAGAAGACGACGCCCGCCCGCAGGATCACGTTCGCATACGGCGAGAACTCCCCCGTGCGCACGATCGCGCGCGCGCCGCGCGTGGCGGCCTTGAACTGCTCGTGCGTCAGCGTGGAGACGGGCGTGTCGCCGAGCTGGCGGCGCAGCTCGGAGTGAACGAGGTCATTGGCCGACACGATCTCCTCGGCGATCACGGCGCTCTCGACCTGCATCTCGGCCAGCACGGCAGCGAGCACCTCATGGAACCGCGGCACGTTGGCGCTCACCGCGAGGTCGATGCGGCGCGGGCCGTCGGGAATCGGCAGCCCCGCGTCGCCGATCACCAGCAGGTCGCCATGGCCCAGGCGCGCGATGACGTCCGAGAGCTCGGCGTGCAGCAGCGTCGTGCGCTTCATGGGCGGTCGTCCCCCGCGCCGGCGGCCGGGGCGAGCTGGCGGCGATAGGGAATGGAGGTCTGCGCGCCGCGCCGCGTCACGCACAGCGCGCTGGCGGCCTGGCCCAGCGCGACGGCGTCGTCCAGCGACTGGCCTTCGCACAGCGCGGTGGCGAGCGCGCCGATGAAGGTGTCGCCGGCGGCGGTGGTGTCGACGGCCTTGACCTTCTTGGCGGGCGTGTGGCGCGCGCCGCCGCCGTCGACGACGACGACGCCTTGCGCGCCGAGCGTCACCAGCACGCGGTCGGGCCCCTTGGCGCGCAGCAGCGCGCCGGCCTCGGCGGCCGAGTTCGGGTCGACGACGTCGAGTCCCGCGTAGGCCGTGGCCTCGCTCTCGTTGAGCACGAGGATGTCGATCTGCGCCCACATCGAGTCGGGCAGCGGCGCGGCCGGCGCCGGGTTCAGCAGTACCGGCACGTGCGCGGAGAAGGCGCGGTTGATGGCCGCCTGCACCGCGGGAATGGGGACCTCGAGCTGCACGATCAGCATGCCGGCCATGTCGATCATCGTGTTGGCGCGCGCGACGCTGGCCGGGTCGAGCAGACCGTTGGCGCCGGGCGAGAGAACGATGCGGTTCTGCCCGTCCTCCTCGACCCAGATCGAGGCGACGCCGGTGTGCGTGGACGCGAGGCCGCGGACCTCGCGGGCGTCGACGCCGTCGGCGGCCAGGCCGGCCTTGAGCACGTCGCCGTTCGGGTCGATCCCCACGCGCCCGACCATGATCACGTTCGATCCCATGCGGGCGCAAGCGACGGCCTGGTTAGCGCCCTTGCCGCCGGGCAGCATCGCGAAGTCGAGGCCCGGCACGGTCTCGCCGCCGATCGGCGCGCGCGCCATGCGCATGACCAGGTCCATGTTGAGGCTGCCCACAACGACGATGGATGAGCTCATGGCCGGGACCTCGGAAGGCTGTCGGGAAGAAGAATCATGGCATGTCAACCTTGCGGGCGGGCGGTGGACGCGCGCAGGTGCAGTTCGGGTTGCAGGATCGCGCGCCGGGGCGCGGTGCGGCCGTCGCGCAGGCGTTCCAGCAGCAGGCCGGCGGCGCCGGTGCCGATGGCCTCCTTGGGCTGGGCGACGGTGGTCAGCGGCGGCGAGGTGTAGGACGCCAGCTCGATGTCGTCGAAGCCGACGACGGACAACTGGCGCGGCACGTCGATGCCGGCCTCGTGCGCCGCGTGCAGCGCGCCGATGGCCATCATGTCGTTGCAGACGAACACGGCCGTCGGCGGCTGCGCCGACTTCAGCAGGCGGCGCATCGCCGCGGCGCCGCTCTCCGGGCCGAAATCGCCGCGCACGATCTCGTCCGCGCGTGGCGTGACGCCCGTGCGCTCGAGGGCGCGCCGCCAGCCGGCCTCGCGCTGCTGGCTGGGCCGCAGGTCGGCCGGACCGACGATGCACGCGACACGCGCATGGCCCAGCGACAGCAGGTGGCTCGTGGCGAGGTCGCCGCCGGCGGCGTGGTCCACCTCGATCAGGTCGGCGGCGATCGTGTCGATCTCGCGGTCGACCAGGACCAGCGGCAGGCGCAGGTCCTTGCAGACGTCGACGATCGCGTCGTCGTCGCCCGAGGCGACGAGCACGATGCCGTCGACGCGGCGCTCGGCGAGCACGCGCAGGTGGTCGGCCTGCTGGCGCGTGTCGTCGTTCGAGTTGCACAGCAGCAGGCTGTAGCCGGCGCCGTAGCAGTGGTGCTCGACGCCGCGAATGATCTCGGCGAAATACGGGTTGGAGTTGTTGGGCACCAGCATGCCCAGCGTGCGCGTGGTGTTGTGCTTGAGGCCGCGCGCGATCTCGCTGGGAACGTAGCCGAGCGCGTGCGCGGCCTCGTGCACCTTGGCCTTGGCCGCGTCGCTGACGAAGCGAGTGCCGTTGAGGGTGTGCGACACGGTGGTGACGGACACGCCCGCGCGCGCCGCCACGTCGCGGATGTTGGCGCGGACCGTGGCCTGCGCGTGGCCGCGAGGACGGGCGGTCATGTGCTCTTCTTCCTGCGTTCGCGCAGGGTGTCCAGCACCACCGCGATGATGATCACGCAGCCCGTGATGATGCGCTTGGTGGGCTCGCTGGCGCCGATCTGCGCGAGGCCGGCCTCGAGCACGGAGATCACCAGCACGCCGAAGAACGTGCTCGCCACGGAGCCGCGCCCGCCCATCAGGCTGGTGCCGCCGATGACCACCGACGCGATCACCACCAGCTCGGCGCCGGTGCCCGCGTTCGGATCGGCCGCCTCGAGCCGCGACGACAGGAAGATGCCGCCGAGACCCGCGAGCAGTCCGGCGATGGCGAACACCGTGATCTTGATGGGCCGCGGGTCGACCCCCGCCAGCCGCATCGCCTCCTCGTTGGTGCCGATGCCGATCATGCTGCGGCCGAAGACCGTGCGCGTCAGCACGACCTGCGCCACCGCGACGATGGCGATCGCGATGAAGAACTGTGGAGACAGCCCGGCCACGATCGGCTTGCCCAGCCATTCGATCTTGCCGCCGATGTATTGCGTGCGCGAGTCGGTGGCGAGATAGGCGGCGCCACGCGCCATCTCCAGCATGCCCAGCGTGACGATGAACGACGGCAGGCGCCAGGCGACGGTGATCGCGCCGTTGATGGCTCCCACGACGACGCCGGTGAGCATGGCCAGCAGCGTCGCCGGCAGCAGCGGCCAATGCCACTGCAGCATCGCGATGCCGGCCACGGCGGCGGCCAGCGCCATCGTCGAGCCCACCGACAGGTCGATGCCCGCGATGATCAGCACGAAGGTCATGCCCACCGCGGTCACGGCCACGGCGGGGATGTCGTTGGCGATCGTGACGAAGGTGTCGGCGGTGAAGAAGTATTCGCTCTGCCAGCTGAAGAAGCCGATCATCAGCGCGAGCGCCACCAGCAGGCCGGCGACGGTGCCGATCGCGCTGGTCATCGCCGCGCGGGTGGTGATGGGTTGGGAGTTGCTCATGCGGCCAGTTCGGGTGAGACGTTGGTTTCGGCGGCGGCGTAGGCGCTGAAGGCGGCCTCGAGCAGCAGTTGCTCGGACCACTCGCCGCGCTCGAAGATGCGCACCAGGCGGCCCGCGCTCATCACGCCGATGCGGTCGCACTGGGACATCAGCTCGCGCAGGTCCGACGACACCATCAGCAGCGCCTTGCCGGCCGCGGCCATCCTGTCCATCTGCGCGTAGATGTCGGCGCGCGCGCCGATGTCGACGCCGCGCGTGGGTTCGTCGAGCAGCAGCACCTCGCAGTCGCGGTGCAGCCAGCGGGCGAACACGACCTTCTGCTGGTTGCCGCCCGACAGCTGGTCGACCGGCTGCTCGATGGAATCGCTGCGCACGCGCAGCAGCTCGCGCAGGCGCTCGACCTCGGTACGTTCCTCGGCGCGCCGCAGCCAGCCGCCGCGCGACACCGCGCCGAGATTGGCCAGCGTCGCGTTGACGCGGATCGACTGCGGCAGCAGCAGGCCCTGCGACTTGCGATCCTCGGTGACGAAGCCGATGCCCGAGCGCACCGCCCGCACCGGCGAGGCGATCTTCGCGGGCACGGTCGAATCGGCCAGCAGCACGTCGCCCGAATCCTTGCGATCGGCGCCGTCGATCAGGCGCAGCAGCTCCGTGCGCCCCGAGCCGACGAGGCCGGCCAGGCCCAGCACCTCGCCGGCGTGCAGGTCGAACGAGACGTCGCGCACGACGCTCCCGCGCGTGAGCCCGCGCACCGCGAGCGCGCGCTTCCCGCGCGGGCGCACGGCGCGATCCAGGCCTTCATGCACGTCGCGGCCGACCATGCTGCGCACGATGGCGGCCTGCGTCAGGTCGCGCATGGGGCGCGTGTCGATGTGGCGGCCGTCGCGCAGCACCATCACGCGGTCGGCCACCTGCTGGAGCTCGTCGAGCCGGTGCGAGATGTAGACGATGGCCACGCCGCGCGCCTTCAGCAGCTCGATCTGCTTGAACAGGTGCGCGATCTCGCGCGAGGTGAGGGTGGCGGTGGGCTCGTCCAGGATCAGCAGCCGGCATTCGCCGACCAGGCTGCGGGCGATCTCCACCATCTGCTGGTAGCCGACGCCCAGCGCGCTGACGGGCAGGCGCGGGTCGATGTCCTGCAGGCCGATGAGCGCCATCTGCCGCGCCGCGGCTTCGTTCAGCGCCTCGCGGCGTATGAAGCCCAGGCGCTGCGGCAGCCGACCCAGCAGCAGGTTCTCGGCGACGCTGAGCGTGGGCACCAGGCTCAGCTCCTGCATCACCATGCGCACGCCCAGCTTCTCTGCGTCCTTGCGCGAGGCGGGCGCGTACGGCGCGCCGGCCAGCGTCAGGGCACCGTCCGTGGGCTGCACCAGCCCGGCGACGATCTTGGAGAGCGTGCTCTTGCCCGCACCGTTCTCGCCGGTGAGGGCCAGCACTTCGCCGGGGTGCAACTCGAAGTCCACGCCGGCGAGCACCGGCGTGGCGTAGGTCTTGCCGATGCCGCGGCCGGTCAGCAGCACGGACGCCGGCGCGGCCCCCGTGCGCTGCGGGACTGACGACATCGGGGCGGTCACTTCGTGACGAGCGTGACGGTGGTCTCGACGACGGGCGCCAGGTCCTTCTGCGCCTTCTTGTCCTTGATCGCCTTCAGCGCGGTGTCGATGCCGAACACGGCCTGCTTGGCGCCGTACTGGTCGACCGTCGCGAGCACGCGGCCGTCGGCCAGCATCGGCTTGATCGCGCTGATGTTGTCGTAGCCGACGACCAGCACCTTGCCCGTCTTGCCCGCGCTCTTGACCGCGGCGACGGCGCCGAGCGCCATGTTGTCGTTGCCGGCCAGCAGCGCGCGCAGGTCCGGGTGCTCGCGCAGCATGGCGGCGGCGACGGCGTTGGCCTTGTCCATCTCCCACTGGCCCGACTGGGTGCTGACGATGTTGGCGCCGACGGCCTTCATCGCGTCCGTGAAGCCGGCCGTGCGCTGCTGCGCGTTGAACGTGGTGGAGACGCCTTCGAGGATGCCCACCTTGTCGCCGGACTTGAGCTGCTTGCCCAGGAAGTCGCCGGCCAGCTTCGCGCCCTTGCGGTTGTCCGGGCCGACGAACGGCACGACCAGGTTCTTTTCCTTCAGAGCGGCCTCGTCGAGCTTGTTGTCGATGTTGACCACGATCACGCCCTTGGACGCGGCCTCGGCCAGCACCGGCACCAGTGCCTTGGAGTCGGCCGGCGCGATCACGATCGCGTCGACGTGCTCGACCAGCATCTGCTGCACGATCTTGATCTGCGCGGCGGTGTCGGTCTCGTCCTTGATGCCGTTGGAGATCAGCGTGTACTGCGACGCGCGCGCCTTCTGGTCGGCCTTGGCGCCATCCTGCATCGTCTGGAAGAACTCGTTGGCGAGCGACTTCATCACCAGCGCGACGCGCGGCTTGGCGTCGGCGGCGAGGGCGAACTGGGGCAGCAGCGCCAGGGCGGCGGCGCCGGCCAGGGTGTGGAGGGCCAGGCGGCGGGTCGTGCGGATCATGGATTTGTCTCCTGTGTTGAGGCCGCGCCGGCGTCGGTGCAGCCGTGCTGTCGGTCCGGATTAGCCTTGGGAACTCGCCGCGCAATCGATTGCGCAAACGATTGCGCGGACTGTACGCGCGCCGCAATGCGTCTGGCAAGTACGCCCGTATTCGGGTTTTCGCGAAGGGCGGCGCACCAGAATGACCCCAATGGCGTCGTGCGATGCCCCATTTCGTTGCGTGCTTGCGACGTTTTGGGGTGGAAAAAACGCGTTTGTCAATTGGGTGTCACACCTGATCCGCACCATGGCAGAGCTGGTCCAAACGGCTCAAAGCTCAATAAATTCATAAGCTTAGGGACGATCTGACGAGACTGAACGCTGGCTGTGGTCGTGCGACGATTTCACAATTCGCTTCGGTCGATGCTCGGGTCGAGCCGTCAGAACAAGTTCAAATGTTGGCCGGGCACCCCTCCGGCCCAACCCCTTTTTTTTCTGCTGAAAGAAAGAACATCATGAAGTACACCCTTGGCGCCATCGCCCTGGCCCTCGCCGCCCCCGCCGCCTTCGCTCAATCCAGCGTCACGATCTACGGCATCCTCGACCTCGACGGGCAGTACCTGTCCGGCCACGCCAAGCAGGCGCTGGTCACCTCGGGCGGCCAATCCGGCAGCCGCCTGGGCTTCAAGGGCACCGAGGACCTCGGTTCCGGCTACTTCGCCGACTTCGTGCTCGAAGCCGGCATCAACGCCGACACCGGCAGTTCCGCCCAGGGCGGCCAGCTGTTCGGCCGCCAGGCCTTCGGCGCGCTGCGCACGCCGTTCGGCACGGCCAGCGCGGGCCGCCAGTACGGCAGCATCTTCACGCAGACCAGCGACTACAGCGAATTCAGCAACGTGAGCGTCGGCGCCACGACCGCGGTCATCGGCGGCTTCGCCGGCGGCTACGAGCCGATCCGCGGCAGCGCCAACAACGCGACCACCTCGACGCCCACGGGCTCGGAAGTCAACGGCAGCCCGGCGCGCGTGAACAACTCGTTCCGCTACACCAGCCCGGTGTTCGAAGGCTTCAAGGCCAGCTTCCTGTACGGTGCCGGTGAAGTCACGGGCGCGACGAACGAACAGCGCCTGTTCGACTACTCGCTGCGCTACACGAACTATGGCCTGGACGCGATGGTGTCCTACGTGGACGACAAGGCCGTTGGCGCGACGCTGAACACGTCGACCAAGGTCGGCATCACCACCGCTGCCGCGTCCTACACCTTCGGCGCCTTCAAGATCGAAGGCGGCTACCTGGCGCTGAACGACAAGCGTCCGGCCGACCTCGACGGCAAGGGCTTCTGGCTCGGCGGCGACTTCAAGACGGGCCAGCACGTGTTCCGTACCCAGTGGGTGCAGAACAAGCCGGAACACACCACCGTCGGCAAGACCAACGCCTACGGCGTGGGCTACGAGTTCGACTTCTCCAAGCGTACGAACCTGTACACCTCGTTCACGCGCTTCGCGAACAGCGGCACGGGCCTGGGTCGCATCGGCGGCGCCGTCCCGGCGGGCCTGACGGTGGCTGGCGACACCTCGGTCAGCGAATTCGTCCTGGGCGTCCGCCACGCGTTCTGATAGCGCGGGCGGCCTGTTCGGGCAGGCCGCCTTCGCTTCGTTCGGGCAGAAACGCAAACGCCCGCCGCGACCTCGTCGCGGCGGGCGTTTTCCTTGGCGCTTCAGACGCCGGCGGCGGCGAGTTCGGCGGCCGCGTGGGCCAGCCACATCTTCAGGCGCTGGCGTTCCAGCAGCCCGAGCTTCGGGCCTTCGTTGCTGGCCATGGTGCGCGCGGCCCAGAAGCTGGAGTCGCTGGCGTCGATCTTGCGCAGCACGGCGTCCTGCAGGTGCTTGAGGTGCACGACGCGGGCGCCGAGCGCCTTCGCGCGCTCGAACTGGCCAGAGCGCTCGAGGTTGCCGAAGTCATCGCCGCGCAGCTGGTTGAGGACGAGCACGTACTGCAGGCGGTCCTCGAAGCGGTCGAGCAGGCGCTCCAGCAGGTCGACGGAATCGCGCCCGGCGTCCATCACGTGCCAGTAGTGGATCTGCACGCCCGACTCGGCGGCGAGCTCCAGCACGCCGGACTCGTCCATCCAGCGCACGAGCGGCTCGTGGGTCTGCGCGGCCAGGTCCACCAGCACGCGCTGGCCGGGGTGTTCGATCGCGCTCTCGACGATGGCGTCCAGCGCCTCGAAGCGGTCGACCAGCACCGGCGACGCGTAGTCCTTGTAGAAACGCATCAGCGCGCCGTGCGAGCGGTCGGTGTCGAAGCCGGTGAATGCCAGGTTGTGGTCGATGAAGTGCTGCGCCAGCAGTCGCGCGACGACGGACTTGCCGACGCCGCCCTTCTCGCCGCCGATCAGGTGGATCGTCGATGTCGATGTCGATGTCGATGTCGATGGCGCGGGCGCCGCGGCGGGCGCGACCTCGACGGCCTGCGTGAGGACGGGAACGGATTCGAACGAGTCATTGGTGCTCACGGTGTGGCGGCCGCGCGCGAGCGTGGCGTCAGGGGTGGGGTCGACCCAGTGTACGCACGCCGCGTGCCGGCGTGGCCCTCACCGCACTGGGCATTGGGGGCTTCGTCCCCTGGCCGTCCCGCCATCCTAGGCGTGGTCGACCTCGTACGTGGTCACCTCGAAGCGCTTCAACGTGTTATGGCCGAAGGCCATCGTGATGGGCACGTCGCTGGCGTCGCGACCGCGGGCCATCACGACGCGGCCGATGCGCGGCGTGTTGTGGCGGGCGTCGAAGGTATGCCAGCGGTCGCCCAGGAAGACCTCGAACCACGCGCTGAAATCCATCGGATAGGGCACCGGCGGGATGCCGATGTCGCCGAGATAGCCGGTGCAATAGCGGGCCGGGATGTTCATGCAGCGGCACAGCGTGATCGCCAGGTGGGTGAAGTCGCGGCAGACGCCGGTCTGCTCGCGGAAGCCGTCGAGCGCGGTGCGCGTGGCGCGCGCGCGCTGGTAGTCGAAGCGCAGGTGGCCGTGCACGAAATCGCAGATCGCCTGCACGCGGCCCCAGCCCATGGGCGAGTTGCCGAACCGGGTCCACGCGAATTGCATCAGCTCGCTGTCGACCTCGCAGTAGCGGCTGGCCAGCAGGAATTGCAACGTGCCCACGGGCAGCTCGCACGGGTCGTGCTGCCACGCGTCCCAGGCGGTCGGATCGGGCAGGCCCGAATCGGCGACGACGGCGTCGTTGGTGAATCGCACCGAATCGATGCCGGCCGGCACGTTGATGCGGCCGCAGTGGTTGCCGAAGTAGTCGATGTAGTCGTCGACCTCCACCGGTGGCGAGACGTGGAAGTTCTCCACCGTCTGCAGGTCGTCCTGGCGCGACGGGTGCACGTGGAGCAGGTAGATCAGCGCCATGGGGGAGCTGATGGTGAGTTCGATGTCGAAGCCGATCTTGATGAGCATGGGTCCTGCCGGTGAGGTTTCACGGCAGTCACAGTGCGCGGCCGATGTACTTGCATGGTCGCCGTTCGGCGGCCGCGTGTCAGTCGGTATCGGGCTCGACCCCGCGTCAGTCGATGCTTACAGGCGCCTCATGACGGTGCGTCGCGCCCCGTCAGCTCGCGTTGGGAAACGACGGGCGTTCGCCGATGATGGACGCCGCGGGCGACGACAGGCTCGCGATGCCCGCGCGCGCGACCTGCGCGTCCTCGCTCGACTTCACGCCCGACACGCCCACCGCGCCGATCACCTGGCCGTCGACGACGATGGGGACGCCGCCCTCGAGCATCGCCGTCAGCGGCGCCGACAGGAACGCGTTGCGTCCGGCCTTGATCATCTCCTCGTAGTCGCCCGAGGGGCGCCGGCCCATCGCCGAGGTGCGCGCCTTCTCGGTGGCGATGTAGGCCGACACCGGCGCGGCGCCGTCGAGTCGCTCGAGCGCCAGCGGGTGGCCGCCGTCGTCGACGACGGCGATCGTCACCGCCCATCGGTTGGCCACGGCCTCGGCGCGGGCGTGGTCGAGGATGCGGGCGACGTCGTCGCGCGTGAGGACGGACTTCTGCTTCATGGACGGGTTCTCCTGGGTTCGTCAGGTTGTATCAGCGATGCAAGGCCCGCGCCAGCATTTCGCGTCGAGTCACGCAAACGTCACGCCGCTGTCGCGTCATCATCATGCGCCGGGCGCACGATGACGAGCCATGGATCGCCATGCCTACCCCCTCGCCCCGCCGCCCGAAGACCTCCGGCCGCGCGACGGCGCGACGATGCGCGTGCGCACGGTCTGGATCTCCGACCTGCACCTGGGCACGCCCGGCTGCCGCGCCGAAGCGCTGCTGGACTTCCTCAAGCAGGTCGACTGCGACCAGCTGTTCCTGGTGGGCGACATCATCGACGGCTGGCAGCTGCGCCGTTCCTGGTACTGGCCGCAGGCGCACAACGACGTGATCCAGAAGCTGCTGCGCAAGGCGCGCAAGGGCACGCGCGTGATCTTCGTGCCCGGCAACCACGACGAGTTCGCCCGCAAGTACGTCGAGCACGAGTTCGGCGGCATCGAGGTGGCCAGCGAGTGGATGCACGAGACGGCCGACGGCCGCCGGCTGTGGATCACGCACGGCGACCTGTTCGACGGCGTGATCCAGTGCGCCAAGTGGCTGGCCTACGTCGGCGACTCTCTCTACACGTTCATCCTCAAGCTCAACAAGCATTTCAACTCGCTGCGCGCGCGGCTGGGCCTGCCGTACTGGAGCCTGTCGAAGTACCTGAAGCAGAAGGTCAAGCGCGCGGTGAGCTACATCGGCGAGTTCGAGGTCGCGGTCGCGCGCGAGGCGCGCAAGCGCGGGGCGGACGGCGTGGTCTGCGGCCACATCCACCATGCCGAGATGCGCGACATCGACGGCGTGCTCTATTGCAACGACGGCGACTGGGTGGAGAGCCTGACGGCGCTGGTGGAGCATCCGGACGGTCAGCTCGAGATCCTGGACTGGTCGACGCGCGACACGCGCGGCAAGCCCGCGAAGCGCGACGACACGGACCTGCCGCAGCCGGGCGTGCGCCGACCGGAGCTGGCGGTGTTCTCCGAGGTGGTGTCGGGGCGCTGAGCGCCCGGCCGCGGCGCTCAGGGCGCCGCGTGCTGCAGCCGGCCCGCGGCCGGCGCGTGGGCGATCAGCGGCAGCGCGTCGACGAACTGGCGCGTGGCCGCCGTCCAGCTGAAGCCCATCGCGTGCGCGCGAGCGCCCTCGCGCGGGAGCGCGAGCGCCGCGAGGCAGGCGCGCCGCAGGTCGGTGTCGAGCGCGCCGCCCGCCGAGGCGCCGACGACGTCGATCGGCCCCGCCACCGGAAACGCCGCCACCGGCGTCCCGCTGGCCATCGCCTCGATCAGCACCAGGCCGAAGGTGTCGGTGACGCTGGGAAACACCTTGACGTCGGCGCTGCGGAAGACGCGGGCCAAGGCCTCGCCCTGCAGCGCGCCGAACCAGCGTGCCCGCGGGTACGCGGCCTGCAGCCGGCCGCGCTCCGGGCCGTCGCCCACCACCCACTTCTCGCCGGGCAGGTCCAGCTTCAGGAACTCCTCGACCTGCTTCTCGACGGCGATGCGGCCCACGTGCAGGAATACCGGCGCGTCGCCGCGCGGCTCGCGCGGGCCGTCCGGATTGAACAGCACCGTGTCCACGCCGCGCGACCACACGCGCGGCCTGGCGAAGCCGTGCGCGAACAGGTCGTCGACGATCGCCGGCGTCGCGGCCAGCGTGGCCGTGCCCGCGTCGTGGAAGCGGCGCAGGAACGCGTAGCTCACCGACAGCGGGATCGGCAGCCGGGCGCGCAGGTATTGCGGAAACCGCGTGTGGTACGCCGTCGTGAACGGCCAGCCGTTCTCGCGGGCGACGGCGCGCGCGTGCAAGCCGAGCGGTCCTTCCGTGGCGAGGTGCAACGCGTCGGGCGCGCAGGCCAGCATGCGCCGGCGCACCTGGCGGCGGCTGGCCAGCGCCAGCCGGATCTCGGCGTAGCCGGGGCAGGCGATCGAGCGGAACAGGTCCGGCGAGAGGACCTCGACGGCGTGTCCCAGCGCGGTCAGTTCACGCACCGTCATCTGCAACGTTCGCACGACGCCGTTGATCTGCGGCGTCCAGGCGTCCGTGACGATGAGGATCTTCATGCGAGGCTCCCGAGACGACCCGCAGGCGCCGCGGGCTCGCGACAGCGTAGGGGGCGCGCATGAAGGCCGTGTGACAGCCGCATCGGCGTTACATACGGTAGTGGGTACCAACGCCCCGTCACCGCGAATGCGTCGTCGCGTCACGTCGCGGTCACCGGAACATATGAGGATGGCGGGATCCATAGAAAAAGGAAAGAGGCTTCCATGTCGTCCCGCCGTCCCGTTCTCCTCACGCTCGCGCCGCTGTTCCTGTCGGTCGCCGCCCTCGTCGCCTGCGGCGGCGACGGCGACTCGACGCCCGCTGCCGCGCCCACCCCGGCCCCCACGCCGCTGCTCACGCTCGACGGCAGCGTCCCGCTGGTGATCGGCCACCGCGGCCTGCCGGGCCTCTATCCGGAAGAGACGCTGCCGGCCTACGAGGGCGCCGCCGACGCCGGGGCGGATTCGCTGGAAGAGGACCTGCACATGACCAAGGACTGCGTGCTCGTCGCGCGCCACAACCCCTGGCTCAGCGACAACACCAACATCGCGACGATCGCGCAGACCAACCCGACCGTGGCCGCCCGCAAGCGCACGACGCCCGGCGTGCTGGTCAACGTCGGCTACGACGTCGCGGTCAACGGCGGCCCGGCGCAATACCTCAGCGACCGCGTCGACCCGGCCGATCCGAAGTCGGTGCTCAAGGCGCTGGTCGTCGACGGCGAGGACCACACCAACGACTGGTCCATCACCGACTTCACCGCCGACGAGCTGAAGCAGTGGATCGGCGGCACGACCTACGACGCGCGCGACCAGCGGCCGACGGCGCTCAACGGCCAGTACCCGATCCTGACCATGCAGGAGATCATCGACATCGCCAAGGCGAAGTCGACCGCCACCGGCCGCACGCTGACCGTGTACCCCGAGGCCAAGAATCCGATCTGGAACGACGCGCAGGCGGTCGCCAACGGCTGCGGCACCGGCGCGCATCCCTACCTGGACGCGTTCGTGAAGCTCATCGTCGACAACGGCCTGAACTCCAGGACCGCGCCGATCTTCGTGCAGAGCTTCGATCCCGCGGCGCTCAAGTACATGCGTTCCATCGGCCTGGCGACCAAGGTCGTGCAGCTGGTCGACGGCAACGACACCGACTACAAGACGGGCGCGATGATCTACCAGACCAACGACGTCTACAACTTCGTCGACGGCCGTCCGTACAGCTGGACGCTGGCCGGCGACCCGCGCTATTTCGGCGCGATGCTGACCCCCGCCGGCCTGGCCGAGGTCAAGACCTATGCCGACGGCATCGGCCCGTGGAAGCCGCAGGTGATGAACCTGACGGTGGCGCCGTACCCGGCCACGAACGCCGACGGCACGCCGTACGTCGGCAAGCTGGCAGACGTCAACACGATCGCGCCCACCAGCCTGATCGCCGACGCGCACAAGGCGGGCCTGTTCGTGCACACCTACACGTTCCGCAACGAGGCCAAGTACCTGGCCGGCGTCTACAAGGGCGACCCGGCCGCCGAATACCTGGCCTTCTTCCGCGCGGGCATCGACGGCGTGTTCACCGACTTCACCAACACCGGCTTCGCCGCCCGCAAGACCTACCTCGCGGAAACGGGTCGCTGAGACGCGGTCAGGCGGACACGGCATGAAGCGCGCAGAATCGAGCGCTTCGATGCCGTGACCGCCGAGGCCGCCCATGAGCAAGCACTGCACCCACCTGCACCTGATCGCCACCGTCACGCCGAGCGCGCTCGGCTGCGAGGAATGCCTGAAGACCGGCGACGAGTGGGTGCACCTGCGCCTGTGCCGCATCTGCGGCCACGTGGGCTGCTGCGACGACTCGCCCAATCGCCACGCCACCAAGCACTTCCACGCGACGGCGCATCCCATCATCGAAGGCTACGACCCGCCCGAGGGATGGGGGTGGTGCTTCGTCGACAAGTTGATGCTCGAGCTGCCGGACGCCACGCCGCAGCGCGGGCCGATCCCGCGGTTCTATTGAGGGCTGAGCACGCGAGGGGGTGACGGCGCCGGACTTGCCTTCGGCGCGCCGGGCCGATGCCGAAAGGGGTCTGGCACGTCCTCGCATTCGCTGGGGATCGAGGTCAGGCACCGCCCCCTCCGCGAGGAAGGCTGTCGCGGTTGTCGGCGCCAAGGCGCGGAGGGGGCGGTGCCAGACCCCTCCGGGCCCGCCAGACCCTTCTGGGCGTCGCGGCGCGACAAGTTCGCTCAGGTGTCGGCCACGACGACAGGCACGCCCGCCGCCTCGCCCTCGGCCCACGCCTCGTCGATCATCAGCGCATGCACCTGCGACCACGGCGCGACGTGGAACGGCGCGGTGTTGCCCAGCTTGGAATGGTCGGCCAGGATCAGCGTGCGCCGGGCGCAGGCGATCATTGCCCGCTTGAGCGCGGCGTCGGCTTCGTCGGGCGCGCTGACGCCCAGCGTCGCGTCGATCGCGCAGGCGCCGGGCACCGCCCAGTCGGCGCGGCAGTTGGCGAGCATCGCGACGGCGGCCGGGCCCCACAGCGCGCGGTTGTCGTGCTGCCAGGTGCCGCCGGTCAGCGCGATCTGCACTTGCGGGTCGTCGGCGAACAGCGCGGCCACGTCCAGCGAGCTCGTGATGACCGTCAGCGGCCGCACCGTCAACGCGCGCGCCATCGCGAGCGGCGTGGAGCCGGCGTCGAGCACCACCGTCTGGCCGGGCTCGACCAGCGCCGCCGCGGCGCGGCCCACGGCGGCCTTCGCGTCGGCCAGCACCGCCGCGCGGGCGCCCAGGCCCAGGCGCTGGGTGTCCAGCGTCACGGCGCCGCCGTGCGTTCGCTGCAGCAGTCCCTGGCCTTGCAGCGCCAACAGGTCGCGCCGCACCGTGTGTTCGGAAACCTGCAAAAGCCGAGCAAGTTCGAGCACCTCCACGCGCCCCTGCTCGCGCAGCATCTGCTCGATGCGGCGCTGGCGTTCTGCGGTGAAGCGAGGAGATTGCGAGTCGGTGATCACGGAAGTCCCGGGCGCGGGTGACGGCCTGCGCGATGCGCTCATTGTAGTGAAGAAAGCCCATGCCGAGTGCTCGAAACTGCTCGATATTGCTTGACTGTGGCAGAACTGACGCTAGGATCCGTGCATGGACGATGCAGCGGCGCCCCT
>FTJN01000714.1_pt3 | contig 66663 bp, 63 predicted proteins | sample 1658361 | NCBI WGS metagenome assembly FTJN01 (sample SAMEA3914819, study PRJEB12502) | metagenome | biome: forest; material: soil | place: Canada | collected 2010-06-26 | depth 0.3 m
GGCCGCGGCTTCGCGGTGGTCGCGTCGGAAGTGCGCAGCCTGGCGCAGCGCAGCGCCGGTGCCGCCAAGGAGATCAAGGGCCTGATCGGCTCCAGCGTGGATCGCGTCGACGAAGGCTCGCGCCTGGTCGGCAACGCGGGCTCGACGATGCGCGAGATCGTCGCCTCCGTGCAGCGCGTGAGCGACATCATCAACGAGATCACCGCCGCGTCGTCCGAGCAGTCGGACGGCATCGTCCAGATCAACAAGGCAGTCGCGCAACTCGACCAGATGACGCAGCAGAACGCCGCGCTGGTCGAACAGTCCGCGGCGGCGGCCGAGTCCCTGAAAGACCAGGCGGCGTCGCTGTCGCATGCGGTGTCCACGTTCAAGATGACTTGACCGCGTGAAGAAGCCGGGGCCGACGCCCTGGCTTTCGAAGACGCCAGACCGCCCGCGTGGCGGTCTTTTCATTGGGCGCCCAGCGGGAATCGGTCATCCACGCGCCCCTAGGATGCAGTCGCCGTCGCGTGCGCGCGACCGCGCGACACGGCTAGCATTCCAGCTCCCGGGCTCCGAGGCGACTCCCATGCCACGCATCCGCCGAATCTGCGCCAGCGCCCTGCTGGCCGCCAGCCTCTCGCTTGTGCTCGCTCCGGCATTCGCCGAACCGGCGCTCCTGATCAAGCCGCTCGCGGAACGTCGCGTCCCGGAGTTGCCGACGGGCGAGCTGTTCTGGCGCATCGAGACGGTGGGCACGCGCGCGCAGGCCGACGCCCTCGCCGGCCCGACGAGCCTGGTGGTCGAGGCCGCGGGCAAGACCTGGCTGTTCACGCTGGGCGCCGCAGGCGGAGCCTCCCCCGGCGCGACCCAGGTCGGCGAGGTCGGGCCGATTCCACGCGTGCAGGCGTCGCAATACCTGCTGCGCATCAACGACGCCAGCGGCCCGCCCGGCAGCGTGACGCCCGTGCACAGCCATCCCGGCTCCGAGGCGTTCTATGTGCTGGCCGGCGAGCAGAGCATTCGCGGCGCGCACGGCACGCTGCACGTGCAGGCCGGGCATGCCGAGGCCGGACATGGGGCCGACATGGCGATGCAGGTGTCCAGCAGCGGGACGAGCGATCTTCACGCGCTGGTGATGTTCGTCGTCGATGCGAACAAGCCGTTCTCGATGCCGGCCACGCTGCCCTGAGTCGAACGCACGAATCGCGCATCGCGCGGCTCGCGTTCGCCAACCGGGCGGTCTCACTCCTCGCGCCCGGCCCCCAGCCACTTCTCCAGCTTCACCCCATCCAGGCGCCCGCTGTACATGCCCCGCACGACGGCCCCCTCGTGGTACCCGTGCTCGTTGTAGAAGCTGCGCGCCGCCACGTTGTCCATCCGCGCCTCGACGCGGATCCGTTGCGCGCCCGCCGCGAGCGCCGCGTCCTCGAGCCATCGCAGCAACGCCGTGCCCACGCCCTGCCGCTGCCGCGACCGGTGCACCGCGAACAACAGCAAGTGCGCGTCGTCGGCGGCGTAGTACATGACGCCGAAGGCGTGCGCCTCGCCGCGTGGCCCGGCGACGATCACGTTGGTCTCCGGATCGGCGATCGCATGCCGCACGCGCGGCACGCGCCAGGTCCACGGCAGGCCGTGTTCGATCTCGTCGCGCGACAGCGCCGCGATGGCGGCGGCGTCTGCGGCGGTGGCGAAGCGGATGGCGAGAGGGGTCGACATCGATGGGGCCGTGCGCAGTGTTCATAAGGCTACCCTCCGCCTGACGGCTGCGGTGCGCGCGCCTTCGGGCGGCCGGGCGGCGCTCATGCGTCTCGGCAGTGTCCATGATGCCCTGATCAGGCCCGCGTCGCGTCAGGCCTTCCCCGCGCGCGCGAGCGCACGTCGGGCGCAAGGCCTATGCTCGGCAGCCCGCCCACCCGCACCGGAGCCGTCCCCCTGAATCCCGTGATCCACCCCGACGGCCTGCCGAAGCCGCAACGCCAATGGGCAATGTTCGCCATCGCCATCGCCGTCACGATGGCGGTGCTCGATTCCGCCGTGGCCAACATCGCGCTGCCGGCCATCGCGCGGCAACTGGGCGTGACGCCGGCCGAGTCGGTGTGGGTCATCAACGCCTACCAGCTCGCGATCGTCGTGCTGCTGCTGCCGGTGGCCGCGCTCGGCGAGCGCGTCGGCTATCGCAAGGTCTACATCGCGGGCCTGGCCCTGTTCACGATCGGCTCGCTCGCGTGCGCGCTGTCGCCCACGCTGGGCGTGCTGGTCGCCGCGCGCATCGTGCAAGGCCTCGGCGCCGCCGGGATCATGGGCGTCAACGGCGCGCTCGTGCGCTTCACGTATCCGCAGAAGTCGCTGGGCCACGGCGTGGGCCTCAACGCGCTGGTGGTCTCGGTGGCGGGCGCGATCGGGCCCACGGTGGCCTCGGGCATCCTCGCGATCGGGCCCTGGCAATGGCTGTTCGCGGTGAACGTGCCGATCGGGCTCGTCAACATCGTGTTCGCGTCGCGCGTGCTGCCGTGGTCCACGCTGTCCGACAAGGCGCTCGACTGGGGCAGCGCCGCGCTCAGCGCCCTCACCTTCGGCTCGTTCTTCATCGGCGTCGACACGTTGACGCACGGCGGCCACCAGGGCGCGCTCGCGGCCGCGGAGCTGGTCGTCGGCGTGCTCGCCGGCGTCTGGCTGTTCCGGCGCGAACGCCACGAGGCACGGCCGTTGATTCCCATCGACCTGCTGCGCACTCCCGTGATCGGGCTGTCGGTGGCCACGTCGATCTGCTCGTTCGCGGCCTACATGCTGGCCTTTCTCGCGCTGCCGTTCTGGTTCCAGGCGGCACTGCACCGCGACCAGGTGCAGACGGGGCTGCTGATGACGCCGTGGCCCGTGGGTGTCGGGCTGGTCGCGCCGTTCGCTGGCCGTCTCGCCGACCGCATCCCCGCCGCGATCCTGGGCAGCGCGGGCCTGCTGGTGCTGGCCATCGGACTGGGCTTGCTCACGCAGTTGAACGCCGACTCCGCGACCTTCGACATCCTCTGGCGCATGGCCCTGTGCGGCCTGGGCTTCGGCTTCTTCCAGGCCCCCAACAACCGCACGCTGCTGGGCAGCGCCCCGCGCGATCGCTCCGGCGCGGCCGGTGGCCTGCTCGCGACGGCACGGCTCACGGGCATGACCGGCGGCGCGACGATCGCGGCGCTGGTGTTCCGCCTGGTGCCGCTCGATGCGGAACACGTGTGCCTGATGTTCGCGGTGGGACTGGCGATCGCGGGCGGACTGGCCAGCCTCTCGCGATTGAAGGCACGCGCCGCGGTTCCGACCGCTTGATCGCAGGTCCTCCATCGAGTTCCTAACGCTTCATTGAAGCGGAACAGGACCTCGTCCACGCCACGTCGCGCGGGATCGCGACCCACGAGAACCGCGCGACCCGCATTGACGAGCCGGCAGGCACACCCCTTGCCGTGTATGCGGGCTTGCAACGAATGACCACCGGAGTGCCGGATTTCGCTCGCTCGACAGGGGAAAGTTCCGATGTGGAAGTCCACACCCTGTCAACGAAGCCCCCGGCACCCCGCGTTGAAAGCACATGGACTCGATCGATGGTCGGTCGGTGATCCACACAAACCCACCAAGGAAATGACAATGAGCAAGCTCCTCGCCGCCCTGATCGCCTCCCTGTTCGCCTCGATGGCCATGGCCCAGGCCAGCGCCCCCGTCGCCACCCCCGCCGTGACCAAGGCGGAAGCCAAGGCCGACAAGGCCGACGCGAAGGCCACCAACTCCGAAGCCAAGACCGATGCCAAGGCCGACGAGAAGGTGAACAAGGCCGAAGCCAAGGCCAGCAAGAAGAAGGCCGAAGCGCACAACGACGCCGTCAAGGACAAGTCGAAGGCGCAGGCCAAGGTCGACAAGGCCGACCCGGAAGACAAGGCCAAGGCCTCCGCCAAGGCCGAGAAGAAAGCCGCCGACGCCAACGCCGACGAAGCCAAGGCCGACGTGAAGGCCGACACCAAGGTCTCCAAGACCAAGGCCGAAGCGCACTCGGACAAGACCAAGGCCGCCATCAAGACCGAGAAGACCAAGGCCGAAGGCCAGGCCGACGTCGACAAGGCCGCCGCCAAGTCGAACTGATGACCCGCGCGCGCCGCCGCCAGGCGGCCGCGCGTGAAGTCAGTCGAAGAAAAGGCATCTCCTTCGCGAGGTGCCTTTTTCGTTTTCGCTCATACCCCATACCGTATCGATCAGTATCGAGGACTGCCCGATGTTGCTCATCGGTAAATCCGACACCCGCGATCGACGGCGCACCGATACTCCGGGCTCCCGCCACCCCCGGGCACCCGCCCGCTCCCCGCCGACCGCGCAGGGCCGCCCTGCGCCGCTTCCAGACGATCAGTGAGACAGCCCACCGCGCCGCGCCGCCCCGCCCAAGCCACCGCCGCCGCGCTGCTGCTGATTTTCCACATCGTCGCGATCGACCTGTTCGTGCACCTCCAGACCACGCGCCAACGCGCGAACGACAGTCTGGCGACCCTGCTGTTGCTGGACCCGCCGGCCAGGCCCTTGGCGCCGGCGCACGCGCCCGAGGCCGCGCCGCAGCGCGCGCCGAGGCCGCTGCTGGCCCCGGTGCCGGCCCTCGCCATGGAGGCGACGCCATTGCGCGACAGCGCCACCCCGATCGTCGGGCCCGCGTCGGTCGACGGGTCGGCCGGCGCAGTGTCCGGCGCGGCGTCCGCGCCATTGAACCTGGCCATCCCGAAGGAGTTCTACGCGCACCCGCCCGCGCTCACGCCCGCGCAGGAGGCGATGCGCGATCCGCGCTCGAACCGGCTGGTGCTGACGAAGCAGGAGCAGATGGACGTCGACTTCGGCGTCGTCGAGTGCATCGCATGGCAGCGCGAGCCCGACGGCAGCATCTATCGCGGCCCGGGGCATTACCAGCGCATCCAGGGCATTTCCACGAACCCGTTCACGAAACACAAGCCGGGCGGCGAGGATCGGGGGCGGGAATGCGTCAAGTGACGCGGGCCGTCACGGGCCCTGCTTGACGTCGCCCGCTGCCGCGGGAGCGACGGCCCCGCTGCCGGTGGCGAGGAAACTGTCCGCCCGCGCCTGTGCTCGGGCGATGGCCTGCGCCACGCTGGCCGCGCTGTCGGCGGACAACCGCTGCGCCGGCGCAGCGGCGGGTGCCGCCGCGCTTCGCGGCGCCGGGGCTTGCGCGACCGGCGCATCCGCCGCCACGGGACGCGCGACGGGCGCCGGCCCGGCGGCCTGCACGGAAGCGACAGGGACGGCGGCCGCGCGAGCCGCCGCGGCCAGCGCGGCGTCGACTTCCGCGTTGGTGCGCGTGGGGGCCGGGCCGGCTGCGGGCGCGACCACGATCTCCTGCGACGGGGTGGACTGCACGCGGGCCGCCTCGGCCTGCGCGGCGACCCGGGCCGTGACGAGCTCGGCATTCGCAGCCGTGTTGCGCGACAGCAGGCCGGCCTTCCACGCCACGCCGCCGAGCATCAGCACGACCGCCGCGCCCATTCCCGCCGCCAGCACGAACTTGAACGGCTCGCCGGTGGACGCGCGGGCGCGAACCGGCGCGGCCGGCGCCTTCGCGGACACCGGCGTCACCGCCGGCGCCAGCATCGGCATCACCGCGGGCTTGTCGTAGGACGTGGCGGCGCCGCCGCGTTCGGGCCGGGGCCGTTGGCGCGACTCGTGGAGAAAGCGCGCCTCCGCGCCGGTGCGGGTCTTGATGGGCGCCTGGCCCAGCGAGCCGCCCGGGAATGCGCGGCCCTGCATCGACGCGATGCCGGGGTTGAAGCTGCCGCCGACCAGGTTGCGCGTGGCCGCGCCGTGCGCCGCGTCGTCGTGGGGGTCGCGCACCGGATGGTCCAGCGCCGCGTATTCGGTGCGGATCCAGCCGGAGGTGTCGATGTCTCCCTCGCCGGCCGCGTCGTCCGCGGCGAGCTGGGAATCGGTGAAGGCGGCCCGGGCCAGGGCGCGCGTGGCGGCCAGGGCCGCCGAAGCGCGTTCGGAGCGCTCGATCTCGCGCTCGATGCCTGCATGCGGACCGGGCGGCGGCACGTGGGGCAGGAACTGAGGCAGCGGGCTGTCGGCGGGGGGCGTCGACGGTGCATCGCTCCGCGCAGCGTCCGCGATGGACGGCTGGCGGGGATCTGAGTGACTCATGACTGTGCTCGGAAAACAACCGGCCGCAGGTCCAGTTCGAGCAGAACGACTTCGCCGGAAAGTCCCGGCGCCAACACCGCTCCCCATGTTTTCGCCACCGCGCGACCAACCGGTGGGAAATTTTTTGTTTGGGCAAATTCTCCATGGAATCGGGGCGTTGGCAACAGATATTTACACCCTGCGCCGAAGAATCTTCCGTTGCACGCATCCGGTTTGCCCTGGCCGGGCGCGATGCTAAACTGCCTGCTTGTCAGGAGAGAGCCGGCTTCACGCGTTCGCGCGCGGGGCAGGCCGCCGAAGGCGCAGGGGCCGCAACGCCCCGAACGCTCAGGCAAAAGGACTGACAAGGCGCCCGTCGAACACGGGCGTTCCTCACTGGAGAGAGACGATGCGGTTGCTGGCCTGCAAGCCAGTCGCGAGATCGTCCACCGAAGGGGCAAGCGGGGCCGGCACACCGGCCTTGCAATCTCTCAGGTAAAGCGGACAGCGAGGGCATCCACCCGCCCTATAACAGGGGGCGGAACTGCCTGCCCTCGAAGGATCCAAGATGTCCGCTGACACCGCCGCCCTGCTCCACACCCCGCTGCACGCCCTGCACCTCGAACTCGGTGCCCGCATGGTGCCGTTCGCCGGCTACGCGATGCCGGTGCAGTACCCGGCGGGCATCCTGGCCGAGCACCGCCAGTGCCGCCACGAGGCCGCGCTGTTCGACGTGTCGCACATGGGCCAGCTGCTGCTCAAGGGCGAAGGCGCCGCCGCCGCGCTCGAGACGCTGGTTCCGGTCGACGTGATCGACCTGCCGCTGAACAAGCAGCGCTACGCGCTGTTCACCAACGCCCAGGGCGGCCTGCTGGACGACCTGATGATCACGCACCGCGAGGACGGCCTGTTCGTCATCGTCAACGCCGCGTGCAAGGACGCCGACCTGCGCCACCTGCGCGAGCACATCGGCGGCCGCTGCGAGATCGTGACGATGTTCGACCGCGCGTTGCTGGCGCTGCAAGGCCCGATGGCCGTTCACGCGATGGCGCGCCTGTCGCCGGGCATCGAGAAGCTCACCTTCATGACCGGCGGTTTCTTCGACGTCGCCGGCGTCCATTGCTACGTCACGCGCTCGGGCTACACCGGCGAGGACGGCTTCGAGATCTCGGTGGCCGCCGCGGACGCCGAGAAGCTCGCGCGCACGCTGCTGGCCCAGCCCGAGGTCAAGCCCGTGGGCCTGGGCGCACGCGATTCGCTGCGCCTCGAGGCCGGCCTGTGCCTGTACGGCCACGACATCGGCACCACCACCACGCCGGTCGAGGCGGCGCTCACCTGGGCGATCCAGAAGGTGCGCCGCCCGGGCGGCGCGCGCGAGGGCGGCTATCCGGGTGCGGACGTCATCGGCAAGCAGCTGACGATCGGGGCGCTGAGCAAGCGCGTGGGCCTCGTCGGCCTCGAGCGCGCGCCCGTGCGCGAAGGCACCGTCATCGTCGACGCGCACGGCCACAAGCTGGGCGTCGTCACCAGCGGCACGCTGGCGCCCACCGTCAACCAGCCGGTGGCCATGGCCTACCTGCCGGTCGACCACGCGATCGTCGCGCACGAGGTCTACGCCGAGGTGCGCGGCAAGCGCCTGCCGATGCGCGTCGCGACCATGCCCTTCACGCCCAACCGCTACTACCGCGGCTGAGATTTCCCCCGCGCGGCCGTCGCGGCCGCGCCGTTCCTTTCCCGTCCTCTTCCCATTTTCTCCCAGCCCTTCTTTCCAGGAGCCCTGCATGACGACCAAGTTCACGACCGACCACGAATGGATCAACATCGAGGATCATGACGCCGCCGTCGTGGGCATCACGTTGCACGCGCAGGACGCGCTGGGCGACGTCGTGTTCGTCGACCTGCCCGCCGTCGGCCGCACCTTCGCCAAGGGCGAGATCGCCGGCGTCGTCGAGTCCGTCAAGGCCGCGGCCGACATCTACATGCCGGTGTCCGGCGAGATCGTCGAGATCAACGAGAAGCTGCGCGACGAACCGGCGCTCGCCAACACCGACCCGCTGGGCGACGGCTGGTTCTTCAAGGTCAGGATCTCCAACATGATGGAGTTCGACGACCTGATGGACGGCCCGGGCTACGACGCGCTGTTGAAGACCCTCTGATCCGTTCGCACCCCGACCGACCCGCGCGCGACGCCACCGCGTCGCGCGCCTTGCCGGCCGCGTCCACCCGACGCGCGCCGGCCGCCTTTCGCTGACCCATTGCCTGGAAATTCCGTCATGTCGCTGACCGCCCCGACCCCGCTGGCCGAGCTCGAGAACGCCGCCGAATTCGTCGCCCGCCACATCGGCCCCGATTCCTCCGACGAAGCCCGCATGCTCTCGGCCATCGGCGCCGCCTCGCGCGAGGCGCTGGTCGCCGCGCTCGTGCCGAAGAACATCGTGCGCGGCCAGCCGATGGCGATCCCCGACTCGATCACCGAGGCGAAGGCGTTGGCCGAACTCAAGGCCGTCGCGGCCAGGAACAAGGTGCTCAAGAGCTTCATCGGCCAGGGCTACTTCGGCACGATCACGCCGGGCGTCATCCTGCGCAACATCCTCGAGAACCCGGCCTGGTACACCGCGTACACGCCCTACCAGGCCGAGATCTCGCAAGGCCGCATGGAAGCGCTGCTGAACTTCCAGACCATGGTCACCGACCTCACGGGCATGGCCATCGCCAACGCGTCGATGCTGGACGAGGCGACGGCGGCGGCCGAGGCGATGACGCTGGCGCTGCGCATGGGCAAGAGCAAGAGCAAGGTGTTCTTCGTCGCCGACGACGTGCTGCCGCAGACGCTCGAAGTCGTGCAGACGCGCGCACGCCCGATCGGCATCGAGGTGCTGGTCGGTCCGGCCGGCCAGGCGGCCGACAAGGACTGCTTCGCCGCCCTGTTCCAGTACCCGGGCGTCACGGGCCAGGTGCGCGTGCTCAAGCCGCTGGTGGACGCGATCCACGCGCGCGGCGGCCTCGTGATCGTCGCCGCCGACCTGCTGGCGCTGACGCTGCTGCAGGCCCCGGCCGAGTTCGGCGCCGACATCGCCTGCGGCAACACGCAGCGCTTCGGCATGCCCATGGGCGCCGGCGGCCCGCATGCCGCCTACCTGGCCACGCAGGACGCGCTCAAGCGCTCGCTGCCGGGCCGCCTGGTGGGCGTCAGCGTCGATTCGCACGGCGCGCCGGCCTACCGCCTCGCGCTGCAGACGCGCGAGCAGCACATCCGCCGCGAGAAGGCCACGTCCAACATCTGCACCGCGCAGGTGCTGCCGGCGGTCATCGCCAGCATGTACGCCGTCTACCACGGCCCCGAAGGCCTGCGCCGCATCGCACGCCGCGTCGCCACGTACACGGCGATCTTCGCCGCCGGCCTGGTGCAGCGCGGCGTCGAGGTCGTCAACGCGCACGCGTTCGACACGCTCGAGATCGTCACCGGCCCGCAGACCGACGCCGTGCTCGCGCGCGCCGTCGCGGCGAACATGAACCTGCGTCGCGCGAGCGCGACCACCGTGTCCGTCAGCTTCGACGAGACCACCACGCGCGCCTGCGTGCTGGCGCTGTGGACGATCTTCGCGCCGGGCCAGACGACGCTCACGTTCGACGCCTTCGAGCAAGGCGTCGCGCTGCGCCTGCCGGCCGAGCTGCTGCGCACGAGCGACTTCCTCACCCACCCGGTCTTCAACACGCATCACAGCGAGACCGAGATGCTGCGCTACATCCGCCGCCTGTCCGACAAGGACCTGGCCCTGGACCGCAGCATGATCCCGCTGGGCTCGTGCACGATGAAGCTCAACGCCACGAGCGAGATGATCCCGATCACCTGGCCCGAGTTCGCGCACGTGCACCCGTTCGCGCCGGCCGACCAGCTCGAGGGCTACCAGCTGCTCAACGACCAGCTGTGCAAGTGGCTCGAGCAGGCCACCGGCTACGCGGGCATCAGCCTGCAGCCCAACGCCGGCTCGCAGGGCGAGTACGCCGGCTTGCTGGTGATCAAGGCCTGGCATGAATCGAGAGGCCAGGGGTCACGTGACGTCTGCCTGATCCCCGAATCGGCGCACGGCACCAACCCGGCGTCGGCGCAGATGGTGGGCATGAAGGTCGTCGTCGTGAAGTGCACGCCGGACGGCGAGGTGGACATGGCCGACCTCGAGGCCAAGTGCGTCGCGCACAAGGACGACCTGGCCGCGATGATGATCACCTACCCGTCCACGTACGGCGTGTTCGAGCCGGGCGTGAAGGCGCTGTGCGCGCTGGTGCACCGGTACGGCGGCCGCGTGTACGTGGACGGCGCCAACATGAACGCGATGGTGGGCGTGGCCGCCCCGGGCGAGTTCGGCGGCGACGTGAGCCACCTGAACCTGCACAAGACCTTCTGCATCCCGCACGGCGGCGGCGGGCCGGGCGTCGGCCCCGTCTGCGTGGTGGAAGACCTCGTGCCCTTCCTGCCCGCGCATCGCGCGGCCGGACTGGGCGCGGACGACGCGAAGCGCGTCGGCGCCGTCTCGGCCGCCCCGCTGGGCAACGCCGCGGTGCTGCCGATCAGCTGGATGTACGTGCGCATGATGGGCGCGGCCGGCCTGAAGCAGGCCACCGAGACCGCCATCCTCAACGCCAACTACATCGCCGCGCGCCTGTCGGCGCACTACGACATCCACTTCAGCGGCAACGTCGCGGGCATCGCCGGCGGCGGCGTGGCCCACGAGTGCATCCTGGACCTGCGTCCGCTGAAGGATTCGTCGGGCATCAGCGCCGAGGACGTCGCCAAGCGCCTGATCGACTACGGCTTCCATGCGCCGACGCTGTCGTTCCCGGTGGCCGGCACGCTGATGGTGGAGCCCACCGAGAGCGAGCCGCTGGTCGAGCTCGATCGCTTCTGCGACGCGATGATCGCGATCCGCTCGGAGATCGCCAAGGTCGAACAAGGCAGCTGGCCGCGCGAGGACAACCCGCTGAAGAACGCCCCGCACACGGCGCAGGCGCTGCTCAAGCACGACTGGCCTCACGCGTACACGCGAGAGGACGCCGCCTATCCGGTGGCGGCGCTGCGCCTGGGCAAGTACTGGTCGCCGGTGGGCCGCGTCGACAACGTGTATGGTGACCGCAACCTGTTCTGCAGCTGCGTCCCGATGAGCGAGTTCGCGGAATCCGCCGAGGCCGAGGCAGCGCAAGCCTGATCCCGCGTCGCCGGTTGCGGCGACGCCTGTCGTTTCCCGTTCTCGCGAAGGCCACGAGCTCTCGCGAGGACTGTCTGCACCTGAGGTTCCCATGGCAGTCTCGGTTTTCGACCTCTTCAAGATCGGCATCGGCCCGTCCAGCTCCCACACGGTGGGCCCGATGCGCGCCGCGCGCATGTTCGTCGCGCGTCTCGCGCACGAGGGCGTGCTCGCGCGCACCGCGCGCGTGAAGTCCGACCTGTACGGCTCGCTGGGCGCCACCGGCAAGGGCCACGGCAGCGACAAGGCCGTGCTGCTGGGCCTGGCCGGGCACGAACCCGACACGGTCGACATCGAGAAGGTGCCCGGCGAACTGGAGGCGATGCGCGCCAACCGGCAGGTGTTGCTCGGGGGCTCGCAGGCGATCTCGTTCGACGAGGCGGCCGACCTGATCATGCACCGGCGCGAGACGCTGCCCTTCCACGCGAACGGCATGCGCTTCACCGCGTTCGACGCGGACGGCGCCGAGATCGAGAACCGGGTGTACTACTCGGTGGGCGGCGGCTTCGTCGTCAGCGACGAGGTGGCGGCCGACGGCTCGAAGCAGAAGACGATCGCGCCCGACACCACGGTGCTGCCCTATCCGTTCCACAGCGGCGACGACCTGCTGAGGCTGACCTCGGAGCACAAGATCAGCATCGCCGAGCTGATGCGCCGCAACGAACGCCACTGGCGCACCGACGACGAGGTGCACGCCGGCCTGATGAAGATCTGGAAGGTGATGCAGGAGTGCGTCCAGCGCGGCTGCCGCACCGAAGGCGTTCTTCCGGGCGGCTTCAAGGTCAAGCGGCGCGCGGCGCAGTTGTACCGCGACCTCACCGTCAACCCCGAGGCCGCGATGCGCGACCCGCTGATGGTGATGGACTGGGTCAACCTCTACGCGCTGGCCGTCAACGAGGAGAACGCCGCCGGCGGCCGCGTCGTCACGGCGCCCACCAACGGCGCGGCGGGCATCGTCCCCGCGGTGCTCCACTACTACACGCGCTTCGTGCCCGGCGCCAGCGACACGGGCGTCGTCGACTTCATGCTCACCGCCGCCGCGATCGGCATCCTGTACAAGGAGAACGCGTCGATCTCGGGCGCCGAGGTGGGCTGCCAGGGCGAGGTGGGCGTGGCCTGCTCGATGGCCGCCGCCGGCCTCGCGGCCGTGATGGGCGGCACGCCGGAACAGGTGGAGAACGCCGCCGAGATCGGCATGGAGCATCACCTGGGCCTGACCTGCGACCCGGTGGGCGGCCTGGTGCAGATCCCGTGCATCGAGCGCAACGCGATCGCCTCGGTCAAGGCGATCAACGCGGCCCGCATGGCCATGCGCGGCGACGGCACCCACCACGTGAGCCTGGACAAGGTCATCAAGACCATGCGCGAGACCGGCGCGGACATGCAGACCAAGTACAAGGAAACCGCGCGCGGCGGGTTGGCGGTCAACATCGTCGAGTGCTGACGGGCAGTTGATGCGCCGAGCGCTGCCGGAGGGGCTGACATCTTCTCGAATAGCGTCGCTGCTAACCGAATACTGAAGCGCTGATCCCGATTCGAGCCAAGACTCGACGCCGAACCTCGGCTGACCCCGCGCTTCGGATGACATGCCTCGAGGGGTCTGGCACGTTCCCGGATCGCGCAGTTCTCGTGACCTGGCGCGACAACGCCATCGCGATTCGGGAAGGTGCCTGACCTCGATCCCCCAGGCCATTGCGTCTCGACCCGCCCTCGGACAGCGTCGAGTCTCCGGGGCTCGATGTCAGGCACCGCCGCCTTCCGCGAATGACACCTCTGCGACGATCAACGTCGTGGCGCGGACGGCGGCGGTGCCAGACCCCTCCGCTCGGCTCCCGCAGGCGCAGTCACGGGGACCTGCAACGCCAACGCGATCCGCGAAGGTGCCTCGATCCCCTCGGTCAACGTCGCCGGCCGGAAATCCATGAACCGTCTTGAAAAAGCGCGACACTAGCGCTCCATGCAACGCTCGATTCCCGCGCTGGCCGTCGTCCCCCTGCTCCTGGCCGGCTGCGCCGGCGCGCCGCTGCCCGGCGCCTCGCTCGACGAGGTGCGCATCGAGACCCGCGGCACGGAGGCCGGCGGCGACTTCTGCAGCGACTTCACGTTGACGGCCGCCCAAGCGCGCTACTTCCTCGCGCGCTCGAACGTGGTCACCGCCGGCCAGTTGCACGACGGCTGGGACGTGCTCCCCTGCTACGTGCGCGGCACGGCGCGATCGGCGAGCGGCGTCTGGCGCTGGGAGATCCGCGCCGGCGGCACCGCCACCCTGGAGAGCCCCGCCGGCGACTCCGAGCTGCGCGCGTGCACCGGCTGCGAGGTGGTGCTGGGCCGCCCCAGCGGCAAGACGCGCCGGCCCTGACGCCTCACTGGCGCGCCGCCGCGTCCTTGGCCTGCCTCGCGTCCCAGTCTTCCAGCGCCGACCGGGCCGACCGGATGCGGCGGTCGTCGATCTCGCTCAGGGCCCTGTAGCGGCTGTCGACCGCCGCCAGCGCGTCGCGCAGCGCCGCCGCGTTGTTCGCAAACTGCTTCTCGACGGCCTCGACGGCTTGCGTCCGCTGCTCGGCGCGCTGGGCCTTGTCGTCGTCGGCCGCCTCGGCCTCCCGCTCGAGCGCCTCGCGCTGGTGCTGGCGCTCGTAGTTCGCCAGCATGCGCTTGTTGACGCCGCCCTCGACGCCGGACGCCACGGCGTCGCGGCCGGCCGCGCGTTCGGGGCTCGGCTTCGTGGACGAGTTGCGTGCGGGCGCAGAGGACGCCGGCGGATGGCCATTCGGGATCACGACGAGCTTTTCTTCGGACTTGGCGCCGAAGCACGGCGTCTGCTGGAACGTGATGGCGCCGTCGGCCCCGGTGCACTTGTACTGGGCCAGGGCGGCGCCGGCATGGGCGGCCAGCAGCAGGAGGATCAGGTGGGACTTCATGGCGCGACCATAGCATCCGGCGTCGCGCGACGCATGAAAAAAGCCGCCGGACGCGCGCGTGGGCGTGACCGGCGGCTCGTCGGACCGGACGGACGGATCAGGCCATCACGGAGTCGGATTCCGGCTCGGAATCGGGCTGCGAATCCGGCGCCATGGAGTGCGGCGCGATCATCTGCAGTTCCTCCGGCGGGCCGCCGTCCTGGATCGGGCGCAGGAACGCCAGGATCATGAAGCCCAGCATGCCCAGCAGGCCCATCGCGGCCCAGGTGGCGTGGTAGTCGTTGGCCCTGGCGTACGACCAGCAGGCCCACACGCTCAGGCCGATCGCCACCGCCATCACCGTGGCGACCCAGGGCATCGGCACGCCGCTCAGCATCAGCACGATGCCGACCAGGCCGGACAGCACGGCGCCGATGATGCCGCCGCGGGAGTTGTCGTCCAGGCGCGTCTTGAAGAAGCCGACCCATTGTTCGATGTAGGCGTAGATGACCGGCACCACCACCAGCGTCAGCAGCGTCGACGTGATGACGCCGCCGATGATGGCGCGGCCCATCGGCGCCTGCAGTTCGCCGCCCTCGTCGAGCGCGAGCGCGAGCGGGAACATGCCGAACACCATCGCCGCCGTCGTCATGATGATCGGGCGCATCCGGATCTGGCCGGCGCTCAGCACCGCCTCCGCCAGCGTCGCCCCGGCCTTGCGGGCGTGGTTGGCGAAGTCCACCAGCAGGATGGCGTTCTTCGTGACGAGGCCCATCAGCATGATCAGCCCGATCAGCGAGAACAGGTTGATCGTCGAGTGGAACAGCTTGAGCGAGATCATCACGCCGATCAGCGACAAGGGCAGCGAAGCCATGATCGCGAGCGGCTGCAGGAAGCTGCCGAACTGGCTGGCGAGCACGATGTAGATGAAGATCAGCGCCAGGCCCAGCGCGCTGCCGATGTTGCCGAAGATGTCGTCCTGGTTCTGCGCGGCGCCGCCGATGTCGAAGCGGTAGCCCGGCGGCAGCACGGTGGCCTTGACGATCTTGTCGATGTCGGCGTTGACCTGGCCCACGGTGCGGCCCGACTTCGCGTCGACGCCGGCGTACACGGCCTGGCGGCGTTGCAGGTCCTGGCGCTTGATGACGTCGGGGTTGGTCACGGCCTCGATCGTGGCGACGCTCTCGAGCGGCACCGGCGTGCCGTCGGCGGCGAACGCCACCGGCAGCTTGTTGAGCTGCGCGACGCTCTCGCGGCTCGCCTCGGGCAGGCGCAACTGCACCTCCACCTGCTGGCCGTCCGGCGTCGTCCAGTAGGTCGACACGTCGCCCTGCACGTAGGTGCGCAGGCTGCCGGCGAGCTGGGCCGGCGTCATGCCGAGCTGGCGCGCCGCGTCCGGGCGCACGCGGATGGCGTAGGCGGGCAGGCCGGGCTTGACCGAGGATTCGAAGTCGGTGAGGCCCTTGACCTTCTTCATCTTCGCGCCGAGGTCGGCGGTGATCTGGTCGAGCACGGTCGGATCCGGGCCCAGGATCGAGATGAAGATCGGGCGATTGCCGAGCGCCACCGAAATGCCCGGCAGGCCGACGAGCCGCTTGCGGATCTCGTCCTCGACCTGGAACTGGTCGAGCTTGCGCGAATGGCGCGGCTTCAGGCCGATGCCGATGTAGGCCGTGTTGTGGCCGTTGTCGCCGCCGACCTGCGTGGACAGCGAGTCGATCTCGGGCATCGAGCCGATGATGGCCTCGACCTGCTTCATCTTCTCGTCGGCGCGCGCCAGGCTGGTGCCCACGGGCATCGTGATGTTCAGGCTGGTGTAGCTCTGGTCCGTCTGCGGGATCGCCTCGGCGCCGATGGTCGTCGCCAGCGCGATGGCGGCGACGAACGTGGCCACCGCGGCCCACAGCACGATGCCGCGCGGGGTCAGCGTGGCGAAGCGCAGGCTGCGCTTGCCGTGCGTCAGGCGCTGGCCATGGCTGCCGAAGCTGAAGCCGTACGCCGGCACCGGCGGCACGAACACGCGGTAGCGGCGGCCGCTGAAGGCCCAGCTGATCAGGCGCTCGTAGATGTTGTGCAGCTTGGCCATCGCCCAGTCGACGGCGCGCATCATGTGGCCGATGCCCCAGATGCGCTGCATCGTGACGGCCGGCGGATCGCGCCAGATCGACGACAGCATCGGGTCGAGCGTGAAGCTGACGAACAGCGACACGACCACCGCGGACACCACCGTGATGCCGAACGGGAAGAAGAACTTGCCGACGATGCCCTTCATGAAGGCCACCGGCACGAACACGGCGCAGATCGCGAAGGTGGTGGCCATCACCGCCAGCCCGATCTCGTCGGTGCCCTTGCGCGCCGCCGTGTGGTGGTCCTGGCCCATGCCCACGTGACGCACGATGTTCTCGCGCACCACGATCGCGTCGTCGATCAGCAGCCCGATGCACAGCGACAGCGCCATCATCGTCATGAAGTTCAGCGTGAAGCCGAACGCGTTGATCGCGATGAACGACGCGATGACCGAGATCGGCAGCGTCAGGCCGGTGATGATCGTCGAGCGCCAGCTGTGCAGGAACAGGAACACGATCGCGATGGTCAGCAACGCGCCCTCGCCCAGCGTCTTCTTGACGCCGTCCAGCGATTGCTCGACCCAGTCCGAGCTCGCGTAGATCATCTTGAGCTCGACGCCCGGCGGCAGCGACTTGCGCATCTCCTCGGCCGCCGCCTTGATGGCCGCGCCGGTGCGCACGATGTTGGCGTCCTGCTGCTTGTAGATGTTGAAGGTGACCGCGGGCTTGCCGTTGATGCGCGACAGCGAGTCGGGCTCCTGCTCGCGTTCGACCAGCTTGCCGACGTCGCCCAGCATCACGACGCCGCCGCTCGCGTTGCGCGAGACCACGACGTTGGAGAACTGCTTCGGATCGAGCACGCGCCCTTCGACGCGCACCAGCGAGTCCTCGTTGCGGTTCTGCAGCATGCCCACCGGCTGGTCGGTGTTGGCGCGCACCAGCGCGGCGCTGACGTCGGCCGGCGTGAGGCCGAAGCCGCGCAGGCGCTGCGGGTCGAGGTCGATGCGCACCTGGCGCGTGACCAGGCCCAGCGGCGTGACGCGGGCGACGCCCTCGACGCTCGTCAGGCGCTTCTGCACCGTCTGGTCGGCGATCAGCGACAGCTCGCGGTCGCTGCGGCCGTTGGCCATCAACGCGAGCGTCACGGTGGGCTGCGAGTTGTCGTTGTCGAAGCGGCTGACGAACGGCGCCTTGACGTCGCGGTTGAAGCCCGACTGCACGACCGACACCTTGTCGCGCACTTCCTGCGTGGCGCGCGTCATGTCGACCGACAGGTTGAACTCGACGACCGTCTCGCTGCGGCCTTCGTAGCTGTTGGAGCGAATCATCTTGACGCCGGCGATGCCGTTGAGGGCATCCTCCAGCGGCTTGGTGATCTCGGTCTCGACCGCGCCGGGCGACGCGCCCGGGTACTGCACGGCGATGAAGACCACCGGCGGCGAGATGTCGGGCATCTGCTCGACGCCCAGGCGCTGGTAAGAGAACAACCCGAGCACGCACAGGGCGACCATGACCATGGTCGCGAAGACGGGGTTGTTGATGGAGACACGCGTCATCCACATGGGAATTCTCCTCGGAGGAAGCCGAAAGGGACGGCGTGGATCAGCGGGTGGCGGCGGCGACGGGCGCGAGCGGCTTCTGGGTGGTGGCGGTCGCGACGGCGACGATGCGCGCCTTGGCGCCCTCGCGCAGGTTGTCGAAGCGCGCGCCCAGCACCGGCACGTCCGGCGACAGGCCCTGCAGCACCTCGGCGCGGTTGCGCACCTGGTCGTGGCGGCCGGTGGTCACGGTGCGGCGCAGCAGCTTGCCGCCCTCCACCGTCCAGACGTATTCCTGGCCCGAGGCCGAGCTGATCGCGCTGAGCGGCACGGTCAGGCGCGGCGTGGCGTCGCCGATCTGCACCTGCGCCACCGCGTACTGGCCGGCGCGCATGGTCTCCTTCGGGTTCTGCAACTGCACGACCACGCCGATCGAGCGCGTGCCGGCCTCGGCCGCCGGGGCGATGCGCGCCAGCTTGCCGTCCAGCGGCGTGTCGACGCCTTCGATCTTGAGCGTCACCGGCATGCCGGCCGACAGCCGTCCGACCTCCTGGGTGCCCACCGTGCCGGCGAGCTCCAGCATGCGCAGGTCGACGATCGTGACCACCTGCTGCTCGGCGATGACCTTCTCGCCGGCCACCACGAAGCGCTTCGAGACGATGCCGGTGATCGGCGCGATCAGCGAGGCGTCGCGCAGCGCGATCCGGGCCGTGTCGAGCGTGGCCTCGGCCGCGGCGAGCTGGGCCTTGGCGCTTTCGAGCTGCGACTTGGAGTTCTCCAGCGCCAGCGGCGAGATGAACTTGTCGTTGGCCAGGCCGACGTTGGAGTCGTGCATGCGCTGCGCCTGCGCGAGCGTCACCTTGACCGCCGCCACGTTGGCGTTGCGCTCGGCGACGCGGCTGGCCAGGTCGCCGACGTCGATGCGCCCGATCAGGTCGCCGGCCTTCACGCGCTGGCCTTCCTGGACGTCCAGCGTCAGCAGCGTGCCGGTGGCCTTGGCGCGCACCATCGCCGTGTTCGGGGCCATCAGGGCGCCCGAGAACTCGACGACCTGCGGCAACGCCTGCTTCAGCGGCTTCGTCGCCTCGGCGGCGGTGAAGTCGAGCGGCACCTCGCTGGCGGCTGCGTCGGGCGGAATGGCCGCCATCGCGGCGCTGGCCGGCACCGCGGACGAGCCCTTGCCGGCCTTGATCGCGAACCCCGCTCCGATAGCCAACACGACCACCGCCACCCCGATCACCAAGCGTTTGCGCATGTTCTCTTCCTTCGTCGTTTTTCCAGGCTCATCCTGAATTTCGACGGAGTGTGGATCGGCTGGTGATGGCATGGGGGCAGATTGCGACGAAGTGCTGCTGGGCCGGGACGAGTTGCAGTGCGCTTCGACGAAGCGGATTCCGCTGCGACGGACTGCAGACGACGCAGGCGGGACGCGCCCACGGGCGGCCGGATCAGCCGGCCGCCGCACCCGTCAGGATAAGCGGGCAAGCCGCCGACGGGAAGGCGCATCGTCCCCCCCAAGCGGGGGTGGCGCGGCCGCGGCGACCGGGATCGGTCGGAGGCGTCAGGCGCGCGGAGCCGCCGCGGCGATGGCCGGCGTGTCCACCACCACGTCGCCGCACTGCGCGCGGTGCGCCAGCACGTGGTCCATCACCACCAGCGCCAGCATCGCCTCGACGATGGGCGTGGCGCGGATGCCCACGCACGGGTCGTGGCGCCCGAAGGTCTCGACGACGGTCGGCGCGCCGGCGCGGTCGATCGATCGGCGCGGCGTGCGGATCGAGCTGGTCGGCTTGATGGCGATCGACACGCGCAGATCCTGTCCGGTGGAGATGCCGCCGAGGACGCCGCCCGAGTTGTTGCCGACGAAGCCTTGCGGCGTGAGTTCGTCGCCGTGCTCGCTGCCGTGCTGCGCCACGCTGGCGAAGCCGGCGCCGATCTCCACGCCCTTGACGGCGTTGATGCCCATCATCGCGAAGGCGATGTCGGCGTCGAGCTTGTCGAACAGCGGCTGGCCGAGGCCGACGGGCACGCCGCGGGCGACGACGTCGATGCGCGCGCCGCAGGAGTCGCCGGCCTTGCGCAGCTCGTCCATGCGGGCCTCGAGCGCCGGCACGATGTCGGCGTTGGGCGCGAAGAACGGGTTCAGCGGGATCTGCGATTCGTCGACGAACGGGATCGCGATGTCGCCCAGCTGGCTCATCCAGCCGGTGAAGGTCGTGCCGCGGTGCTCCTTGAGCCACTTGCGCGCGACGGCCCCGGCCGCCACCATCGGCGCGGTCAGGCGCGCGGACGAACGCCCGCCCCCGCGCGGATCGCGCAGGCCGTACTTGCGCCAGTAGGTGTAGTCGGCATGGCCCGGGCGGAAGGTGTCCAGGATGTTGCCGTAGTCCTTGCTGCGCTGGTCGGTGTTGCGAATGAGAAGCGCTATCGGTGTGCCGGTGGTGACGCCTTCATATACCCCAGACAGTATCTCCACCGCGTCCGGCTCGTTGCGCTGCGTCACATGGCGCGACGTGCCCGGCCGGCGCCGGTCGAGCTCCACCTGGATGTCGGCTTCGACCAGCGCCAGCCCCGGCGGGCAGCCGTCGATGACGCAGCCGATCGCCACGCCGTGGGATTCGCCGAAATTGGTGACGCGAAAGAGTTCGCCGAAGGTGCTGCCTGACATGGGTCGATTCTAAGGGCCCCCGGGTCGCCCGCCTTCGCGATGCGGCGGACGGCGCTTCGCGAGCCCGTTCCGGGGCGGCGGGACGCGACAGTGCTGCGCTCGCGCGCCGCCAATGCCGCGCGGTGTGAAAAAGGCCACGGCGGCGTGGCTTATTCACGCGTCGAGCACGAGGGTTCCAGGGCACAGTGCTGGGATGCTGACTTTCGGTCCCCGTTCGCGCGTCCAGGGAGGCGCCACGGGCGAGCGGCGGACGGGTGCACCGGCGTGCCCGGCTGCTTGCGCGCCCGCCTTCCGTTCGCTGTGCCGCCTGCCCGTCGCGCTCGCCTGCGCGAGCGGGGTCGCGCCCGCGCTCGCCGCGCCCGCGGCGGCGCCCGAACCGGCCATCGCCCTGCCGCTGTGGCTGTTCTGGCTCGCCGCCGTCGCGCTGCTGGGCCTGGGCGGCGCCCTGTTCGTCCAGACGGTGCGCGCGCGCCGCTCGATGCAGCGCGAACGCCTGGCCAACCGCCTGATCGACCGCAGCCCGCACCTCGTCTGCGTGCTCGACCCCGCGGGCGCCCTGCGCCACATGAACGGCACCGGCCGCCAATGGCTGCGCGTGACCCATCCGGAGATCGCCGGACGCCGCCTCGACCAGGTCGCCGCGCTCGGCATCGACGAAGTCCAGTCCCGCTCGTTGCAGGCTGCGATCGAGCAGGCGGTCGGCGGTGTCGCCGTCACGCTCGAGCTCGCCGTGAAGCGCCCGGACGGGGTGTCGCTGACGCTGGAGCTGTCGATCCGCGCGATCCCGCGCGCCCGCGGCACCGCGCCGAACCTGCTGGTCGAGGGGCGCGACGTCACCAAGCGCAAGTCGGTCGAGGACAAGCTGCACCTGGCCGCCGCCGTGTTCGAGCAGGCGCGCGAAGGCTTCGTCATCGCCGACCGCGACGGCCGCGTCGTCACCGTCAACCAGGCCTTCTGCGAGATCAGCGGCTACGAGATGGACGAGCTGCAGGGCCAGCAGACCGCAGCGCTCGGCTTCGGCATCGGCCGCCGCGAAGTGCGCCGCCAGGTGCGCACCGCGCTGCAGACGTCCGGGCATTGGCAGGGCGAGGTGCGCACTTCGCGCAAGGACGGCAGCCTCTACACCTGCTGGGCCGCGATCACCCAGCAGCGCGACGCCAACGGCGCCGTGACGCACTACATCGGCATCCTCAACGACATCACGCAGTTCCGCGAGGTCGAGCGCAACCTGGTGCGCCTGGCGCACGTCGACACGCTCACCGACCTGCCCAACCGCAGCCTGCTCGCGGACCGCGTGGGCCAGCTCACCAGCGTGTCGCGCCGCGACCATCGGCCGTTCACGCTGATGTTCATGGATCTCGACCAGTTCAAGAACATCAACGACACGCACGGCCACAGCGTCGGCGACGCGCTGCTGAGCGAGATGGCGCGCCGCCTCCAGGGCAGCCTGCGCGAGATCGACACCGTCGCCCGCCTGGGCGGCGACGAATTCGCCGTGCTGCTGCCCGGGGCCGACGCCGCCGGCGCCGAGCTGGTGGCGGCCAAGCTGCTGGAACGCCTGGCCGAGCCCTGCATGGTGCAGGGCCACGAGCTGAGCATGACGATGTCGATCGGCATCGCCACCTACCCGTCCGACGGCGACGACTACGAGATCCTGTCGCGCAACGCCGACACGGCGATGTACCGCGCCAAGCACGAAGGCAAGGCCACCTGGCGCTTCTTCGCCGCCGGCATGCAGCAGCGCTCGGCGCGCCAGCTGCAGCTGGAGTCGGCGCTGCGCCGCGCCATCGAGCGCAACGAACTGCTGCTCCACTACCAGCCGCAGCTCGACGCCGACGGCGACCAGCTGGTGGGCGTCGAGGCCTTGCTGCGCTGGCGCCATCCGGAATTCGGCATGGTCTCGCCGGCCGAGTTCATTCCGCTGGCCGAGACCAGCGGCCAGATCGTCGCGATCGGCGAATGGGTGCTGCGCACCGCGGTGACGCAGCTCAAGTCCTGGATCGACGCCGGCGTGGCGCCGATGGTGGTGGCCGTCAACCTGTCGGCCGTCCAGTTCCGCCACGCGGGCCTGCCCGCCGTCGTCACCCGCGCGCTGAGCGACGCCGGCCTGCCGGCGCGATACCTCGAGCTGGAGCTCACCGAGAGCGTCACGGCCAACCCGACGGCGGCGATCTCGATGATGGACGCGCTGCACTCGCTCGGCGTGCGGCTGTCGCTGGACGACTTCGGCACCGGCTACTCGTCGCTGAACTACCTCAAGCGCTTCCCGCTGCACACGCTCAAGATCGACCAGTCCTTCGTGCGCGACATCGACACCGATCCGGACGACCGCGCCATCGTGCGCGCCATCATCCAGCTGGCGCGGGCACTGAACCTGCAGACCATCGCCGAGGGCGTGGAGACCGACGCCCAGCACCAGTTCCTGCGCCACGAAGGCTGCGACATGATGCAGGGCTACCGCTTCTGCCGTCCGATGGACGCCGCCGCGCTGGAGATGTGGATCGCCGGGCGCGAGCAGGCTCCGCCGTCGAACGTCGTCCCGATGATCGCCGCCTGAGCGTTCAAGCGCCACCAAGACCAACGGCCCGGACGCTTGCGCGAACGGGCCGTTGCTCTTTCCGGGCTTGCGGCCTCAGAGGCTTTGCCCGACCTTCGTGTCCTCTTCGGACGGCCAGTCGCGGATGTAGGCCTTGAGCATGCGATTCTCGAAGTCCTGCGCCTCGACCACCGTGCGCGCGACGTCGTAGAACGAGATCACGCCCATCAGCGTCTGGCCGTTGAGGACGGGCATGTAGCGCGCGTGGCGGCCGAGCATCATGCGGCGCACCTCGTCGATCTCGGTCTCCGGCGTGCAGGTGAGCGGCGCGTCGTCCATCACCGAGCGGATGGTGACGGCGCCCAGCGTGCCGCCCTGCCGGACGGTCGCACGGATGACCTCGCGGAACGTGAGCATGCCGGTGAGATCGCCGTGATCCATGACGACGAGCGAGCCGATGTCGTGCTCGGCCATCGTGACGACCGCCTCGTGCAGCGGCTGGTCGGGCGAAACGGTGAACAAGGTATTGCCCTTGACACGCAGGATGTCGCTGACTTTCATGGCAACGCCTCCTCGGGAATCCAGTGAATTGAGGCCTTCAACATAGCACACAATCGCGACGTTGGCGTCGTGGTTCGCCCCGTCGTCGACGTCGCCCGACGCCTTCGCAACAGTCCCTGGAAAGCCGCCATGCCCGGTCCGTCCGACCCCGGTTTCGACACCCTCGCCCTGCACGCCGGCGCCGCGCCCGACCCGGCCACCGGCGCGCGCGCGACGCCCCTGCACCTGACGACCTCGTTCGTGTTCGAGTCGAGCGAGCACGCGGCGTCGCTGTTCAACATGGAGCGCGCGGGCCACGTCTACAGCCGCATCTCCAATCCGACCACCGCCGTGTTCGAGGAACGCGTCGCCGCGCTCGAGGGCGGCATCGGCGCGATCGCCACCGCCAGCGGCCAGGCCGCCCTGCACCTGGCCATCGCGACCATCGCGGGCGCCGGCTCGCATCTCGTCGCCAGCGCCGCGCTGTACGGCGGCTCGCACAACCTGCTGGCCTACACGCTGGCGCGCTTCGGGATCGAGACGACCTTCGTCAAGCCGCGCGACATCGACGGCTGGCGCGCCGCGATCCGACCGAACACGAAGCTGCTGCTCGGCGAGTCGCTGGGCAATCCCGGGCTGGACGTGCTGGACATCCCGCGCGTCTCGGCCATCGCCCACGACGCCGGCGTGCCGCTGCTGGTCGACGCCACCTTCACCACGCCATGGCTGCAGCAGCCGTTCAAGCTCGGCGCCGATCTCGTCTTCCACTCGGCCACCAAGTTCCTGTCCGGCCACGGCACCGTGGTCGGCGGCGTGCTGGCCGACTCGGGCGCCTTCGACTGGGAACGCAGCGGCCGTTTTCCCGAGCTCACGACGCCGTACGCCGGCTTCCACGACATGGTGTTCACCGAGGAGAGCACCGTCGGCGCGTTCCTGCTGCGCGCTCGCCGTGAAGGCCTGCGCGATTTCGGCGCCTGCATGAGCCCGCACACGGCGTGGCTGATCCTGCAAGGCCTGGAGACGCTGCCGCTGCGCATGGAGCGCCACGTGGCCAACGCCCGCAAGGTGGTCGCGTTCCTCGCCGCGCATCCGATGGTGGCGCAGGTCGGCTATCCGGAACTCGAGTCGCATCCCGACCACGCGCTCGCGAAGACGCTGCTGCCCCGGGGCTGCGGCTCCGTGTTCAGCTTCGACCTGCGCGGCTCGCGCGCCCAGGGCGTCGCCTTCATCGAGGCGCTGCAACTGTTCTCGCACCTGGCCAACGTGGGCGACTGCCGTTCGCTGGTGATCCATCCGGCCTCGACGACGCACTTCCGCATGAACGACGCCGCGCTCTCCGCGGCGGGCATCGGGCCCGGCACGATCCGGCTGTCGATCGGCCTGGAGGATCCGGACGACCTGGTCGTCGACCTCAAGTCGGCGCTGAAGGCCGCCGAGAGGGCCGCCGCATGAAGCTCCAGGTGCAGGGTCGCGCTGCGTACGCGTACACCGGCGGCAAGCCGTTCGCCGTCGACGGGCCCTGCGTGGCCTTCGTCCACGGCGCACTCAACGACCACTCCGTGTGGACGCTGCTGGCGCGCTGGTACGCGCACCACGGCTATCGGGTGCTGGCCGTCGACCAGCCGGGGCACGGGCGCTCCGAGGGCCCGCCGCTGGCCAGCGTCGAGGCGCTCGCCGACTGGCTGCTCGCGCTGCTGGACGCCGCCGGCGTGCCGAGCGCGCATCTCGTGGGCCACAGCATGGGTTCGCTGATCGCGCTGGAGGCCGCGTCGCGCGCGACCGCGCGCGCCAACGGCCTCGTGCTGGTGGGCACCGCGGTTCCGATGAAGGTCAGCGACGCGCTGCTCGCGACCGCGCGCGACGACCCGCCGCGCGCGATCGCGATGGTCAACGCGTTCTCGCATTCGGGCATCGCCAGCAAGCCGTCGTATCCAGGCCCCGGCGCGTGGCTGCGTGGCGGCGCGAGCGCGCTGATGCAGCGGATACAGGACGGTGACGCCGGCAACCTTTTCGAACACGACTTCCGCGTCTGCGACGCGTACGCTGGGGGTCTCGAGGCCGCGGCCCGCGTCGCGTGCAAGTCGACCTTGATCGTGGGAACGCGCGACGTGATGACGCCGGCCAGGGCCGCTGGCGAACTCGCGATCGCGCTGCGCGCCACGGTCGTGCGCATCGTTTCAGGGCATGCACTGATGCAGGAAGCCCCCGATGCGGTGTTGAATGCGATGCGTGGGGCCATACCGGCCTGACATCCGCACGGCCCGGAGACGAGGTCGATGCGTGCACCGGGGCCACCAGCCCGGCGTGCTTGTGAAACCGCCACAACGAGGGAACGACGATGGCCAACGCAGTATTCGACGGCGACCCGAAATCGCTGCACAGCTTTGCCGAGTTCTACCCCTGGTACCTGAGCGAGCATCGCAACGCGACCTGCCGCCGCCTGCACTTCATCGGCTCCACCCTGTCGCTGATCTGCCTGTGGGCCCTGATCTGGACGCGGCAGCCGGGCTTCTTCATCGCCGGCCTCGCATTCGGCTACGGCTTCGCCTGGATCGGCCACTACGGCTTCGAGAAGAACCGCCCCGCCTCGTTCAAGCGCCCGCTCTGGAGCTTCATGGGCGACTGGCGCATGTACTACGACATCTGGACGGGCAAGGTCGCGATCTGACGGGCACTCGCGAGCTTTCGAGGGCGTCGCAGCGCGGGCCGATGAACGGTCCGTCTTCCGGTCAAACGTCCATGTCGAAGTTGGCGTACCCGCTCATCGATGCATCCTAGCGAATGTCATCCAGCCATCGCGGCGCGATGCTGTCAGTTGCGTCTTTCGGACGACATCGCGAGGAGCTGCCATGCGCTTGAAATCCCCCCACTGGACTGGGATCGCACTCCTTGTCGCGCTGGCCGGCAGTTGCGGCTGCGGAAACGCCTTCGCGACGACGACCTATCGGCTCGAACTGTCGGGCCAGATCGACCATCAGCTCAGTTGCTGGGAGGATCCGAACTTCTGCAACCCGGACCTCCCGCCGGTGAAGGACGAAATCATCCCATGGAGGGGCTATGTGGATCTGGTCGTCGCGTCCGCAGGCGACGGCACTTTTGCCGATCCGGATCTGCTGTCCGTCGATTTCGTCTCGAATTGGGCCGCCTTCGCCGTGCCGGGCCCGAACCCGCCCCCTGAGCCCGATCGCCTGTGGCCGTTCTTCGGTTCGGTGACCATCGTGGATGGCAAGGTCACGTCCTTCAATGGCAGCGAGTACGACTTCAGTGCAAGTCCGCCGGAACAGAATGTCGGCTTCACCGGACTGACTGCCTATTTGCGTCGTTGTCGTTGGCTGGCGTCCGCCAGCAGCGATGACCCCTGCCCGACGCGCTGCGTGAAATCCCAAGAAAGATTTCCAGAAAGTAATGCGAACCATTCTTATTTATAAATACAATTGCCGATCCGTCCAGCAGGATCGCGTCAGATGACATTCGTTTCGCTCCTCCGCTCCCCGTCCCCGAGCGTCTCCGCCTCCCTGCTCGCCCTGGCGCTTGCCGGCTGCGGCGGCGGTGGAAGCCCCCAGACGCAGCCGCAGCAGAGCACCGCGTCCCTGGTGGGCGCCAAGATCTTCGCCGACACGTCGCTGTCGGCCTCGGGCAGGCAGTCGTGCCAGACCTGCCACGACTTCGGCAGCGGAACCTCGGCGCCCAACGCGCTGTCCGTGCAGCCCGGCGGCGTCAACCTGGAGCTGAGCGGCGTTCGCAACACGCCGTCGATCACCTACATGCGCTCGGAGTTCGCGTTCCACATCGATCCCGCCGACGGCCCGTCCGGCGGCTTCTTCTGGGACGGCCGCGAGAGCACGCTGGCGGCCCAGGCCACCGAGCCGTTCACCAATCCGCGCGAGATGGCCATGCCCGACCACGCCAGCGTCGTCGCCCGGCTGCGCGTCGCCAGCTACGCGGCCGATTTCCAGGCCGTCTACGGCGCCAACGTGTTCGACGACGTCGAGACCGCCTACACGCACATGACCGAGGCCATCGCGGCCTTCGAGACCGAGGATGCCCGCTTCACGGCGTTCACCAGCAAGTTCGACGAAGTGCAGCGCGGCAAGGCGACGTACACGGCCGCCGAGGCGCGCGGCTTCGCGCTGTTCACGGACGGCAGCAAGGGCAACTGCTCGGCGTGCCATCCGTCCGACGTCGGCGCCTTCGGCGCGCTGCCGATCTTCACCGACCGCACCTACGACAACCTGGGCGTGCCGCGCAACCCCGAGATCCCCGCCAACGCCGACGCGAGCTACTACGACCTCGGCCTGTGCAACGACGCGGCGATCAAGGCCAGCAACCCCGAGGTCTGCGGCGCGTTCAAGGTGCCGTCGCTGCGCAACGTGGCGCTGCGCCACAGCTTCTTCCACAACGGCCGCTTCCACACGCTCAAGGACGCCCTGACGTTCTACGTGCAGCGCGACACCAACCCCGAGAAGTTCTACCCGTTGAAGACCGACGGCACCTACGACAAGTTCAACGACCTGCCGACCCAGTACCGCGGCAACGTGAACCAGGAAGAAGTGCCCTACAACCGCCACCAGGGCGACCAGCCGGCGCTGTCGGACGCCGAGATCGATGACGTGATCGCGTTCCTGGGCACGTTGAGCGATGGGTTTGTGGCGACGCCGTCGAAGTAATCGCGGGGCGGGGTGTGCCTGCGGCGCTGGTTTGGCTTTGCTTCGCAAAGCCGGATGGCTGGCCACGACCGCGCGAGACGGGCCGGTGGGCATGCCTCTCCCGTCACGGCGAACGTGGTCGGCTCCGGAGGCTGCGCCTCCTTCACGCGACACTATCGACGCTCCGTGACAGGCATGCCCACCGTCCCGTCTGCAATGTCGTGGGTGGGGGGTGATTAAGGACTGTCATGCGATCGCGAAGGCGATCGGATCACACAGTCACGGCGTACCGACCGATTGCGACCGAGACCTCTGTGGCGCGCCTGTTTGCCCTGCGGGGCGAGACATTCGCGGTGGCCACTCAAGATTCCGTCGTGGTACCTCACACCAGCACGCACCGACCGCTTCGCACGAATTGCCGAAGCGGCGCGCCGCATCCCGTCGCCGATCGACGGTGAATGCGACCGCATTCACCGTCGATCGGCGCACTCAGGTGGCGCGCGGAAACGGGGGGTTCGTGCGAAGCGGGCGGCGTGTGTTGGTCTGAGGTCGCACGAAGCACTGTGCGGTCGTTGCTGGCGAATGTTGCGCCCCGCAGGGCAAACAGGCGCGCCACAGAGGCCTCGACCGCGATCGCATCGCGCGCTGTGAACGAATGACTCGCTCGCCTTCGCGAGCGCATGACAGTCTTCAATATCACCCAGCCACGACATTGCAGACGGGACGGTGGGCATGCCTCTCACGAAGCGTCGATAGTGTCGCGTGAAGGAGGCGCAGCCTCCGGAGCCGACCACGTTCGCCGTGACGGGAGAGGCATGCCCGCCGGCCCGTCCCGCGCGGTCGTGGCCAGCCAACAAGGCTTTGCGAAGCAAAGCCAAACCAGCGCCGCAGGCTTATCACACCCTCAAGCCGTCGCCTTCGCCTTCACGATCGGCGCCAGTTGCGTCAGCATCTCGTCGACCATCTCGTCGAGCCCGAAGCGCGCCTTCCAGCCCCAATCCTTCGCCGCCTCGCTGTCGTCGATGGAGCGCGGCCAGTTGGCGGCGATGGCCTGGCGGAAGTCGGGCACGCAGTCCATGGTGAAGCCCGGGATGCGCCTGGCGATCGCGTCGGCGATCTGACGCGGCGTGAAGCTGATCGCCGACAGGTTGTAGCTGCCGCGCTGGCGGATGTCGTCGGCCGGGGCCTCCATCAGCTCGATGGTGGCGCGCAGCGCGTCGTCCATCAGCATCATCGGCAGCGCCTGGTCTTCCTTCAGGAAGCAGGTGTAGCGGCCGTCGCGCAGCGCCGAGTGGAAGATCTCCACGGCGTAGTCGGTGGTGCCGCCGCCGGGAGGCGTCTTCCAGCTGATCAGGCCCGGGTAGCGCAGGCTGCGCACGTCCACGCCGTGGTTCTTGTGGTACCAGGCGCACCAGCGCTCGCCGGCCAGCTTGCTGATGCCGTAGATCGTGGTGGGATCCATGATCGTGTCCTGCGGCGTGCCGTCGGCGGGCGTCGTCGGGCCGAAGGCGGCGATCGAGCTGGGCCAGAACACCTTGTCGAGCTTGTGCGTGCGCGCGAGTTCGAGCACGTTGAGCAGGCCCGTCATGTTGAGGTTCCAGGCCCACTGCGGATGCTTCTCGCCGTTGGCCGACAGCGCGGCGGCCAGCAGGTAGATCTGCGTGATCTGGTGGCGCTCGACGACGGCGGTGAGGCCGGAGGCGTCGGTGACGTCCAGCTGTTCGTGCGGCAGGCCCGGGTTGCGGCCGGTCGGCGCGACGTCGCTGGTGACGACCTGCGCCACGCCCGGGCGCTTGCTCAGCGCGCCGGCGAGCTCGGAGCCGATCTGGCCGTTGGCGCCGATGATGAGGATGCGTGCGCCCTGGCTCATTGCTGGGCTCCGATCAGGCCCAGTTCCTTGCCGGCCTGGGTGAAGGCCGCCACGGCCTTCTCCAGGTGATGGCGGTCGTGCACCGCGCTCATCTGCACGCGGATGCGCGCCTGGCCCTTCGGCACCACCGGGAAGAAAAAGCCGACCGCGTAGATGCCCAGCTCGAGGATGCGCTGGCTAAGCTGCTGCGCCTTGACGGCGTCGCCGATCATGATGGGCACGATCGGATGTTCGCCCGGCTTGATCTCGAAGCCGGCAGCCGTGATCGCCTGGCGGAACCAGGCGGTGTTGTCGGCCAGCTTGTCGCGCAGCTCGGTGCTGGCCTCGAGCAGGTCGAGCACCGCCAGCGAGCCGCCGACGATGGCCGGCATCACGGTGTTGGAGAACAGGTAGGGGCGCGAGCGCTGGCGCAGCAGCTCGATCACTTCCTTCTTGCCGGTGGTGAAGCCGCCGGACGCGCCGCCGAGCGCCTTGCCCAGCGTGCCGGTGATGATGTCGATCTTGCCGAACACGCCGCGGTGCTCGTGCGTGCCGCGCCCGCGCGCGCCCAGGAAGCCGCTGGCGTGGCACTCGTCGACTCCCAGCAAGGCGCCGTACCGGTCGCACAGCGCGCGGATCTTGTCGAGCTGGGCGATGGTGCCGTCCATCGAGAACGCGCCGTCGGTGAACACGAGCTTGAAGCGCGCGCCGGCGGCGTCGGCGGCCTGGAGCTGCGCCTCGAGGTCGGCCATGTCGTTGTGGGCGTAGCGGAAGCGCTTGGCCTTGCACAGGCGGATGCCGTCGATGATGGAGGCGTGGTTCAGCGCGTCGCTGATGATCGCGTCCTCCTCGCCCAGCAGCGGCTCGAACAGCCCGCCGTTGGCGTCGAAGGCGGCGGCGTAGAGGATGGTGTCCTCGGTGCCCAGGAAGGCCGCCAGGCGCTGTTCCAGCTGCTTGTGGATGTCCTGCGTGCCGCAGATGAAGCGCACCGAGCTCAGGCCGTAGCCGTGCGTGCGCAGCGCCTCGTGCGCCGCCTCGATGACCTTCGGGTGCGAGGATAGCCCCAGGTAGTTGTTGGCGCACAGGTTGATCAGCTCGCGGCCGTCGGCCAGCTTGACGAGCGCGCCCTGCGGCGTGGCGATGATGCGCTCGCCCTTGAACAGGCCCGCGGCGCGGATGCCGTCCAGTTCGGCCTGGACGTGTTGGTTGAATGCGGCGACGCTGGTCATGAGTCTTGTCCTTCAGGCACAATCTTGTTCAATGCGATTTGCGTTGTTCGATATATCGAACAGACGTGCAGTATCAGGAACAACGGCGCTTTCGTCAAGCCGCCCCGAGAAAGCCATCATGACCCGCAACCTGTCCGTCGAGCCACCCCGCGTCGGCAATACCCTCGCGGAGCTGCGCCAATTGCGGGCGCTGTCGCTGGACGAGCTGTCGCGCCTGGCAGGCGTGTCGAAGTCGATGCTGTCGCAGATCGAGCGCAACCAGGCCAACCCGACCGTGGCCGTGGTCTGGCGCCTGGCCAACGCGCTGGGCGTGCCGCTGGGCCAGCTGCTGGACGGCGAGCGCCCCGCCCTGCCCTCGATCACCACGGTCGCCGGCCACGCGACGCCGTCGCTGCGCAGCCCGGACGGCAAGTGCGAGCTGCGCATCCTGGGCCCGATCGAGCTGGCGGGCCAGTTCGAGTGGTACGAGCTGACGGTGCAGCCGGGCGGACGGCTGGAGTCCGAGGCGCACGAACCCGGCTCGCGCGAGCACCTCACGGTGCTGGACGACGGCGTGCTGGAGGTGCGATCGGGCACCGACGTCTCGACGCTGCAGGCCAACGAGACCGCGCGCTACGTCGTCGACGTGCCGCACTCGATCTCGAATCCGGGCCAGGCCGTCGTCCGGGCCCTGATGGTGGTGGTGCACGCCGCCTGACCGCACCGAGGCCCTTCGGGTGCGCCTCAGCGCTGGAGCGAGCGGGGCGAGAAATCCGGTTGGCAGAATTGCGGGGCGCAGCCGGGATCGAGCGTCAGTTCGACCGGGCCGTCGCGGCGCGCGTAGGCGTCGAGCTGTCCGCGCAGGTCGGCCGCCAACGGCACCACCACCGGCTTCGAGGGCACCCAGATCCAGGCGCTCGACCCCGTGGCGACGAATCGCAGGCAGACGTCCTCGCCGGTACGCGACAGGTCGACGTCCTTGGCGCGCATCGGGACCATGACCGCATAGGCGAAGCGCGAAGCGCCCGCGCCCTGCTTCAGCGGCAGCGGGTCGCGCCATGCACGCAGCGGCCTGCCCGAGTCGCACAGCGACGCCTCCACCTGCGGATAGCCGTTGTCTTCGCCGGTCATCCGGAAGAAGTCGACGTCGCTCTCGACCGTGGCGACCAGGTAGCCCCGGACCGTGAGCGCGGCATCGCCGCCGCGCACCATTTCCGGATGGTCGATGAAACGCACGCCCTGGACGCGCGCGTGCCAGCGCTGGTGCGCGCAAACGATGGACGCCGCGACGACGGCGAGCGGCGCGAGCAGGAGGATCGCCAGGCCCCGCCACGCCCAGGTGCGCGAACGCGAGACGACCATCCTGTCCGGAGCCGTCATGGCGGCAATACCTCGGCCAGCACGATCCCGTCGATTCCCAGCTTGCCGCGCGCCGGCGCGAGCGCGGCGATCGGTGCCAGCAGCAGCACGTTGACCAGGGGCCCGAGCGCGGTGTGCGCGGGGTCGCACAGCAGCACGCAGCGTTGCTGGCCTTCTTCGTCGAGACGGCCGACCCAGTCGAGCGTCACCAGCGCCTCCAGCACCGACTCGATCTGCAGCGGATCCATGCGCAGGCTGTCGGCGAGGTCGATGCCGCTCATGCCGTGCTCGCCCGCCTCGCGGCTGCGCTGCAGGCGGCGCACGATCTCCAGCGCCAGCGCGAAGCGCTGTCCGGGCACGCGCCCGTGCTGCACCAGGTTGAGCTTGAGGCTGGGCGCGTAGGCGGCGACCACGGCGCCCAGCAGCACGATCACCCAGCCGAGATAGATCCAGAGCAGGAAGATCGGCACGGTCGCGAACGCGCCGTAGACGCTCGAATACGACGTCATGTGCGTGAGGTACCAGCCCAGCGAGCGCCGCGCGACCTCGAAGCCGGTCGCCACGAACAGGCCGCCCGCCACCGCATGGCGCCACGCCACCGGCGCGTGCGGCACGTAGTGGTACAGCGCGCTCATCGCCGAGGCGAGCGCGGCGAACTCCAGCACGGACAACGAGAAGCTGACCCCGCCCGACATCTGCTGCACCATGCCGCTGGAGGCCGAGATGGCGTACGACATCAGCGTGAGGCTGGCGCCCAGGATCAGCGGGCCCAGCGTGACGGCGGCCCAGTAGATCAGCACCCGCTGCGCGATCGGACGCGGCTTCCTCACGCGCCAGATCGCGTTGAGCGTGCGGTCGATCGTGAGCATCAGCGCCATCGCCGTGAAGCCCAGCGCGATCAGGCCGGCGGCGCCGAGCCGGCTGGCCTTGGTGGCGAACATCGTCAGCGCGCCCAGCACCGGCTTGGCGATGTTGGGCGGCACCAGCGTCTGCAGGAAGTACTTCTCCAGGCCGGCCTGGAACGTGCCGAACATCGGGAAGGCCGTGAACACGGCCAGCATCACCGTCAGCAACGGCACCAGGGAGATCAGCGTCGTGAACGTCAGGCTGCTGGCGGTCAGGCCCAGGCGGTCGTCGCGAAAGCGCGCGCGCAGGGTGCGCAGCGTCTCGAACCACGGCCAGTTGCGCAGCGTCTGCATGGGCCCGGCGAGCAGTTGACTCATGGGCGTCTTCAAGGCATTGGAAACCGTCATGGCGACTATCATGCCAAACATGGCCGACAGCCCCGCACAACCTCGCTCCACACCGGACCGCGTCACCGCGATCACGCGCATCGTCGCGGTCGCGACCGCCGTCGCGCTGATCGCGCTGTGCGTCGGCTGGGAGCTCGTCTGGGCGCGCACCGGACACGGCACGCTGGTGTGGAAGGCGTTGCCGCTGGCGCTCGCCCTGCCCGGCCTGCTCAGGCACCGCATGTACACGTACCGTTGGCTGAGCCTCGCGATCTGGCTCTACGCGGCCGAGGGCGTGGTGCGCATCACCGACCGCGCGCCTGCCGACTGGCTCGCCGGCATCGAGCTGGCGCTGTCCCTCGTCCTGTTCACGGCATGCGCGACGCAGGTGCGTTGGCGCCACGCCGTGGCCAGGCGCCTGCCACCGGCCGACGATCCCAGCGCCGACGCCGGCACCGCCCACTGAGATGCAGGCGCTGCTGGACGACCTGCGGGCGATCGTGGGCGAGGCCCACGTGCTGGTGGACGCCACCGACGGCGACGCGCTCGCGGCCTACGAGCGCGACTGGCGCAAGCGCTATCGTGGCCGCAGCCTGTGCGTGGTGTTGCCCGGCTCCGCCGCCGAGGTGTCCGCCGTCGTGCGCCGCTGCGCGCGGGAAGACGGCCTGAGCATCGTCGCGCAGGGCGGCAACACGGGCCTGGTGGGCGGCGGCGTGCCCGACGCCTCGCGCCGCCAGGTGGTGCTGAGCACGAAGCGGCTGCGCGCCGTGCGCCGCGTCGATCCGGACAACCAGACCATCACCGTCGAGGCCGGCCTCGTGCTGCAGGAGGTGCAGGCCGCGGCCGCCGCCGCCGGCCTGCTGTTTCCGCTGAGCCTCGCGGCCGAGGGCAGCTGCACGATCGGCGGCAACCTCGCGACGAACGCGGGCGGCACGCAGGTGCTGCGCTTCGGCAACGCGCGCGAACTGTGCCTCGGCCTCGAGGTGGTGACCGCGCAGGGCGAGCTCTGGAGCAGCCTGCACGGCCTGCGCAAGGACAACACCGGCTACGACCTGCGCGACCTGTTCGTGGGCAGCGAAGGCACGCTGGGCATCGTCACGGCGGCCACGCTGCGCCTGTTCCCGCAGCCGCGCGCGGGCGTCACCGCCTGGGCGACCTGCCGCACGCTGGCGAACGCGGTGGCCCTGATGCGCCGGCTGCGCGGGGCGTTCGATGCGGAGCTCGTCGGCTACGAGGCGATGAACGCGCAGTCGCTGGCGTTGGTCGAGCGCCATTTCTCCGCGCTGCGCGCCCCGCTGCCGCTGGCGGAAGTCTCCGGCGCGCCGCTGTGGTCGGTGCTGGTCGACCTGGCGTCGCCGCACGACGAGGCCGTGCTGCGCGATGGTGCCGAGCAGGCGCTCGCGGCCGCGATCGAGGCCGGCGAGGCGGTGGACGTCGTCGTCGCGAGCAACGAGCTGCAGGCACGCACGCTGTGGCAGTTGCGCGAGGCCATTCCGCTCGCGCAGGGCGTCGAGGGCCTCAACATCAAGCACGACATCGGCGTGCCGCTGTCGTCGCTGGCCGCGTTCGTGGCGGCCGCCGACGCGGCGCTCGAGGCGGTGGTGCCAGGCGCCCGCCACATCACCTTCGGTCATCTGGGCGACGGCAACCTGCACTACAACCTGCAGGCGCCCGCGGACGACGCGGCCGACGACTTCCTCGCGGCGCACGAGCACGCGGCCAACGCCTGCGTCTACGACGTCGTCGAGCGCTTCGGCGGCACGTTCTCCGCCGAGCACGGCATCGGGCGCCTGAAACGCGGCGAGCTGGCGGCGCGCAAGGACGCGCCGGCCCTGGCGATGATGCGCGCCATCAAGGGCGCGCTCGATCCCCGCGGGCTCCTGAACCCGGGCGTGTTGCTGCCCGACTGAGCCGGCTCGTCCGGACGCCTCCGGGGGGCCTCGCGGCGTATCACGGCGCCCGCCGCCTCTCCTGCGCGCGTCATGCAATTTGTGCATGGGCCTCTCTCGACACGGCATTGGATCGTCGCAGGCCGCGCCCCTACAGTGCGGGCACGACACGTCCGCCGCCGGCTTGGAGGCCGGCCCGGCGCACACGAGGAGACAACCCACCCATGCACCCTTGCCGCGAATACTGGGGGCAGGACATCGCCTACGGCTCCCTGGTCACCGGGGAGCGCCCGCGCCGTCCAGGGCGCGCCGGCGCCCTCACCGAGATCTGGATCCTGGACACCCGCGACGCCGCGCACCCGGCCCCGCATGCCGAGCTGGCGGGCCTGATGCGCCGCATCGGCGCGCTCGATGGCGGCGAAGAGGCGCTGCGCCAGTCCGCCGCCCGCCTGCGGGAGTTCGTGCAGGCCGCACCCGGCGCGCCGCGCACGCGCCGCTTCGAAGGCGCGGACGACGGCCAGCGCATCCTGGGCATCGCCACGCTGCATCGCACGCCGATGCTGCCCCCGGGTTCGTTCGCCGCTGCGGCGGGCGTGCCCGCCAGGGCCGCGCGCGAGGAATCGTCGGCGCTGCTGTGCGCCGAGTTCATGCGCCACCTGGGCGAACTGGGCGCCGGCGACGGCGTCTCGCAGATCGATTGGGTGATGGTGCGCGCCACCGGCAACAACACCGACAGCGCCCGCTCGCACCTGGGCGCGACGCGCGTCGCGCGCATGGAACTCACGCCCTTCGCGCCCGGCGAACCGGCGCAGGACTATTGAAGCGGCGTCTTCGGCGGCACGCCGACCGGCAGGGTGAAGACCTCGATGCCCTCGTCGGCGAGCGCCTCGCGCTCCTGCGGCGTGGCCTGGCCGCGGATGGCCTTGGCTTCGCTTTCACCGTAGTGGATGCGGCGTGCCTCCTCGGCGAAGCGCGGACCGACGTCCTGGGTGTTCTTCAGCAGTTCGGCCACCGCCTCGACGAAGCGCTGCGCGGCGTTGCCGTGCACGGCGAGCTCGGTCGCGGGCGCCGGCGCGGCGCCGCCCGCGGACGCGGGCGCCTGCACGGGCGCGGGTTCGGGCGCGCGCGCGCCCGAGAGATTCAGGCGCGGCGCGCTCGGCAGGCGCACGACTTCGGCGTTGCCGCAGACCGGGCAATCCAGCAGTCCGCGTTCGCGTTGCGCGCCGTAGTCCTCCTCGGAGGCGAACCAGCCTTCGAACGCGTGGCCGGCGCCGCAGCGCAGATCGAGCACCTTCATCGCGCCGTCGTCACTCGGCAGGCTGCCATGCGGGCGTCCAGGCGCCGCTGCGCCATTGCTGCAGCTTGAGCAGGCCCACCAGGGTCTTGGCGTCGGTGAGTTCGCCGCGCAGCGCCAGCTCGAACAGTTCGGCCTCGGCGATGGCGAAGCACTCGACGAACTCGCCCTCGTCGAGTTCCTGGGCGCCGGCCGTCAGGCCGCGCGCGAACCAGATCTCGATGAACTCGGTGGAGTAGGCGCAGGCGTTGTGCATGCGGCCGGCGTACGCCCACTCGCGTGCCTGGAAGCCGGTCTCCTCGCGGAGTTCGCGCTGCGCGCAGTGCTGCGTGGTTTCGTTCGGATCGAGCTTGCCCGCGGGAAACTCCACCAGCACGCGGTCGAGCGGATAGCGGTGCTGGCGTTCGACGACCAGGCGGCCGTCGTCGGCGAGCGGCACGATCATGACCGCGCCCGGATGCACGATGTATTCGCGCTGCGCGGTCTTGCCGGTGGGCAACCGCACCTCGTCGCGCCGCACCTTCAGGAACTGGCCGTCGTAGACGCTTTCCGAGCGGATGCGGCGTTCGACGAGGTGCTCGTCGACGCCGTCCATCACGCGCACGGGCGAACCGCCGGCAACGATGGCCTCGACGTTCTTTTCAGTCACGCGAGGCCTCGCGCCATCAGGTGTTGAACGCCTTCAGGACGGCGTCGCGGCACGTGGTCATCAGGCCGTCCGGAAGCACGCCGAAGCCGATGGCGGCCAGGCCGTTGAGGGCCAGCAGCACGGTGGCGGCGAGGTCGCTCTGGATCGGCGCAGTATCGGTCGGCTCGTCGAAGAACATCGTCTTGACGATGCGCAGGTAGTAGTACGCGCCGACCAGCGACAGCAGCACGGCGATGACCGCCAGGATGACGTAGCCCTGCAGGCCCGTGCTCACCAGCGCCTGCAGCACGGCGAACTTAGCGTAGAAACCGACCAGCGGCGGAATGCCCGCGAGCGAGAACATGAACAGTGCCATCACGCCGGCGATCCACGGCGAACGCTTGCCCAGGCCGGCGAGGTCGGAGATCTCCTCGCTCTCGAAGCCGGCGCGCGACAGCACCATGATCAGCCCGAAGGTGCCCAGCGTGGTCAGCACGTAGGTGACCATGTAGAACAGCGCGGAGCTGTAGCCGTTGACGGCGTTGGCGGTCTCCGCGTTGATCACGGTGGGCGTGAAGCCCAGCAGCATGAAGCCCAGCTGCGCGATGGCCGAATAGGCCAGCAGGCGCTTCAGGTTGCTCTGCGCGATGGCGGCCAGGTTGCCGAGGGTCATCGACACCACCGACAGCACGATCAGCATCTCCTGCCAGTCGGTGGCCAGGCCCGACAGGCCTTCCACCAGGATGCGGAAGGTCATGCCGAACGCGGCCAGCTTGGGCGCGCCGGAGATCAGCAGCGTGACGGCCGTGGGCGCGCCCTGGTAGACGTCGGGCACCCACATGTGGAACGGTGCGAGGCCGAGCTTGAACGCCAGGCCGGCGACGATGAACACGAGGCCGAAGGTCAGCACCTGCGGGTTCACGGTGCCCTTGTGGATCGCATCGAACACGGCCGGGATGTCGAGCGTGCCGGTGGCGCCGTACATCATCGACAGGCCGTACAGCAGGAAGCCGCTGGCCAGCGCGCCGAGGATGAAGTACTTCATCGCGGCTTCGGTCGAGACGGCGTGGTCGCGGCGCAGCGCGGTCAGCGCGTACAGCGACAGGCTCATCAGCTCGAGGCCGACATAGACGACCAGGAAGTTGTTGGCCGAGACCATCACCGAGATGCCCAGCAGCGAGAACATCGCCAGCGAGAGGAACTCGCCCTTGAGCAGGTCGCGCGACTTCAGGTACGGGCGCGCGAAGCCCAGCGTGATCATCACCGCGAGCGACGCCGACAGCGCCAGCAGGTGGCCCAGCGGGTCGATGACGACCATGCGCGACATGCCGTAGACGGTCTTGGCGAGTTGCAGCTCGTTGAGATGCAGCAGCGCGAGCACGGCCAGCGAGGCCTGGGCGATGCCGAACGTGAGCTTCAGGCGCGCCTCGGTGGCGTTGACGCCGACCAGGGCCACGACCGAGGTCATGATCAGCAGGAAGATCTCGGGGTAGACCGGGTAGGCGGCCAGCAGCGAAGACAGTTGATTCATGGGGATCTTTCCGCGACGCTCAGATCAGCTTGGGCTGGGCGACGTGCTTCAGCAATGCGTCCACCGAGGCCTGCATGACGTCGGTGAAGGGCTTCGGGTACAGGCCCATCGCGAGGACGGCGACGGCCAGCACCGCGAGCATGAAGAATTCGCGGGCGTTGATGTCCTGCAGGCGGCTGACGCTGCCCTTGGTGACCGGTCCGAAGTACACGCGCTTGACCATCCACAGCGTGTAGGCGGCGCCGAACACGAGGGCGGTGGCCGACAGCGCGGCGACCCAGAAGTTGAAGCCGGTGGTGGCCAGGATGACCATCCACTCGCCGACGAAGCCCGCGGTGCCCGGCAGGCCGCAGTTGGCCATCGCGAACAGCACGGCGAAGGCGGCGAACATGGGCATCGTGTTGGCCACGCCGCCGTAGGCCGCGATGTCGCGCGAGTGGACACGGTCGTACAGCACGCCGATGCCCAGGAACATCGCGGCGGAGACGAAGCCGTGCGAGATCATCTGCACGATCGCGCCCTGCATGCCCAGCGAGTTGAAGATGAAGAAGCCCAGCGTGCAGAAGCCCATGTGGGCGATCGACGAATAGGCGACCAGCTTCTTCATGTCGGTCTGCACCATCGCGACCAGGCCGATGTAGACGACGGCGATCAGCGACAGCGTGATGATCAGCCAGGCCCAGTGGTGGCTGGCGTCGGGGGCGATCGGCAGCGAGAACCGCAGGAAGCCGTACGCGCCCAGCTTCAGCATGATGGCGGCCAGCACGGCCGAGCCGCCCGTGGGCGCCTCGACGTGGACGTCCGGCAGCCACGTGTGCACCGGCCACATCGGCACCTTCACCGCGAAGGCGGCGAGGAAGGCGAAGAACAGCGCCGTCTGCGCCGTCATCGACAGCGGCAGCTTGTGCCAGGCCAGGATGTCGAAGCTGGCGTTGGACTGGATGTACAGGTAGACGAGCGCCACCAGCATCAGCAGCGAGCCCAGCAGCGTGTACAGGAAGAACTTGAACGACGCGTAGATGCGCTTCGGGCCGCCCCAGACGCCGATGATGATGTACATCGGGATCAGCGTGGCCTCGAAGAACGTGTAGAACAGCAGGCCGTCGACGGCCGCGAACACGCCGATCATCAGGCCCGACAGGATCAGGAACGACGCCATGTACTGGTTGACGCGCTCGGTGATCACTTCCCACGCCGAGATCACCACCACCACGGTGATGAGCGCCGTCAGCAGCACGAACCACACCGAGATGCCGTCCACGCCGAGGTGGTAGTGCGCGTTGAAGCGCTCGATCCAGGTGAGGTCGGTCTGGAACTGCATGCCCGCCTGCGCGGTGTCGAAGCCCGTGATCAGCGGAATCGTGACCAGGAACGACGCCAGCGCGAAGACGAGCGAGAGCCAGCGGACGGCGCGCGCGTTGTCGTCACGTCCCAGCGCCAGCAATACCACCCCTGCCAGGATCGGCAGCCAGATGGCCAGGTTCAGAAAAATCATTCTTGTTCTCCGGCGGCTCGGTTCAGTGAGCGATGCTCAGGATGACGCTGTGAAGGTAAGGGCCGAGCTGCCAGGTCAACAGACCGAACACGCCCAGGATCATCACCAGCGCATACCAGTAGAGGTGTCCGGTCTGCACCAGGCGCACGACGCCCGCGATCACGCCGACCAGGCGTGCCGAACCGTTGACGAACAGGCCGTCGATCAGCCCCTGGTCGCCGCCCTTCCACAGGCCGCGGCCCAGCAGGCGCGCACCGGCGGCGAGGACGTTCTCGTTGAACCAGTCGAAGTAGTACTTGTTCTCGAGGATCTTGGTGATCGGTGCGAAGACCTTGCCAACCGACACCGCCAACGACGGCTTGACGATGTACATCACGTACGACAGCACGACGCCGGCCAGCGCGAGCCAGAACGGCAGCGAGGCGAAGGCGTGCAGGCCCATCTCGGCGGCGCCGTGGAACTCGTGCGCCAGCTCTTCCATCTCCGGATGCTTCTCGGTGTTGAAGAAGATCGCGCTGTTGAAGAAGCCGCCGTAGAGCATGTACTTGATCGACCAGGCACCGATGACGGCCGACGGGATCGCCAGCGCGATCAGCGGACCGGTGACGACCCATGGCGATTCGTGCGGCGTGTGGTCGTGGTCGTCATGACCATGGCCGTGCGCGTCATGCGCATGGTCGTCGTGCGCGTGCGCGTCGTGCGCGACCGCGTGGCCATGGCCGTGATCACCGTGCGCGTCGTCCTCTTCCAGCGCCGCGGCCGGTTCCTCGACCTCGGGCGGGAACGGCTTGTCGTGGAAGCGTTCGTTGCCGTGGAAGACCAGGAAGAACATGCGGAACGAGTAGAACGCCGTGACGAACACGCCGATCGTCACCGACCAGATCGCGAAGGTCGCGCCCGGCAGGTGGCTCGAGTGCGCCGCTTCGATGATGGAGTCCTTCGAATAGAACCCCGAGAAGAACGGCGTGCCGATCAGCGCCAGCGAGCCGATCAGCGACGTCCAGTACGTGATCTTCATGTACTTGCGCAGGCCGCCCATGTTGCGGATGTCCTGGTCATGGTGCATGCCCATGATCACGGAGCCGGCAGCGAGGAACAGCAGCGCCTTGAAGAACGCGTGGGTCATCAGGTGGAACACGGCCACCGGGTAGGCCGACAGGCCGAGCGCCACCGTCATGTAGCCCAGCTGCGACAGCGTGGAGTACGCGACGACGCGCTTGATGTCGTTCTGGATGATGCCCAGGAAGCCCATGAACAGCGCGGTGATCGAGCCGATCACCAGCACGAAGTTCAGCGCGGTGTCCGACAGTTCGAACAGCGGCGACATGCGCGTGACCATGAAGATGCCGGCCGTCACCATGGTGGCGGCGTGGATCAGCGCGGAGATCGGGGTCGGGCCTTCCATCGAGTCGGGCAGCCACACGTGCAGGGGGAACTGCGCCGACTTGCCCATCGCGCCGATGAACAGGCAGATGCAGGTGACCGTGATCAGGAGCCAGTCGGTGCCCAGGCCGAAGCCCTGCGTCGCCAGGCCGGACTTGGTGAAGGCGTCGAAGGCCTCCGTGTAGTTCAGCGTGTGCGCGTAGGTGGCGATCAGGCCGATGCCCAGGATGAAGCCGAAGTCACCGACGCGGTTGACCAGGAAGGCCTTCAGGTTGGCGAAGATGGCAGTGGGCTTCTTGAACCAGAAGCCGATCAGCAGGTACGAGACGAGGCCCACCGCTTCCCAGCCGAAGAACAGCTGCAGGAAGTTGTTGCTCATCACGAGCATCAGCATCGAGAACGTGAACAGCGAGATGTACGAGAAGAAGCGCTGGTAGCCCGGATCCTCTTCCATGTAGCCGATGGTGTAGATGTGCACCATCAGCGACACGAACGTGACGACGCACATCATCATCGCGGTCAGCCCGTCGATGAGGAAGCCGACCTCCATCTTCAGGCCGCCGGCGTTCATCCACTCGTAGACGGTGCCGGAGAAATGGAAGCCGTCGTTGATCACCGCGCTGAGCGTCATCGCGGAGATGACGAACGAGATCAGCACGCCCAGGATGGTGATGCGGTGCGCGTTGGCGCGGCCGATCTGCTTGCCGAAGAGGCCCGCGACGATCGCACCGACCAGCGGCGCCACCGGCACGGCGACCAGCAGCGGGAGAGAAATGTTGGCAGACATTTTTTCGTTCAGCCCTTCAGCGCGTCGAGTTCGTCGGCGGCGATGGTGGCGCGGTTGCGGAACAGCACCACCAGGATGGCCAGGCCGATGGCGGACTCGGCGGCGGCCACCGTCAGGATGAAGAACACGAACACCTGGCCCGCCATCCGGTCCTGCGCGATCGGCAGGTAGTGCGAGAAGGCGACGAAGTTCATGTTGACGGCCAGGAGCATCAGCTCGATGGCCATCAGCAGCACGATCAGGTTGCGGCGGTTCAGGAAGATGCCGACCACCGACAGCGCGAACAGGATGCCGCCGAGGGTCAGGTAGTGCGCGAGGGAGATGTCACCGATGTTCATGCCTTGCCTCCGTCCTTGGGCGCTTCGGCGGCGGGCGCGACGGGAACCGACGCGACCTCGATCACCGGGGCCATCTTCACGATGCGCAGGCGGTCGGCCTTGCGCGCGCGCAGCGCCAGGTTCGGGTCGAACGCCTTGCTGTCCTTGCGTTCGCGCAGCGTCAGCGCGATCGCCGCGATGATGGCCACGAGCAGCAGCACGGCGGCCACTTGCAGCGGGTACAGGTAGTTCGTGTAGACCTCGATGCCCAGCAGGCGGGTGTTGCCCACCTTCAGCGCCTGCAGGTCGACCGGCGCGTCGGTGACGCGGAAGCCGCCCATCAGGACCAGCGCCATCTCGAGGGCGATCAGCACGCCCACGATCGCCGCCAGCGGGAACGCCTTCCAGAAGCCGACGCGCAGTTCCTCGGTGTTGATGTCCAGCATCATCACCACGAACAGGAACAGCACCATCACGGCGCCGACGTAGACGAGGACCAGCGTGATGGCCAGGAACTCGGCCTTCAGCATCATCCACAGGCACGACGCGTTGAAGAACGCGAGCACCAGGAACAGCGCGGCGTGCACGGTCGAACGCGCGGTGATCACACCGAACGACGAGGCCAGCAGCACGGCCGAGAAAATGTAGAACAGGGCGGATGTTGTTGTCATGGCAATGCTTGGCCAGTGACCACGAAGACGCTTGCGGCGCCTCAGCGGTACTTGGCGTCGGCCTCCTTGGCGGCGGCGATTTCGCGTTCGTAGCGGTCGCCCACGGCGAGCAGCATGTCCTTGGTGAAGTACAGGTCGCCCCGCTTCTCACCGTGGTACTCGAAGATGTGGGTCTCGACGATCGAGTCGACCGGGCAGCTCTCCTCGCAGAAGCCGCAGAAGATGCACTTGGTCAGGTCGATGTCGTAGCGGGTCGTGCGGCGGGTGCCGTCGGCCCGGACGTCGGACTCGATCGTGATGGCCATCGCGGGGCACACGGCCTCGCACAGCTTGCAGGCGATGCAGCGCTCTTCGCCGTTGTCGTAGCGGCGCAGCGCGTGCAGGCCGCGGAAGCGCGGGCTCATCGGCGTCTTCTCTTCCGGGAACTGGACGGTGATCGTCGGCGAGAAGAAGTACTTGCCCGTCAGGCGCATTCCGCGGAACAACTCCAGGAGCAGGAAGCTCGAGAAGAATTCCTTGAACGAGAACGACGGCTTTGAGAGAGTGGTAGCGGTCATGTTTTTCGAGCCTCGCCTTACTTCCAGATCGACCAGGGCGACTGGATCCACAGGCCGATGACGACCAGCCAGACGAGCGTGACGGGGATGAAGATCTTCCAGCCCAGGCGCATGATCTGGTCGTAGCGGTAGCGCGGGAACGTGGAACGCACCCACAGGAACATCGACACCACGACGAACACCTTGGCGAACAGCCAGAAGAAGTGCGGGATGAAGTCGAGGAAGGCGAACGGCGACAGCCAGCCGCCCAGGAACATGACCACGCACAGCGTCGAGACCAGGATCATGTTGGCGTATTCGGCGAGGAAGAACATCGCGAACGCCATGCCCGAGTACTCGACCATGTGGCCGGCCACGATCTCGGATTCGCCCTCGACGACGTCGAACGGCGCGCGGTTGGTCTCCGCCAGGCCCGAGATGAAGTAGACGAAGAAGATCGGCAGCAGCGGCAGCCAGTTCCACGACAGGAAGCCCACGCCGTGCGAGGCCATCATGCCCCGGCCCTGCTGCATGACGATGTCGCCGAGGTTCATCGTGCCCGAGACCATCAGCACGACGACCAGGCAGAAGCCCATCGCGATCTCGTAGCTGACCATCTGCGCGGACGCGCGCAACGCGCCCAGGAACGCGTACTTGGAGTTGGACGCCCAGCCGGCGACGATCACGCCGTAGACTTCCAGCGACGTGATGGCCATGACGAACAGCAGGCCCGCGTTGACGTCGGCGAGCACGACGCCCGGATCGAACGGCACCACGGCCCAGGCGGCCAGCGCCGGCATGATCGTCATCACCGGCGCGACGAAGAACAGGCCCTTGTTGGCGGCCGTCGGACGGATGATTTCCTTGAAGATCAGCTTGACGGCGTCGGCGATCGGCGTGAGCAGGCCCAGCGGACCGACGCGGTTGGGACCCGGACGGATCTGCGTCCAGGCGATCGCCTTGCGCTCCCACAGCGTGAGGTAGGCGACCAGGCCCAGCAGCGGGAGGATGACGGCGACGATGCGGACCAGGGCCCACACCAGGGGCCACAGGATGCCGCCCAGGTGGGCCAGGCCCCATTGATTGAGTGAATCGATCATTGGCTTTCTTTGCTCCGCTGCGGTCAGGCCTTGGCCACCGAGATCGCGCCGAACGACGCGCCCAGCGCCGCGGTCAGCACATGGCCGGCCGGCACGCGCACGACGGTCGGGGCGAGCGTCTTGTCGAGACGGGCCGCAAGCACGGCTTCCGCCCCGCCCTGGCTCACGCGCACCTTGTCGCCGGCGGCGAGGCCGAGATCGGCCCACAGCTTGGCCGGCAGCGAAGCCTGCGGCGCCCGCGCGTCGGCGGTGAGCTGCAGCGACAGCGCGCGGCGCACGAGGCTGTCGGTCGAGTACACCGGCACGTCGGCGATCCGCTCGAGGCCGGACACCGGCTCGGCGGCGAGCGACGCGGGCAGCGCGGCTTCATTGCTCAGTCGCGAAGCGAGCGTGGTGCGATCGCCCAGCGCCTCGGCCAGGACCTCGTCGGACGACTGCTGGCCGAAGCCCGGCAGGCCCAGCATGTCGCCCAGCACGCGCAGCACCTTCCACGCCGGGCGGGTCTCGCCGAGCGGACGGGCCACGCCCTGGAACGACTGCACGCGGCCTTCGGCGTTGACGAAGGTGCCGGCGGTCTCGGTGAACGGCGAGATCGGGAGCAGCACGTCGGCGACGTCGGCGGCGGCGTTGCGGAACGGCGTCATCGCGACGACGAGGCCCGAGCCGCCGAGGGCGGCGCGCGCGGCGGCGGCGTTGGCGGCGTCGAGCTCGGGCTCGACGTTGAGCAGGAACAGCGCCTTCATCGGCTGCGACAGCATCTGGCCGGCGTTCAGGCCGCCGGCGCCCGGCAGCGCGTTGACCAGCTGCGCGCCGACGTTGTTGCCGGCTTCGCCGAGGTAGCCGCAGGTGGCGCCGGTCGCGTCGGCGATCCATTGCGCCAGCGCCAGCAGCGTGGAGGCTTGCGGGTGTTGCGCGGCGGCGTTGCCCAGCAGCACCGCCCTGGCCGTGCCGTTGAGCAGCGACGCGGCGATGGCTTCGGCCTGCGGCGAGGACTCGCCGGCGAACGGCGCGGTGCCGCCCTGCGCCTTGGCGACGCAATGGGCGATGTCGGCCAGCGCGCCGACCCAGGCGCTCGGGGCGACCGTGAGCTGCGTGGCGACGGGCATCAGCCAGTCCTCGGCGAGCGCGTTGACGGCGTGGATCTCGGCGCCCTGGCGCGTGGCCTGGCGCAGGCGTTGCGCGAGCAGCGGGTGATCCTTGCGCAGGAACGAGCCGACGACCAGCGCGCGATCGAGCTTGGTGAGCGACGCGATCGACGTGCCCAGCCAGCGCACGCCGCCGGTGTGCGTGAAGTCGGCGTGGCGGGTGCGGTGGTCGACGCTCTCGCTGCCGAGGGCGCGAACGAGCTTGGCCAGCAGGTGCAGTTCCTCGACGGTCGAGCCGGCGTGGCCCAGCGCGCCGATGCCGGCGACGCCGAACTCGCCCTTGACGCGCTTGACGCCGTCGACGACGTAGTTGAGCGCGGTGGGCCAGTCCACCGTCTGCCATTGGCCGCCCTGCTTGATCATCGGGGCGGTCAGGCGGGCGTCGGAGTTCAGGGCTTCGTACGAGAAGCGGTCGCGGTCGGCGATCCAGCACTCGTTGACGTCCTCGTTCTCGTACGGGACGACGCGCAGCACCTGGTTGTTCTTGACCTGGACGACCAGGTTGGCGCCGACCGAGTCGTGCGGGCTGACGCTGCGGCGACGGGAAAGCTCCCACGTGCGCGCCTGGTAGCGGAACGGCTTGGACGTGATCGCGCCCACCGGGCAGATGTCGATCATGTTGCCCGACAGCTCGGAGTCGATCGAGCGGCCGACGAAGGTCTGGATCTCGGCGTGCTCGCCGCGATGGGCCATGCCCAGCTCCATCACGCCGGCCACTTCCTGGCCGAAGCGCACGCAGCGGGTGCAGTGGATGCAGCGGCTCATCTCTTCCATCGAGATCAGCGGGCCGGCCGGCTTGTGGAAGACGACGCGCTTTTCTTCCGTGTAGCGCGAGGCCGAGCCACCGTAGCCGACGGCCAGGTCCTGCAGCTGGCACTCGCCGCCCTGGTCGCAGATCGGGCAGTCGAGCGGGTGGTTGATCAGCAGGAACTCCATCACGCTCTGCTGAGCCTTGATGGCCTTGTCGCTCTTGGTGCGCACGATCATGCCTTGCGTGACCGGGGTCGCGCAGGCGGGCATCGGCTTGGGCGCCTTCTCGATGTCCACCAGGCACATGCGGCAGTTGGCGGCGATGGAGAGCTTCTTGTGATAGCAGAAGTGCGGGATGTAGGTGTCCGCCGCGTCGGCCGCATGCATGACCATGCTGCCCGGGGGCACCGAGACCTTCTTGCCGTCGAGTTCGATTTCAATCATGGGTGTCGTCTCGTCCCGATCAGACCGCTGCCGGGACCTGGCAGGTCTTGTGTTCAACGTGGTGCACGAACTCGCTGCGGAAGTGCTTGATCATCGCCCGCACCGGCATCGCGGCGGCATCGCCCAGCGCGCAGATCGTGCGGCCCTGGATGTTGTCGGCGACCGAGTTCAGCAGGTCGATGTCTTCCATCTTGCCGTGGCCGTGCTCGATGCGATCGACCATGCGCCACAGCCAGCCCGTGCCTTCGCGGCACGGCGTGCACTGGCCGCAGGATTCGTGCTGGTAGAAGTACGACAGGCGCAGCAGGCTCTCGACCATGCAGCGCGAGTCGTCCATCACGATGACGGCGCCCGAGCCCAGCATGGAGCCGGCCTTCGCGATGGAGTCGTAGTCCATCGTCAGCTCCATCATGATCGACGCCGGCAGCACCGGGGCCGACGAGCCGCCGGGGATCACGGCCTTGAGCTTGCGGCCGGTGCGAACGCCGCCGGCGAGCTCGAGCAGCGTCGAGAACGGCGTGCCCATCGGGATCTCGTAGTTGCCCGGCTTGTTGACGTCGCCGACCACCGAGTAGATCTTCGTGCCGCCGTTGTTGGGCTTGCCGCACTCGAGGTAGGCCTGGCCGCCGTTTCGGATGATCCAGGGCACCGCCGCGAAGGTCTCGGTGTTGTTGATCGTGGTGGGCTTGCCGTAGATGCCGAAGCTCGCCGGGAACGGCGGCTTGAAGCGCGGCTGGCCCTTCTTGCCTTCGAGCGACTCCAGCAGCGCCGTTTCTTCGCCGCAGATGTAGGCGCCGAAGCCGTGGAAGCCGTGCAGCTGGAAGCTGTAGCCCGAGCCGAGGATGTTGTCGCCGAGATAGCCGGCGGCGCGCGCCTCTTCGAGGGCTTCCTCGAAGCGGTCGTAGATCTCGAAGATCTCGCCGTGGATGTAGTTGTAGCCCACCGAGATGCCCATCGCGTAGGCCGCGATGATCATGCCCTCGATGACGATGTGCGGGTTGAACGCGAGGATGTCGCGGTCCTTGCACGTGCCCGGCTCGCCTTCGTCGGAGTTGCAGACGAGGTACTTCTGGCCCGGGAACTGGCGGGGCATGAAGCTCCACTTGAGACCCGTGGGGAAGCCGGCGCCGCCGCGGCCGCGCAGGCCCGACGTCTTGACTTCGGCCACGACCTGGTCGGGCGTCATGCCGCCCTCGCCTGCCAGGATCTTGCGGATGGCCTGGTAGCCGCCGCGCGCCTCGTAGTCCTTCAGGCGCCAGTTCTTGCCGTCGAGGTCCGCCATGATCTGCGGATTGATGTGGCGGCTGTGGAAGGCGGTTTCGACGCCTTGCGACTTGAATCGGGAAAGATCGACCATACGATTTTCTCAGCCTCTCACTTGGCCTGCGCGAGCGTGGCGAGCAGATCGTCGATCCGGTCGTTGCTCATGAAGCTGATCATCTCGCGGTCGTTGACCAGCATGACCGGCGAGTCGGCGCAGGCGCCGAGGCATTCGCTCTGCTGCACCGTGAACTGGCCGTCGGCCGTGGTGCCGCCGACGGCGACGCCCAGCTTCTTGCAGATGTGCGCCAGCGCGGCCTGGCCGTCGCGCAGCTGGCACGGCAGGTTGGTGCAGACGTTGATCTTGAACTTGCCAACCGGCTGCTGGTTGTACATGTTGTAGAACGTGGTGACCTCGTACACCGCGATCGGGGCCATGCCCAGGTAGGCGGCGACTTCGTCTTCCGACTCGCGCGAGACCCAGCCGCGGTCCTGCTGCACGATGGACAGGCAGGCCATCACGGCCGACTGCTTCTGGGCGGCGGGGAACTTGGCGACTTCGCGTGCGAAGCGCTCCAGCATGGCGGCCGGGAACGGCACGTGGGCGGGGGTGGTTGCGGGCTGGTTCATCGATCGATCTCGCCAAACACGATGTCCATGGTGCCGATGACGGCGACGGCGTCGGCAATCATGTGGCCGCGCGACATCTCGTCCATCGCGGCCAGGTGGGAGAAGCCGGGGGCGCGGATCTTCAGGCGGTACGGCTTGTTCGCGCCGTCGCTGATCATGTAGATGCCGAACTCGCCCTTCGGGTGCTCGACGGCGGCGTACGCCTCGCCTTCGGGCACGTGGAAACCTTCGGTGAAGAGCTTGAAGTGGTGGATCAGCTCTTCCATGTTGGACTTCATCTCGGTGCGGGTGGGCGGCGCGACCTTGTGGTTGGTCGTGATGACCGGACCGGGGTTCGCGCGCAGCCACTTGCTGCACTGCTGGATGATCTTGTTGGCTTCGCGCATCTCCTGCACGCGCACCAGGTAGCGGTCGTAGACGTCGCCGTTGACGCCCACGGGCACGTCGAAGTCCACCTTGGCGTAGGCGTCGTAGGGCTGCGTCTTGCGCAGGTCCCAGGCGATGCCCGAGCCGCGCAGCATGGGGCCGGTGAAGCCGAGGTTCTTCGCGCGCTCCGGCGTGACGACGCCGATGCCCACGGTGCGCTGCTTCCAGATGCGGTTGTCGGTCAGCAGGGTCTCGTACTCGTCGACGCGGCCCGGGAACTTGCGGCAGAAGTCGTCGATGAAGTCGAGCATCGTGCCCTGGCGGTTCTCGTTCATGCGCGAGATCGCCTTGGCGTTGTGGATGCGCGAGGCCTTGTACTGCGGCATGGTGTCCGGCAGGTCGCGGTAGACGCCGCCCGGACGGAAGTACGCCGCGTGCATGCGGGCGCCGGAGACGGCCTCGTAGAGGTCGAACAGGTCTTCGCGCTCGCGGAACGCGTACAGCAGCACGTTCATCGCGCCGCAGTCGAGCGCGTGCGCGCCGAGCCACATCAGGTGGTTCAGCAGGCGGGTGATCTCGGCGAACATCACGCGGATGTACTGCGCGCGCTCGGGCACGTCGACGCCCAGCAGCCGTTCGATGGCCAGGCAGTACGCCTGCTCGTTGGCCATCATCGACACGTAGTCGAGGCGGTCCATGTAGGGCAGCGACTGGATGTAGGTCTTGGACTCGGCCAGCTTCTCGGTGGCGCGGTGCAGCAGGCCGATGTGCGGGTCGGCGCGCTGGATGACTTCGCCGTCGAGCTCCAGCACGAGGCGGAGCACGCCGTGCGCTGACGGATGCTGGGGCCCGAAGTTGAGCGTGTAGTTCTTGATTTCAGCCATGGAGTGCGATCCGGTCAGGCGTAGTGCAGAAACGAGCGCAGGGGCAGGAACAGGACGCGGCGCGCATTCAACGCAAGCCGCCGTAGTTGTCTTCGCGGATGACGCGCGGCGTGATCTCGCGCGGCTCGATCGTGACGGGCTGGTAGACCACCCGGCGCTGCTCGCTGTCGTAGCGCATCTCGACGTGGCCGGTGACCGGGAAGTCCTTGCGCATCGGGTGGCCGATGAAGCCGTAGTCGGTGAGGATGCGGCGCAGGTCGTCGTGGCCTTCGAAGATGATGCCGTACATGTCGAACGCTTCGCGTTCGAACCAGTTGGCCGCGTTCCAGACCGGCGTCAGCGCCGGCACGACCGGGAGGTCGTCGTCGGGCGCGAACACCTTCAGGCGCACGCGCCAGTTGTTGGTCAGCGACAGCAGGTGCGTGACGACGCAGAAGCGCGCGCCGTCCCAGGGCATGTCCTTGTACGACGAGTAGTCGACGCCGCACAGGTCGATCAGCTGCTCGAAGCCGAGCGTCTTGTCGTCGCGCAATTGCGTGGCCACGGCCAGGTAGTCGGCGGCGGACACGGTGATCGTGATTTCGCCGCGCTCGCGCTTGAACTGGGTGATGCGGGCGCCGAGGGCGGCTTCGAGGGCGGCCTGCAGGGCGTCGAGTCGTTGGGTCATGTGGGCTGTCTACCTGTGCAGTGCGGGAGGGGCGGCTGCGTCGTGAGGATGGCGCGGGAGCTCAGGCGCGGGCGATCGTGTTCTCGCGCCGGATCTTGGCCTGCAGCTGCAGGATGCCGTACAGCAGCGCCTCGGCCGTCGGCGGGCAGCCCGGCACGTAGACGTCCACCGGCACGATGCGATCGCAGCCGCGCACGACGGAATAGCTGTAGTGGTAGTAGCCGCCGCCGTTGGCGCACGAGCCCATCGACAGGACCCAGCGCGGCTCGGCCATCTGGTCGTAGACCTTGCGCAGCGCCGGCGCCATCTTGTTGCACAGCGTGCCGGCGACGATCATCAGGTCGCTCTGGCGCGGGCTGGGACGGAACAGCATGCCGAAGCGGTCGATGTCGTAGCGGGCGGCGCCCGCGTGCATCATCTCGACCGCGCAGCATGCGAGACCGAAGGTCATCGGCCACAGCGAGCCGGTCTTCGACCAGTTGACGAGAACGTCCACCGAGGTGGTGACGAATCCCTCTTTCAGGAGGCCTTCATTGCCTTTGGGTGCAGCCATGGTGTTGTCGCTCGGGAAACGGGATCACTCCCAGTCCAGCGCGCCCTTTTTCCATTCGTAGATGAAGCCGACGACCAGGATCGCCAGGAAGATCATCATTGCCCAGAAGCCCGGGGCGCCGATGTCTCGCAAGGAGACGGCCCACGGGAACAGGAATGCGATCTCGAGATCGAAAAGGATGAACAGGATCGCCACGAGGTAGTAGCGAACGTCGAACTTCATGCGCGCGTCTTCGAAGGCCTCGAATCCGCACTCGTACGGAGAGTTCTTCTGCGCGTCGGGACGACGGGGGCCCAGCAGGAAACCGAGCGCCTGGGGCAGGATGCCGATGACGGTGCCGACCAGGATGAACAGGATGACGGGGAGGTAGGCAGACAGGTCCATGGCTAGCTTCTTGTCGTTTGCAGGCTGCGTCGTTTGTCTGGGGGCAGAAAAAAGAGCGCCTCGACAGATCACAGCTTGCTGATCCCGAGTGCGCCCGCACGTTTCGCCAATCTTGCGTGATGACGCAGGGCGCGCCGGCCGCGGCGCTCCCGAGGGGATCCGCGACCATCTCAATGTCTCAAAAACCTGGTGCCGACGGCGAGACTCGAACTCGCACAGCTTTCGCCACTACCCCCTCAAGATAGCGTGTCTACCAATTTCACCACGTCGGCCTGAATGGTCGATGACCACTCGGTAATACTTGATCAGTTCAGTTTGCGTGAGGGATTTGGCTCACTGAACAGCCTCACATTCTATAGCGAAAAAAACAGTGTTTACCTGGATCCGCTACAGAAAATTAACGCGATCGTCGCATCAACGCGTCGGGACGCCTTGCACCGCCGAAGGCGCCGACGCGGGCGTCAGCGCGCCTGCCGAAGCGGCCGCCGGCGCACTCGCGACCACGGCCGGCGCGGACAACGCATCCAGGCGATTGCTCTCGACGGCGTGCGCCGAGCCGCGACCGGTGGCCAGCACCGACATGCCCAGCGTGGCCGCGAAGAACACGGTCGCGCAGACCGCGGTGGAACGCGACAGGAAGTTCGCGCTGCCGGTGGCGCCGAACAGGCTGCCCGAGGCGCCGCTGCCGAACGAGGCGCCCATGTCGGCGCCCTTGCCGTGCTGGATCAGCACGAGGCCGATCATGGCCACGGCCGACAGGATCTGCAGGATGAAGAGAAGGTTGGACCAGACTTGCATTTGCTTGGGACTCCAGGAAATCTTGTTCGAATGAGGCGCGGCGGGCTCAGCCTGCCGCGCGGCAGATGGCGACGAAGTCGGCGGCCTTCAACGCGGCCCCGCCGATCAATCCGCCATCGATGTCTTGTTGCGCCAGCAGCGACGCGGCGTTCTCGGGCTTCATGCTGCCGCCGTAGAGGATCTTCATGACGCCGGCGTGCTCGGTGGCCGCGCTCAGCTGCGCGCGGATCAGCGCGTGCATCTCCTGCGCCTGCTCGGGCGTGGCGGTGACGCCGGTGCCGATGGCCCACACGGGCTCGTAGGCGACGACCATCTCGCCGACGCAGTGGCCCAGCGCATGGATGACGGCCGACAACTGGCGCTTGACCGTGGCCTGCGCCGTGCCCTGCTCGCGCTGGCCCAGCGTCTCGCCCACGCACACGATGGGCGTGAGTCCGCGCGCGAGCACGGCCTTGGCCTTGTCGGCCACCAGCTGGTCGCTCTCGTCGTGCATCGCGCGCCGCTCGGAATGGCCGACGATCACGTAGCGGCAGCCGAATTCGGCCAGCATCGAGGCCGAGACCTCGCCGGTGTAGGCGCCCTTCTCGTGCGCCGAGCAATCCTGCGCGCCCCAGCGGACATCGCTGCCCGCCAGCGCCACCGCGGCCTCGCTCAGGTACGGGAACGGCACGCACACCGCGACGTCGCAGGCGAACGGCCGCGCAGCCAGGATGCCCGTCAACAGCTCGGCGTTGGCCGAGTGCGAGCCGTGCATCTTCCAGTTGCCTGCAACGAGTTTCTTGCGCATGGTTGGTCTCGTCTCTCGTTTATTGTTCGGTCCACGACAGCATCAGCTTGCCGACGTGGTGGCCCTCTTCCATCGCGGCATGGGCGAGCGACGCCTGCTCCGCGGGAAAGACCTGCTGGATCACCGGCTGCACCTGGCGACTGGCCAGCAGCGGCCAGACCTTGTCGCGCAGCGCTGCGGCGATGGCCGCCTTGAACGCCACGGGCCGCGCCCGCAGCGTGGAACCCGTCAGCGTGAGCCGCTTGCGCAGCACCAGGCCGGCATCGACCTGCGACTTCGTGCCGCCCTGCACCGCGATCAGCACGATGCGGCCGTCTTCCGCCAGGCAGGACACCTCGCGGGCGATGTAGTCGCCCGCGACCATGTCCAGCACGACGTCGACGCCCTTGCCGCCCGTGATCTCCAGCGCTCGCGCGGCGAAGTCCTCGGTGCGGTAGTTGATCGCGTGGTCGGCGCCCAGCTCGAGGCAGCGCGCGCACTTGTCGTCGGAGCCGGCGGTGGCGATCACCTTGGCCCCGAACGCCTTGCCCAGCTGGATCGCCGCCACGCCGATGCCGCTCGTGCCGCCCTGCACCAGCAGCCACTCGCCGGCGGCGAGGCGGCCGCGGTCGAACACGTTGGACCACACGGTGAAGAAGTTTTCCGGCAGCGCGGCCGACTCGACGTCGCTGAAGCCCGCGGGCGTCGGCAGCATCTGGCCGACCGGCGCGACGCAGTATTCGGCGTAGCCGCCGCCGGCCACGAGCGCGCAGACGCGATCGCCGACGGCGAAGCCGGCGGCCGCCAGGGCCGCCGCGTCGCCGCTCTCGATCGTGCCCGCGAGCTCCAGGCCGGGGAGGTCGGACGCGCCGGCAGGCACCGGATAGTGCCCCTTGCGCTGCAGCACGTCGGGACGATTGACGCCCGACGCGCCCACGCGGATCAACGCCTCGCCCGCGCCCGCGACCGGGCGCGCACGCACGACCTCACGCAGCACCTCGGGACCGCCGAAGCCGGCGATCTCGATGGCGCGCATGGTGGGCGCGGTGTGGGCGGGGTCGCTCACGTGAGGGACAAGGGACGGGTGCCGTGCAAACCGCTTATTGCGGTTGGCGATCGCCCTGCGGCTCGCGCTCGAGCAGCGCCTTCATCGACAGCTTGACGCGGCCCTTCTCGTCGGTCTCGAGCACCTTGACCTTCACGATCTGGCCTTCCTTCAGGTAGTCGGTGACCTTCTCGACGCGCTCATGGGCGATCTGGCTGATGTGCAGCAGGCCGTCCTTGCCCGGGAGCAGGTTGATCAGCGCGCCGAAGTCCAGGATCTTGGTGACCGGGCCTTCGTAGACCTTGCCCACTTCGACCTCGGCCGTGATTTCCTCGATGCGCTTCTTGGCGTGCGCGGCGCGGTCGGCGTCGGTCGAGGCGATCGTGATCGTGCCGTCTTCCTCGATGTTGATCTGCGTGCCGGTTTCCTCGGTCAGGGCGCGGATGGTGGAGCCACCCTTGCCGATGACGTCGCGGATCTTTTCCGGGTTGATCTTCATCACGTACAGGCGCGGGGCGAATTCCGACACTTCGGTGTTGGCGCCGGCGACGGACTCGACCATCTTGCCCAGGATGTGCAGGCGGGCTTCCTTGGCCTGCGCCAGCGCGACCTGCATGATTTCCTTGGTGATGCCCTGGATCTTGATGTCCATCTGCAGGGCGGTGATGCCTTGCGTCGTGCCGGCCACCTTGAAGTCCATGTCGCCGAGGTGATCCTCGTCGCCCAGGATGTCGGTCAGCACCGCGAAGCGCGAGCCGTCCTTGATCAGGCCCATGGCGATGCCGGCCACGTGCGCCTTCAGCGGCACGCCGGCGTCCATCAGCGACAGGCAGCCGCCGCACACCGAGGCCATCGACGACGAGCCGTTGGATTCGGTGATCTCGGAGACCACGCGCACCGAGTACGGGAACTCTTCCTTCGACGGCAGCACGGCGACCAGCGCGCGCTTGGCGAGGCGGCCGTGGCCGATCTCGCGCCGCTTCGGGCTGCCGACACGGCCGGTTTCGCCGGTGGCGAACGGGGGCATGTTGTAGTGCAGCATGAAGCGCTCGGAGTATTCGCCGGCCAGCGCGTCGATGGTCTGCGAATCGCGCTCGGTGCCCAGCGTCGTCGCGACGACGGCCTGCGTTTCGCCACGCGTGAAGATGGCCGAGCCGTGGGCGCGCGGCAGCACGCCGGTGCGGATCTCGATGGCGCGGACGGTGCGCGTGTCGCGGCCGTCGATTCGCGGCTCGCCGGCCAGGATCTGGTCACGGACGATCTTGGCTTCGATGTCGAACAGCAGCGCGTCGACCTTGACCGGATCGACCTTGGTCTCTTCGGTGGCCAGCGCGGCCTTCACTTCGCTCGTCGCCAGGCGCAGGGCCTGCGTGCGGGCCTGCTTGCTGCGGATCTGGTACGCGGCCTCGATCTTGGCCTGCGCCAGGCCGCCGACCTTGGCGATCAGCGCTTCGTCCTTGGCGGGCAGCGCCCATTCGCCGGTCTCGAGCCACAGCGGCTTGCCCGCGTCGCGCACGAGTTCGTGGATCGCGTTGATGGCGATCTTGCCCTGGTCGTGGCCGAACACCACGGCGCCCAGCATGATGTCTTCCGGCAGTTGGTCGGCCTCGGACTCGACCATCAGCACGGCGGCTTCGGTGCCGGCGACGACGAGATCGAGCTTCGATTCGAGGCGGGCGGTCTTGCCCGGGTTCAGCACGTACTGGCCGTTGACGTAGCCCACGCGCGCGGCGCCGATCGGGCCGGCGAACGGGATGCCGGACACGGACAGCGCGGCGCTCGAGGCGATCAGCGCGGCGATGTCGGCGTCGACTTCGGGGTTCAACGACATCACGTGCACGACGATCTGCACTTCGTTGAAGAAGCCTTCGGGAAACAGCGGGCGGCACGGACGGTCGATCAGGCGCGAGGTCAGCGTCTCGAGCTCGCTCGGGCGGCCTTCACGCTTGAAGAAGCTGCCCGGGATCTTGCCGGCTGCGTACGTCTTCTCGATGTAGTCGACGGTCAGCGGGAAGAAGTCCTGGCCCGGCTTGGCTTCGCGCTTGGCGACGACGGTGGCCAGCACCACGGTGCCTTCGATGTCGACCAGCACGGCGCCGGTCGACTGGCGGGCGATCTCGCCGGTTTCCATGCGAACGGTGTGCTCGCCCCATTGGAACGACTTGGTGACCTTGTTGAACATGCTCATGTTGTTCTTTCTCCGATGTTTATATGACGCCGTATCGTGGCGGGGGAGACGGGAGGCGACCGTTCAGTGGCGGGATGCCATTCCAGCGCGGCTCGAGCGAACCGCGGTGGAATGACACATCGGCGCCGGTACGGCAACGGTGCGAACTCCAAACGCAAAGAGCCTGTCCTGGAGGGTTCCAGACAGGCTCTTTTCATTCATCGATGCTTACTTGCGCAGGCCGAGCTTGCCGATCAGGGCGAGGTAACGGCTGGCGTCCGTCTTCTTCAGGTAGGCCAGCAGGCTCTTGCGCGAGTTGACCATCTTCAGCAGGCCGCGGCGACCGTGGTGGTCCTTGGCGTGTTGCTTGAAGTGGGGGGTGAGCGCGTTGATGCGGGCGGTCAGCAGAGCGACCTGGACTTCCGGGGATCCGGTGTCGGCCGTGCCGCGGCCATGGGCGGCAACGATTTCTGCCTTGTTGATGTCAGTCATGCGGATTTCCTGTGATGTTGAATCGGAAACCGGCAGCGCTGACCCGAGGCGCACCCCGGACTCGCAGCCGCGTCGCGATGCATGGTGCTCCGCGGCCTGCTCGGTTTCCTTGACGACTTGCGCACCCGAGTGAAACCGACCCGGGGCGTGCTGGATTTGCGCTCGGCGACTCTTCCGGACAGGAAGGCGACTCCGAGAACAAGCTCATGATTATAGCCGACCACAGGTACTTTTGCCATTGCAAACGGTCAGCGGCTCTCTATGATGCCAATTTGATACCACTGTGACGCTCCGCCGAGTCGCCTGCCCGCCAATGTCCGACACCTCGACCACCAACCAGTTCACCCAGACCGTCGCTGCGCGCCCCCTCGGCGGTTCGACCGACGCCGAGCCGCCGGTCGGGCACGTCTGCATCGTCGGCGGCGGCACCGCCGGGTGGATGACCGCCCTGCTGCTGGCCCATTCGAGCTACGGGCCGCGCCTGAAGGTCACGGTGCTGGAGTCACCCCAGGTCGGCATCATCGGCGTCGGCGAAGGCTCCACGCCGTGGCTGCGCGGCTTCTTCGACAGCCTGGGCATCGAGGAAGCCGAATGGATGCCGGCCTGCAACGCGACGTACAAGAACGGCGTCACCTTCAAGGACTGGTCGACGAAGCCGGGCTACGAGAGCTTCTTCCACCCGTTCGCGTCCATGCTGGACAACATGACGATGGGCCAGTTCCTCCACAACGTCCACGCGCGCTTGAACCACGCCGACGTCGACGCCCATCCCGACCGCTACTTCATCGCCGCGGAACTGGCCCGCACCCACAAGGGGCCCAAGCCGCAGCACCAGTTCCCCTTCGACGTCTGGTACGGCTACCATTTCGACTCCGTGCTCCTGGGCCAGTTCCTGCGCCGCGAGTGCGTCGAGCGCGGCGTGCGCCACGTCGAACGCCACGTCACGCAGGTGCTGCAGGACGAACGCGGCGACATCGACCGCCTGCGACTCGACGGCGACGACACGCTGGCGGCGGACTTCTTCGTCGATTGCACCGGCTTCTCGTCCCTGCTGATCGGCAAGGCGCTGCAGACCCCGTTCCAGCCCTATTCGGACAACCTGTTCAACGACTCGGCCATCGCCCTGCCCTCGCCCATCGCCGGCCCGATCGACTCGCAGACCATCTCGACCGCGCTGAAGCACGGCTGGGCCTGGAAGATCCCTCTCACCAACCGCTACGGCAACGGCTACGTCTACAGCAGCGCGCACTGCTCGGCCGACCAGGCGGAGACCGAGCTGCGCGGCCACCTCGGCCTGCTCGACGCCGACGTCAAGGCCGTGCACCTCAAGATGCGCGTGGGCAGCATGGCCAGGCACTGGAACCGCAACTGCGTGGCCATCGGGCTGTCGCAGGGCTTCATCGAACCGCTGGAGGCGACCGCGCTGCTGCTCGTGCAGCGGACGGCGATGGCGCTGGTCGAGGCGCTCGAAGGCGGCGACCTCGGCGAGGCCACGCAGGCCCGCTTCAACGCCGCGATGCATCGCCACTTCGAGGGCACGCGCGACTTCATCGTGGCGCACTACAAGACCAACTCGCGCACCGACACCGACTACTGGCGCGCGAACGCCGCCAACACGAAGCTGTCCGATCCCCTGCGGGAACTGCTGGGCACCTGGCTGGCGCGCCAGCCCCTGGTGGGCGGCCTGCAGAAGGGGCGCTTCGGCTACGGCTTCTCGACCATGTCGTGGTACGCGCTGCTGGCCGGCAGCGGCGTGTTTCCCGACGAAGACCTCCGGCCGCCGACCGCGGCGGAGGCGGCCCACGACCCGATCACCATCGACAACCTGCTCTCGCGCAGCGCCCTCAACTTCCCCGACCATCGCGAGTTGCTGGGCCACATCCCGCCCAAGCCGAAGGAGCGCGCGCTGCAGCTCTATCAGTGGTGAAGCGCCGGTTTTCAAGAGCCGCGACTGCAAAATTTCCTCGCGGCGCCGGCTCTTGAAACGTCCGGCCCCGATGCCAAGTGAGGCTCATCACGGCGACCCGCCGTTGAGCTAACCCTTCATCGGAGTCCACCATGTTCATCGTTCCCGTCTCCCGCCGCGCTGCCGTCCGTGCCCGTCATTTCGACCGCCTGTTCGACACCGCTTTCGACCAGCTCTTCACGCAACCCGTGGCCGACTCGACCCCGGTGCGCCAGCCCGCCATCGACGTCAGCGAATCCGATCGCGGCTACGTCGTCACCCTCGACGTGCCGGGCGTGACCCGCGAGGACGTCAAGGTGTCCATCGACGGCCGCCGCGTGAGCATCGTGGCCGAGGCGCGCGCCGCCCAGGCGAGCGAAGAAGTCGCCGCCGCCGACGCGTCGGCCACCGACCCCGCCCCGAAGAACACCGACCGCGTGATCCTGCGCGAGCGCGCGTTCGCCAGCTTCGCCCGCAGCTTCACGCTGCAGTCCGAGATCGACCAGTCGGCTTCGCAGGCCCGCCTCGAGAACGGCGTGCTGACGCTGACGCTGACCAAGCGCTCGGCCAGCGAGACGCAGCTGACCGTCAACTGAGTTCCTCGAACGACCGGCCAGGCCCTCGGCCGACCCGGTCTTGGCGGCGGACTCCCAACCTCTGCGCCGCCCCGAAGTCCTTCGCGCGTTCGCGTGTGAGGGACTTTTTTTGTCAGATCAACGGCCAGCGCGGCTTCACGTCGAACGAGTAGCTTCGCTGGGCAAGCGCCGGATCGTCCTGCAGCCGCAGCGCGCCGGCCAGCGCGATCATCGCGCCGTTGTCGGTGCACAGCGCCAGCTCCGGGTAGTGCACGCGCAGGCCGCGCTTCGCCGCGGCGGCGTTCAGCTGCTCGCGCAGGCGCGTGTTGGCGCCGACGCCGCCGGCCACCACCAGGCGCGACAGCCGCGTCTCCTGCAACGCGCGCAGCGATTTCTTGACCAGCACTTCGCAGATCGCGGCCTGGGTGCTGGCCGCGAGATCCGCGCGTTGCTGCTCCGTCGGCGCCGGGCCGAGCTTCTTCAGTGCGGTCGCCACGGCGGTCTTCAGGCCCGAGAACGAGAAGTCGAGGTCGCCGCTGTGGAGCAAGGGCCGCGGCAAGGCGACGGCGTCGGGATCGCCGTGCGCGGCCAGCGCGGCCAGCGCCGGGCCGCCCGGGTAGCCGAGCCCCAGCAGCTTGGCCGACTTGTCGAAGGCTTCGCCGGCGGCGTCGTCGATGGTCTCGCCCAGCAGCTCGTAGCGCCCCACGCCGTCCACGCGCATCAGCTGCGTGTGGCCGCCGGACACCAGCAACGCGACGAACGGAAACTCCGGCGGATCGGCCGAGAGAAAGGGCGACATCAGGTGCCCCTCGAGGTGATGCACGCCCAGCGTCGGGCGGTCCAGCGAGGCCGCCAGCGCGCACGCGACGCCCGCGCCCACGAGGAGCGCCCCGGCCAGGCCGGGACCGCGCGTGAAGGCGACGACGTCGATGTCGGCCTTGGTCAGCGCCGCGTCCTTCAACGCCGCCTCGAGCAGCGGCAGCACGCGCCGGACGTGGTCGCGCGACGCCAGCTCCGGCACCACGCCGCCATAGGCCTGGTGCATCCGGATCTGGCTGTGCAAGGCCTGCGAGCGCAGGCGCGGCAGCCCGTCGCCTATGGTCTCGACCAGGGCGACGCCGGTCTCGTCGCACGAAGATTCGATGCCTAGAACGATCATGAGGCAGTGTAAGTGTGCATTAATCGACTCAGTTCGTTACAACCTCGGTGCCCACCGGCTTCCGAAAATTGAAATGGGCGGTTTTAATTGCATGCGTGGTGATATTCGGCCTCACCCGCCTGTCGGACAATGCGAGTTGTTCCACCGGAACCAAAATACACAGAGCCGTAGACCGTCGTTGGGAAATCATGAAGCAATACAAACTCACTGCTTGGCCGGACCTGTCTCCGCGATTCCAGAAGACCACGATGCGCCGCGTTGTGAGCGAGTTGTCCCAGCGCTTCGTCAGCGTCCGCGACCTGGCCCGCAGCAGCGGCGCCCCCGCCCGCGAGATCGAGGAACTGGTCTCGCAGCTCGAGAAAGACGGCATGCTGATGACGCGTGCCACGCCCCAATCGGTCAATCAGTCCAGCGCCTGGCGCCAATGGTGGCCCGTCGTCGCCGTGCGCGGCATGGTGCGCGACTGGCGCTGAGAGGCGCATCGGCAGCCTCGCCTGCCACGCATCGCAAGGCGGCCTCCGGGCCGCTTTTTCAATTTCCGTGCGCCTTATTCAATGTGACAACTGCGTGACGTCGCCTTTGTGACAATTCAGAGCCCGTGAATGAACTCGGCGCCCTCGACCGGGAACGCGCGGGCATGCCGGGTTCGTTCACAGGTTCTCAATTTTCGCGCGCGTGGTTGATCGTGTATTTCGGAATCTCGATCACGAGATCCGTCGCCGCCACGATCGCCTGGCACGACAGCCGGGATTGCGGCGTCAGGCCCCAGGCGCGATCGAGCAGGTCGTCCTCGGCCTCGTCGGCCTCGCCGAGCGAGCGCAGGCCCTCGCGCACGATCACGTGGCACGTGGTGCAGGCGCAGCTCATGTCGCAGGCGTGCTCGATGGCGACGCCGTTCTCCAGCAGCGCCTCGCATACGGAGGTGCCGGGCGCCGCCTCGATCGTCTTGCCTTCGGGGCACAGCGCGGCGTGGGGGAGGATCTTGATGACGGTCATGATGGCGGGAGCTTCAGATGTCGTTGACGTTGCGGCCGGCCAGGGCGTCACGGATGCCGCGGTTCATGCGCGCGGCCGCAAACGCCTCGGTGCCTTCGGCGAGCGCCTCGACGGCCGCCTCGATCGCGCGCGGCTCGCCCGCGTCCCGCGCGGCGGCGCGCACGCGCGCGAGGAGCTCGGCGATGGACGCGTGCTCGCCGTCGGCCAGCAGGTCGCCGTCGGCGGCCAGCGCCGACTCGGTCGCCAGGATCATGCGCTCGGCGTCGACCTGGGCCTCGCGCAGGCTGCGCGCGGCCATGTCGGATTCTGCGGTGGCGAAGCCGTCCCTGAGCATGCCGGCCACCTGCTCGTCGGTCAGCCCGTAGCTGGGCTTGACGACGATCGCGGCCTCGACGCCCGAGCCGAGTTCCTTCGCGCTCACGCTCAGCAGCCCGTCGGCGTCGACCTGGAACGTGACGCGGATGCGCGCCGCGCCCGCCACCATCGGCGGGATGCCGCGCAGCTCGAAGCGCGCCAGCGAGCGGCACTCCGACACGAGTTCGCGCTCGCCCTGCACCACGTGCACGGCCATCGCGGTCTGGCCGTCCTTGAAGGTGGTGAAATCCTGCGCCTTCGCGGTGGGGATCGTGGAATTGCGCTCGATGACGCGCTCCACCAGGCCGCCCATGGTCTCCAGGCCCAGCGACAGCGGCGTCACGTCCAGCAGCAGCAGGTCGCCGCTGGTGGCGTTGCCGGCCAGCGCGTTGGCCTGGATCGCGGCGCCGAGGGCGACGACCTCGTCCGGGTTCAGGTCGGTCAGCGGCGGCTTGCCGAACAGCGCGGCCATCGCCTCGCGCACGACGGGCATGCGCGTGGAGCCGCCCACCATCACGACGCCCTGCACCTCGTCGGCGGACACCTTGGCGTCGCGCAGCACGCGCTTCAACAGGCGCAGCGTCGTGGCCGTCAGCTCGGACGTCGCCGCCTCGAACTCGGCGCGGTCGACGTCGAGCTCGTGCGCCTGGCCGTCCACCTCGAACGACACGCTCACCTCGCCGGCCCCGCTCAGCGCCTCCTTGGCGCGGCGCGCCTCGGTCTGCACGCGGCGGCGCTCGCGCGGCGTCAGTTGTTCCAGCGTCTTCAGGCCGGCGCGTTGCAGCAGCGCGCTGGCCAGGCGCTGGTCGTAGTCGTCGCCGCCGAGCGCCGAGTCGCCGCCGGTGGCCACGACCTCGAACACGCCGCGCGCCAGGCGCAGCAGCGAGATGTCGAAGGTGCCGCCGCCCAGGTCGTAGACCGCGTAGAGGCCCTCGGCGCCCGAGTCGAGCCCGTAGGCGATCGCGGCCGCGGTCGGCTCGTTGATCAGGCGCAGCACGTTCAGGCCCGCCAGTTGCGCGGCGTCCTTCGTGGCCTGGCGCTGCGCGTCGTCGAAGTACGCGGGCACGGTGATGACCGCGCCGTAGACGTCGTCGTCGAAGGTGTCCTCGGCGCGGAAACGCAGCGTGGCGAGGATCTCGGCCGACACCTCCACGGCCGTCTTCACGCCGTCGCGCGTGTGCAGGCCCACCATGCCGGGCTGGTCGACGAACTTGTAAGGCAGCCGCTGGTGGCCCGCCACGTCGGCCAGCGTGCGGCCCATGAAGCGCTTGGCCGAGACGATGGTGTTCTCGGCGTCGTCGCCTTGCGATTCGAGCGCTGCGTGGCCGATCTGGCGGCCGCCGCCTTCCAGGTAGCGCACGGCGGACGGCAGGATCACGCGGCCGTCGTCGTCGGGCAGGCATTCGGCGACGCCGTGGCGCACGGCCGCGACCAGCGAGTGCGTGGTACCGAGGTCGATGCCCACGGCGATGCGGCGCTGGTGCGGGTCGGGCGCCTGGCCGGGTTCGGAGATCTGGAGCAGTGCCATGGAAATTCTTTTCGTTATGAGAGCGCGTCGACTCTTCGATCGATGTCGCTCATGAACTTGTCGACGAACATCAGCCCGCGCACGGTGCCGGCGACGGCGCGCCAGTCGACGCTCGCGGCGTCGTCGATCTTCGATTGCAGCGACTTCAGCGTCGCGTTGCGTGCAGCGACGACCTCGCCGGACAGCGCGTCGACCGCGTCCAGCGTCTTCGCCTCGGACAGCGCGTCGCGCCATTCCATCTGCTGCATCAGGAACGCGGCCGGCATCGCGGTGTTGCTCTCGGCCTCGATGTCGGCGCCGTGCAGCGCGCACAGGTAGGCGGCGCGGGCGAGCGGATCCTTCAGGCGGCGATAGGCCTCGTTGATGCGGATCGCCCACTGCATCGCGACGCGCTGGGCGGCGGCGGTCTCGGTCGCGAAGCGATCGGGGTGCGCGGCCCCCTGCAGCTGCTTCCACTTCGCGTCGAGCTGCGCGAGGTCGATCGCGAAGCGCTCGGGCAGGCCGAACAGCGCGAAATCGGTCGCGGCCAGGCTCAGTCCGTCGTCCATCGCTTCTCCAGGAACAGCGACGAGCCGTTGTCGGGGTACTCGCCGAACTCCTTGCGCTCGGCGTAGCCGGCCGCACGGTACATGCGCGCGGCCTGCACCAGTTCCTCGCCCGTCTCCATCAAGGCGCGATCGATGCCCTGCGCGCGCAGCGCCGCCTCCAGCTCGCCCAGCAGGCGCGCGCCGATGCGGGCCCCGCGCTGCGCCGGCGCGACGAACATGCGCTTGATCTCGCCATACGGCCGGCCCTCGGTGGCCGCCTCGCCCGGCATCGCGCGCACCGCGCCGCAGCCCACGAGCGTGTCGCCCATCCACGCGCCCAGGAACGTCACCGAAGGATGGCGCAGGCCCGCCAGGTCGAGCAGGTAGTTCTGTTCCGGCGGATAGACCGTCGCCAGGTAGGCGTCGAGCGCTTCGATCAAGGCCTGCACCTGAGGGTGGTCGGGCGGCGTGGGACGGATGGCCAAGGTCATTGAAGGGGAAACGGTTCTCGCCAACAAAAAGGCGCGACCAGTGCCGCGCCTTCGAGGCGTTCGGATGAAGAACGGTCAGACGCGGAAGGATTCGCCGCAGCCGCACTTGTCCTTCTCGCGCGGGTTGTGGAACTTGAAGCCTTCGTTGAGGCCCTCGCGCACGAAGTCGAGCTCCGTGCCGTCGATGTAGGGCAGGCTCTTCGGATCGACCAGCACCTTGACGCCATGGCCTTCGAAGATCACGTCCTCGGCCGCAAAGTCGTCGGCGTACTCGAGCTTGTAGGCCAGGCCCGAGCAACCGGTCGTCTTCACGCCCAGGCGCACGCCGACGCCGCGGCCGCGCTTGGTGATGTAGCGCGTCACGTGCTTTGCGGCGCGTTCGGTCAGGGTCACCGCCATCGTCGCCGCCTCAGGCGTTCAAGGACACGGCTTCGGCGGGCGCCTCGGCGCCATGGCGGGCCTTGTAGTCGCTCACCGCGGCCTTGATCGCGTCCTCGGCCAGGATCGAGCAGTGGATCTTGACCGGCGGCAGCGCCAGTTCCTCGGCGATCTGCGTGTTGCGGATGGCCATGGCCTCGTCCAGCGACTTGCCCTTGACCCATTCGGTGACCAGCGACGACGAGGCGATGGCCGAGCCGCAGCCGTAGGTCTTGAAGCGCGCGTCCTCGATCAGCCCGGTGGCCGGATTGACCTTGATCTGGAGCTTCATCACGTCGCCGCAGGCCGGTGCCCCGACCATGCCGGTGCCGACGCTGTCGTCGGATTTGTCGAAGCCGCCCACGTTGCGCGGATTCTCGTAGTGGTCGATGACCTTGTCGCTGTATGCCATGTTGTTCTGCCCTCAACGATGTTTATGGGGTGCGATTCAGTGGGCTGCCCACTGGATCGCGCTGATGTCGATGCCGTCGCGGTACATGTCCCACAGGGGCGACAGTTCGCGCAGGCGCGCCACCGTCTCCTTGAGCATGGCGATCGCGGAATCGATCTCTTGTTCGGTGGTGAAGCGGCCGATGGTCATGCGCAGCGAGGAATGCGCCAGCTCGTCGCTGCGGCCGAGCGCGCGCAGCACGTAGCTGGGTTCCAGGCTGGCCGACGTGCAGGCCGAGCCCGACGACACCGCCAGGCCCTTGACGCCCATGATCAGCGACTCGCCTTCGACGTAGTTGAACGAGATGTTCAGGTTGTGCGGCACGCGGCG
>FTJN01929939.1_pt1 | contig 66474 bp, 55 predicted proteins | sample 1658361 | NCBI WGS metagenome assembly FTJN01 (sample SAMEA3914819, study PRJEB12502) | metagenome | biome: forest; material: soil | place: Canada | collected 2010-06-26 | depth 0.3 m
TTCCACCTGGAGGACGACGGCTGGGAGGACCTGCCAGGCGGCGACCAGCGGCTCTGCTACAACGAGATCCCGACCAAGGTGAACTGGCACTATGTCTGCCTGGACTTCGACCTGGAGACGATGAAGGCCACGGGCTTTCGCTGCAACGACCGGGTGTTCGACGTCAGCGCCTTCGACTCGATCCGCATGCCGGCCATGAAGAACCTGTGGTGCATGCTGAACCTGGCCTTCTTCACCGAGACGGCGGCCGACAAGCGCGCCTTCTTCTACATCGACAGCGTCTGCCTCTCGGGGGACTTCTAGATGCTCCGCGAAAGCAGCACCGCCGTCGTCGCCCGCAACGAGACCTGGACCGGCGCCAGCGCCACCGAGCCCTACGAGGCCGGCTGGGCCACCGAGGCCGTGATCTTCGTCCGGGCCCTCAAATCCGCCAAGGGCGACATGCCCCAGGCCTTCGTCGAGATCTCGCCGGACGGCATGCGCTGGATCCGCGAGGGAACCAGCCTGACCCTGCCCAGCGCCGCCGACGAACTGGCCGTGGCCCGCGTCCGCCACTTCGGCAACTGGCTGCGGTTGGCGACCGAGCTTCCAGACGGAGCCGAGTGCACCGTCCTCGTCACCCTGCATCTGAAATGACCGAGCCGGTGCGGGACCGCGCCGCTCGGGTGATCGCACGCGGCCTCGCCTTTCCGGAGGGGCCGCTGTTCGACGCCGAGGGCAACCTGTGGTGCGTGGAGATGAAGGGCGGCGGCCTGGCGAGGCTCAGCCGGGCGGGACAACTGACCCGCTTCGCCACCGGCGGCGCGCCCAATGGTCTGGCGTTGGACGGGGCCGGCGGGATCTGGTTCTGCGATTCCGAACTGAACGCGATCCGCCGACTCGATCCGGCCACCGGCGCCTGCGCGACTGTCGTCGACGCGGTGGACGGCCACGACCTCGACAAGCCCAACGACCTGGCCTTCGACGCCGTCGGCAATCTGGTCTTCACCTGCCCCGGCAATTCGCGCGAAGCGCCCACCGGCTATGTCTGCTGCCTGGCGCCATCCGGCGCGTGCACGGTGATCGCCGACGGCCTCTATTTCCCCAACGGCCTGGCCTTCACGGGCGACGGCGCGCTGGTCATCGCCGAGACCCGCCGGCAGCGCCTGTGGCGTGGCGGTTGGGATCCCAGCGAGCGACGTTGGATCTCCCCCGTTGAGCTCTGCGCCACCGGCGGCGCGCCGATCGGCCCCGATGGCCTGGCCATCGACATCGGCGGCCGCATCCACACCGCCATCTACGGCACGGGCCTGATCGAAGTGTTCGCCGCCGACGGCGCGCGCCTGGGCGCCCTGACCACGCCGGGCGCCAATCCCAGCAACTGCGCCTTCGATCCGACCGGCGCGCTGGGCCTAGTGGTCACCGAGACCGAGCGCGGCGAACTCCTGAGCTTCTCTGCCGACGCCGTCGGCCTGCCCCTGGCGCTCGGCGCGCCGTTCCACTCATTGGCGGAGCGCGCCCATGTCTATTGATCCCAAACCCGTGTCCCGCTGGTTCAAGTGGGAGATCGTGGCCCTGCTGTGGTTCGCGTTCTTCCTCAATCAGGCCGACCGCCAGATCTTCGGCGTCACCCTGCCGCTGATCCGCGCCGAGTTTCACCTGACCGACCAGCAGATGGGCCTCGTAGCCACCACCTTCTCGATCGTCTTTGGCCTGCTGGTGCCGATCGCGGGCCTGGCCGGCGACATCTTCAAGCGTCGCGACGTCGTGGTGCTCAGCCTGCTGATCTTTAGCGTCGGCACCCTGCTGACCGGCACCTCGTCGAGCTTCCTGTTCCTGCTGCTGTTCCGGGGCGTGGCGACCGGCGCCGGCGAGGCCTTCTACGCCCCCGCCGCCAACAGCCTGATCGCCGACCATCACGTCGAGACCCGCGCCCGCGCCCTCTCGATCCACCAGACCGCCAACTATACCGGCGTGGTGCTGGGCAGCCTGTTCGCCGGCTGGGTCGCCGACCAGCACGGCTGGCGCGCCGCCTTCGCTGCGTTCGGCGTCGCGGGCCTGGTCTGGGCCGGCGTGATCCTGTGGCGAGCTGGCGGCCACGCCAAGGTCGCGGCCGTCGAGAAGCCCAACCTCGCCGATCAAGGCAAGCTGGCCGCCGAGGCCCTGGCAGTGCTGATCAAGAGCCCGCTGCTGCTGGGCCAGACCCTGGGCTTCTGCGGCCTGGTGTTCATGCTGGTCGGCTACCTGACCTGGATGCCGACCATCCTCTACGAGCGATTCCACCTGACCCTGGCCCATGCCGGGTTCTCGGCGGTCGCCTATCACCACATCGTCGGCTATGCGGGCCTGCTGGTTGCCGGGGTCGTGACCGACCGCCTGGTCAGACGCTTTGCGAGCATCCGCGTGTTCAGCATGGCCTTCGCCCTGATGCTGTGCGCGCCCTTCATCTGGCTGTCGGCCAATGCCGGCCAACTCTGGATGGTCTATGCGGCCCTGGCGGCCTTCGGCCTGTTCCGGGGCGTCTATGACGCCAATCTCTACGCGGCGATGTTCGACGCGGTCGAGAACCGCCTGCGCTCCACCGTCGCTGGCCTGATCATCGCCTGCGCCTATATCGTCGGCGCCCTGGCGCCGTGGCTGATGGGCGTGCTGAAGAGCGCCTATGGCGTGCGGTCCAGCCTGGAGCTCTTGTCCTATGTCGCCTTCGCCACCGGCGCGGCGTTCCTGGGCTTCATCTTGTTCGACGGCCGCAAACGGAGGCCGGCCTAGCCGTGGAGCGCGCGGTAGCCCCCAAGCGCTATCTCGTCCTGGCCGAGACGTTGCGCGCGGCCATGGATCGGGGCGATTACGCGCCGGGCGAGCGCCTGCCCTCCGAGCGCGACCTGGTCGTGCGCTATGGGGTCAGCCGACCGACCGTGCGCGAGGCGATGATCTGCCTGGAGGCTCGTGGCCTGATCGACATCCAGCAGGGCTCCGGAGCCTATGTGCTGGGACCAGCCGCCTCGATCGAACGCGACGAGACGCGCGAACTGATCGAGGCCGTTCGCGGCCTCCTTCGTCGCCTCGAAGTCGCCCCGCGCTGATCGCGCCTTCGCGCCTCTCCGCGCGGCGCTGGTCCAATCCATGGCCGGACCGAGGCCACTGGAGGCCTGAACCCTTCACGCCGCCTTGGGTCGCATGACCGGCAACCTGGCCCTGATCAGCGCCTTAAACGCCCTACGCCAGCTGGACGTTGCGCCGACCTCGCTCTCGAACCTGGACGGCTACCAGACGATCGTGCAGGCGCTAGGACGGCGCGACAGCGACGCGGCCCGTCGCGCCAGCTGTTTCACGGCTTCAGCCAGAACCTCCTCGACCGTGAGGAGTAGGTCGCGCTCAGCCGAGTGACGGCGATGCTTCAGGCCCGCCGTCAGACATCGCAGACGGGTCTAGCCACCAACCGGCTCCTCGGGCCGCCCCCCAGGGCGAACAGCATCCAGCAGCGCGTGCTCGACGTGCCTTGGTCGGCCTGGCCGTGCGGTGATCTGTGGAACCTGCCTCCAGTGCTCGCCGTATCAACCAACACGAAAAGCGCGACAAACTGCCGCCCGCCATCGCGTTAACCCGGGCGCGAGGACGATCATCGCGTGGTGGCGCGAGGCTTGCCGACGAGCCGGCCTCGCCTGGCGGTGCACAAGACCTGGACGCCGGTCATCGACGAGTTCAGCCCGCCTTTGTCTCATGCTCGGTCCACAAGTTGGCCGAGGCTTCGTCTCCCTCAAAGAAATGCGTCGATGACGAGGCGCGTTTCGCCGCGCCGCCAGGGCGAGGAATCATACTTACTTCTTTGGCGATCAGCGGCTCGCTGCACTCCGAACAGACCATGACGGGATCGAATTGATGCCTGCAGCGATGGTGCACATGGAGCGCTGGCCGACCCTTACGGCCGGTCATGTGCACATCGGCCCAATGCTGCATCGCCATGATCAGGGGATAGAGGTCCAGCCCCTTGGGCGTCAGCCGGTATTCGTAGCGCGTGGGATTTTGCTGATAGGCCACGCGCGTGAGGATAAAGCTATCCACTAGACCCTGAAGGCGTTGAGACAGCACCGCCCGGGACACGCCAAGCCGGTCCAGAAAGTCTTCGAACCGACGAACCCTCTGAAAGCAATCGCCAAGGATGAGCAGCGACCAGCGGTCGCCGACGACGGAAACGGTGCGCGCCAACGAGCAGAGGTCCTCGTCCTGAAGATCCTTCGACATCGATTCATCGCCCTGGGTCTAAAAACCAGACCTGAGTATAAGGATCGCAGCGCGCGCGCCAAGGGGGCACCGGCTTTTGGTCAATCAACTTGGTCCGCGTGGATGCCGCCAATGGACGCCCGGCGACCCTGAGCGCGATAGGCCAGGCGTCACCGGGGTCCTCGCCGCGTCGCGCGGCCCGTCATGACCCACCCATTCATCCCATACCAAGCTAGCGCATCGCGCGGGGCCTCCAAAAATTGCCAGGGGCCTGGGCGCGGCTGACTTCGCTTGTCGAGTGTCAAGGGTCGCGCCCGCCGGCGACAGGGCGAGGCGCCACCTTCAACGGTTCGGCCGAGGACGACGCCTATCTCTGGGTTCGGGAAGATGGTCTTGTTTGTAGATGTAGGATGTGGGCGTCATTGTTGCGAAATCCAAGACATATAAGGGAAATCCAGGACTCCATGCCGAGAGGGTTGGAAAGTTTAAGCATGTAAGTATGAAAAATAGACTGGACAAGGTTTGACGATCGCGTCATCACGAAGCGGCGTTCGCGCGGGCCGATCGCCAAGATCGTGGGGTCAGAATGCAAGGGCTGCACAGCTCATTGTTGGTCAGGCAGGGCGGGAAGCCAGGCGTGGGTGTAGTCGGCCTTTGCCGTGCGCCCTGGGTTTCGTCGGGCGCGGTATGCGCGTCAGCCCCCGCAAGCGGATTTCGCCCTGAAGGGGGGATCGAGTCGGTCTCCGCAGCCTGCATGAACCAACCTACGGGGCCGTTCTGTCGCCCACCTGTGAACGCCGACCGATCGATCCAGGTTCGGCCAGGGCGGTTGCCCAAAACACGGCCAGGGCCGCGAGCCCGCGACGAACCCAGCACGAGGCGGTCACCGCCCTCGAAGGCCAGGGGGAGGCGCACGTCCAGTCAGTAAGCGTTCGCAAGGACCCGAAATAATTCGGGCCGGCTAGGGGAGGAAACAAAATGAAGAGATCACGATACCTCTGTGGGGTTTCGGTCGCGGTGCTTGGCTTTGCGTTGCCGATTATGGCGGCTGCTCAGACTGTCCCGGACAACGCGCCTGTCGCCGTCGAAGAAATCATCGTCACTGGCTCCTTCATCGCCGGCACGCCCAAGACGACGGCGATTCCCGTCACGGTGCTGGGCCAACAGGAAATCGAAAAACGCGGCACGCCCAACGTGGTCGAGCTCATCAAGTCCCTTCCAATCAGCGGGCCGAGCCTGGGCGACTCCAATCAGTTCGGCGCGGTCGCCCAGCCCCGGATCGGCGGTGGGACAATCAATATTCGTGGGCTGGGCAATCAGCGCACTCTGGTGCTGATGAATGGCAAGCGTTTCGCCGGCTACACCGCCGACACCAACCTGCTGCCCATCGCGGCGATCGGCCGTGTCGAGATCCTGAAGGACGGCGCGGCGGCCACCTACGGCTCGGATGCGATCGCCGGCGTCGCCAACTTCATCACGCGCACGAACTTCAAGGGCCTGGAAGCGCAAGCTGACTACCGCTATGTGCCGGGTTCGAAGGGCGACTACACCGGAAGCCTGCTCTATGGCTGGGTCGGCGACACCTCCAACCTCCTGTTCAGTCTGGGCTATCAGCATCGATCCGAGCTGAGCACCACCGACCGGGATTGGGTCGTTGTCCCGCAGCGGGTCAACCCCTCGGGCTGGTCGGTGCTGGGCAACCCCGGTGTCTGGACCGTCAAATCCGGCGCCAACGGGACCGGGACTACGCTCGGGGCCGCGGTGGACGCCAACTGCGCCGCCGTCGGCGGCACGCCCAACTACACCGGCACGACTTCGGCCTGCTACTTCACCTATCTGCCGTTCAACAATCTGGTGGAGACCCAAGACCAATATCAGGCCTATGGCGAATTCAACGCCGACGTCGGTGATAGCTCGAAATTCCATGTCGAGGGGCTCTACGCCCAGACCAACCTGCCCGAAATTCGGTTTTCGCCAGGCTACCCGCCGACCTCCGGCCCCAACGGGCCCGGCGGCACCAACGCCTTCAGTGTTCCAGCCTCCAATCCTGGCTTCAACACCTTCCTGTCCCAGACCGGCCAAGGCGCGCTGATCGGCGTAGCCCAGAGCGCCCAGGCGACGCTTTGGCGACCGATCGCCAGCGGCGGCAACAATTCCACCGGCGGTGTTGGCGGTCAGAAGGGCAGCCGCAAGTATGAACAGTTTCGGCTAGTCGCGGAACTGAGGGGCGACACCGGCCTGGCCGGCGCCCACTACGATGTCAGCGCCACCTATTTGCGCGAATGGAACGATCAGCGGACGACCGACATCGTGATCGACCGACTGCAGCGCGCGCTCAACGGCTTTGGCGGCGCGGGTTGCACGGGCACGGTCGCCGGCGCCAATGGTTGCCAGTATTTCAACCCCTTCTCCAACGCCTTTTCCGGCAATCCCGCCTTGGGCCTGGCGAACCCGGGCTTCGTGTCGGCCAACGCCAACCCCTCCAGCTTGGTGGGCTGGCTCTACGACGTGCAAGACCTCTATGTGAACCAGCAGACGGTGATCCTGGACGGGGTGCTGAACGGCCAACTGCCGATTACGCTCCCCGGCGGCAAGGTCGGCTGGGCTGCTGGCGGCCAGTATCGCAAGATCACCTTCGATCAGGAGGTCCGAAACCCCTTGTTCGACGCCCGGGTCACGCCCTGCCCGGTGTCGGGCGTGACCAACTGCACCTTCAAGACCGGCCCCTACATCTTCCTGGGTCAGAATATCCCGCTCAATCTCGAACAGGATGTGAAGGCCCTGTTCGGCGAATTGAACGTCCCGGTCACCGACACGATCAACGGTCAGTTCGCCGTACGCTACGAGGACTATGGCGGGCAAACCGGCTCGACCATCAATCCGCAGTTCCGCGGCAAGTGGCAGGCTACTGATCAACTGGCGCTGCGGGCCTCGGTCGGTACGTCGTTCCGCGGACCCACGGCTCAGAACGTGGCGCCGACGGGCACGACGGTTCTGTCCGGCATCACCGCCGCCGGCAACAATTTCAAGTCCGTCGATCAGTTCGGCAATTCGGCGACCAAGCCGGAAAAGGCCTTCACATACAGTGTCGGCGGCATCCTGCAGGCGGGCAGCCTGACGGCGACGGTCGATTACTGGTTCTATCGACTGAAGGATCAGATCACGAGCGTCCCGGCCAACATCATCGCGACCGCGGTGGCCGGCGCCGGCAACGGCAGCCAAACCGTCAACTGCGCCAGTCCGGTCCGCAATCTGATCACCTTCAACAACAACGACACCTGCACCCAAGGGGTCACGGTCGGCAACGATATCGCCCGTGTTCGCTCCGACACGACCAATGGTCCGACCGTCGAGACCAACGGCCTCGATGTCGATGTGAACTACCGCTTTGCGGACATCCTGGACGGTCGCCTCGATGTCGGCGGGACGGCCAGCTATGTCTTCAGCTACAAACAGGCGGCGTTCCAGTTCGGCGGCGTCACGGTGTCACCGGCCTATGACGCGGCCGGCTTCGCGAACTATGACCGTCTCCCCGGAACGGTCTCCAAATGGCGCGGCCAGTTCTACGCCGACTATTCGCGTGGGCCGCACAATCTGCGCTGGACGACCAACTATGTCGATGGCGTCACGGATAACCGTGGCCCAACGACTGTCCAGACCGGGCCGTCGACCAATTGCACCGTCGCGGCCGCAACGGCCGGTACGGCGACCAATTGCGTCTTGACGACCCAGGGCCTGCACGTGCGCTCGTTCATCTCGCATGACGTCACCTACCGGCTGACGCTGCCCCACGACATCGCCATCACCGCCACGGTGTTCAACCTCCTGGATCGCGAACCGTCCAAGGCTCGCCTTGAGTACAACTACGATCCCTACATCGGCAATCCGCTGGGCCGGTCGTTCAAGATCGGGGTCAAGCAGACCTTCTGACCTTTCTCTCCCACCTCGGTGCCTGCGCCGCTTCCTCCCGGAAGCGGCGTTTTTTTGGCCGCCGTTCAATGTTAAAGGGCCGCTCGATCTTTCGAGGCTTGAGAAGCGCTCTTCGCATCTCGTGTGAAACGCCATGGGCTGCGCGCGGCCATCGGCACCTGGGTGCTGCCGATCTATCTCTTGATCGCCCTGGCCGGTCTGACTTGGTCCTATGATTGGTGCAAGGCTGGGTGCGAGCAGATCCTGACCGGCAAAGCGATCGCCGAAGCGAGCGACGCCGGCGTCAAGCCGGCCAAGGCGCCGGTGCGCGTCCGCCCCCCTAGCGGTCGACGCGCCGAACGAGCGCGCCCACGGCGAACGGCGAACGGCGAACGGCGAATGGCGAATGGCGGATCGACGGGCGCACGGGCCAGGTGATCGACGAGGATATTTATGGCCGCGAGACGTTCGGCGAGAAGATCGTCGACGCGCGCCTGGCGCTGCATCGCGGCTCTTTCTTCGGTCTGCCGGGCGCCATCGCCTTCATGCTGGCCGCCGCGGCTATGCCGCTGATCTGCTTTATTTGGGGCGGCGGCCCAAGACAGCTTGGCTGGGACCGGCGCGCTAGGGGGCATCGCGGGGCCAAGGTCTGTTGATCTGGAGTTGGAGGCTGTCTCCCCCCATCAGCGGATGGTTGCCCCTTCCAGCTACGTCTTGGCCGTCAGGGCGCTTTGTCGAAGAACGGCGACGCGGCGGAGTTGCGCGGCGGTCGCCACGAACCAGACCATCAGCACGGCGACGAAGAGACGGTTCGTCAGTCCATAGGGCGCGCCCCGATGCAGGGTCAGGAGCTGCGCGATGAACGCCGCGAGCAAGGCGACCGCTAAAACCAACCCGGTCCATCGATAGCCGCGCCAATCGTCGCTCTGGCGAAAGCTGACGGCGAAGAGCAGCGAGCACAGGATCACGCTGACCACATTGACCTGGAAACTGGCGGTGTGGATGTTGCCCGTTGTCGTCGAGGCCGCCGTCTCAAGATCGGTGGGAAAGATCGCCGTCGTGAGCAGGCCGACCGCCGTGACCCACAGCAGCAGCACCGCGGCCCGGCCCGACAGGGATCTAGGGCCGGCCATGGCCATTCCCAGTCCGAGCGTCAGGCAGCCCGCCGACGCCGCCACGAAGGCCGTCGTCATCACCCAGCCAAGACGCCCGACCGCGTAGTCGCTGATCATGTGGTCTATGGGCGTGTAGTCCGGCCGCAGAACATGCAGCAGGACAAGCACAACGCTGAAATAGCCAAAACACCCAATGGCGGCCGCGGCGACGCGCCTCGGCCGGTCGGGGCGATCATCGCTCGCATGGGGTTCCATGGCGCTCCTCCCCCGCAGTTGCCGTAGTCCTATCGTTTCGGGCGAGCCGGCTGATGAAGAACACAAGGTCGAGCAGAGCAATGCAAGCGCGGCCTGCGAGCTTTATGCGACTTTCGCTTCCACGGCAGGATGAATGGGTAAGATCATTTCGCCCGAAAGCCCGACTTCAACCCTTCTCGAAGTTGGGACAGATTCGCTCTGGGAGCGTTTGTCGGCTTGGCGCTGAGCGACCAGCAATACTGGCGCTCGGTGTCCGGTGGCGTGCCGTCCTCTACTCGGTGCGAGATTCGGGGTCGAGGTCCTGTGGCGCAACACAGGCGCGCGCTGTCGAACCGCGGCAAATGGCAACCGGAGCCGTTCAACGGCCGGCGGCCCTATCGGCGAAGGGACCGCGAGGAAATCCAATAGTGCAGGCCTCCCCAGGCCAGGGGGACCGACGTTAGGCAAAGCGCCAAGCGAAGACCTTCCGAGGTCGCCGTTCGACAGGCTAACGATTGGGTCGCGAGGGCGCCGAAGCAATCGGCCTGAAAGGGGCCGCCGTATCGCAGTGTCGCGAACAGGTCGCTCAGCGCCCCCGTTACCAAGGGGCCCAGACCCAGGCCGATCGCGTTCATTGTCAACAGGAGGATAGCGACCGCCGTGGCCCGCATGCGGGGTTCGACCAGGTTGTTGATCAAGGCATAGGTCGGGCCAAGATAAAAGTACTGCACCGTCGCCGGCACGATGGCCGCCAGCGCGAGAAGTCTTAGGTCGCGGGTCGCGAAAACCGCCACATAGAGTGGCGCGGCGACGGCCAGCCCTAGCGCTGGAATATAGGCGCCCGCGCGCGGATCCTTGCCGACGCGGCGCGTGACGAGCCACCCACCGAGCAGCGTGCCGATGGTGGCCGCCGCCCCAGAAAACAGTCCAAACCCGACGGAAGCCGCGGTCAGCGTCAGGCCAAAGCTTCTCAGCAGGAAGGGCACGGCGAACGAACTGATGCTGTAGCCGCCCACCGCCGCCAGGGCCGCGCCGGCCAGGAGATGACGCAAGGCGCGCTCCTTCCACATCAGCGTGAGAACGGCGCCAAAGCGCGGGATGTCACCGAGGTCGCCAGTCCGGGTCGAGCGTTGCGGATCCGGATCCTTGATGGTCGCCGCGGTCACCAACGCCAGCAGAACGCCCGGCAGCCCGACGACGAGAAACGCGGCCCGCCAACCCAGACGTGCGGCGATCAGCCCGCCGACGACAGCGCCCAGCATCACCCCAAGCGGGATGCCCAGGCTGAAGACGGACATCGCCATCGCACGCTTCTCGGGCGGATAGAGGTCGGCGATGAGCGATTGCGACGCGGGCGCGCATCCGGCCTCACCGACCCCGACGCCGATGCGGGCCAGCATCAACTGGGTGAAGTTCTGGACCAAACCGCAGGAGGCGGTGAAGCCGGACCAGACCACCAGGGCCAGGGAGATGATCCAAACCCGGTTTCGCCGCTCGGCGATGCGGGCGATGGGCAGGCCCAGCGTGCTGTAGAACAGCGCGAAGGCCAGGCCGCCGAGCAGGCCCAATTGCCAATCGGCGATGCCGAGGTCTTCTTTCATCGGCTGGCCGATGATCCCAACGATCGTGCGATCGATGAAATTGCTCGTGTAGATTAGCAACAGCATCACCAGCACGTAGGTCCGGTTGGGCTGGCGGGCTTCGGCTCGGGCGGTCTTCAGCGCCTCGCGTCCCTTGTGCATGTTCCACCCTCCCCTGGCCGCCCCGCGCTTGAACGCTATTGATTGGAGCTGTTCCCAGGTGTGCATCCGCCAGTTCGCGCTGTCCAGTCTGTTTATAAGACCTACGCGTCTTCATTGGGGTCGCGCTGGGAGGGCCTAGATCGGACAATGATGAAAGACGGGCGGAACGGGAACGGCGCGGCGTCCTTCATTTAGTTCGAAAATAGAACTCACATGAGGGCTTGGGCAGGTGGCGCCAGTTGTTCCCTCGCCCTCCCGATAGACCATTGCCGCTCCGCGCGCACCGGCCAGGACGGCGAGATGATCCGCATCAACGGCCCTTCGTCAGAAGAGCGCCGGTCACCGATTGGGCTCATCGGGGCTGGACTGGGTGGCCGCCAGGAAGTCCGCGGCGGCCGCGAGGCTCTCCTGCGGCGCTTCCTCCTGTGGCATGTGTCCAACGCCATCGAGCACCACCAGCCTGCTGCCGACGATGTCGCGGTGGAAGTGTGCAGCGTCGGACGGCGGGATGACGCGATCCTTGCTTCCCCAGAGGATCAGGGTCGGAGCCCGGATGGTTTTCACCAGGCCGGCATCTTCGCCGTCGCCGCCTTGCCGCAGGGTAGCGCCGATCGCCGCGCGATTCCCCGGCCGCAAGATCATGGCCAGCGAGCGGTCGACATTGGCCGCGGTTAGTCGCCTAGGATCGCCATAGGCGCCTTGGGCGCCGGCTTCTGCCTGGGAACGTTTGACGAAGCCCATCAGGAACGGCCCGACCGGTGACTTGGCGATTTTCAATCCGGGCGGCAGTGGCGTCGTCCGCGGATAACCCCCGGCATTGACGAGCACCAGAGCCTGCACGCGGTCAGGATGCTCGGCGGCCACATGCCAGGCGAGGCGGCCGCCGGCGGAATTGCCCGCCAGAACGGCCCGTTGGACCCCGAGCGCGTCAAGCAGCCGGACGACAATGTCGATGTAGTAGGCGTTGGTGTAGATGCCCTTGGGATTGGGGCCCGTTAGGCCAAAGCCTGGGGAGTCGAAGCGGATGACTCGGCGTGACCCGCGAAGGCCGTCGGCCCAACCGTCCCAGGTCTGCAGACTCGAGCCCGTGCCGTGGATCAAGACGACCGGAGAGGGATCGTCACGCGGCCCTTCGTCGCGAACATGGATCTCCAGCCCGTCAATGTTCACGAAGCGCGACGGCGGGGTCGCCCAACGGGCCTTTAGCTCGGCCAGCGGTATGTCAGGCGTTCTCAAGGCGGCGATCCCAGCGCCAACCACGACCAAAACGATCACACCGACAAACAGCATGGCCTACAGCTTTCTGGACATTGAAGTTCACTCTTGAATCTGGGCGGCCTGGCCGGTTACGCAAGCCCGCTGGCGATCAACCCCTCGACGGCGATCAACAGGGCCTGCTCGGCGGCCCGCCACACCCGCGTGACCCCCTCACTGGCCGGTCGGACGAGATCCTGGTTCTTGAATTCTCCGACAGGCAAGGGGGGGGCGACGTGCAAGACTGCAGCCGCCGGTGACCAAGACGGGTTCCGAGCCTGGTTGGATGATTGGCTTCATCGGGGTTCTGAGTAAGCGCTGTGTTGCGCCGTTCCCGGCGGGACGTTCAAAAAGTCTGCTGGTACAGCATGAGTGCGTCCGCCTCGGTCACTGCGGCGGGATTGTTCATCAGCAGCCGCGTTTGCAGCATCGCATCAGCGGCTAGGATCGGCAGATCGCTCTGAACTATGCCGACATCGCGCAGACGTTGTGGCGCCCCGCTTTGGCGCACCAGATCGTCGATGCGGGCGATAAACGCCTCGGCGCGTTCGGCGATCGGCGCGCCGGGTCGAGGATCCAGAAGATCGCCCAGTTCGGCGTAGAGCGTGCCGGCGGCCAGCGCGTTGAATCTCAGAACAGGGCCAAGCATCAACGCATTGGACAGGCCGTGAGGCACGTGATGACGGCCGCCCAGGGGATAGGCCAAGGCGTGAACGGCGGCCACGGGCGCGTTGGTGAAGGCCTGTCCCGCCAGGGCCGCGCCCAGCAGCATCCGCTCGCGCGCCGCGCGATTGGCGCCATCGGCGCAGGCGGTCAGGAGGTTCTGTGACAGAAGCCGCAAGGCTTCGCGAGCCAGGGCGTCCGACACCGGGTTTTTCTTGTGCGCGCTCGTATAGGCCTCGATGGCATGGACCATCGCGTCGATGCCCGTGGCCGCTGTGTGCGACCTGGGCAGCCCGACGGTCAAAGCCGCGTCCAGCAAAACGAAGTCCGCGTAGAGCTGGCGAGCAACCACCCCGCTCTTGGTGGTCTCCCCCGTGGTCACGATCGAGATATTGGTCATCTCAGATCCAGTGCCGGCCGTCGTTGGAACCAGCACCAAGGGCAGTCGCTCCCCCTTTACCTTATCCAGACCGTAGAGTTCGCCGAGATCTTGCCCGGAGGCGACCAGTACGGCGACCAGCTTAGCGATGTCGAGCGAGGAGCCGCCGCCCACTCCGATCACGATTCCCGCGCCGATCGTCCGGGCCAGTTCGGCGCAGCTGAGAACTACGTTTTCGGGCGGGTCAGCCACCACCTCATCGAAGATCGTGACCCGAAAGCCGGCCATCCGCAGCCCCTTTTCAATCGGATCGATCAATCCGGCGGCGACCAGACCCGCGTCGGTGATCAGCAGCGCCTCGCGCGGCCTGAATCGCGCCGCGAGGATTTCCCCCAGCCGAAGAGACCCTGTCCACTCCATCAGAGACTCTGGAACGGCGGCGAACTGGAAAGGACTGTAGATCATAGTCTTCAACCTTTGTTGGCCCGCCGCTAAGCGATGGCGGAACAGAGATATTTGATCTCGATGTATTCTTCGATGCCGTAGCGCGAGCCCTCGCGGCCCAGGCCCGATTGCTTCCATCCGCCGAATGGCGCCACCTCGTTGGAGATCACCCCCGTGTTGTGGCCGACGATTCCGAACTCCAAGCGTTCGCTGACTCGCCAGACTCGACGCGCGTCCTCGGTGTAGAAATAGGCCGCGAGCCCATATTCGGTGTCATTGGCCAGTTTCAGCGCCTCCTCCTCGGTCTGGAATCGAAACAGCGGCGCCACCGGCCCGAAGATTTCCTCCTGGGCGACCAGCATCTGCGAATTCGCCTCGCCCAGGACGGTCGGTTCATAGAAGCGTCCGCCCCTGGCGTGACGGCGCCCGCCGGCCAGCACCTTGGCCCCCTTGGCCACGGCGTCGGCCACGAGAGTCTCGACCTTGTCGATCGCGGCATCGTCAATCAGAGGCCCGATGGTCACGCCCTGCTCGGCGCCGTCGCCAGCCCGCATTTGCTTGACGCGTTCGGCGAACCGGGCGGCGAAACTCTCGTAGACGCCGGCCTGCACATAGAAGCGATTGGCGCAGACGCAGGTCTGACCCGCGTTGCGGTATTTTGCGGCGATCGCGCCCTCGACGGCCAGGTCCAGATCGGCGTCCTCGAACACGATGAAAGGCGCATTGCCACCCAGTTCCAGCGACAGCTTCTTGATGGTCGGGGCGCTTTGGGCCATGAGCATCCGGCCTACCTGCGTCGAGCCGGTGAACGACAATTTGCGCACGAGCGGACTGGCCGTCAGAACGTGGCCGATCACCCGCGACTTGCCGGTGACGATCTGCAGGACTCCGGCGGGTATCCCCGCTTCGTGGGCCAGTCGTCCTAGGGCCATTGCGGTCAGCGGGGTCTGCTCGGCCGGCTTGACGATCATCGTGCATCCGGCCGCTAGGGCCGGAGCGACCTTTCGGGTGATCATCGCCGCCGGAAAGTTCCAAGGTGTGATCGCCGCGCAGACGCCGATGGGTTGCTTGAACACCAGAATGCGTTTTCCCGGCTGCGGGGTTGGCACTATGTCGCCATAGACCCGCTTGGCCTCTTCAGCGAACCACTCGACGAAAGACGCCGCATAGGCGATTTCGCCGAGCGCCTCGCTGAAGGGTTTGCCCTGCTCGGCGGTCATGATCGCGGCCAGGTCGGCCGCGTTGGCCTCGATCGCGTTGAACCAGCGCTTGAGAACCACCGAGCGCTCGGTGGCCGTCTTGACCGACCAGGCAGTAAACGCCGCCGAGGCGCGGTCGATCGCCGCGTCGATTTGCGCCTCGCCCATGAGCGGCGCCCGACCGACCAAGCTGTCGTCGGCGGGATTGAATACGTCGAACCATGGTCCGGATACGTTGCTATCCTGTCCTTGCGCGAAGGGGCTGGAAAGCAAGTCGGGGCGTTTCAAGGATGCCAGACTTGAAAGTTTCATCGTAAATCCTCGAAAACACGGCTTGAACGCCTGGGACACACCTGTCGTTTAATCAACAGCACGCGCCGCTGTTGAAAGAGTCCTCCCGAATGATCGCCACCAGCCCCAAACAGCGAAGCGCCAAGGAAGACGCTCGGCAGAGGCGCACGCGCATGAAGCTGGAGGAGGCTGTGCTGCAGCTGGCCAGCGAACGAGACATCACGACGGCCTCGGTCTCGGAGCTGACGCGCCGTGCTGGCGTCGTTCGAACGACCTTCTACGCCCACGCCGATACCCCGGTGAATCTGTTGACGTCGGTGCTTTCCCGTGAGCTGGACGATGCGCGCGACCTGCTGCTCTTCGAGCTGGCCAAGGGCGTTGAAAAAGGCCAGTTCCGCGATCTGACCCGTCGCTCCCTGACCAAGGTTGTCGATCATGTCCTGCGGTACGAGGCCGTCTATGGCGGCGACAGCTCGGCCTCCTCCGCCTACGCCCTGCGCACGGTGCTGGGCAACCACATTGCCGGCAGCGTCTCTCGCGCACTGGAGGTGGGCCATTTTGACGCTCCTTCCAGGAAGCCCCAGGACCTGACTCTCTACGCCACCTACATGGCTGCCGGCGCCGCGGGGGCGATCGAGGTTTGGCTGCGGTTCTCCAAGCCGAGAAGCCGCGAGGCGCTTCTCACCGCGATCGATGATATCCTGCCCAGTTGGTACGTTTAGGCTCCTGCCCGGCCGACGGCGCGGGCGCGCGGGTGCAGGGCGAGCCGCCCGCCGATCCGACGTGGCGCCGCCAGCGGGCGCGCTAGGCGTCATAAAGCGACCGAACGGCCTTGGCGCGATATTCCAGCGCCGCGCGCTGGTTGATTGATCCCTTATCGGTCAACTCTCCCGCCCCGACCGAAGGCGGCTCGTCGAGTATGGCGAAGGCGGCGATCTTCTGGGTCGCGGCCGAATTGACCTGGTTGTGGCGCGCGACGGCCGCGCGGACGTGGCTTTCCAGCTCAGCGTCGTCAAGCTTTCGGGCCGCGGCGCTGGGCCACACCAGAAGCCGTATGTCGTCGCGCTCGTGTCCGGCCACGACCAGATCGTCGAGCCAAGGGGAGGCCTCATCAAGGATGGAGGTGCGCAGTTCGCTGGGTGAAACCCACGCGCCATTGGACAATTTGAAGGTCTCCGCCAGTCGTCCGGCGAACAGCAGGCCCTGCGACGGGTCGGCCCGATCGACAAACCGAACCGTATCGCCGATCTGATAGTAGCCGTCGGCGTCGAAGGCGCCCTCGGTCAGGTCCGCGCGGCCGTAGTAGCCCGGCGTGACGTTGGGTCCTCGCACCCTCAGCTCATAGCGCTCGCCATCGAGCGGCAACAGTTTGAGCTCCGCCCCAGGCACCGGCAGACCGATGTGTCCGACCCCTTCGGTGAACCAGTGCACGCTCGACACCGTGGGGCCCGTCTCCGTCGCGCCGTAGCCGCCGAAGAAGGCGATGTTCTGTCCCGTCGCGGCGACGCAGTGGTCCTGGACCCGGACCCAAAGCTCGGGCTTCAGCCCTGAGCCGGCATAGACCATGTACCGCATCTTGGCGAAGTAGGTGTCGCGCAGGACCGGATCTTCATCCATGGCGTCGACCAGCATCTGCACCGCGATAGGCACCGTCTGCGTCCAACTGGGGGAAATTTCCCGCAGGGCCTCTATGGTGCGTGAAAAGTCGGTGGCCGTCGGCTTGCCCTTGTCGATGTAGAACGAGCCGCCATCCCGCATCGTCCCGTGGAGGTTGACGTTGCCGCCCATGGTGTGGTGCCAGGGCAGCCAATCGACCATCACCGTCGGCTGGTCGGTGGGGAAGAACTGGCCGACCGCAGCGATCGAGCTGCACATCGTGCCGTGGGTGTTGATCACCCCCTTTGGCGCGCCCGTCGATCCGGAGGTGAAAAGGATCTTGCCGACGACGTCGTGATCGACGGCGGCATAGGCGCGATCGAAAGCTTCATCGACCGGGCTGGTTTCCAGCCATCTGAGGGACATGACATCGGCGCCGTCCTCGGCGCCGATCCATAGGGCGTCGGCCAGTTCCGGAACGGTGCGAGCGCGGGCGTAGGCCTTGGGTTCGTCGGCGAACACGACTGTCGGATTCAATAGGGCGGCGATCCCTTCCAGGCGCGCAAAGGCGGCTGGAATCGAACTGTAGCTGGGCGAGATCGGCGCCACCGCCCGTCCCACGGCCATGGCGCCGAACATTAGCAAAGCGTGATTGATCGATGGCGGGGAGAGGATGGCGATGGGGCGATCGGCATCCGGGACGTTCTTGACCAGCCAGGCCCCGATCGCCCGCACCCGCCACCAGACTTCGCCATAGGTCAGGCGGTCCCAGCCGCCGCGCGCATTTGGTTCGGCGAGGAAGACCTGGTCCGGGGTCCTCTGCGCCCACTCGCGCAGATAGTCGACGATGTTGCGGCGCACGTCGCCCAGCTCAAGCGATGAGCGCATCAGCGTGACGCCGTCGTCCGCGACGCTCACATCCACCGCACGGGGCGCGAACGGGAAATGTCGGATTCCGTCCCCCTTCCGATAGTCCATGACGCCGTTCCTCCACTCTTGCTATTGTTAGTATATTTTCCAGATCTATATAGCCGCGCGTTGTGGCGTTGAATGCGTCCATAAAGATGTGGGATTCCCACAAGGATCGTATTCTGCACATCGCGGCGAAAATGCAAGTGGGTCTGTTTTTATGATGGACTGAGCAACACCCGTCGTCTAATTGGCTGGGGCAGAGGCCGCTCCAAAGATAGAGCGCCCGCAATCAGGAGGGGCTCATGATGATCGCCAGGCGCCCTTCGCTTCCTGCTCCAGGTCCTGCAAGGCGAGCCGGTGTGTCGAGCGCGAGCGGCCCAGAGGGATGGAGGGCGTGAACGCTTTGCCCCACGCCGCGCCCAGCGAGGATCTCTTGGTCACGAGCCGAGTGAATCTTCAGGTTTGGCTGGGTGAGGTGGTTCCCGGATACGGTCGCCTCATCAACGTTCAGCGTCTGGCGGGCGGGCGGTCCAATCCGACCTATCGCGTCACAACCGCGACCGCCGACTATGCGCTGCGCCGCAAGCCTTTCGGCCCCTTGCTGCCGTCGGCCCACGCAATCGAGCGGGAGTATCGCCTGCTCAAGGCCCTTAGGCCCACGGGCTTTCCAGCACCCTCCCCAATCGCCTTTTGCGATGATGCGGCGATCATCGGGTCAAGCTTCTACCTGATGGACTGGATCGACGGCGTCAGCCACTGGGACGGGCTCATGCCCAACGTGCCTAGGCCATCGCGACGGCCGTTGTACGAAAATCTGGTCGCGACCTTGGCACAGCTGCACCATGTCGATTGGCGCGCCTTGGGCCTGAACGACTTTGGCCGGCCAGGAAACTATTGCGAGCGGCAGGTCGTCCGCTGGGTCCAGCAATACCGCGCCGTACAGACAAGCCGTTCGGCCACGATCGAACGGCTGATCGCCGCCCTGCAGGGCGAGGCTCCGCCGCAGCTGCGCACCACCATCGTGCATGGGGATTTTCGGCTCGACAACGTCATCTACCAACCCGGTGGGCATGCGGTGGCCGCGGTCCTCGATTGGGAACTGGCCACCTTGGGCGATCCATTGGCCGATTTCGCCTATCTGGCCATGAACTGGGCGCTGCCGCCCGACGGCCAAGCGGGCTTGGCTGGAGAAGAGCTCAGCGCCCTGAATATTCCTGATCTCGACGAGATCACCCATCTCTACTGTGACGCGGTCGGCATAGGCGCCCAGCCCGATCTGGACTGGTACTTCGCCTACAACATGTTCCGCCTGATCAGCATCATCGAAGGCGTCAAGAGACGAGCCCTGGAGGGCAACGCCGCGTCGGACGACGCCGAACGTCTCGCCCAGCGCATCCCCATCCTGGCTGATCACGCCTGTTTCTACGCCGGCCGCTGGACCAGCGCGACAAGGGCGCCGTGAGGCAAAGCAAGATCGAACATCGTCCGATCTCGCCGTCAGAACGGTCGCGGTCCGAGATGAAAGAAGAAACTAAAGAAGGGAAGCCAATGCCTAGTCGGGACTTGAAAGCGCTCAGCGGTCAGCTGATCCAGTTCATGGCGGATCATATCTATCCGAACGAACGTCGTTACTTCAGCGAAGGGGAACGACTGGGCCCGTGGGCGATCTATCCGGTCGTGGAGGAGCTGAAGGTCAAGGCGCGAGAGGCAGGCCTGTGGAACCTGTTTCTCTCGGCCGAGCATGACGGCGGCCTCACCAATGTTGAGTATGCGTCGCTGTGCGAGATCATGGGGCGCTCGTTCCTGGCGCCCGAGGTCTTCAACTGCAACGCGCCCGACACAGGCAATATGGAGGTTCTGGCCCGCTATGGCACGGCCGAACAGCAGGCCGCCTGGCTCAAGCCGCTGCTAGCTGGTGAGATCCGATCATCCTTCGCGATGACCGAGCCCGAGGTGGCCTCCTCCGACGCCACCAACATCGCCACCGACATCCGGCGCGACGGTGACGACTACGTCATCAACGGCCGTAAATGGTACACCACCGGGGCGACTGACCCGCGTTGTCGCGTCCTCATTCTGCTGGGGCGCACCGGCGGCGAGGAAGTCGATCGCCACAAGCGCCAATCGATGATCATCGTCCCCAAGGATACGCCCGGCGTTACCGTCGTGCGATCTCTGCCGGTATTTGGATATTACGGCGTCCCTGATCGGGCGTCGGAAGTCTGGTTCGAGAATGTTCGCGTACCGGCCAGCAACATGATCCTTGGCGAGGGGCGCGGCTTCGAGATCGCCCAGGGACGCCTTGGCCCCGGTCGCATCCATCATTGCATGCGCTTGATCGGCCTGTGCGAGCGGGTGCTGGAGCGGATGTGCCGCCGCGTGGAAATGCGCACGACGTTTGGCCGTCCAGTCGCCGACCAGACCACCACCCGCGAACGCATCGCCCACGCTCGGATCATGATCGAGCAAAACCGCCTGCTCACCATGAAGGCGGCTCACATGATGGATACGGTGGGCAACCGGGAAGCCAAGCAGGAAATCGCGATGATCAAGGTCGCCGCCCCGGCGATGGCCTGCATGATCACCGACTGGGCGGTTCAGGCCTTCGGGGGCGGCGGCACCAACAACGATCATTTCCTACCGATGGCCTATGCGGTCTCCCGAACTCTGCGGCTCGCGGACGGGCCCGACGAGGTGCACCTCAACCAGATCGGCCGCCTGGAACTGCAGCGCCACCAGGGAACCGATCCCGAGCGCACTGGCGGCCGGGGCGCGGTGCTGACCCGCGCCGAGGCCCGCCAGGTGGCGCAGGACGGACCTTGGCCCTCTCCCTGGGCGGTCGGGTGATGACAGTGGGCGCGCAGAACATCAATCGCCTCGCCGTGATCGGCGCCGGAAACATGGGCCATCAACTGGCGCTCGTCGCGGCGCTGGCGGGCATCGAGGCCGTTGTCACCGACATCGACGCCGAGATGCTCGCCAAGGCGCGGCGCTTCTCGGAAGACTACCTCGCGGGTCGCGTCACCAAGGGCCGGCTGACGCAAGACCAGGCTGAAGAGGCGCTCGGCCTGCTGCGGTTTGACCCTCGACTGGCTAGCGCGGTCGATGATGTCGACTTCGTCATCGAGGCGGCCGTCGAGAAGCTGGACGTTAAGCGAGGCCTGTTCGCGGATCTGGATCGCTTGGCGCCTGCTCATGCAATCTTGGCCACTAACAGCTCGGCGATTGTCAGTTCGGCCATCGCCGACGCAACCGCGCGACCCGATCGGGTCGTCAACATGCACTTCTTCAACCCGGCGCTAGTGATGAAGCTGGTCGAGGTCGTGCAGGGGCCGCACGTCTCAGACGAGACGGCGCAAACGACCATGGCGCTGGCCCGCCGCATGGGCAAGGTCGCCGTCCATCTGCGCAAGGAGGTCGATGGCTTCCTGGTCAACCGCATCGTGGCGGCCATTTCCGCCGAGGCCAACTGGCTCCTGGAGATGGGCGTGGCGACGATCGACGACATCGATCTGGCCAGCGTTCACGGCTTGGGCCACCCCATGGGTCCCTTCCGCCTCAACGATCTCACCGGTCTGGACTTGGCCTACACCATGGCTGCCGAGAAGTTTCGCCGCTCCGGTGACCCGGCCGACTTGCCGCCCCCCAGCCTCTCGATCCGCTACGCGGCGGGCCACTACGGCGAGAAGACGGGCCGGGGTTGGTATTCCTACCCGTCCGCGGCGGCGGTCTGATGCGCCCCCCTCCCCAACCCGCGTCGCGCGTCGAGTCCGAACCGGCGGATCTCGCGCGGAACCCAGATTTTGTGATCGCGTCAACGGGCCAACTCGTGCCCGGTTTCAAACAAGGGAGCCAAATTCAATGAGTGCATACTGCATCGTCGATATCGACGTTCACGACCCTGAAAGAATGGCCGAATACTCCAAGGTGGTGGGGGCGATGACCGCCCGCCATGGGGGGCGCTATCTAGTGCGGTCTCCCGAGGTGAAGCCCCTTGAGGGCGGCTGGACCCCACGATTCCTCGTTGTCATCGAATTCCCAGACATGACGGCCCTTGAGGGGTTTTTCGCCTCTGAGGAATATGCGCCGCTAAAGGCGATCCGCCACGCCGCCGCCCATGCGCGGTCGGTTGCGGTCGAAGGCCTGGCCCCCGTCGTTGTTGCAGCGTGAGGACCGACCATGGCGATCGACTCTAGTTCCCACATCTCCCCCGGGGTGGCTCTGGTCACGGGCGCGTCCGCTGGCATCGGCGCCTGCTACGCGCGCCAACTGGCTCAACGGGGCTACGACTTGGTGCTGGTCGCGCGCGACACCGCGCGCCTTGAGGCCCTGGCCGCGCTAATTCGATCGAGTACCGGACGCAGCGTTGACGTCTTGCCCGCCGACCTCACCGTCCCGGGGCAACTGACCCAGGTGGAGGCGCGCCTGGCGGGCGATCCGGCCATCACCTTGCTGATCAACAACGCCGGACTCTCCCTGTCTGGAGACCTTCTCACCAGCAGCGTCGCCGATCTGGAACGGATCATCGCGCTCAACGTGACCGCGCCCACCCGTCTGGCCGCCGTGGCCGGCCGGACCTTGAAGGCGCGCGGGGCCGGCGCCATCGTCAACCTAGGCTCGATCACGACGTTCCATCCGGAGCGTTTCGAGGGGGTCTACAGCGCCGGCAAAGCCTACATCCTCAACCTGTCGCTCTCCATGAACGCCGATCTGGCGAGCGCGGGCGTTCACGTTCAAGCCGTTTTGCCGGGCGCGACGCGGACCGAGATATGGGAGCGCTCAGGACAGGACGTCAACCTGATCCCACCCGAGTTTGTGATGGAAGCCGACGATCTGGTTGCGGCCGCCCTGGCCGGCTTGGACGCGCGCGAAGCCGTCACCATTCCGGCGCTGGCCGATCTGTCGCTTTGGCAAACCCTGGAGTCGGCCCGCCACGCGTTGATTCCTCACCTTTCGCGCCGTGAGCCGGCCGTCCGCTACCAAATCGACAAAGTCCATTTTCTCTAGGCTTGGTGTCACAGGCGCGGCGGCCTCGCCGGCGCCTGTGACACCAGTGCCTGAGCAGCCGTCGGTGCGCGAGAGCAAGGCTTCGAATCTCTCGGGCCGTCGGCGCTTTTCTGCCTGAGGCGAAGCGCGGCCTCGCGCCCAATGGCTTAGTCGCGCGGTATCGAAGGGCGAGGGTTTGAGTGGGAATCAAGGTCGTCATGATGAGAATGAGAGGGGGAATTCGACCTATGTGGGAGACCGTTTGAATACCCCTTTGGACGCCTGACAAGCTCAGCTTGGCGTCACCCCCTTGAGCGCACGCGCGAAAAGTCTGGCCGCATGGATTTCCGCATCCTCGATCGACCCCAGGACCAGGACGTGCGGGTAGATCGGCGTCAATACGATTCCCAGGACCTCCAGAGTGAGGGGGCGCTCTCGCCGCGATTGAGCGCGCGCTATCCGGGCGCGCTGGCCGACCGCACAGAGGCGCCGACGTTCAGGCCCGCAGCGCAGCAAGCTGGCGTTTCCAGCCCATGGACAGCGGCGTTGGCCGTTTGGTGGCGCGCGCGACATAGACATGGGTGAAATGGCCCTCGGCCGAGGCCATCGAGGCGTGCTCAACGAAGGCGCCGAACCGGTAGGTGACGCTTGAATTGCCGATCCGTGAGACCGAAAGGCCAATCTCGACCTTTTCTGGAAAGGTGATCGAGCTGGCGTAGCGACATCCCGTTTGAACCACCAGGCCGATCATGTCTCCACCATGCAGGTCATGCAGGTCATGCAGGTCATGCAGGTCATGCAGGTTCGCTTCGATGAGCCAGCGGTTCAACACGGTGCATAGTAGGCGACGTTGTTGACGTGGCCGTAGAGGTCGTTGTCCTGCCACCGAGTGGCGATGAGCGACCAGTGACGGTATGTCTCGTGTGGTCGAAGCGGCTCGCGGGTCACGAGCGGACTCGGGGGGGGGTGAAACTTCGCGCCGCGCTGTCGCGGGGCCGAGCATCACGCGCACCGCCAACGGCTCCAACCGGCCGCGCCGTTGGCATAGAGATTGGACGGCCGAATAGGGCTCTTCGGCACCACTAGAATATCCCGCGGATGGTCAGGCCTCCATCGACGATGATTGACTGGCCCGTGACAAACCGGGCCGCGTCGGACCCGAGATAGACCGCCGTGCCGCCAATATCGTCTGCTTCCCCGAGCCGGCCCAGCGCCGTTGAGCGTTGCAGGGATCGCTCCAGTTCTGGGGCCTCCCAAAGGGCCCTGGCGAACTCGGTGCGTATGACGCCGGGCGCGATTGCGTTGACCCGAACGCCGCGAGGCCCGAACTCGAGCGCCAGATTGCGCGCCATCTGCAGGTCAGCGGCCTTTGAGATGCTGTAGGCTCCAAGCACCGGCGAGCCGATATAGCCGCCGATCGACGAGACGAGAATGATCGCGCCCTGCCCGCGTTCCAGCATTTCCGGAGCGACCATGGAGATCAGCCAGTGGCTCGAGATGACGTTGTTTTGCAAGGTCTTGGTGAACTGCTCGTCGGAGATCCCTGCCATCGGCCCGTAGTAGGGGTTGGTGGCGGCGTTGCAGATAAGGACGTCGATCTGGCCGAATGCGGTGTGGGTCTCGGCGACCAGGCGGCCCAGCCCGGCCTTGTCGGCGATGTCGGCGGCAACCGCGATCGCACGGCCTGGGCCATGGTCGGTGTTGAGCGCGGCCGCCACGACGTCGCAGTCGGCTTGCGATCGGCTAGAAATCACGACACGTGCGCCCGCCTGCGCATAACCCTCGGCGATGGAGCGTCCGATGCCGCGGGAGGAGCCCGTGATCAAGGCGACCTTGCCCGACAAATCAAATGGCGACATTGGCAACTCCTGAACCGGCCTCACGCAGGGCCGTGGGAAAGCTAAGGGAGCGGGCGACGGCGCCGCCGGATAGGCGGCCCGAGAATCAGGCGGCGCGCAGGCCCTGCAGGCGCTCGAAGATCAATGCATCGGCCTGGGCCATGATGCGCTCGATCAAGGCGCGGCAGGTGGGGACGTCGACGATCAGTCCCGCGACCATGCCGCACGACCATGCCCCCACATCGACCTCGCCGCCCTCCATGATGCGGCCGTAGATGCCCGCGACTTCAGGGGCCACGTCCGCGAACGTGATGTCCTCGCCAAGCCGGCGCTCCTTGTCCAGCAGCCGGCGCACGCCGCTATTATCCAACACCCGCTCGGTGTTTCGGAGCGGCCGCATGACCAGGCGCGTGTCGAGCTCCGTGGCGTCGACGATCGCCTGTTTGACGTTGTCGTGGACAGGCGCTTCCTGAGTGGCGACGAACCGCGTGCCCATATTGATCCCGTCGGCGCCTAAAGCCAGTGCCGCGACGAGCGAGCGCCCATCAGCCATTCCCCCTGACGCCAGGAACGGGATCGAAAGCTCGTCCGCAGCCCTCGCCAGCAGGATGAGGCCGGGGATGTCGTCCTCCCCTGGATGGCCGCCGCATTCGAAGCCATCGACGCTCACCGCGTCGCAACCGATACCTTCGGCTTTCAGGGCGTGACGCACCGAGGTGCATTTGTGAATCACCTTGATCCCCGCGCGTTTGAGATCGGGGAGCCAAGCGGCGGGATTGTTGCCCGCCGTTTCGACGATCTTCACGCCGCTTTCGATGATGGCCCGGACGAATCCGGGATAGTCGGGCGGGCTGACTGCCGGCAGGAAGGTGAGGTTCACCGCGACAGGGCGTGAGGTCAGCGCGCGACACCGCTCGATCTCCTGGGCCAGACCCTCGGGCGTGCGTTGCGTCAGCGCGGTGATCGTTCCCAGTCCGCCGGCGTTTGATACCGCCGCCGCCAACTCCGCCTTGCCAACGAAGTGCATGCCGCCCTGCATGATGGGGTGTTCGATCTCGAAGAGATCCGTGATCCGCGTCTTCAAGCCGCTCTCCTCCCCTCACCTCCCGGCGGACGCCGTGAAGAATCTAGGTCTTATTTTAAGACGCACTATGTCATTGCGAGGGAGGGATCAAGCGAGTTTTTCCTCGCTGTGGCTCAAGTTTTCGATAACTTTGCGGTGCCTGCATGGATGCGGTGTGTATATTGAGTCTTAAAAGAAGACCTTTCGTCGAGTTTCCGTGTTTGGCCTTCACCGGCTTTGGTCGCAGACCTGAGCCAGCCTGCCATCGAGGATGATCGCCTTCGGACCCAAGGCGGATGCTTCGGATCGGCCGTTCAGGCCGGCCGTTGAAGAACCGACAGCAGAGCCTTCTCCAAGGCATAGGGCGTATAGGGCTTGGCCAGAGCGGGCATGCCGGCGAAGTCCGGCGAGATTCCCGCCAGGCCGTAGCCGGTTGAGAACACGAAGGGCACGCCGCTGGCCGTGAGCCGCTCGGCGACGGGATAGACCTTCTCCCCGCCGAGATTGACGTCGAGGACCGCCGCGTCGAGCGCGCCAGCGGAGCTTTCGACCAGCGCCAAGCCCTGCGACAGTGTGGCGGCGACGTCGACCACCACACAGCCAAGATCGGTCAGCATCGCTTCGATCATCATCGCCACGATCGCCTCGTCCTCGACGAGCAATAGCCGAACGCCGGTCAAGGAAGCGGTCATCGTGTTCAGGTCACCAGACTCAGCTTGGCGGAAAGCGGCAGGCGAAGATGGCACCACAGGCCCTCCGGCCGGAAGATCAATCGGGCCTCGCCGTCCATTTCCCGCGCCAGGGCCTGTTCGATCAACCGTGAGCCGAAACCTCGCCGCGACGGCATCGCCACCGCCGGCCCCCCGGACTCCCGCCAGTCGATGGTGATCTGTCCAGCGTCGGCATCGGCGGTCCAGTCGACGTCCACGCGGCCGTCCGGCGTCGACAGCGCGCCGTACTTGATCGCGTTGGTCGCCAGCTCATGAAACGCCATGTTGAGGGTGACCGCGGCGTTGGGCCCCAGTCGGACCGCCGGCCCCGACAGGGCGACCCGCGAGCCCGACCCTTGGGGCGCGTGAACCTTCAAGGTGCGATCGACGACATCGGCCAAAGCCGCGCCCTGCCAGGACGCCTCGGTCAACAGCTCGTGGGCCCGGCCCAGCGCGTAGAGGCGCTCGATGAAGGCGGTGTTGAAGGCCGAAGGGTGTTCGGCGTGCCGCAGCGTCTGCATGGCGATGGATTGGACGCTGGCCAGGGTGTTCTTCGCACGGTGATCGACTTCGTCGAGGAGGAGGCGCTGACGTTCTTCGGCGGTCTTGCGGGCGGTGATGTCGAGCGAGACGCCCGCCAGCCGAACCGCGCGCCCATCTTCGAACGCCGCTCGGCCGCGCGCGAGAATCCAGCCGATCTGGCCATCTGGCTTGAGGGTTCGATACTCGACCTCGAAATCCTCTCCCGTGGCGATGGTCTCCGTGATCGCCGCCTGACGTCGCTCGCGATCGTCGGGGTGAACCCGCGCGATGACATCCTCCAGGCGCTCGAACGGATCGTCCGGGCCAAGCCCGAAGATCGCGCGGGAATGGGCCGAGGAGGAGAACAATCCGGACGCGATGTCGAATTCCCAACTCCCTAGACGCCCCGCATCGAGCGCGAACTCCAGCTGCTGCTGGGTCTGGCTCAAGGCGGCCTTGCCTTGCTCCAGCGCCAGTCGCGCGCCCAGATCCTGTTCTCGCTTCGCCGCCTCGCGCCGTTGCCGCGCCAGCTTGACGGCGCCGTCCACCCGGGCGCGCAGTTCGCGGGCGCTAAACGGCTTGACGAGATAGTCGTCGGCCCCCGCCGCCAGCCCTTCGACCCGCGCCTCCTCGCCGGCCCGCGCCGACAGCAGGATGACCAGCAGACCCTCCAAGGCGGGGTCGGCGCGCAGGGCGGCCAGCAGGCCAAAGCCGTCGAGTTCGGGCATCATCACGTCGCTGAGCACCAGCTCAGGCGGCGGTCCGTGCTGGACGGCGGCCAGCGCCGCCTGGCCGTTCGCCACGGCTTCGACCTGGTAGCCGCCGTCCTCCAGCAGCCGCTTCACGTAGCCGCGCATGTCGGCGTTGTCGTCGGCCAGCACCACCCGCGGCCGGCCGTCGATCGGGGTTATCGCCTCATCGACGTCGCGCGGCTGAAGGTCGGCGTCCGGCAACCAGCGCAGGGCTTCGGCGACATAGGCGCTGGCCCGCACGGTGGTGGGCGCCAAGACCCCTTCGGCCGACAGGCGTTCCTGCGGCAAATGGGCCGTCCCCAGCGGGATCGTCACCTGGAACGTCGAGCCTTCGCCCAGGCGGCTGCGCACCGCCACCGAGCCGCCATGCAGCTTGACCAACTCCTCGACAAGGGCCAGGCCGATGCCGGTGCCCTCGTGAGTGCGGCCCTTCTGGCCCTCGATCCGATGGAAGCGCTCGAATACTCGCGGCAGTTCGGCTTCGGCGACGCCCAGGCCGGTGTCGCTGACGGTGAGTTCGACCGCCCCGCCCCTAGCCCTTGGGACGGCGCGTAGCGTCACGGTGATCTGCCCCTCGAGCGTGAACTTGAAGGCGTTGGAGATCAGGTTGAGAACCACCTTTTCCCACATGTCCCGATCGACGTGGACCCGCTCCGGCAGCGGCGCGCAATCGACGATCAGCCGCAGGCCGGCCCGCTCGCAAGCGGAGCGGAAGTTGCTGGCCAGTTCGGCGGTGAGCGCGGCGAGATCGGTGGGCTCGAAGCGGCCCTGGGTGCGGCCGGCCTCGACGCGGGAGAAGTCGAGCAGGGAGTTGACCAACTTCAGCAGGCGTTGGGCGTTGCGGTGGGCGACGTCGAGCCGCTCGCGCTGGGCCGGCGGCAGGCTGGCGGCCTCGTCCAGGGCGTCCTCGATCGGTCCCAGCATCAAGGTCAGCGGCGTGCGGAACTCGTGGCTGACATTGGAGAAGAACGCTGTCTTGGCCTGGTCGAGCGCGGCGAGCATCTCGGCGCGGCGGCGTTCTTCCTCGAAGGTCCTGGCGTTGGCCAGGCCCGCGGCGAGGGCGGCCGCCAGCAGGTCATGGAAATCGCGATAGGTCGCATCGAGCGGTAAGCGGGGGCTGGCGCCGACGATGAGCAGGGCCGTCGGTCGCGGCGAGCCGGGAACGAAGATCGGAAAGGCCCACGCCGCGTTGGGCGCCTCCTCGTAAGGACCGCAGGAGGCGCCGCCCAGGCGAACCGAAACATCGTCTAGCAGGATCGGCGCACGCGTCTCGCAAAGCGCCGCCACCGGCCAGGGCTCGCCAGGAGCCAACGACAGAACAGCCCGCGCGCCAGCCGTTTCCGCCGTGAGGCCGACGTGACCCGCCAAGCGATAGGTCTCGGCGTCCGGACTGGCTTCATAGAGCAGCACGAACGGCAGATCGAACGGGTGGTCGGCGAATGTCTCGACGGCGCGAGTATAGACTTCGGCCGTCGTTCGCGCCTCGCCCAGCCGCGCGTTCAGGTCGCGCAGCAACCGCGTGCGCCGCTCCGAGAGCGTGCTGGCCGTGGTCTCGATGACCGGCAGGAAGACGCCGCCGACGCCGCCGCTTTCGTCGCGGATCGGGCTGAGCGAGAAGGTGAAAAAGGCCTCCTCGAGATAGCCGTTGCGGAACAGGAACATCCGTTGGTTATCCAGGAACGAGGTCGCACCCGCCCGGGCTTGCAGAAAGGGATCCCCGATGGCCGGCCAGGCCGAGGCCCAGGTCACCTCGTAGGGTTCTCCAAGCGACTGGGGATGGGCCGCCCCGCACATCACCCGATAGCCGTCATTGTAGATCTGGTTGTGGTGCGGCCCCCAGATGATGTTGATCGGGAAGTTCGACGCCAGGCACAGGCTGACGGTCGTGCGCAGGCTTTGCGGCCAGGATTGGATCGGACCCAGAGGGGTTTTCGACCAGTCTTTGGCGGCGATCAGCGCCGCCATTTCGCCGCCGCCGGACAGAAAGTCGGAATTCCCGGACGCTGGAACGTCGATCCGCTTGTTCATGACGGCACGCCTTGACTCGTCGGATCGTCAGAGACCGATGTCCGTGGTGAGAACCCGACCTTGAAAGCCTATGCAGAGTTGTAGATGGCCGCAATGGCGAGCGAACTCGGAGGGCGGAGCCGCAACAAGGGTCTCCAGTTGATGCCGTCATCCTGCGGTAAGCTTGCGGCGCGGGAGAAAACAGTCATGCTCCAGAGGCTCGATTGGAGCGAGACCCAGGAGCCCCAGCCATCAGCTTCATCGGCTAAGGTCTGAAATCCACCCTCCCGAAAGTTGCGACGCTTTATGTTGGGGCGCCCATTGGCGAGGCGCTAACCGACCAGCGATGCTGACGTTAGGGGGCCAGCGGTTGGCGCCCTAACGTCAGTCCAATACCCTTAGCGCAACAGATGGTTTGCTCGGGCGGATCGTGCGTCGCCGGTCAAGCCGGCCAAAGTTTCGGGAACAACGGGTCATCGATCTTCTGTCCCGTCTCCAGGGCGGGGTAGGGAAAGTCCGGCATGTCACGTAGCCGCTTCATGAAATGAGGGCGGCTCTCGTCCCAATGCGCATCGTCACCGAACCAACGGGTGGCGATCGCCCGGCGTCGGCGATCTCGGCTGAGATTACCCGGGGCGCCATGCACGGTAAGGCAGTGGTGCAAAATCACGTCGCCCGGCTCGACCGTCCAACTGACGAATTCATAGCGGTCGGGATTGCGATGAATGTCGACGATGGAGCGCCCGTCGGGGCCGTTCCGGTAGGTGCCAGCCTCAACCTCAGCTTCCATGCCGTCGGGCGTGGGCTCCGTGTCCGACCAGTTCTCCATCTCGAAGAACGAGCCCCATCGGTGCGATCCCTTGACGTAGGTGACCACGCCGTTCTCCGGCGAAGCGGCGTCGAGTGGAACCCACATCGACAAGATCTGATGGCCCTGCGCGGGCCAATACGGCAGGTCTTGGTGCCATGGCGTCCGCTTTGTTGTGCCTGGCTCCTTGACGAGAATCTGGTCGTAGAAGAAGCGCACCTCACGGCTGCGCATCACCTGGGCGGCGATCTCAGCCAAGCCGGCCTCGCGGACAAACGCCGCCAGCTCCGGCTGGCTGAGCCAGGAGAATAGATCACCAAAGAAGCGCCCCTCTCCGGGACGGTTGAGGTCCGAGCCCGAAGTGGGCTTTTCAAGGATTTGATCAATGGTGTCGCCGACGCGCGCGATCCAATCTGGACTGACGACGTTGCGCAGCACCGTCGCTCCCACCGCATCGTATTCACGGATCGCATGGTCCAGAACGCTGGGCTCCAAAGTCGATGTCATGTTCGCACCCTAATGCTGAAAGCAGCAATGTGTTCGATGAACACATTGCTGCTCAGATCGGCGCATGTCAAATGCCGCGTACGAAGCTCGCAAATTTCACCACGGCGATTTGTACGCCGCTCTGAATCTGGGTCAGAAGGCGTCAGGCCGGGGCGCGCGCCACTCCGCCGTCCCCGGCGGTCTCCGGATCGCGCGACGTCCCGGCCGGTCAGCACCAGACGGGAGATTCTGTAGATCACCTTCTAAAGCGACCCGCGCCGGCGTTTTCCTTCTCTCAAGGGGCCGCTGTCACGGTTTGATGGGCCTTAAGAAAGGTGCGCACCCGATTGATCGTCCGGGCCTTCAGTTCCGGGGGATTATTCCAGGGGTAGACCGTCACTTCGGCATTGGCGGCTAGCGACGCGACATCGACGGCCGCCTGATAGGCGTGCGCGGCCGTGTCGTCGGGGAGCACCAGCATCGGGATTTGGCAAGAGCGCACGAACTCGCGCGACACGCTGTACACGAAGTCGGGCCGGGCGCGGTAAAGGTGGTGCAGGTAGGTCTCGATGGTTTCCATCGAGACATCGGGCCGCCGTTTGCGGAATTCTGGCGCCCAGACATCCCGGCCGGAATTGTACATCACGTCCGGGTTCTCCGGCCGGTGGCCGATCGGCTGGCTCAGCACGGCCGCGGCGACGCGGTCCGGGGCCTGCTCCATCAGCTTCAACGCAAACGAGCCACCAATGCAGTTGCCGAAGAAGAGGAACTGGCGGATGCCGAGGTGATCCATCAGCCCCAATTGGTCGTCGGCGAACGCGCCCCACGGATCGTCGACCGGGACCGGGCCCGTCGACTCGCCGCCGCTGGCGTTGCGCTGGTCCATGGTGATGCAGCGAAAGTCGCTCTTGAAGACCTCCATCGCATTGATGACCGCGATCGGCCAACCACCGATCCGCGAGTTCAAGCCGCCGCCGGGGATGACGAGCAGCGGAAAGCCGGAGCCGGCCTCCTGGTAGCGGATACGGACGTCGCCTCTCTCATAGAACGAGGCGCCGCCGCCTGGCGTGATCTGCTGAGCAAGCCCGCGCGGCGCGGCGGCCATCGCCGTGGCGACGGCGCCCATTGCGAGGATATCGCGTCTAATCGGCTCCACAATCGGTGTCCTTCTTTGATCCAAACGGTAGGTCAGACGTCCGGGGGGGCGGCATGGGCGAGCGGTGCGAGGCCCGTCATGTCTCATCAAGGGGATCGGCGCCCCGGGTGTCGCGCATCAGGAGGGCGGTGATCAGCGACACCAGGCACACGGCGGTCACGTATCCGTAGAACCAGGATTCATGGCCGATCTGCTTGAAGCGCAGCGCGACGACCTCGGCCGTCCCCCCGAAAATGGCGTTGCCGATCCCATAGGCCAAGCCAACACCGAGCGTGCGGATGTGGCTCGGGAAGAGCTCGGCTTTGAACAGGCCGCTGACCGAGGTGTAGACGCTGTTGATAGCCAGACCCGCTAGCACCAGGACAAAGGCTGCCCCCACGGTCCGCACGCCGCCCAGCAGGATCAGAAGCGGCGCCGTCGTCACCGTCGCCAGCGCGCCGAAGATCAGCATGTTGCTACGTCGGCCAATCCTGTCCGACAGCAGGCCAAACACCGGCTGCAGCAGGGCGAAGGGGATGAGCACGCAGGTCATCACCCAGTTGACGGTCTTGGCCTCCATCTGCGCGGTGTTGACCAGGTACTTCTGCATGTAGGTGGTGAAGGTGTAGAAGATCACCGACCCGCCGGCGGTCAGCCCTAGCACCGTGAAGAAGGCGCGTGGGTAGCGGGCCAGCTCCTTCAGCGTGCCGGCCCTTTCGTGGCGATCCTCGGCCTTGGACGTCTCGTGCATCAGATGGCGGAAGAGCAGGATCGTTCCCGACATCACGGAGCCCAGAACGAAGGCGATCCGCCAGCCGAAGCTGCGCATGCCCGCATCGCTCAGCACGGTCTGCAGGATGAGGATCACCAGCAGGGCGGTCAGTTGGCCGCCGATGAGTGTGACGTACTGGAACGAGGCGTAGAGGCCGCGCTTGCCGCTGACGGCGATCTCGCTGAGGTACGTGGCTGCGGCGCCATACTGGCCGCCCGTCGAGAAGCCTTGGATCATACGGCCCAGCAACAGCAGGATCGGCGCAAAGACGCCGATCTGGTTGTAGGTCGGCAAACAGGCGATGAGCAGCGAGCCCATGCCCATCATGACCACCGACACGACCATGCCGGACTGGCGTCCGCGCCGGTCGGCGAAGCGACCAAAGAACCAGCCGCCCAGCGGCCGCAGGAGGAAGCCCACGGCAAAGACGCCGCCCGTGGCCATCAGCCGCGCGGTCTGGTCGCCCCTCGGGAAGAACGCCGCCGAGAAGTAAAGCGCCGTGAAGGCGTAGACGTAATAGTCGTACCACTCGATCAGGTTGCCCATCGAGCCGGCGATGATCGCCTTGACGCGGTCTCCGGGGGAGAGGCCCGCCGTAACTTGAGGGTTGGCGGGCGTTGGTGCTTTCGAATTTATGATTCTCGCCTCCGATCACCGCCCTGCTCAGCTCGCGGCCCGTGACGGCCGTTTCGCCGATCCGGGTTCTGGGTCGGACGGCGCACGGGCCACCCTTGACCCAACCAAGGAAGACTCACTCTGGGACATCGATGATGCTGAAACGCTCGGGCCGTCCGCCTACGGGAATGCGCGCGATTTCTTTCAAGGCGTCGAGATCCACGACCGAGATGTCGTTGGAGCCGCGGTTGGTGATGAACGCCGCCTTGGAATCGGCCCGAATCCGGATCCAATTGCCATCCGTTCCCGTCGGTACGGTGGCCAGTAGTTTCAGGTCCGGCAGGCTGTAGACGGCCACGAAGTTCTGGGCGCTGCCCGCCACGACCAGCTTCGTTCCGTCTGGCGTAATCGCCATGCCATGATTGACGGTATAGGGAAACCCGACCTCTGGCATCTTGCCGATGCTGGGCAAGAGCACCCGCTTGATCAGTGTTCCGGTGGCGATATCCCGGACATCGAAGCCGTGCAGTTTGGACAACTGGATGTAGAGCGTTTTTTCCGCCCGATCGAACTTGAAGGGACGGACGGCCTCGCCGGTCTCGATGATCTTCAGGACCTCGCCCGTATCGGTGTCGTAGACCAATATGGCCTGACGGAACATGTTGCCCACATAGAGCCGCTTTCCATCAGGCGAGAGTTCCGTGCCGTGATTGCCGATGACGCTCGGCCAGCGCGCGATAATCTTGCCGGTGGCCGTATCCAAGACATTTATGTAGTTCTCGGTGAACGAGGGCTCGAACAGGCGATGGCCATCCTTGCTCACTGTCAGGTGCTGGGGTTCGCCGATGATCCCAGTGGTCCAGAGGATCTTGTTCGTCTTCGTGTCGAGCGCGTAGACCTTCCCAGCGTCTATGGCCTCATAGAACAGGCTGTGGCTGGGAATCTTAGCGTTGCCGTATGCGACGCGCCCGTCCGGCGAACCGATGATGTCATCGGTCGTATCGCCAATGGTGACCTGGGTGACGACCTGGAACGTATGGGCGTCGATAACGCTGACAACGCCGGTGAGCGAGCTTTCCACATAGAGCAACTCGTGCGCCACGGCGGGTTTCGCGAGACACAGAACGGTCGCGACCGCGGCGACGAGCGCCCGGCTTAGGGGCCTTTTCCGATTAGGGGACAATGGTCATCACTCCGTCTGTAAGCGCATAGGGGATGTGTTTCATCGGCTGGGTCGCTGGACCGCGGAGAACCTCGCCGGCGGCGTCAAACCGCGAGCCGTGGCAGAAGCACGCGAAGCCGGGCTCGCCCCCCAGGTCGGCGCGCAATGGGCAGGCCAGGTGGGGACACAGGCCCGAAAGAACCACCCATTCGGAATGCTGGGCCGTCCTCGCCCGCTGCCGAGGATCGAGCCGACGAATGAAGATGGGCTCGCCCGGCAAGGCATAGGTGCGCCACGCGCCTGGCGCGATGTCGCTGACCCGCAGGCGCTCGCCAGGACGGATAGGCGTCTCGCTGGCCGCCCAGGCGGCGCCGGAGCAAACCGCGCCGAAGACAAGGCCAAGAGCGGCGCGCCGGCTGGGGAGCGCCCGGCTCGCAAGTTCCGCCCGCGGCGCGAACCGCCGCGTGGGGAGGCCGGCGACGCCGCGGGTGTCCAAGCTCAGAAGCGCCCCGGATGGAGTATCCGACGAGGTCATTTCCGGCCCCTGGCTCAGAGGGCCTTGCGCAGGTTCACGCCGATCGTGCGCGGCGGCGAGGTGAACTGCGAGAAGCGGCCGAGGCTGGTGGCGCCCGCCGTCTTCTGGAAGATCGCGATCTTGTCGAACAGATTGGTCGCGAACAGGTAGACGCCCCAGTTGCTGTCCGACGCTTCTATACCGGCGCGAATGTTGACCAGATCGTAGGCCGGGATCTTGGCGGCGTAGACGTAGGTTGGCCGGAACTCGTTATAACTTGAGCCCATGTGGTTTAGGTCAAAGCGCGCCAAGCCGTTGAGCTTGTCGTTGACCGGCCGGCTGTACTGCACCGCTAGGCCGCCCTGGAACTTGGGCGTGTAGGGAATGCGGTTGCCCTTTAGGCCAGCATTCAACGCGCCGGTGGCGGCCAAGGGCTGGTTCTCGGTCAGTTCAGCCGGCATCACCGAGAAGTTGGCGTTGATCGACAGGCCTGCCATTGGACGCAACGCGCCCTCGACTTCCAGACCCTTGATGCGCGCCTTGCCGGCATTGCCAATGTAGGAGAAGGCGCCATTGGGCGTGCGCTGCGACACCTGCATGTCCGACCAATCGATCTGGAACACATCGGCGTTCAGGGTCAGGCGGCGGTCGAACCAGGCCGACTTGACGCCGGCTTCGTAGTTCCACAGCTTGTCCGAGCCGTAAGGTGTTAGCGCCGCGTCGAGCCCTAGCACCTGGTTGGCGCCGCCCGGACGGAAGCCCTGCGAGGCCTCGGCGTACAACATGATGTCGCTGGTCGCCTTGTAGGAGGCGTTGAAGCGCCTCACCCACCCCTTTTCGTCGGATTGCACCAGGGTCGGTGGCGTGACGCGGGCACCGACGAGGATCGACGGAACCAGCGTCTGCCCGATGATGTCCTTCGTGTATTTGAAGTAGCGGGCGCCGGCGGTCAGCGTCAGCTTGCCGGTGACGTCGAACGACAGGTCGCCGAAGCCGGCGTACTGATCAAGGGTGTCGTCAATGGTGCGGCCCGTGGCGACAACTTCCGGCCCAATCGGTACGCCCGTCGTTGCATTGGCGAGGACCTGCGGATTCCACACCTTGGTCTGCCGGTCGGAGTAGAAGGCGCCAACGGTCCATTGCAGCGGACCCTGATAGTCTGACGAGAAGCGCAACTCAGCGGTGAGCGCATCCATCTTCTGTTGGGGGTGAAGCGCTGCTGGCAACTGGCCGTTGACGTAGGCGTAATAGGCCGCGAGTTGGGCCGGATTGCAGGCGACATTGCCGTTGTAAAGCGACTGGCAGCGCGCCGTTGTGGCGAAGCTGGCCGTGTAGGCGGTCACGTCGCTCACGGTGTCGAGTTCGCGGTGCGAGAACGACACGGCGCCCGCAGCGGTCACCGGGCCCATATCATAGTTGGCGGTGAGGCTGTAGAGCCGGAAGTCATCGTTGACCGCCTCTTGCACGTAGCTATTGGTGCGGTACTCGCCCTGGTCAGGCATCCAACTGTTGGCGTTGGACTTTGCCTTGTTCAGGTAATAGGCGAGGTCGATGGTCAGGTCGCTGGTGGGCTCGATGCGCAGGAGCGCGCGGCCGCCATAGGTTTCAGCGTCGTTGACACCCTTCTGTCTGAGGCGAACGTTGTCGATATAGCCGCCGGTGTCGCGGTAGAAGCCGACCACGCGCAGGGCCATCTTGTCTTCCGCCAGCGGGATGTTGACCATCCCTTGCGCTTCATAATTCGGGTCTTCGGCGCGCTTGGTCAGGCTGATGCTGGCGTCGGCGGCGCTTTCGAAGTGGTAGGACGGCTTCTTATAGATGACCCGCAGAGTGCCGCCCATCGAACCCGAGCCGTAGAGCGTGCCCTGCGGGCCGCGCAGGACTTCGACGCGGTCGACGTCGAACAAGCGAAGCTGCGGCGTCGAGGCACCGGCGTTGTTGCCGGCGCCGATCGATCCGGTGACTGGGGTTTCGTCGTAGTAAAGGCCGACAGTCGGTTCGCCCGCCGAGTAGATGCCACGGATAACAATGCGGGTGGACGAGGGGTTGGGCGAAACGAAGCTGAGGCTCGGCACGGTCGACGCCAGGTCAGCAACGTTTTGCACGCCGGAGTTGGCGATGGCCTCGGCGGTCACCGCCGAAATCGAGATCGGGGTCTGCTGGATGTTGGTCGACCGCTTCAACGCGGTGACGATGACCTCCTCAATCGCCAAGGGTTGCGACGGACTGCCGACGCGATCCGGTTCAGCCTGGGCCAGGGCCGGACCCGCGACGGTGAGCGCGGAGGCGCTCAGCAGGGCGATCCGTAGATTGAGTCTGGGCATGAGTTTGGACGAGGTGCGCACGTTGTATCCCCCTGTTTGCAACAGCTCATATGCGCTTGGGCGCCCCCGCGACCGGTCCTGCGATCGGGTGGGCGACCATGCTGGCGCCGCTGTCCAAGGGAGCCTAAGCGGACCTAGCTGTCGCCAATCTGTCGCCATCCTTGGGGCCGGCCGAGAGACTGTTTCGCGCCATTCGAGGGTCAGCCACTCAACTCAACCGAAGTCACGACGCCTTCGATATGCGCCGCCGCGGCGATCTGGCGAACGCCATCCAGAGAGACCCAGTCCAGCCTGGGCCACGACCTCAACCAACCCGCCGTCGGAGGTGTAAGGTCGTGGTTGTCGATCCCAGCGTCTAAGGCAAGGTCGTTGGCCTTGGCGAGCGCTGGAAGCAAATCAAGGCCCCCAAGCCGGCGACCACGGCCAGGGGGATGCCGCCAAGAAGCACGGTCGAGGGCGACAGACCCTGGGCCAGCAGAAGACCGACGACGGCCGGGCCGCAGACCGATCCCGCCCGGCCCGCCGCGATGGCCGCGCCGACACCTGCCCCGCGCGTTTCGGCGGGGTAGAGTTCGGGCGCCATGCCGTAGAGAATGAAGGGCCCCCCGATCACGAAGGTTCCGGCGGCAAAGGCCGCGACCAGAACCGGCTGCGGCAAGGCGCCGACGCTGGCCAGGCTAAACAGGCTGATCGCCATGCCGGCATAGACGACGCCCAGCAGGAGCCTCGGAGCCCAAAAGGCCAGGCAGAGCGCGAAGAGCACCGTGCCGACGATCCCGCCGAAGTTGAACCAGACGGCCGCCGTCGCCGCCAGCGACGGCGCGTGGCCCTGACCGATGATCAACAGGGGCAGCCAGTTGAGCAGCAGATGCAACAGCAGGAGCGTGCAGAAAAAGGCCGTCCACAGCAGCAGTGTCGGCCCGACCCGACCCGCGCCGAATAAAATCTGGAACACCTTGGCGGCGTGACCCTTGTGGTCGGTCGCGGGCGGCGCCCCGCCTGGCAGCAGCCACATCATCAGGGGCGTCAACAGCAGAGGGCCCACGCCACCGATAAAGAAGATCGGCCGCCAGTCCGGCAGGTCGCGGGCGAGTTGGGCCACCGCCATCCCCCCTATGGGCGTACCGACCCAGAGGGCTGTGGTCAGGGCCCGCTTCCACCGGGCGGGACTGCATTCCGACACCAGGGCGATCAGATTCGGCATGGCGCCGCCGAGGCCAAGGCCGGTCAGGAAGCGCAGGATCACCAGGCTCGGCGTATTCCAGCTCATGGCGGTCAGCACAGACAAGGCCCCGAACATGGCCACCGATCCGATCAAGGTCGGCTTGCGGCCGATCCGGTCGCTGGCCCAACCGCCGATCACGGCCCCGAAGAAGAGGCCCAACGGACCGACGCTGAACAGCAATCCGGCTGTTGACCGGCTGAGCTGGAATTCGGCGACGATCTTTGGCCCGGCGACCCCGACCGCCTGGATGTCCATCCCCTCGAGTATGGTGGCCAAAAGGCACAGGCCGATCGTGATGATCGCCGATCGGGTCCAAGTCTCGTCTTGCGTCATCGAATCCTCCGCGCCGGCGCTGTGTCGGTCGCTTATGTCGTTTCGAGAGTCCGAGCGCTCAGCGGCGGCGGGGCGCGTAGGCCCAGCACTCGATTTCCAGCAGGGCTCCACCGACCAGACCGCTGGACCCGAAAGCGCTGCGGGCGGGCAGCCGGTCCGGTTCGAAGAAGGCGGTGTAGACCGTGTTGAAGTCGGCCCACTGGCGCATGTCTGCCATCATCACCGTGCATTTGAAGACGTCGCGCATGCTGGCCCCCTGGGTCTTCAGCACGGCGGCGATATTCTCCATCGCTTGGCGGCCCTGGGCCTCGATCCCCTCCGGCAGCCTGTCGCTCGCGTCGAAGCCGATCTGACCCGATAGATAGAGGACGTCGCCGACCCGCACGGCCGGCGAGAAGGGCAGCCGCGGATTCCCGCGCGCGTATTCCACCTGGGCCGCGCGGGATCCGGCCCAAGGCGCCCAACCGGCGAAGGCCGCCAGAACAGCGGAAACTCTCATCGTTTTCTCCGGAACAGCGCTGCGGGCTCCACGGCTCCTGAAACCCACAGCACGGCGCCGCCCATGATCTTGGGTGAGCTGAGCGAAGGGTGGAGCAATATCTCCATGCGTCTTTGGTGTTCGAGTTGATCGATACGGTGTGATCACCTTTGTCACGGCCTGGCATGTCGGCGTTCGGCCTTCAGGTTGAGGGCGACGGCTACCGGCTGACCGGGACCAAGGATCGGCCGGCGGGACCGGTGAGAGAGGCTTGAAAGCGGGTCCAAGGAACACAGGGGACCCGTCGTTCTCGGCGGTCCTGTTTGGCGGCGTGCAGGCCGGTCAGAGCGCCCGGGCGATATCGGAGAAAAACCGGTCTTCATCGAAGCATTCTGTCCCATGGCAGCGACTGGTGGCGTCGTTCGCCATGCGCGCGATGATCAGGTTTCTGGCCGGCAGCACGAACATGCGGTTACCGCCGTTCCCATGCGCCATGTAGCTCCCGGCGGGGATGTCGCTCGCCAATCTTGGGAGCCAGAAGAAGGCTCCATAGCCGTTTTCCGGCTTGACGGAGATGGCAATCGGGCCCGTCGTGACCCTGTCGGTCCAGTCGGTGGGTTTGGCGACATAGTTCACCCATCCCTTGGGCAGAATCCGGACTCCGTTCCACACGCCATCGGCCAGATACAACAGCCCGAGCCTCGCAAGATCCCGGGGCGTCGTTTGCACCATGCTGCTGAGGACATAGTTTCCGTAGGCGTCGGTCTCGGCGACGGTGTCGCGCATATTCAGCGTCGAAAACAAATCCGGGAGAATCGACCAGTACGCCACGTCATCGTTGATCTTGTTCCGCAGACTGCTGACCGCCAGCAGGACATCCAAATTCGAGTAGAGCCAGGTTTTTCCAGGGGGCCTGACGAGCGTGCGGCGCCAAGACGCTTCGGCGACATCCACCCCCCCGTCGTAGGCCATCGGCGTATAGCCGCCTTCGTCCGGGCGCGGATTGGACAAGCCGCTCTTCATGTGGAGCAGCTGATCGTAAGTGATCTCAGATCTGGGATCGGCGCTCTTCCACTGCGGGATGGTCAATTTGTCGTTCACGCCGCCGAGATGACCCTTCTGAACGGCGATGCCGATCATGGTGCTGGCGAAGCTTTTTGCCGCCGAGTAGGTCCGGATCGGTGTCCGATAGTCCATCCCGCTCCGGTACTGCTCCGCAACAATCTCGCCGCGGTAGACGACGACCACACCGCTGGTTCGCGCCAAGGGACCATATTTCCCTGTAAAGGCGCCATCCACGATGGCGGCGATCGAGCGCCTCTTTTCGTCAGAAAGCTCCCGCCTTTCGGGGTGGGTCACATCGCCCTGTGGCCACGCCGCGGTCGCCGCGGCGGGCTGCAGATGGCGAGGGGGAGGCGACGGTAGCTTGTCGAGGAAACTCGCCTGCGCCCCGATGGGAAGAAGGATGCAGCCAAAGTCGCCGCGAAACGCGGCCAGGCGGGGAGTGTCGCTGGCGGCGAACGGCACGGACACAAGGTGCAGGGCCTCATTGATCTCGGGTGCTCGGACCTGCTCGATCTCGCCTTCATGGTCGTCCACCGAGCCGACGGTGGACGCGGAGCGCTTGGCGATGAACACCCAATCGCAGGTTTTTCTCGCGAGATGTCCTGCCTTCAGCGCTTGGGTTAGAGCCGAAGGCCCCCCTACATCCTTGGCCGGCGCGCCATTTTCGGCCGAGGCCAGGGCCAGCCGCGGACTCGCGGGCGCGTGTTCCACCTGGGCCGCGCAGGGTCCGGCCCAGATCGCCCAGCCGGCGAAGGCTGTCAGAACAGCGGAAGCTCTCATCGTTTTCTCCCGAAGGGCATTGCAGTCTCCACGGCCCTGGAAACCGGCAGTCCGGCCGCGATCAGGCCCCCATCGCCATGCGTCGGGATCACCGGGTAGAAGGTGAGATCCATCTCGGTCCCGAACGCGACATGGCCGAGGCTGAGCTGATCGACCATGGGTAGCGGCATGAGGTTGAAGTCCTGCAGGGGCGACCTTATGGGCGCGCTGTCAGAACCTAGGCGAGCCTACCTGTCGCCAATCTGTCGCTGCTGAGCGTCAGCGTGCGGCTGGATAAACAGCATCGCGCCATTCCGCGATCAGACGCCGCTGTCTCATTTGATCCAGGTTCGCGATTAACCCCGGGCTCACGTTGATCAGCCGTCGGCTGCTAGCGTCCATCCGACTGAGGGGGGCTGAAAGGTCGGTCCTCACGGGCGTCATATATCGATGCGCGAGAAACTCCTGGGCCGTGCGCGAGAGTAGGAAATCCAAGAAGATCTTTGCCGCGGCCGGATGTCGCGCTTCCTTCGAAATAAAGGCGATGCGCGACAGGACCAAGGTATAGTCAGAGGGAAACACCACCTCGATAGATGGATTCAGGGCTCGCCCTTTCAAAACGTGCGAGCTTAATAGATTATATCCGATCAGATGCTCACCCTGGCCAATCCTCCGCACCATTTCTTCGCCGGACACGTAGAATTTTGGCTTGGTCTTGCCCAGCGCCTTGAGCAGCCTCCATGTATCGTGGCTCAGCTGTTCATCCTGTGTTAAAAACAGAAATCCAGCGTTGCTATGTTCTACATCGTAGCTAATGACCTTGCCACGGTAGGTAGCGGGTTTGGTTCGCAGCAGACGTTCCAGCTCGTCATGTGACCTCGGCACGTCCGCTGCGGGCACCAGCTTCTTGTTGTAGGCGAAGACAAGGGGCTCGGCCGTGACGCCATACGCCTCGTTCTTCCAGACCGCTCGGGCGGGCATGTTGGGCTTTTCCGGCGAAGCGTAGGCCTGCGCGTAACCGTCGTTGACCAGTTTGATCTGTAGGTCCATCGCCGAATTGAACACCAGATCGGCCGACCCCCTCCCGGCGGCGGTCTCGCGTAGGAAACCATCGTAGAGCGCCCGCGACGCCAGATATTTGTACTCCACCGTGATTTGTGGGTAGCGCGCGCGAAAGACCCGCAGCACCTCGGACATCTCTTGCGGGTCCAATGACGAATAGACCAGCAGCCGTCCTTCACGCCGGGCTTGGTCTTCGAGTCGTGCGTAAGATCGGGGATAGCTAGCGGGCCTATCGGCGTGTGCCGGCTGCGCCAGCGCCAGCGCCGCGACGCCGGCGAGCCAACTTCTCCTGTCTAGGTCCCGCCGCTCCAGGATACGCCCTCCTATGGGCCGCATGGCGACTGGCGGTGGCCATCTTGCGGGCTCGTCCGACCATGATAGGGGTTTGTCAGAGCCGCACAATGGCCTCGGCTCGAGGGTCGGTCGTGACGCGAATTTTGCTTGTTGAAGATGATGAACCCCTCGCGCGCGGCCTCGTCACGTTGCTGCGCGACAGCGGTAGCGCGGTGGATCACGTGGCGTCGGGAGCAGCTGCCGTCGAACTGCTGATGGCTGAGCCCTATGGTCTGCTCATCTTGGATCTAGGTCTGCCCGATATGCCGGGCCTTGACGTCCTGCGGGCGTTTAGACGCAAGGGCGGCAAGGCGCCCGTCCTGATTCTGACCGCGCGTGACGCGCTCCATGACCGGGTAGCCGGTCTCGACGCCGGCGCCGATGACTACCTGTTGAAACCCTTCGCACCCGCCGAATTGGAAGCCCGCGTTCGCGCGCTCGTACGCCGCAGCCATGGGAATCCCAATCCCTTGCTGACCATCGGCGCGCTGATTCTCGATCGGTCGACCGGCGAAGCGCACATCGGCGGCCGCGTTCTGGAATTGCGACGACGAGAGGTTGCCGTCCTGATGAGCCTGGCTGCCCATGCCGGCCGACTGGTGCCGAGATCCCGGCTGACGGCCGAGGTGTTCGATTTCGACGACCCGGTCTCTCCAAATGCGTTGGAACTCTATGTGGCGCGCCTGCGCAAAAAGCTCGAACCGGATGGGCCGGCGATACGCACCATCCGTGGTCAAGGTTACATGCTCGAGGCGCGCTGAACGTGCGCACTTCGCCTTCGGTTGTCACCCGCCTTCTATGGGCGTTGATCGGCTCACTCACAGCGGTGGCGATCGTCGTGGGCGTGGGTGGCTCGTGGCTGATTAATGGCATAGCCGAAAGCACCTCCGACAGGCTGCTGGGCGCCTCTGCCCGCGCCATCGCCGAAACGCTCGCCGTGGACGGCGGACAGATTACGCTCGACTTGCCCCCCTTCGCGCTCGGCATGCTCGAGAACAATGAGCGGGATAATGTCTACTACAGCGTTCGCCATAACGGGCGCCTGTTAACCGGCTATCCCGACATGCCGTCCGCGCCGCCACCAACCCGCGAGCCAGCAAACACCACCTTCCGCTACGCTGACTTCCGAGGCGCGCGGATTCGCATCGCCTCGGAAGTCAGGAGCCTGCCAAGAATCGATGGCCTGATCGTGGTGGAGGTGGCCGAGACCCTGGATGCTCGACACGAACTGGCGAGGCGGATGCTGTTAGGCCTGTCGGCCGTGGAGGCGCTCATCGTTGGCGTCGCCGCGCTCCTCGTCTGGCCGGCGGCGATGTGGAGCCTTCGGCCAATAACGCGCTTGCAGCGTGTGATGGACGCGCGGCGAGCGGACTTCACGGCCTTGCCGGTAATGGAGGCGCCCTCCGAACTTGCCGGACTGGTGATTGGGTTTAATGCTCTGCTGGAGCGACTAGACGCCTCCCTGGAGGGCATTCGGCGTTTCACCGCCGACGCGTCTCACCAGATGCGCACGCCCCTGGCGGTTCTTCGCACACATCTCTCACTGGTCAAAAGGCATGGCCTGGATTCAGAGGTCGGCAGGACCTCGTTGGCCGATCTCGAACTGGCCATAGACCGCCTTCAAGGCCTACTGACCGGCCTCATCGCGCTCGCGCGTGCGGAGGACGGCGACGACGGATCGAACCGGACGAACATCGACCTTCGTACCATCGTGCGCAACGCCGCGCGGGACGTCTCGGCGCTCGCCGTGAACGCCAAAGTTTCTCTTTCGGTCAGCGCGCCACGCGGTCGCGTCTCCCTCGTCGCCGACCCGTTACTCGTTGGCGAGCTTTTGTCCAACCTCCTAGATAACGCCATTCGCTACAACCGGCCGGGTGGAAGCGTAAATTTGTCAATAAAGGCGGCGGACCATGATGTGGTGATTACGGTCGAGGACGATGGACCGGGCATTCCGCCAGAGGACAGGCCACGCGCCTTGGGCCGGTTTTACAGACTGGCGCGAGACCAGAGGCATCCGGGAAGCGGCCTTGGACTTTCGATCGCACAGGCCATTGCAAAGCGTCTACGCGCCCAGTTGGAATTGGGGAGTTCCTCTTACGAATCCGGTCTTAAGGTCACAGTGACTTTTACAGACGCCGAAAAATAGTCTGTATCATGAGCGAATCCGCGACCGTCGAGGTCGCAAACGGCGGCCGCAGCATGATTGCGGCTCAAGACGATGGCGTTGGCATCTCAAACCTATGAAGCGCGATAAATTTCACCACGGCGACTTGCGAGCCGCCCTGCTACAGCTGGCCACGCGCAAATTGGCGGGCGGCCCTTACGAGGATCTGTCCCTACGCGATCTCGCGAACGAACTGAGCGTGTCACAGACCGCGCCCTTCCGTCACTTCCCCAACAAGGACGCTCTGTTGCAAACGCTGGCGATCGGAGGCGTTGGGCAGTTGTCCGACGCGTTCCGCGAAGCTGGGCAAAGCCAGGGCGCGCCGGCTCAGCGCCTGCGCCGGGCCTGCTGCGCCTATTTGGATTTTGCGGTGGCCTCCCCCCAGCTCTTTCGGCTGATCTTCGTCAGCGACACCTACTGGCGCGCGACCATCCCTGCCACGCCCGCTGATGTGCCCAACACGGCCTATGGCGAGTTCGAGCAGTTGGTCGCTGGGGCCTTGGTGGGCGGCGTCGACCCATCCCTGGCGGCGCTGACCTGCTGGTCAACCGTCCACGGTTTCGCCATGCTGCGTTTGACCGGTCGCATCGAAATGATCGCTGATCTGCAGGCGGCGACCGAAGTCGTCCTGACCTCGGCCTGCACCGGGCCGCACATGCGCATCGGTGCAGTCCCTTCCTTCGCCTAGCGGCCGGCTGCCGGGGGAGCTCCGGCAAGTAGATGCGCGGTCGTACGCGCCGAAAAGGGTCATCGCCTCCGACCAGAGGCGTGCGGGGCCGCGCGGGTTGCGCGCGGCCCCGCACGCGGTCAGACCTTCTTGAAGCGCGCGGCGTCCTCGGAGCCGCCGGTGGCGTCACCAGCGCTGTAGGAATGCGCGCCGGTCCCCGCCAATCCGCCACCTTGAACGATCAGATACTCGTCGCGGATCGGCCGACCCTCGAAGAAGCACTCGAGGATTTCCCGCGTGCCCGCCGCATAGCGGGCCTGCGCCGACAGGCTGGTGCCCGAGATGTGCGGCGTCATGCCCTGATGGGGCATGGTGCGCCATGGATGGTCCTCGGGCGCGGGCTGGGGAAACCAGACGTCGCCCGCATATCCCGCCAGCTGGCCGCTCTCCAAGGCCCTGACGACAGCGTCGCGATCGACGATCTTGGCCCGAGCGGTATTCACCAGATAGGCGCCGCGCTTCATCTTTGACAGCATCGCTGTGTCGAACAGGTTCTCTGTCTCGGGATGCAGCGGCGCGTTGATGGTGACCACATCGCAGACCTCGACCATGTCCTCGACGGTGTCGTGCCAGATGAGATTCAGCTCCTTCTCCACCGCTTCCGGCAGCCGGTGGCGGTCGAAATAGTGGAGATGCATGTCGAAGGGCTTCAAGCGGCGTAGCACCGCCAGGCCGATCCGCCCCGCCGCCACCGTCCCGACATGCATGCCCTCGACGTCATAGGATCGGGTCACGCAATCGGCGATGTTCCAGCCGCCCTTTCGCACCCAGTCATGGGCGGGAAGGTAATTGCGGACGAGCCCTAGGATCATCATCACCACGTGCTCGGCGACGCTGATCGAATTGCAATAGGTCACCTCGGCGACCGTGATCTTTCCGTCGATCGCGGCCTGCAGATCGACGTGGTCGGACCCGATGCCGGCGGTCAGGGCCAGCTTCAGGTTCGGCGCCTTGGCGATACGCTCGGCGGTCAGGTAGGCCGGCCAGAACGGCTGGGAAATGACCACATCGGCGTCGACCAATTCGCGTTCGAACACGCTGTCCGGCCCGTCCTTGTCGGAGGTCACCACCAAGGTGTGGCCCTGCCCCTCCAAGTACTGGCGCAGGCCCAGTTCGCCTGACACGGAGCCCAGCAGCTGGCCGGGCACATAGTCGATCGCCTTAGGCGAGGGCAGGCTCTGGCCCCCCGGATATTGGTCGAGCTGCGGGAGATCATCCCGCGCATAGGACGTCGGATATCCGTCGATCGGATCGTCGTAGAGAACGCAAACCACCTTGGCCATCGCCAACTCCTCGTCTGTCCCTGATCAAGAGGAGGCGCTGGGCGGGCGTCGCGCGCCGCGGAGTCGGCGTCTCCCCATCCAGAACGAAGCGACCCTCTGGAGGAGCGCCCTGATCGGACGCGCGGAACCTCATCCGCCCCGAACCGTCGATCAAATGGGAGATTCCATCAGTTTGATAGGGTTGGCCTATTAAACCCTCCAGGTGAACCCAAAGGCACCGTCCAGATCCAGACCGCGGGCGCAGGCTTCCAGCGCGCGCGCCATGGGCGGCGGCGGGTCTCGATCATTCGTCACCAGGCCCACCGACTGGATGTGCAGCGGCTCGACCAGCGGTACTAGCGCGATGTCCCGCTGTTCGCCGAACAGGTGAGCGAATGTATGGGGCACGATGCTCGACCAGACGCCGGTGCGCAGGTGCGACAGAATCCCGAGGAAGGAGTTGCTGACCACATCCGGCCGCACCTCCACGCCCTGCATGTCGAAGATGGCGTTGAGGATGCGCCGATTTTGCATATCGTCGCTGAGTAGGCACAACCGCTGCGCCGAGACTTCCCGCCAAGTGATCTGAGCGCGACCGCCAAGCGGACCGGCCGCCGCGGTCGCCAGCAGATACCGCTCAAGATAGAGCGGTAGGCGCCGCACATGCGACAGGGGCTCGTTGTCGAGATAGGTCAGGCCGGCATCGAGTTCGAAGGCGTCGAGGTCGGTCTGGATCGCCTTCGATGACAGGGAGTGAATTTCAACCGTGACCGCCGGATGGGCCGCACAGAACGGCTCGGTGAGCAGGCCGACCACGGGCATGGCCGCGGGGATAACGCCAAGTCGCAACACGCCTGTCAGCCCACCGCGAAGGCTTTCAAGCCCCTGCTTCAAATCCTCCTCGGTCGCCAGCAATAGATAGGCGCGGTCGAGCACGAGGCGGCCCTCGGGTGTGAGATCGAGATAGCGGCGGCCTCTAACGACCAGGCGCGCGCCGAGTTCACGCTCAAGGGTCGCAATCGCTCCAGACAGCGTCGGCTGGGAAACATTGCAGGCCTCCGCCGCCCGCGCGAAATGTTTCTCGCGCGCCAGGACGGTGAAGTAGCGCAGGTGTCGAAGCAGCATCAAATATCCTGACCAAAACCACGGCGAGTTCAGCGCGACGAGTCTGGCTCGATCCACGGCTCCCTGAGCGGGGTGCGACCAATGGTCTTGCGCCTAAGAGAGCCGTTTAACGCTTTTCAGAGACCAGGGTGACACTCTTGGCCACGAACAAGCTCCGGGGGAGGCATGCGCGACATCGACGAACGGGACCTGGGCTATCTCGAGGAAGCCATGCTGACCGCACGGGGTGAAGCCTGGCTACGCTGGGTTACGCTGCCGGCGATAGGCCTGTGCTTTACCCCCCTCGTGGGTTGGACGTTCGCCCTTCCCTGGCTTGTCGCGACCCTTTTGGTCAGCGAATGGGCGGCACCGCGATTCGAGCGTGGCGCCTCGATGGCCGCCGATCCGAAGCGCTGGGCCATCCACGCCATGCTCGCCACCGCCGCCATACGGGCCGTGGTCGGCAGCCTGGCTGTTATCGCCTGCGTCCGGGGCGGACTCTGGGGTTTGGTCAGCGGCGAGCTTTTGATCTTCAGCCTGGTCTTGATCTCGACGGCCGCGGCGAGAAGGTCGAGGCTGGGGTATCTTGCCGCCATGGCGCCGCTGGTTGTCTATTTGGCGGCCTTGGGAGTCCTGAGTTTCACGCTAAGCGCCAATCTGGCCGGCCCGATCGTCCTATGCGTGAGCAGCATACTGGTCCTGGCCCACAATCATCAGGTCGCCGCCACCAACCTGATCCTGGCCATCGAGGCGGAAGAGGCCCGAGCCGAGGCGGAGGCGGCCCGGGCGGTCGCCGAGGCGTCGACCGCCGCCAAATCGTCCTTCGTAGCGATGGTAAGCCACGAGCTTCGCACGCCCCTCAGCGGCATCTTGGCCGGCGCGGCCGAGTTGGCCCAGACGGCGCCAGACGCCAAGTCCCGTAGCAATGCCGGCATGGTCACCCAGGCCGCGCAGATGATGAGGACGCTGTTGAACGATCTCCTGGATCTCTCAAAGATCGAGGCTGGCCGCATGGGCGTCGAGACCATCGCTTTCGACCTGCGGGCGACTGTTCTGGAAACCATCCGCTTCTGGCGGCCCGAGCTGCGCCGGAAAAACCTCTACCTGCGCCTTGAAGGAGCCCATGACCTGCCCCGGTGGGTGGAAGGCGATCCCACGCGCCTGCGCCAGATCCTCAACAACCTGTTCTCCAACTCGACCAAGTTCACCAGCGCCGGCGGCCTCACGCTCAGTATGGCGGCCGTGGCGCAGGCGGAGCGTCGCGTCCGCATCACCCTTAGTGTGGGCGACACCGGCCCCGGCATGTCCGAGGATCAAATGGGGCGGCTGTTCGCCGCCTTCGAACAGCTGAGCGCATCCACCGCCCGCGCCCACGGCGGGACGGGCCTTGGTCTGCACATCAGCCGCGAGTTCGCGCGCCTGATGGGTGGCGACATCACCGTCGTCAGCGCGCTCGGGGCCGGCTCGACCTTCCAAGTGGCCTTGACCCTGCCCACCTGCGCCCCGGCGCTCCCAACCGAAGCGCCCTACGCGCCCAGCGATCTGCCTGGGATCCATCTGCTGATCGTCGATGATCATCAGGTCAATCGCCAAGCCTTCTCCCTGATCCTCGAACCCTTCGCGGCGCGGATCGACTGCGTGGAGGATGGCGAGCAGGCGCTCGCCATCCTGGCGGTCCAGGCCTTCGACCTGGTGCTGATGGACATCCATATGCCGAACCTGGATGGTCGCGAGACGACCATGAGGCTGAGGTCGATCCGTGGCCCAAACCAGAACACGCCGGTCATCGCCCTGACGGGCTCGGTCTCCTCCCGCGACGTCGATACCTATTTGGCGGCCGGCATGAACGCCTTCGTGATGAAACCGGTCACGCCGCGGGAACTGCTGACTGCGATCGACCAGGTTTTGGACGCCGACCAGGGTGCATCGTACCCCGTCGAGGCCGAAACCGAGGTCGCCTCCATCGGAGACCTGTGACCCAGCCCTTCTCCCGCTCATCGCCGGCGATCAGAAACGAGACGCATCGCGCCGCGCCTTGAGCCCGACGATGGGCCGACGCCCTAGGCGATAAGACGATCCAGGAATTCGCCGGCGCTGGAAAACCCGAGACGTTCATAGGCGCGCTGCCGATAGGTCAGAACCGTGGCGGAACCTATTTGCAGCGCCTTGGCGATCTGGCCGGACGTCCAACCCGCCAGAGTGCGCGCACAGACCTGGCGTTCCCGCAGGGTAAGTTCCGGATAGGAGAACATGAGTTTTACTTCGATTCTGGCCGTCAAGCTTTCTCCGCGGTCGGAGGACGCCTGAAGCAGGGAAAGCCCCAGGGACGCCAAGGCCGAAAGTCCGCCCTGGTCGTCCAAAGCATTGCGTTGCCGATAGAAGCTGATCACGGTCGTTTCCTCGGCGCCACTCCATCCAAAACAGAGCTTGTCAATGAAACCGGGCTGATCGAAGCACTGGGATCGGTAGCTCGTGGTGGGAATTTCGGTCGCGAGCACATGGCGCGCAACCCCCCCCGCCGACACCGCGACAAGCCTCGAGGCGGCGGGGTCGAGGCGATGAAATTGGTCGGCATAGAGATGAGCGCGTCGGCTCGCATCCCCTAATAGACTGTATATCATAAGTGTTTTTGGTGGCCGTCCCAGACTGAGCCGGTAGGCGAACACTTCTGTCGCTTCGGCCAGACCATGGGCGGCCTCCAGAAGAGCGGGCCCCAACTGGCCTGATCGCGACGCCCGGATCAGCTGGGCGCCCAACCCTGGATCGAGGGGGCGATCAAGACCGGCGACCATGACCGTGGCGTCCACTTGGGTTCCTCCCCGCGGCCGACGGAGACCTCTCCAGCCTGGCACGCTCGTCCTCAGACCTATGGACAGACACGCCTAACGATCAGCGTAAGGTCGTGCTGACATTCTGTTTCAGCATTTTAGCGCGCTAGGGAAAACATGAGCAAGCCTTTCGCTTCCTCCGGAGATTTGGCGGTCAAGCAGGAGACCTTGGAGATCCTCGCCGACGGGGTCTATGCATTCACCGCCCAAGGCGACCCCAATGTTGGCGCGATCGAAGGCGAAGACTTCCTGGTGTGTTTCGAGGCCCGCGCGACCCCGGTCGCGGCCCGCGACTGGCTGACGAAGCTGCGCGAACACACCGACAAGCCCGTTCGCTACCTGGTCCTGACCCACTATCACGCGGTTCGGGTGCTGGGCGCTTCGGCTTTCGAGGCCGAACACATCGTCGCCAGCACCGCGACCCAGCGTTTGATCGAGGAACGCGGCGCCCAGGATTGGGCAAGCGAGTTTGGGCGCATGCCACGCCTGTTCAAGGAGCCCGACACTATTCCCGGGCTGACCTGGCCGACCCAGACCTTCGAGGACGCCTTCGACATCGAACTTGGCGGCGACCGCGGAAAGATCGAGCTTCGGTTCTGCGGCCGCGGGCACACGGCCGGCGATATCGTGGCTTGGCATGACAAGACCAAGACCCTGTTCGCCGGCGACCTCGTGGAAGCCGAAGCCGCGCTCTACACCGGCGATGCGTTCCATTTCGACTGGTCCACCGACACCTTGGACAGGGTCAAGGCCTTCAGGGCCGAGAACCTCATCGGCGGGCGCGGCGCGGTGGCGCGCGGCGTGGCCGCCACGGACGCCGCCGTCGAGCAGACCCGCGAATTCCTCAAGGGCATGATCGCCAATGTCGGCGCCGTGCACAAACGCGGCGGCACGCTCAAGCAGGCGTTCGAGGCCACGCATGCGGCGCTCGGACCCAAGTTTGGCCATTGGCCGATCTTCGAGCATTGCCTGCCGTTCAACGTCCAGCGCCTGTGGGACGAGTTCGATGGCGTCGACTGGCCTCGTATTTGGACCGACGCGCGCGACCGCGAAGTCTGGGCGCTGCTGCAGGGCTGAGGCGATGACCGAGGTCTCAGCCATTCCCGTGTGGCGTCAAAAGAGAACCTCGCCGGCGCCGACGGGGCGGGAGGCGGCGGATGTCGTCGTGGTCGGCGCGGGGCCTGTCGGCCTGACCGCCGCCCTGGACCTGGGCCGTCGGGGCCGTCGGGTCATCGTTCTTAGTCGTCTGGATTTCGTCGCCGCCGGCTCGAAGGCGATTTGCTTCGCCAAGCGCAGCCTGGAGGTGTTCGACCGTCTGGGCGTGGGCGACGCCATGGTCGACAAAGGCGTCGTCTGGAACGTCGGCAAGGTGTTTTGGCGCGACACCCCCGAGCCGATCTACCAGTTCGATCTGCTGCCGGTGAAGAGCCAGCGCAGGCCCGCCTTCATCAACATCCAGCAATACCACGTCGAAGACCGGCTGATCGCCGCGCTGGACGCGCTGCCCAATGTGGAACTGCGCTGGGGTCACCAGGCCCTGGACCTGCGCGACGGCGTCGACAGCGTCAGTGTCGAGGTCGGCGTTGGGGACCATCGATACGCCATCGACGCTGAATATCTGCTGGCCTGTGATGGCAGTCGCTCGACGATCCGCGAGCGGCTGGGCCTGGACTTCGAAGGTCGGGTCTTCGAGGACAACTTCCTGATCGCCGACATCAAGATGAAGGGCGAACGCCCCCCGGAGCGTTGGTTCTGGTTCGATCCGCCGTTCAATGGCGCCCAATCGGCCCTGCTGCACAAACAGCCAGACGACGTCTGGCGTCTCGACTTCCAACTGGGCTGCGACATCGACCGGGCCGCCAGCGTGCGGCCGGAAAATGTCGAGCCCTATGTTCGCGCCATGCTGGGTCCCGATGTGGAGTTCACGCCGGAGTGGTATAGCGTTTATACCTTCCAGTGTCGGCGCATGGCGCGTTTTGTCCACGGTCGCGTGATCTTCGCCGGCGACAGCGCCCACCTGGTCTCGCCGTTCGGCGCCCGAGGGTGCAATGGCGGCATCGCCGACGTCGACAATCTGGGCTGGAAGCTGGACCTCGTCCTGAAGGGCGACGCCGACGCTGGCCTTCTAGAGACCTATGACCACGAGGCGACCGTCGCCGCCGACGAGAACATCCTGAATTCGTCGCGCGCCACCGATTTCATGACACCAAAGTCGGCCGCCAGCCGGGCGATACGAGAGGCGGTCCTCGAGTTGGCGGCCGACCACCCGTTCGCCCGACCGCTGGTCAATTCAGGCCGCCTATCAACGGCGGTCAGCTATCCAGACAGCCCCCTGAATACCGCCGATACGGACCGCTGGAGCGGCGGCGTCGCGCCCGGATCTCCAGCCATCGACGCCCCCTGGAGCGACGACTGGCTGCTGGATCGCCTGGGCGGCGAGTTCGTGTTGCTCCAAGATGGCGGAGACTGCCAGCCGGCGGCGGGCCTGAAGATCCTGCAGATCGCCGACATCCCGTTCGATCTGTCGCTGCTGCGCGAGCGCTACGACCTCCAACCGGGCGGCGCCTACCTCTTCCGTCCAGACCAATATGTGGCGGCGCGTTGGAAGGCCGCGACGCCGACGGCCGTCACCACGGCGCTCGCACGGGCCCGAGGAGAATCATGACCGCGCTCGTCACCACCCCAAACCTCACCCACGCCGACTTGGTCTACGATCGGCTGATCGCGCTGCACAACCAGCTGGACGACGACGCGGCATGCCGCGTCGTGCATGCCCGGTTGATCCTGATCTTGATGAACCACATCGGCGACGAAGCCGTGATTTTCCAGGCCCTCGATCTGGCTGGCCAACGTCCAGATCGAGGGCCGGGGGGCGCTCATGGCGCATCGAACTGAGTCACGCCCCGCCGCGCGCCGGATCATTTCGCGCCTGAAAGCTTTGACGGTTACATCCGCAACCGTTCTGGTCTCTCCATGATCGAGCTCGAAGCCTTCCTGCCCTATCGCCTGATGCGGATCGCGGCGGCCCTATCGGCCCGCACCCAGGCAACCTACCGGCAGCACTTCGATCTGACCGTGCCTGCCTGGCGGGTGCTGGTTTCACTGGCGGCGGAAGGCGGGCTGACAGCCCGGGAACTTGGCCGGCGCACCGCGATGCACAAGACCAAGGTTAGTCGGGCGGTTCGGGCCTTGGAGGATCGGCGCTGGCTGGGGCGCGCGACAAACCCGGTCAACCGGCGCGAAGAATTCCTGTCGCTCACCGCGCTCGGTCGACGCAGCTACGAAGAAGTCGTCCCGTCCGTCGAGCGCTTCGAGCGCCAATTGCGGGGCCAGCTGAGCGGGGATGGCGCGCGGCTCCTTGAGGCGATCGACGAACTCGAAAGGGCCCTTGCTCACGACACCTCGCCTCCCCCCTCGGCCGAAGCTCAAACGCGCGCGGCGACACCCGGACCGGCCCCTCCCCGCACGCCGTGAGCACGACCGGACTTCAATGGCCAGCCGCGCCGACCCCGTCCTCCGCAAAGGGAGCCAAGACCATGTACGAACGACACTTGACCGAAGGCCACCCGCTCAGAAACGCGCCGAGCGCCAAGCCGGCCAGCGGATTTGGCAACCACGTGGCGACCGAGGCGGTGGAAGGCGCGCTGCCCATCGGACGCAACTCGCCGCAGCACGTCCCGTATGGCCTGTTCGCCGAGCAGCTCTCTGGATCGGCGTTTACGGCGCCGCGGCACGAAAACCGTCGCTCGTGGCTCTATCGCCTGAGACCGGCCGCCAGCCATTCTGCGTTCCGCCCCTACGAACGCCTGACGGAGTTGCGTTCCGCCCCCTTCGTCGATGCGCCCGCCTCGCCCAATCGGCTGCGCTGGGATCCGTTGCCGATGCCGGAGTCTCCGACGGACTTCGTCGACGGTCTCGTCAGCTACGGCGGCAATGGCGATGTGGGCGTGGAGGACGGGGTCGGCATCCATCTCTACGCAATCAATCGCTCGATGGTCGATCGGGTGTTGATGAACGCGGACGGGGAGTTTTTGTTCGTGCCTCAGATCGGCCGCTTGAGGCTGACCACCGAAATGGGGGTGATCGATCTGGAGCCCGAGCAGATCGCCGTCATCCCCCGGGGCGTGCGCTTCCGCGTCGAGGCGCTGGACGGTCAGGCGCGGGGCTATGTCTGCGAAAACTATGGCCAACCATTCCGCCTGCCGGACCTGGGGCCCATCGGCTCGAACGGCTTGGCCAACTCCAGGGATTTCGAGATCCCCGTCGCTTGGTACGAGGACCGTGAACATCCCACCGAGCTGGTGCAAAAGTTCATGGGCGCGCTATGGACCACAACCCTTGGCCACAGCCCGTTCGATGTCGTGGCCTGGCACGGCAACCTCGCCCCCTACAGCTACGATCTGCGTCGCTTCAACACCATCAACACCGTCAGCTACGACCATCCAGATCCGTCGATTTTCACGGTTCTGACCTCGCCCAGCGAGATTCCCGGCACCGCTAATTGCGATTTCGTGATCTTCCCGCCCCGCTGGATGGTGGCGGAGGACACGTTTCGTCCACCGTGGTTCCACCGAAACGTGATGAGCGAGTTCATGGGACTGATCCATGGCGCCTATGACGCCAAGGCGGGGGGATTCGCGCCCGGCGGGGCGAGTCTTCACAACCGCATGAACGGTCATGGGCCTGACCGCGCATCCCATGAGAAGGCGATCGCAACGCCCCTGGCCCCCCACAAGATCGAGGGGACCATGGCGTTCATGTTCGAGAGCCGCCATGTGATCCGCGCCACGCGTTGGGCGACCGAGACGCCTTTGCTGCAGTCGGACTACGACGATTGCTGGGACGGCTTTGTGAAGGCGCGACTGCCATGACGCCAACACCCGCATGGCTATTGGCGCACCCCTGCCGGCCATCGCGTCCGCATCGCGCTCGACCTGAAGGGTCTGTCGGTCACCCACATCCGCTCGCTAGTCTTCGGGTCCAGATGTCTGTCTGGTCTCGAAGCTCTACAACGCGCGCCGCATTGGCTGCGGCCTCTCTGGCTTTCCGCGCCTGGCGGCGGTCGATGCGGCGCTAACGAAGCCGCCCGCCTTCTTCAACGCCGCGCCCGAGCGGCAAGCCGACCCGCCCATGGGCGCTTGACACTCCATTTCCCTAGGACCGCTTTCCCATGACCTCCTTCGGCCTTGACGCCACCCATGAGCCGACCCTGCGCAGCTGGGTTGGCAGCGCGAACGGCCATCGCGACTTTCCCATCCAGAACCTGCCTTTCGGCGTGTTCAGCCCCGATGACGCCGCGCCGCGCGCCGGTCTGGCCATCGGTGACAAGATCCTGGACCTCCGCGCGTTGGCCGGGTCGAATTTGTTGGCGTCGGAGGAGGACGAGACCCGCGACGCCTTGCGGGAATCCACTCTCAACGCGCTTCTGGCGCTTCCGGCCGAGCGCCGCCGGCAACTCCGCCAGCGCCTGTCGGCGCTGCTAGCCGCGGACAGTCCAGCGGCGTCACAGCTCCAGGGCCTGCTACATCCAACGCAGATCTGCGCCCTGCACCTCCCCACCCGCATCGGCGACTACACGGACTTCTATGTCGGCATCCACCACGCCGCCAATGTCGGTCGCCTGTTCCGGCCGGACAATCCGCTCCTGCCCAACTACAAGCACGTCCCGATCGGCTATCATGGCCGCGCCTCGTCGGTGAGGGCGTCCGGAGCGCCGGTGATCCGCCCTCTCGGGCAAGCCAAAGCGTCCGACGCCAGCGATCCCCAGTTCGGTCCGACCCAACGGCTCGACTATGAGGCGGAGTTCGGAGTCTGGGTCGGACAGGGCAACGCCTTGGGTCAGCCCATCCCTATAGATCGGGCGCCGGAACATATCGCCGGCTTCTGCCTGCTCAACGACTGGTCCGCGCGCGATCTGCAGGCTTGGGAATATCAGCCTCTGGGCCCTTTTCTCGCCAAAAACTTCATCACGACGGTTTCGCCATGGGTGGTGACGGCCGAGGCGCTCGCGCCGTTTCGTATCCCACAGCCACCGCGCGCCGACGGCGATCCCCGTCCCTTGGCCTACCTGTGGGACGATGGGGATCAGACCCGTGGCGGTTTCGCGGTCGAGCTGGAGGTCAGCATCCTAACGCCGACGATGCGGGAGCGGGGCATCGCTTCACACCGGCTCAGCCGCAGTGCGCTGTCGAACATGTATTGGACGGTCGCGCAGATGGTGGCCCACCACACCTCGAACGGCTGCAATCTGGGACCCGGCGACCTTTTGGGCAGCGGGACGATCTCAGCGGCGACCAAGAACGGATATGGCAGCCTTCTTGAGCTCACCGCTGGGGGACGCGAACCCGTCCCTCTGCCATCTGGTGAAACCCGCGCCTTCCTGGAGGATGGGGACGAACTCATTCTAACCGGCCTAGCGCGCCGTGAGGGCCATGTGCCAATCGGCTTCGGCGCCTGTCGGGGCGTGGTGCAGCCGGGTCCGGCTCTCTGATCCGCCGTCGACAATCGCCTCGCGGTCGGTTGTTCCGCGCCGCCAAATATGACGACCACTTCGCTTTAAGCGGATATCTTGTCCGCCAGTAGTCGATAGCATAGGGCCCTTCGGTGAAGATAATGGGTCTTTCGGATAGAGCCCTTCAGCTCGAGGGATGAGGCATTTAGTCGCAATTCCGCGCAGCCCTTGAGGCGGCATGGGCGGCAGGAGGCCCGTCCCCGGAAAACCCAATTTGCGAGCATTAATCACTTTACAGCAAATATGATCTATGCTCATTTTTGTGACGTTCTCGCGAACGAAGAGCGTGGGAGACATCCATTCGAGGTGTTGGCTGGTGATCGCCAGTGGGCTGCTCGGACAACAACAGGGGGCGGCAAGATGATTCTGGAAATGGCAACGCGGACTCGATTTCTGGCGTGTGCGTCGATGTTGGCGCTGGCCACCGGGTGGGCGGGACATGCGACGGCCCAAGTGGCGCCCTCTCCTGCTCCGACGGCAGGAAGCAGTGTCCAAATCGAAGAGATCATCGTGACCGCCCAACGGCGATCCGAAAAGCTATTGGATGTGCCCATCGCCGTGAGCGCCGTGGCGGCCGCGCGGCTTGAAGGCGCCGGCGTCGGCGGGTCCAAGGATCTGCACATGGCCGTGCCGGCCCTCTACATCGGCAACGCGATCGGCTTCGCCGAGCCGCGCTTGCGCGGCATCGGCAGCACCACTGTCGGTCCGGGGATCGAGAATTCGGTCGCGATGTATGTGGACGGCGTCTACTATGCGTCGTCGGCGTCGAACCTGCTGTCATTCAGCAATATCGAACGTGTGGAAGTTCTGAAGGGGCCGCAGGGCACGCTCTTTGGTCGGAACGCCACCGGCGGCCTGCTTCAGGTCATCACGCGCGAGCCGACTCACGAGCTCAGCGGCTCGATCAATCTTGGCTATGCAAACTACAATGCGACCCATGTCGACGGATACGTTAGCGGGGGCCTGAGCGAGCACATCGCCGCGGATATCGCGTTTCAGTACGACCGCCGGACGGACGGCTGGGGCCGCAATGTCACCACGAACCAACCGGTCGACACGGTGAACTACGACGCCGCCGTGCGATCGAAGATCGTTTATACCCCGACCGACGCCACCAAGATCACCGTAGCGGCGGACTACTCCACCTTGGACGGCAACCCGGTCCAGACGATGGTGAAGCCCGGAACCCTGACCTTCACAGGTCAGGTCGCCAGCTATCCGGGCCGCTACGACACGGCCGACACCCAGAACGATCACCTCCATACCAAGCAGTACGGCGCGAGCCTTCATGTGGAGCATGACTTCGGGTCGGTCAGCCTTGTCGCCATCACCGCGGGACGCGCCTCGGAATATCACAGCCTATTCGACTTCGACGCGACCGCCCTCCCCTTCGTCAGCGTGCATTTGAATCAGGATGACAGGCAGTTTAGTCAGGAATTCCAGCTTCAATCGAACCCGTCGGACTCCCCGCTGTCGTGGACGGCGGGCGTCTACTATTTCAGCGCCACGGGGAAATATAATCCGCTGAGCGTGGAGTTCGGGCCCGCGGCCGCGGCGCTGTTCGGCCCGGCCGGGTTCACGATGAGGACCTTCGGCGAGATCAAGACGACCTCGATTGCCGGCTATCTGCAGGGCACCTATGAGCTGACGTCGGACACCAATCTGACGCTGGGCGCTCGCTATACCGACGAAAAGAAAACACTCTCGGGGTCGCAGAGCAATTTTGTCGGACTGCCGGACACGAGCCTCTTGGCCGTACCGACGCCCCAAGCGCCTGCCCAGACACCAGCGCGCGCACATCCGCTCACGTTCCGCGTCGCCTTGGATCACCATTTCGGCGAAAACACGATGGGCTATATCTCGCTCAACCGTGGCTTCAAGAGCGGGGGTTTCAACGCCGGAAACCTGGCCGACCCGGCCTATGCGCCGGAGACGCTCGACGCCTACGAGGCGGGTATCAAGACGGCAATCTTCGACCGGCGACTTCTGTTCAACGTTTCGGCCTTCTACTATGATTACAAGAACATCCAGATCGCCAAGATCGAAAACGCCTCGTCGGGAATCGTCAACGGCCCGACCGCCAAAGTCTACGGCGTCGATGTCGATTTCGAAGCCCGCATCACCAGAGAGTTCCATATCGACGGCGGCCTGACGGCCTTGAACGACAAGCTCGGGACCTATCTGGACGCGCCCATTGGCACGGTCACCGGCGGCTTTCCGCAACACTCTGGCCCGGTCACCGGCAACCAACTGCCTTTAGCGGCCAAGCTCTCGCTGAGCGTTGAGCCGAGCTACACCTTCGATCTCGACGACATGGGGACCCTTCGCCTGGCGGCGGCTTACTATTACAGCAGCGGCTGGAAATGGGAGGTCGACAATCTCAGTGAACAAAAGGCCTTCGAGCAACTGAACATTTCAGCCAACTGGAAATACAATAAGCTCAGCGCCACGGTCTGGGTGAACAATGTGACCGATGTGCAGGTCATGGCGGCCACGGCGACCAATTCACTTGGCGAATTCTTCACGGCCTACAGAGCGCCGCGAACCTACGGCCTCACCCTGGGCTATAAATTCTAGGCGAACCAGTGCCGCCCCGTCGCGCCATCTGGCGCGACGGGTGCGCCTGAGGCACCCAAACTGTCCCCTTCTTCATCCAACGAGCATGCCATGAGCCTCCCGGATTCCGACACCCAAGCTATCATCCAGCAGACCGATCTGTGGCTGCAAGGCGCCGTGGACGGCGGCTATCAACGGCTAAACGACATCTTGGCGGACGACTTCCTGTACAGCAGTCACGCCAAGTACGGCGTGTCGACCATGACCAAGCCGGAAATGATCAAGCTCGCCAGCATGCTCAAGGACGCCGGCACCGAAAAGCTCGAACAGACCATCACCAAGGTCGGGGACATCGCGATCTCGCTGACCGTCACGAAATCGCTCGAGAAGATCACCGGCGAGGTCGGCGACTTCGCGTCCTCGGACGCCATGAACGCCAGCATGAACGGCAAGGTCCTGGTCTACGCCTCGGGATGGCGCAAGGACGGCGCGACCTGGAAGTGTTTCGACATGCATCTCGTCGACGCGCTGCCGGCCTGAACCGGCTAACGGCCGCGCCGACGTTTCCACCTCTTGATTGGAGTTCCCATGACTCAACACACCGATCCCGACTGTCAAGCCGTCGCGGACCTGACCGACGAATGGATTGAATGCGTCGCCGCTAAGAACACGGCGCGCGTCGAGGAGCTGCTGACGGAAGACTTCATCTATTCGCGGCACCCGAAATTCGGCAGGGACACGCTCACGAAGCGCGAGATCATCGATTTCATGCCCAACATCGAGAAAAGCGACACCAAGGTCGTCGAGCAATACATGCGCAAGTTCGGCGACGTAATCCTGGTTCACAACGTCGTCGAGGCCAACCAAAAGGTCGCCCACGCCGAAGAGGCCAAGGGCAACGCCAGCTTCCTGAACAAGAAGCTTCTCGACTCCTCGGCCTGGCGGAAGGAGGACAGCGTCTGGCGCTGTTTCGACTACCGACTGATCGACGCGCTGGGCTAAGGCTCTCCCAAACCGGCGCCAGCTGAGCGCTCCGGCCTTGTTCTGGGCTTGGTGGCGATAATCCTCCCCGGCGATTACGCGCACCGCAATTCGATCTCCCGTCGACGATGCGCACGTTGGGACTGGGCGCCCAGGCTCTCGGAGCCTTGGGCGCCTCTTTTTTACACCGGACATCGCGGCGTTCCAGCTCCGGAAGCCGGATCGCCTGGCTGCAGCCAGGCGATTGATCCGGCCATATATGAGCAATATTCGTAAAATCCGCGCGCTTTGGCCATGAACATCTTTTTTCTTGACTATTAAGTGAGTATAGCTCAGGTTATTGCTTGATACGAGCATTGCTCATATTTAGAGATGCAGGAGCAGTCATGGCCGCTGAAAGCCAGATCGAGCGCGTGGACGCAGTTTGTGTCGTGGGGGCTGGTCCCCACGGTTTGATCATCGGGCGCGCGCTCAAATCGGCGGGCGTACCCTTCACCATTCTCGAAAAAAACCGCGACGTCGGCGGCCTGTGGGACATGAACAACCCCGGCACGCCGATGTACGAGTCCTGCCACTTCGTCTCGTCGAAGAATGGCTCGGGCTATTTCGATTTCCCGATGCCCGAGAGCTACCCGGACTATCCAAGCCGCGAGCAGATCCTCCAGTACGTCCGTAGCTTCGCAGCGCACTATCAGTTGCGCGACTCCGTTGAGTTTAACGCGAAGGTTGTCCGCGCGGAGCCCGACGGGGAGCGGTGGGTAGTCGAGACCGAAGACGGACGCGTGCGATCCTTCGAGGGTTTGATCGTCGCGCCGGGATGCAACTGGCATCCACGCATGCCCGATCTGCTGGGCCAGTTCAACGGCGAGATCTACCACTCTGTCGACTACAAAACGCCGGCCCAGCTAGAGGGCAAGCGCGTGCTGGTGATCGGTCTTGGCAACTCTGGAGCAGACATCGCCTGCGATGCGGTGCGCACGGCCGCTAAGGTTTTTGTCAGCGCCCGTCGCGGCTATCACTTCGTACCCAAGCATCTCTTCGGCGTGCCGACCCTCGACTTGCTAAACAATCCCGATCTGGCGCCGACGGCGGCCAAGGGGTTGGATTTCCCCGCCATGGTCGATCTGCTGGTCGGCGACGTTTCGCGACTGGGCTTCCCAAAGCCCGATCACGCGGTCGGTCAGACCCATCCGGTGATGAACACCCAACTCCTCTACAACGCCGCCCACGGCCGCATCACGCCCAAGGGCGACGTGGCGCGTCTTGATAGCGACGAGGTGTGGTTCAAGGACGGTACGCGGGAAGCCGTCGACGTGGTGATCTGCGCCACTGGCTACGCCTATCGCGTGCCCTTTCTCGATGAGCAAGCATTCGGCTGGAAAGGCGAGCACCCGCATCTCTATTTGACGGCCTTCAGTCGGCAGCATCCCAGCCTGTTCTTCTTCGGCTTGTTCGAAGCTGGTGGCGCGCCGTGGGTGCTCAATGACCAGGTCGCGCTGATCGTCGCCGACTATCTGAAGGATCGTCGCGCGAGATCGCCTCGCGCCGAGGCCTTCCGGCGCCTTGTCCAGACCGAGGAAATCGATCTTCAAGAGGGCGGCAGCTACCTGCGCTCAGACCGGACCGTGAACTACATCCACATCCCGGCCTATGCGCGGCACGTCGAGCGCCTGATAGGAACTTTCAAATTCACCCGCCAAAAGCCTGGCATCTACGACGGCCTGGCGTTGGAGATGGCGATCTGAACGGTGGGACGTCCCGCTATTTGGATCCGCGACCTCTGCAATTAGCCCAGGCCCCGAGGAACTCGCAGCATGGCCGCAAATCAAACGTCTCCAGCGCCGGGCCGCGCGCTGCATCTGGCGCTTCTTCTCGCTCTGGTCGGGCCGACCTTCACTATGTCGGTCCTCCCTCCCGCTCTTCCGATGGTGGCGCAATTCCTTGGCGGCGGGCGACAGGGCGAGGTCCTGGCCCAACGCGCCCAGTCCCTGCCGTTCCTGGGGCTGGCGATCGGCGGTCTGCTCGCCGGCAGCCTGATCGACCGGTGGGGTCTGCGACGCTGTCTACTTGGCGCGGCGCTGATCTATGCCGCCGCCGGGGCAGCGGGTGGCCTGGCGGCGTCGAAAGAGCTCCTGTTGGTCAGCTGCTTTGTGATCGGGCTGGCTGCCGCAATGCTGAGCTGCGGCCTCACGACCGCCACAGGCGCCGCGTTCAGCGGACGAGCCCGCGCCCGGGCCCTGGGATTCCAGACGGCGTTTTCCGATGCCGCCGCCATCGGCGGCGGGCTGACCGCCGCGCTCCTGGCGCAGGTTTATGGCTGGCGGGGGCCTCTAGCCATCTATGTCGGGTTCGGCGTCTTGATCCTGGCGCTCGTGGCGCCGTCCCGGCTGCCGCGGATCGCCCCTGACCCCAATCCTGGCCATGGATTGAGCAGGGTCATGCGAAGCGCCGGCTCGACCTATGTCGCGACCCTCCTGCTCTTCGTCGTGATGGGGACTCAGGCGACGCTTCTGCCGTTCCATCTGGCGGCCAACGGTTTGGCGACGCCTGGCGCCCGGGCTATCGTGCTGACCAGCGCGCCGGCAATGGCCATCCTGGCTTCCATTGCCTACGGTCTATTGTCCGGCCGGATTTCCGATCGCGGCATGGCGCTGGCCGCGACAACGGTGTCGGTGGCGGGCTATGCCGCCATGGGCCTGTGGCGAGGGGGGCTGGTTCCAGTCACGCTGGCCTCCATGGCGGTCGGCTGCGGCATGGGTCTTAGCTTTCCGATGTTGATCCGGGCCGCCTTCCGGCGGACGCCGCCGCCGCTGCACAGCTATTCCATCGGCCTGCTCAACACCGCGGTGTTCCTGGGCGCGTTCCTCAGTCCACTGATCCTTGGCCCACTGATGCGCGCCAGCGGGGCTTCAGCTCTATTCCTGCTGTGCGGCGGCGCCTGGTGGTTTGGTGGGATCCTGGCGGCTTGGCGCCTCAGCGGGACTGTTAGGATCGACCATCTGGCCGCCGCGTCGACCGACGCAGGCTGACGACCGGCGATGTTGGCGGGATTCCGGCGAAGTATGGCATCCCGCCAACCAGCCAGTCCCACCCCCCTCGCCTATCATCGCTTCAACACTGAGAGGAACTACGCATGACCGCCGATATCGCCCCGCCGCCGCTGCAGATCGCCATGCTGGCCTATCCCGCGATGACCCTGCTGGACCTCTGCGGCCCGCAAACGGTGTTCTCGCCACATGCCCGGACCTATCTGGTCTGGGAAACCCTGGACCCGATCATCACGGACTCTGGGATCGTCGTGACGCCGGACACCACCTTCGACAACTGTCCGCAGGACCTGGACGTGCTCTTCGCGCCTGGTGGGTACGGCACCTACGATGTTATGGAGAATGAGCGCGCCCTGGCTTTCATGGCGGATCGCGGCCGGACGGCCAAGTATGTGACCTCGGTCTGCAGCGGCTCTCTGATCCTCGGCGCCGCCGGCCTCTTGGAAGGGTACCGGGCGGCGTGCCACTGGGCTTGCTACGACATCTTGAAGGAGCTCGGGGTCACCCCAGACCACGGGCGCGTCTGCTTCGATGGCAACCGGATCACCGGCGGCGGCGTGACGGCCGGCCTCGATTTCGGTCTTCGGGTGCTCGCGGAGCTTCGCGACGAGGAGACCGCCAAGATGTCCCAACTGATGATGGAGTACGATCCCAAGCCGCCCTTCAACGCGGGTTCTCCCGAGAGCGCAGGGCCTGAGCTGACATCCTTCGTCACCAACATGCTGCAAAGCCTATCCGACCACGGCGTTGAAGTGGCGCGCCAGTTGCGGGCCAAGAAGCTCGTCACCGCCTAACACGACCCGAACCGCCCCAGGAGACCCCAGCCCATGACGACCCGCGTAGATGACACTTCGCAAGCCGTCATGGCCTCAGGTGTCGCCTTTACTGGCGCGGCATCGGCCGCGTGGCGGCAGGTCGGCGTCATCGGACTGGGCGTCATTGCGCTGCTCAGCCAAGGATTGTCACCCGCGCTCCTGGGCGCCCTAGGCGCCGCACATCGCATCAGCACGCCAGGCATCGGCATGGCCGCGGCGGGAGAATGCCTGGCGATCACGGTCGCCTCGGCCCTGGCGGCGATCTTCATCCGCCCCAATCGCCTGAGAACGATCGGCGTCTCGGCGGCTGGCGGTTTGACCCTAGCTGTCTTTCTGGGCGCCTACGCCACGACGGAAATGCAGCAGATCGGGCTGCGCGTGGCCGCGGGCGTCGCGGAAGGTCTCCTGTTCTGGATCGCCATGGAAGGCGTGGCGCGGGCGCGCCTGCCGGAGCGCGCGGCAGGGATGCTGATGGCGGCGGTCACGGTCGCGACGCTCTTGGCCGCGGCGGCGGCAACAGAGATCGTACTCCCGAGATTCGGCGCCAACGGCGGGTTCTTGGCGCTCGCGGGGCTTAGCGCCGCCGGCGCCATCTTCTCCCTCTTAATTTCGGACAGTCATACGACGAGCTCGGAACCCAAGGGCCAATGGACCTTGCCGGGGTTGGCGGGGTGGGTCGCTCTCCTGGCGGCGCTGCTGTTCAACGCCGCGGGGATGGGGTTCCTCGTCTATGTCGTGCCGCTTGCGGAACACGCGGGCCTGGGCACGATCGTCGCTGGGCGCGGCTTGACGGCCCTGATCGCCGGACAATTGGTGGGGGCCCTGTTGGCCGCAGGCATCGCCGGACGGGTCAATCATCTAGCCATGCTGGCCGGGTCAGCCATCGCCTATCTCGTCATCTGGCCGCTCTACGGCGTTCACGCCGACGCAGGCCTGTTCATCGCCGTCTGCGCGGCGCATGGCTTCATCACCTTCCTGGCGCTGCCCTTCCTATATCCGGTGACGATCGTGGCGGATCCCTCACGTCAGGCCGCCGTGCTGATCGGCCCGGCGCAGATGCTAGGCACCGCCTTGGGTCCTCTCCTCGGCTCGGCGGTCGTTGGCGGCGGCGACGTTGTCCATCTGATCCCGCTCGGCGACGGACTGCTGCTGATGGCCATGGCGGTGATCGCCGGACTGGTCGTCTGGGGTCCGCGAGCCTTGACGTAAGGCGCGCGCTTGAGCGCTTGGAGCGCGACCTCGGACGCCGCCTCGGTTTTCTTCCAGGAGACGCTGTCTGCGAGCGCGACGAGCTTCACCAGCCCTTGCCGCGCGGATGATGCCGAAGACGCCTGGGGCGGAGATCAGGTGGTCGATCATATTCTGGCCGCTCAGCGGCGGGGTACAGGTCTTGAGCAGCTGGGGCGCGCGGGTCCCTCGCAGTGGTCCAAGACCACCACCACGCGCTTGACGCCGGCCACCAGGTCCATGGCCCCGCCCATACCCTTGACCATCTTGCCGGGCACCATCCAGTTGGCCAGGTCGCCGGTCTCGCTGACCTGCATGCCGCCCAGGATCGACAGAGCGATGTGACCGCCGCGGATCATCGCGAA
>FTJN01000767.1_pt2 | contig 65570 bp, 63 predicted proteins | sample 1658361 | NCBI WGS metagenome assembly FTJN01 (sample SAMEA3914819, study PRJEB12502) | metagenome | biome: forest; material: soil | place: Canada | collected 2010-06-26 | depth 0.3 m
TCGTGCTGATGGACGGCATCACGATGGGCGGCGGCATGGGCCTGGCGCAGGGCGCCTCGATGCGCATCGTCACCGAGCACGCCAGGCTCGCCATGCCCGAGACCAACATCGGCCTGTTCCCCGACGTCGGCGGTGGCTGGTTCCTGGCGCGCACGCCCGGGCACCTGGGCGAGTTCCTCGGCGTGAGCGGGCAGGTGCTCGGCGCGGCCGACGCGCTGGCCGTCGATTGGGCCGACGTGTGCGTGAAGGCCGAGCGCCTCGACGACTTCGTGCAGGCCTTGGTCGATGCCACGGCCGTCGACGGCGTCGGCGCGCTGTCGGCCGTCAACGCGTTCGCGGCCGATGCCGGCGCGGCGCCGCTGCGCGGGCAGCGCGAACTCGTCGACCGTGTCTTCGCGGCGGCGGACGTCGCGGCGATCATGGCGGCGCTCGCGGCGGAGGAGGGCGAGTTCGCCGCGGCGCTCGCCACGACCCTGGCCAGGCGCTCGCCGCTGATGATGGCCGTCACGCTCGCGCAGATCCGGCGCGCGCGCACGATGACGCTGGCCGACGACCTGCGCATGGAGCGCGGCCTGGTGCGCCACTGCTTCCACCTGCGCCCCGGCGCGGCCAGCGAGACGCTGGAGGGCATCCGCGCGCTGGCGATCGACAGGGATCACGCGCCGAAGTGGAACCCGGCGGCGATCGCGGACGTCACGCCGGCGATGGTCGACGCGTTCTTCGTGTCGCCGTGGCCGGCGCACGCGCATCCGCTGCGCGACCTGGCTTGATCCTCAGCCGCGCAGGCGGCGCAGGGCTCCGACGATCGCCAGACCGGCCAACATGAGCGTCCAGAGGGGGGCTTCCGGCACGGGCGATGTCGGGGTGACGGCCGGCGGCATGCCAGGTCCGACGGGCCCGATGGGCCCGGACTCGCAGCACGGGCCCGCGCCACCCGGCGAACCCGGAATGCCACCACCGCCACCGCCTATCGGAAAGCCGGGAGCGCCCCCGTTGCCACCGCCGCCCGAGGGCGAATCCGATGCAAAGAGCGGGCTTTCAGGTACCGCGAAGTCGAGCGATCCGCTGTCGGGCCCCGGAGCCGCGGCCACCTCCGGTGTCGTGGGCGGCGGTCCGGCCGCGGGGCTGATGTCGATGGGCTCGTCCACGCCGCCCAGGGTCGGAGCCTCGTCGGGCTTGCGTGTCACGAGCGAGACGTTGTTGCAGACGGTGGGCACGATCACGCACGTTTCTCCGACGCAGTACACGAGGCCGCGCTCTTCGTGCGTCGCGCTCCACGCAGAACGATCGACGGCGCCGTGGCAGAGTTGGCCCCGGCCGCTGTGCATCTCTCGCAAGTCGCCGTAGTTCGCTTTTCCGGAGATGCCGTCTCGAGTGATCGTGACGACGTCCGTGTAGCGACGCGCCGCCATCAGCGCGCGCAATTGCCGGCGCGTTTCTTCGGACATCGCGAAGTCGGCCAGGGCCGCCGGCGGATCGCCCCGGTAGGGATTCACCCCCGGATGCGCCCACGAGCAGCCGCCCGCAACGGCGGTGGCCATGACGCTCGTCATGATCAGGTTGATTCCCAATGCGTGCCTCCAACCGCCACGGCGTGGGAACGAGCCGATCCACCTGGGCGATGATTCTTTTCAGGATTCGACACGATCGGGGGTATCCCGCCGTGCACCTGCCATGTCGAGGCACATCCCGCGCCCAGGAGATCGTCGCCAGTCCGCTGCGCCGCCGTCGGGCGTCCGCCGGCGCGCAACGCGTGACAATGATCACGAACGACGCGACTCATCCGGATCGACGCCACCGTCGGCGTCGCGCGAAGCGATGCGCGGCCGCGCTTGCGGATGCGCCAAAGCTACCGATGGTGGCTTGGTATCACCTTGTTACGCGTCAGCGTTCCCGAATGCCAGGTGCGAATCAGCGTGCGTGCGACTCGCGCCACTCATCGGTCAGCGACGCTGAATTCCCAGGGGGCAGGCGCCAGGACATGGCCGGAGCCGATGGTCGCGTGCAGGATCACGCGGTAACGCCCCGGTCGCAGCGGCTGGCGTGGAACCAGCACGGCGAAGGCGCCGTGCAGGGCCTTGTCTGGCACCATGCCCGGTCCGACGATCGCGATGTCGGCCAGTACCACGCTTGGCACCGGGACGTTGCCGTCATCGAGCAACTCGAAGACTTGCACCTGGACGAGCGCCGCGCCGGGGTCTTGCGCGAGGCCGTCGGCATTGCGCAGGCCGACCAGCACCGGAACCCCCGCCGTGGCGCCTGGCAGCAAGGCGGCCGGCGGGCGCGGGTTCTCCGAGCCCGGAAGAAACGTGCCCGTCGGCACGGTCATGCCCGGCCACGGATAGCGCACGAGTTCCCCGGACGCCGGGACTTCCGTTTCCGGCGACCCGAGCGGCGCGCCGAGATCGATGACGCAGACGCCCGCCGCAGGCCCGTCCCCGTAGGCGGCGCCAACCTGCGTCACGCGACTGAGCAACAGCGCCGCGTGGTAGACGGTGTTCATCAGGCGGTCGACGCAGTCGCCGTCGTTCGCGGCCCGCATGACGTCACCGATCACCTCCGTCCCATACGAGGAACGGAATCCCGCCGCGCGCATGCGAACGAAGGGATCGGCGCCGGTGAAGCCCGCAAGACCGGCGGCCTCGGCATGGATCGACGGCGTCGAGTGCAAGCCGTTCGCGCTGAGGTAGGCGGCATGGCGAGAGGCGGACCGGGCGAGGGCGTCCGAACGTGTCAACCTCCCAGCGCCAGCAGCGCTGCGTATGGCCTCCAGGCGCGCCAGCGACCGATCGCGCCGACGGGTGGCCTCGATCGAGAGTTCCGCATCGGTGTCGGGCAGCGCGCCGGTCGAATCCACGGATGCGGGTGGCGCGAAGCGGGCCGCCTCGTCCCGGGACACTGCTTCGACCGCGGCACAAGCCGACGCCGCCGCCGGTGCGCCCGGCGTTGTGGCCCCCGCAAGCGCGAACAGGAGAAGTGAAAGCATCATCGGGGAACGCAGGGCGCGGGAGTGGACTCGCGGCATTCTCGCCGCAGGCTCCGAACGCGCCGGCGTGCCGACGATGAGGATGGGGGCCTGAACAGGCCTCAGTCGCCCAGCAGGCTGATGTATTCGTGCCGCTTGTGCTTCTCGACATACGGCTTGGGCGGACTCGCCGCGGCGATGGCCTCGAACGCCAGCTCCAGTTCCTGGTACGTCGCGACGAACTCATCCTTCAGCGAAGGAGCCTCGGGCGGCTTGTGCAGGTCGCCGCCGGAGCGCTCGTGGGCGCGGGCGGCGATGCGGGCCGCGACGATGGCTGCGGTGGCGTCGAGAAGGTGTTTTCGGGCGTCGGACATGAAACCTCCTGCGTCGGAAAAGGACGCGGTTGAAGCGGAGCAATCGTCGTGCTCATCGGCCATCTCGGAAACCCGAAGGCGTTCGAGTTCAAGCGCTTTTGCAAGGAGAAACGTATCTCCCGGCTACGCCTGAAAGTTCGGCGTAACGCTCTTGCAAAGGAAGAGCAGAACCCTGGCGGAGTCGCATCGCGCTTCCCACAATCGCGTCCTTCCTCATCGTCGCCTCCCGGTACCAGCGTCCATGCATCCATTTCTCGACCTCCTGGCCGGCGCCCTGCGTCGCGCCGCTTTCCGACCTCCTGCCGCGCTGCGCGCCGGACTCCTCGCCGCCTCGTCGGCGGCAGCCGCCGTCGGGGTGGCCGCGGCGCCCGCCGCCGTCTGCATCGCGCCGGTCACGGCGGCCAGCACCGCCGGGGCCTTCGTGGTCGGCAACGGCACGCCGCAGAGCTGCACGGGGGCGGCGTTGCAGGCCGCGATCACCGCCGCCCCGGTGGTGACCTTCAACTGCGGCGTCACCGCGACGATCCCGATCTACGCGACGCTGGTGGTGCCCTCGACGCGGGCTACGGTCATCGACGGCGGCGGCAAGGTCACCCTCGACGGCGGCGGACGCGTGCGCCTGATCGAAGTCGTGCGCGAGAACTTCCGCACCAGCCGCATCGGGCTGACGCTGCAGCACATCACGCTGGCCAACGGCAAGGCCGCCGGCACGCGCTACGTCGCGCCGTCCAGCACCAACGCCAGCTGCTCGTCCGGCTGGGCGGACGGCGGGGGCGGCGCCGTCTACGTGCGCGACTCGATGCTGCACGTCGTCGACGTGACCTTCCGCAACAACGCGGCCGCGACGCCGGGCCCCGACATCGGCGGCGGCGCCATCTACGCCGCCGCATCGCTCGACGTCGCCGTCGTCGGGTCGACCTTCGACGGCAACAGCGGGGCCAACGGCGGCGCCGTCGGCCTGTTGCAGAGCGACGGGCGCTTCGCCAACGACCTGTTCACGAACAACAAGGCCAGCGGCACGGGCGGCAACTACGTGGGCGGGGCGGCGAGCGGCTGCGGCGGCGTCAACCAGGCCAACCAGGGCGGCTCTGGCGGCAACGGCGGCGCGATCGTCATCGACGGCGGGGCGGACCTGGCCCAGTCGGTCTGCGGCACGACCTTCACGTCCAACACGGCCAACGCGTTCGGCGGGGCCTTGTTCCGCACCGCCGACGGGCCGGCGCAGCCGACCACCTTCGACCGCTCGGTGTTCCAGGCCAACCATGCCGACAAGGGCGGCGCGCTGTACGTGCAGAACTCGAAGCCGCTCGAGATCACCGCCTCGACGTTCTCCGCCAATGCCGCGACAGCCGCGGGCGCGGGCGACTTCGTCTCCGACACCTTGCAGGTCACCAACACGACGTTCGTGGGCAACGTCGCGACCAAGGGCGTCGGCGGCGCGCTGTCGATCAGCAACCCGGCTTCGACCGGCTGGATCCACAACGCCACCTTCAGCGGCAACCAGTCCTCGGGCGGCCCGGGCTATTTCAGCGCGGCCATCTTCGGCACGCTGAATTTTCCGGTGCTCAACACCGTGTTCGCCAACAACCTGAGCAAGGACGGCGGCTCGCCGATGCAGTGCACCTTCACGCCCGCGCTGGGCACCGGCGACGTGCAGTGGCCGCAGAAGCGGCCCGTGGGCGGCCTCAACGACAACCTGTGCGTGACGGGCATCCGCTTCGTCGATCCGCAGCTGGGTGCGCTCGCGGCCAACGGCGGCCCGACGCCGACCCTCGCACCCGCGACGACGAGCCCGCTGCGCAAGTCGGGACACGGCTGTCCCGCGACGGACCAGCGCGGCGTCGCGCGCAACACCGCGCTGTGCACGATCGGCGCGGTCGAATGAACCTGGCTCAGTTCACCCGCTTGCGCAGGTACATCTGCTGGTCGGCGTGGCGCACGAGCGTGTCCACGTCCTGGCCGTCCTCGGGGTAGACGGCCACGCCGATCGCGGCGCCGAGCGCGGGCGCCAGCGTCGCGCTGCCGGTCAGGATCGCCAGCGGCTGGCGCAGCAGGTCCTCGAGGTTGGCGGCGACGCGTTGCGCGTCCTCGCGGCGGTCGATGGCGTCGAGCAGGACGAGGAACTCGTCGCCGGCGAACCGGGCCACGAGGTCGTCGGCGCGGACGGCCGCGGCGAGGCGGCGGCCGAGTTCCTGCAGCACGGCGTCGCCGATGTCGTGGCCGAATTCGTCGTTGATCGTCTTGAAGTTGTTGATGTCGATGAACAGCACGCCGAACGGACGCGGGTCGCCGCGCCGGCGCTGCTGGACGATGCGATCCTCGACCCGCCGGATCAGGGCCTCGCGGTTGGCCAGGCCGGTCAACGGATCCGTCAGCAGGCGCCGCTGCATCTCGGAGAAGCTGCGCGCCAGGTCGCCCAGTTCGTCCTTGCGCTGCGACCCGGCCAGCGCCGTGGTGCTGCCCTGGCCGACCCGGCGCGCCGCCGCCGCCAGCTCGCGCAGCTCGCGCGTGACCGTGGACAGCACGAGCGTGCCGGTCAGCATCACGATGACGGCGGCCACGATGGACAGGATCACCGTGCGGCGGAAGTTGTCGATGATGCCGTGCAGGAAATCCTGGCGCGGCACGGCCACCATGATCAGCCAGTCCAGTCCGGCCTCGTCCTGCAGGCGCGCGTAGCCGACCTGCACGGGCGCGCCGTCGGGCGCGGTGAACACGGTGGTGTGCGGGCGCGCGTCGCCGGCCGTGTCGGCGAGGCCGCGCACGGCGGCGTAGGTCTGGCTCACCAGCGGGTCGGCGCTGTTGGCGGCGTTCAGGCGCACGTTGGTGCCGTCCGCCTGCTTCTGGATATGTGCGCCGCGCGACACGCCGATCAGGTTGCCGTCCTTTTCCAGCACCATCGCCACGCCGTTGCTGCTGAGCGCCAGCCGCTGCAGGAACGAGGTGACCTGGCGCAGCGACAGGTCGGTGGCGACCACGCCCTGGAACGCGCCGTTGCGGTCGTTGACGCGGCGCGCGCGCGTGGCCACGAGCTCCTGCAGCTTGAAGTCGATGTAGATCGACGTCCAGGTCTGCAGCGTGTTGGCCGCGCCGGCCTTGTACCAGGGGCGCTCGCGCGGCTCGAAGATGCGGGTCTCGACGTCGGGATGCCCGAGTTCGCCCGCGATCCCGCTGTAGTGGTACAGGCTGCGCGGTCCTTCGCCGGTGGGGCGCAGGCGCAGCTCGGCGTCGGCCTCCGACGATCGCCACAGGCCGATGAAGCGGCCCTGCCGGTCGCCGTAGTAGGCGTAGTTGTTCGGGTCGCGGTGGACCGAGGTCGCGAGCCAGAAGCGCGTGCGCAGCGCCGGCAGCTCGTCGCCGATCGATTCGGGCGCCGCGATGCCCTTCGGAAAGGCCACCTCCAGCACGGCGGCGGAACCGGAGACATGGCCCTCGACCGCCTGCTCGATCCGGTGCACGGTCTCGGTGAGCAACTGGCCCGACAGGTTGTCGACCGCATCGCGGCCCGCCGCGTACGACAGGACGCCGATGACGATCGCCGTGCCCAGGACGAGCGCCACGTACGGCAGGGTGAGCAAAGCCCGCAGGGGCAGTCGCGCCAGCAATTTCATCGAGTCTCTCGTTGTGTGTCGCCGGCGGCGTCGTCGCCCTGGGCGCGCGCCGATCCTCGGCCCTCCGACGCCGACGCACCCCGATTTTGCGCGATGCGGCCGGACCTGGGGCGCCGGCCGCGACGGCAACCGGAACCAAGGCCCATGCGCGTCGGGCCCGTGCAACGCAGGGCGATCGGGTCTCGGCGACAATACGGTCAATGATTTCCCAGCAAAATCAACGACTTGGCGAAAAGCCCAATCCGTGGCGCCTCAGCGTGGCGCCGATGATGGACTGGACCGACCGCCACTGCCGCTACTTCCACCGCCTGATTACGCGCAACACGCTGCTGTACACCGAGATGGTGACCACCGGCGCGCTGCTGCACGGCAACCAGCCGCGCCATCTGGACTTCAGCGACGAAGAGCATCCGGTGGCGCTGCAGCTCGGCGGCAGCGAGCCCGATGCGCTGGCCGCGTGCGCCAGGCTGGCGCAGCGATGGGGCTACGACGAGGTCAACCTGAACTGCGGCTGTCCCAGCGAGCGCGTGCAGCGCGGCGCGTTCGGCGCGTGCCTCATGCGCGAGGCGGAGCTGGTGCGCGACAGCGTGGCGGCGATGCGCGACGCGTGCACCCTGCCGGTGACGGTCAAGCACCGCATCGGCATCGACAAGGTCGAGAGCTATGACTTCGTGCGCGACTTCGTCGGCACCGTGGCCGCGGGCGGCTGCACCGTGTTCATCGTGCATGCGCGCAACGCGTGGCTGCAGGGCCTGAGTCCCAAGGACAACCGCACGATCCCGCCGCTGCGCTACGAATTCGTACACCGCCTCAAGCAGGACTTCCCCGATTTCACCATCGTGCTCAACGGCGGCGTGAAGGGCGACGACGAGATCGCGCGGCACCTCGAGCACGTGGACGGCGTGATGATCGGCCGCGAGTCGTACCACGACCCGTGGTGCATGGCCGATTGGGACGCGCGCTTCCTGGGCGGGCCGACGGTCGAGCGCACGCGCGAGAGCGTCGAGGCGCAGATGGTCGAGTACCTGGAGCGGCTGCAGTCGACGGAGCACCACTGGTCGCAGGCGTCGCGCCACATGCTGGGCCTGTGGAACGGCGTCAAGGGCGCACGCCGCTGGCGCCAGGTGTGGTCGGACCACAAGATGAAGACGCTGGCACCGAGCGAGGTGTCGCGGCTCGCGCACGCGGGCGCGCCGGAGAACCTCGCGGCGGCCTGATCATTGCCATTCCGCTGAAGGCACGCTGTCACGTCATCCTGCGCGCAGTCGCAGGATCCTCGCGCGCCGGGCGATATCGACGAGGGCGCCCAGCAACGCCAGGCATTGGCTTGGCAAGTCGTGGATCCTGCGACTTCGCGCAGGATGACCGCGCTTGTTGTCCTGGTCGTCGTGTCGTGCGCGCTCAGGCGTTGGCCAGCGCGTCGTCGATCTTGTCCTTGACGCGGTGCAGGCCGCGCAACAGCGAGGTCTGGTCCAGCATCGCCTGCGGCGCCAGCTTCATCGCCACCTCGTCGAGCTGCGCCGGCTCGTTGGTGATCGTGTAGGCGAGGGCGGACAGCACGCAGATGTAGCGGTGCGAGACGCGCGGCAGGCGCATCGTCGTGTGGATGCTGATGTGGTGGCGCACGCTGGCGACGGCGGCCGGCGTCAGGCCCCAGGCCTCGCACAGGTTGGCGCCGACGTCGTCGTGGCCGCAGCCGAACGCGGCGCGCTCCAGTTCGACGAGGTGGGCGTCGTCGCGCGCAGCGGCGAGCATCGGAGCGTATCTGTCGGGCGAGTGGCGGTACAGCACGGCCTTGCCGCATTCCTCGAACAGGCCGGCGGTGTGCGCGCTCCAGGCCTCCATCGACAGCGCCTGCGCGAGGCGGCCCATCAGCAGGCCGCGGATGCTGGCGCGTTCCCACACCGCGACCAGTTGGGGCACCTGCGGGAAGGCGGCCTGCAGGCCCGTCTCGTAGGCGATGGCGGAGATCTCGCGCACGCCCAGGTAGGTGACGGCCTGCTGCACGCTCTGCACGCGGCCCTTGAGCCCGTACAGCGGCGAGTTGACGGCCTTCATGACGGCGGCCGCGAACGACATGTCGCCTTCGATCAACGCGCCCACGGCGTTCAGGTTGATGTCGTCCTCGCGCAGCAACGCGGCCAGCTTGACCAGCGATTGCGGCTGCGCCGGCAGGTCGAAATCCAGGTTCACGGGTCGGGTGTCTTCCGTCATGGGCGCTCCGCAGCGATCGTCTCGAGAGGTCAGGAACTGCGATGCTAGCCCTTCCTGGGATCGGATCGGGGATGAAGTGGCCGAAAAAAGGCCGCTGTTTCTCGAAAGACAATGCAGGGCACGGCGCCTGCCAGGGACCGCCGCTGGTCGCCTCGCCCTCCAACCTGCCCGACACATGATCCATTGGCCCACCGCCGCCGTCTCCAACCTCGCGATCTGGACCATCGCCGCCGCCGCGACCGCCGCCGTCATCATCCGCCCGGGCAAGTGGCCCGAGGCCGTCTGGGCCGTGGCCGGCGCCCTGGCGCTGCTGGCCTGCGGCCTGATCCCGGCCTCGACCGCGCTGCAGGCCGTCTTCGAAGGCCTGGACGTCTACCTGTTCCTCATCGGGATGATGCTGCTGTCGGAACTCGCCCGGCGCGAAGGCCTGTTCGACACGCTGGCCGGCTGGGCGGTGCGCCACGCCGGCGGCTCGGCGCGGCGCCTGTTCGCGCTGATCTACGGCATCGGCGTGGTCGTGACCGTGTTCATGTCCAACGACGCGACGGCGGTGGTGCTGACGCCGGCCGTCTACGTGGTCGCGAAGAAGGCCGGCGCCAAGCCCTTGCCCTACCTGTTCGCCTGCGCGTTCATCGCCAACGCCGCGAGCTTCGTGCTGCCGATCTCGAATCCCGCCAACCTCGTCGTGTTCGGCGAGCACATGCCGCCGTTGCTGGCCTGGCTGAGGGCGTTCGCGCTGCCGTCCATCGCGGCCGTCGCGGTCACGTGGGCGGTGCTCGCGCTCGTCTTCCGCGCCGAGCTGGCGGCACCGGTCGAGACGGATTCCCATGTGCCCGCGTTGTCGGGCACGGGCCGTCTCGCGGCCGTGGGCATCGCGGGCGTGGTGCTGGCGATGCTGGCCGCGTCGGCGCTCGGCTTCGCGCTCGGGGCGCCGACGCTGATCGCCTCGGCGATCGCGATCGCCGCCGTGCAGGCCACGCGGCGCGAGGCGCCCTGGGCGCTGCTGCGGCACGTGTCGTGGAGCGTGCTGGCGCTGGTCGCCGGGCTGTTCGTGCTGGTGGCCGGCATCGGGCGGACGGGCCTGATCGCGGCGCTGACCGAGGCCTTGCGCGCGGCCGCGCACGCGGCGCCGCACGCGACCGCGTGGGGCGCGGGCGCGATCGTGGCGGTCGCCTCCAACCTGCTGAACAACCTGCCGGCCGGCCTCATCGCGGGCACCGCGGTCAATTCGGGGCCGATGCCCATCGACGTGCGCTCGGCGATCGCGATCGGCATCGACCTCGGGCCCAACCTGTCGGTCACCGGCTCGCTGGCCACCATCCTGTGGCTGGTCGCGCTGCGGCGCGAGGGCGAGCACGTGAGCGCGTGGCAATTCCTGCGGGTCGGCGTCCTGGTGATGCCGTTGGCGCTGGTGGCGGCGTTGGCTTGTCTCTGAGCGCGGCACGCGACCGCGTCGAAGCCGGCCCGACAAGGAAAAGGCCGCGGGGACGGCGCCCCGGCGGCTTCTCGTTGCCCTCCGACAGGATGCGCGGCGGCCTCGGGTCGCCCGTCCTCACTTGGCCAGCACGGCCACGACCTGCTTCGCGTCGCGGGCCGCCTCGGCCTGGCGCACGCACTCGAGGCCGGCGCGCCAGTTGTCGAGCGACGCGCCCACCTCCAGCATGTTGACCTGCAGGATGTTGCGGCGGCTGAAGACGAAGTCGCGCAGGGTGTCGACGCCTTCGTCGGCCTTGGCGACGAGGCGCGCCTGCAGCGCCGTGGGCGCCCGGCAGGCGCTGGCCAAGGGCGACGCCGCGTCGGCGGCGGCGGCAGGCATGGCGACGACGGCGAACACGGCGGCCAGGGTGCCGCAAGCGATGCATTGGCGGGGGACTCGCATGATGGTTCTCCTGGGATCGGGATGGACAAGCCGCGGCGCGGGTCGCGGCGGGTCGGTGAAAGCCACCGGCTCGAACGCAAGGTAGGCCTGGACGCGGCGGCTTGCGAGCCGCATGCGACAGATGCAGGAAAAAGCGCTGCCAGTGCCGCCAGGCGACGACGGGATGCAGTCGCCGCCGACGCGCTCGCCGAGCGCCCGCGCGACGCCGGCATGGCGAACCGTCGCCCACTGCAGAGCTCGATCGGCGTGGGGCAGGGTCAGGCGCCGTCGCCGCCGACGTGCGCCAGGATCCGCTCGCTCGCCCGGTACCAACCGCCGTCGTGCGACAAGCGCAGGATGCGGCCTTTGCGGTTGCGCGCTTCCAGCCAGGCCTGGTCGTCCTGCGACAGGATGGCGAGATAGTCCTCGAAGGTGGTCCAGGCTTCGGTGGCCCACTGCGGCACGTCCAGGCCCGAGGGCCGGCCGTGCATGCGGAAGTGGAACCAGGGCTGCGGCGGGCGGTCCAGCGCGAGGAGGTTGGTCCAGCGGCGGAAGTTGGCCAGCGGCGGAACCCGGCCGTCGGCGGTGAGCTCGCACGCGTACATCGGAAAGGCCTGCAGCACGGCGTCGTCTTCGAGGATGCCGCGCAACAGCCGGCGCTCGGGGCCTCGCACGAACCCCAGCGTGTCGAACGGCGCGATGGCGGCGGGCAGGGCGAAGGTCGATCCGGCTTCGCGGCGCACGTCGATCCGGTCCAGCGTCGCGAGGATGCGGTCGACGAGCGCCGGATCCGCCTCGCCCTGCACGCCGAACAGGAACTGGGGTGGGGCGGTCACGTTGGCGAAGCTGCGCAGCGTGGTCGCCGCCGTCTTCAGTTCGAGCGTCATCCAGCCCGCCAGGGTGTGGTCATCGAAGCCGGCGATCTCGAGCTCGGGATTCATCGTGCGGGCACGGAGGTGGCGTGACGCTTGAAGAGGCGTCGATGATGGCACGGCCGCCGGTCGTCGGCGAACGCCCGCCATGCCGATTTCCCCTGCGAATTGCCGTGGCGGGACGCCGACCCGCGACGCTGTCCTTCAGGGCGCATGCGTGGCGGCGGGTTGACGTGCCGCATTGGCCGTCGCGGCGTCGACGCCCGGCGGCGTGGCGGCGCTGCGGTTCAGCGCGATGGTGCCGGCACGATTGACGGCGGCGTCCTCCGGCCGGGCGCCCGGAGGAAGACCGGCTGCGGGCGGCGGGAGCGCCTGCACGTCCGTGTCGCCCGCGAGGGCGTGCACCGCGGTCGGCATCCCGTGCTCCATCACGAGGCCCTCGCGCAAGGGCGGCGCGGCCTGCACGGGCGCTGCCGCCACGACGCTCGGACCGCTGGCCTGCTCGGCCGGGCGCGGTGGCGCCGCCGGCGGCGCCGGGGTGGGCGCAGCAGGCGGCGGTGCGGCCTCCGCGACGGCGGCGCCTGCGGGTGGGGCCGATTCGGACGGGTCGCGCGGGCCCAGCGTCGACCAGATCGTCCAGCCGACGGCGACCGCCAGCGCACCGACGATGGTGTTCGTGGCCGCGCGGGTCATGGCCGGCTCTCGCGCATCCGCAGGGGGGCCACGCGCGGGCGGCGCGGCGTCGGGCGGGCCGGCATCAGCTGGCCGACGTGTAATAGCCGTGCACGTCGATGTTGACGCCGGCGGTGTCGTTGAAGTCGGAGTCGTCGATGGAGAAGAACACCGTGGTGCCCGGATCCGCGACCAGGAAGACGTTCTCGTTGGCCAGGTAGCGCAACGCCGTGGCGCTCTGGGGCGTCGCGAACGGGATGCGCTGGGCATTGCCGACGCCGTTGGTGACCAGGTCGACCTCGAGATCCGATGCACTGCCGTTGCCGTTGTTGAAGCCCGAGACGCCGGTGATGACCATGCGCTTGCCGGCCGGCACGGTGACCGTGGACGACGTGCGGACGTTCGGGAAGGTGCGGAAGCCGAACGCCTGCGTGGCGCGCTCGTCCACGTGCGTGACCGGGATCGGGTTCGCGCTCGTGTTGACGACGGTGACCAGCGCCGAGGCGACGGCGTGCACCTCGCGCGACAACCCCAGCGCCAGCACGGCGCAGGCGCTGGCGGTGCCGATCAGATAGGGGCGAAACGATTGAACCCTCTTCATGTTTGCTCTCCTGGAACCGGCGCAAGGCAGGCAACTCGCGGCGCGCGCCGGGGGGGCCGCTGGCGCAGGATGCACGCGAGCGCGGCCGTCGCACATCCCCAGGATGCAAGGCGCGGCCTCAGTCGATGTCTATCGTCGTGACGCTCAGCGCCGGCAGCGAGACGCTGAACGACGAGCCCGAGACCGCCTGCGTGCCGGCGGCGACGGGCCGCACGGGGCTCTGGCCGGCCGCCGACGACGCGCTGATGCGATACAGGTGCGCAGTGCCGGACACGGCCAGCCCGGTGAACAGCGTCTGCTTCGCGGACGTCGAGCGATTGATGGCGACGAACACCGTGCGTCCGGCATGCGCGCTGTCCGTGCTGGCGTAGGCGGAGACGCTCTGGACGTCGCTCGACGTCGCCTGCACCGCGACGTCGCCGAACGTGGCGCTGGCGCCGTCGAAGCCCCGGAATGCCCGGAACGCGGCCATGCAATAGGGCTCGTTGTTCGTGAGCGGCCAGTAGTTGGCGGCGAACACCGACTGCACGCCGAAGATGCCCAGGTTGTCGGACTCGGCCAGCGTGCCGGCGATGTGCTGGCAGCCGCCGTTGTTGTACTCGGTGATGCCCAGCTTCATGCCGGGGTTGGCGGTGGCGATCTTGGCCTGCAGGCGCGGCAGCAGCTTGATGGGGCCGCCCATCACGTCGTGGATCCAGGACTTCTCCGAGTAGCCGGCGTCCCACAGGCTGCGCGGGCTCTGCACGATGGCCTGCACCTGCGCGTCCGTCAGCGACGGGCCGCTCAGGCTGGTGACGCGCGTGCCGTTCGGATCGCTGGCCTCCGAGTACCAGTGGAAGTCGTAGACGTCCACCAGCGGCTTGCCGTAGCTCGCGCTGGCCGTCTTGAGCGCGGCCATGTACTTGTCGGCGAACCAGTTGACGCCAGCCGGCGTGGCCCCGAGCTCGCCCTGCCAGGAGAACACGCCGCCGAAGCCGTAGTGCGCGGGGCCGACGAGGGTGATGCCGGGGAACTGGTCCTTCAGCGCCTTGGCGAGCGAGATCGTCCTGGCGATGTAGGCGTCCGACGAGACCGGCGTGCTGCCCTGGATCTCCAGGTGCGTCGAGTTCCAGAGCTCGGGTTCGTTGTCCAGCTCGATGAACGTGGGCGTCGCGGCGCCCGCGCCGAAGATGCCCTGGCCGCCGAACTTCTGGTCCAGCGCCCAGACGAATTCATCCATGTAGACGGCGTTGTCGGACGTGGACGGCGCGAGGGTGAAGGGCGCCGCGGTCTGCGTGCTCTTCTTGAAGACCACCGGCTTGAAGCGCGTGGCGTCGGGCGGGTTGCTGGTGCTGACCGGCCCGCTCTCGTCGGCCGCCACCCAGCCTTGCAGTTGCACCGTCACCAGGCTCGCGGCGCCGACGGCGCGGTCGCCCGCGATCAGGGCGCGCACGGCCTCGGCCGGGGTCGCGCTGGCGCTCAGGTAGGCGTCGCTTTCGTACAGGTAGTCGCTGCCGGCGTTCGAGGCGTTGTTCTCCCAGTTGTAGGCCGTCCAGCGGTTGCCGCCGGCGCGGTCGAAGGTGGGCAGCGGCGGGGCGTTGGCGATGCCGTTGTAGAAGTTGAGACCGTAGATGTACGGCGAGATCGCGTGGGTGGTCGCGGGCGCCAGCGTGACGGTGACGTCGACCCCGGGCGCGGGCGCCGGTGCGGGGGGCGGTGGCGCCGGGGTCGGCGGCGGCGGCGCGGGAACGGGGGCGGGCGGCGCGGGAGTGGGCGGTGCGGGGGCCGGCGCCGGCGGCGCGGGCGAGGGAGCGGGCGGTGCCGGCACCGGCGGAGGTGGCGCGGGGGTGGGCGCCGGCGGCGCGGGTGCGGGTGTCGGGGTGTCGTTGGACCCGCCGCCACAGGCGGTGAGCAGCGCGGCCAGCGCCGCGCTGACGAGGATCGGCGCGGGGGCTCGGGTCGGTGGAGTCATGGTCTGGAAGCACCGTGGGATCGGCGCTCCAGCATAGGCCGTCGAACGGCGCCGGCCCTGTGCCCGCAGGTAACGTGTTCGACGAACTGTCGAGCGTCAGAACAGCGCGCCGTAGCGCTCCAGCTCCCATCCGCTCACGTGGCGCGCGTACTCCGTCCACTCGATGCGCTTGAGACGATCGAACTCGCCGGCCAGCGACTCGCCCAGCGCGTCGCGCACGACCGTGTCGGCCCGCAGCGCGTCGACGGCCTCGAGCAGGCTTTGCGGCAGCAGCGCGATCCCGCGCGCGCGGATCTGCGCGAGATCCAGCGCGAACAGGTCGTCCGTGCACATCGGGCCCGGGTCGAGCGCGCGGTCGACGCCGTCGAGACCGGCCTCGATCAGGCCGGCGAGCGCGAGGTACGGGTTCGCGCTGGCGTCCGGCAGCCGCCATTCGAAGCGGCCGTTGAGCGTTCGCACGACGGCCGTGCGGTTGTTCGGGCCGTGCGCCACGTAGGCCGGGGCCCAGGTGGTGCCGGACAGCGATTCGCCCACCACGAGCCGCTTGTACGAGTTGACGGTGGGCGCGGCCAGCGCGGTCAGCGCCGCGCTGTGCGCGAGCACGCCGGCGATGAAGTGGCCCGCCAGCGGCGAGAGCCCGGGGCGGCCGTCGGCGTTGGAGAACACGCACTGGGCGCCGGCCCACAGCGACACGTGGAAATGCAGGCCGCTGCCCGGCTGGTTGGCGAAGGGCTTGGGCATCATCGAGAACACCGCACCGGCGCGCTCCGCGAGGGTGTGCGCGGCGAGCTTGAACAGCGTGAGGTTGTCGGCGCTGGTGAGCGCGTCGGCGTTCTCGAAGTTGATCTCGTACTGGCCGTGCGCGTCCTCGTGGTCGGTCTGCTGCACCTTCATGCCGGCGGCCTCGAGCGCGGTGCGCAGGTCGACCAGGAAGGGCATCTGGCGCGGCAGGCTCTTCAGGTCGTAGGACGGCTTGTCGAGACGGTCGGCGTCGTCGAAGGGCTGCCACCGGCCGTCGACCTTCCTGAGCAGGAAGAACTCGGGCTCGATGCCCACCTGCAGCGTCCAGCCGCGCTGCGCGAGCCGGTCGGTGGCGCGCCGCAGCACCTGGCGCGGGCAGTTGTCGAACGGCTCGCCGGCCACGAAGCCGTCGCACGCCACGCGCGCGACGCCGGGCATCCACGGCAACGCGGCCAAGGTGCGCAGGTCGGCGCGCGCGTAGTACTCGCTGCGTGGGCCGGTGCGGGGCAGGGCGGTGCCCCAGATCGACGGGCCGGCGAAACCGGCGCCGTCGCGCACGACCGCGGCGAGCTGGTGCAGCGGCACCCACTTGCCCTTGGGCGTGCCGTGCATGTCGACGAACTGGGTCAGGATCGTGTGCACGCCTTGCTGGCGCAGCGTGGCCTGGAGAGCGGCGATGTCGGCGTCGGTGGGTTTGGCGGTCATGGGCGGTCGTGATGAGTCACCCGAAGGCCTCTGGAGCCTTCGGGTTCGGGAGAAGGCGCCCGCGCAAGGCGGGCGGCGAGACGGCGACCGCGAGGCCTATTTCTGGCCGTCGATCCGGATCCAGGTCGTCTTGAGCTCGGTGTACTTGTCGAACGCGTGCAGCGACTTGTCGCGGCCGTTGCCGCTCTGCTTGTAGCCGCCGAAGGGGACGGTGATGTCGTCCTCGTCGTAGGAGTTGACGTGCACGGTGCCGGCGCGCAGGCCTCGGGCGACGCGGTGGGCGCGGTTGATGTTGTCGCTCCACACGCTGGCCTGCAGGCCGTAGCTGGAGCCGTTGGCCAGCGCGATCGCCTCGTCTTCCGTCTTGAAGCGCAGCACGGCCATCACCGGGCCGAAGATCTCTTCCTGCGCGATCTTCATGTCGTTGGTGACGTTGTCGAACACCGTGGGCTCGACGTAATAGCCGCCTGTTTCACCGCGCACCTGCTTGCCGCCGCTGACCACGCGCGCGCCCTGCGCGTGGCCGGCCTCGATGTAGCCCAGCACCGTCTTCAACTGCGTGTCGTCGACCAGCGCGCCCATCTCGGTGGACGCGTCCAGCGGATCGGCCGGGGCGTACTTCGGCGCCTCGGTCTTGAGCGTGGCGATGAACTCGTCGGCGATGCGCTCGTGCACCAGCACGCGCGAGGGTGCGTTGCAGGACTCGCCCTGGTTGAAGAACATGCCGCCGGACACGGTCTTCGCGGCGCGCGCGACGTCGGCGTAGTCGTCGAACACCACGAAGGCCGACTTGCCGCCCAGCTCGTTGTAGACGCGCTTCAGGTTGGACTTGCCGGCGTACTCGTACATGCGGCGGCCGACGCGGGTCGAGCCGGTGAAGCCGATGGCGTCGACCTCCATGTGCAGGGCCAGCGCCTCGCCGGCCTCGTGGCCGTAGCCCGGCACGACGTTGAACACGCCCTCGGGCAGGCCGGCCTGGAGCGCCAGCTCGGCCAGGCGCAGCGCGGTCAGCGGGCTCTTCTCGCTGGGCTTGAGGACGACCGAGTTGCCGGCGGCCAGCGCCGGGCCCAGCTTCCAGGCGGCCATGATCATCGGGTAGTTCCAGGGCACGATCACGCCGATCACGCCCATGGGTTCGCGCGTGACGAGCGCGAGCGCGCTCGCGGCCGTGGGCGCGATCTCGTCGTAGATCTTGTCGACGGCCTCGGCGTACCAGGCGATGCAGCGGGCGCAGGCGGGCACGTCCACGGCCAGCGAGTACTGGATGGGCTTGCCCATGTCCAGCGTCTCGAGCAGCGCCAGCTCGTCCTTGGCGGCCATGATCAGCTCGGAGAACTTCTGCAGGACCTTCTTGCGCGCGGCGGGGGATTTGGCGGCCCAGCGGCCGTCCTCGAACGCGGCGCGCGCGGAGCGCACCGCCGCGTCGACGTCGGCGGCAAGCCCGCGGGCGATCGGCCCCAGCAGGCGGTTGTCGATCGGGGAATGCTTGGCGAAGGTCTCGCCGGTCTGCGTGTCGCGGCGCTTGCCGTCGATCAGCATGCGGCCGTCCAGTTTCAAGGCGGTGGCGCGTTCGCCCCAGTGGGTGGTGCTCATCGGTGTCTCCTGCGGAAATGAAAGGGCCGGCTCGTGGCCGGCCCCTCTCGGTGGGCGAGTGGGCCCGGGTCGGCTCAGTCTAGAAGCTGACGACCATCGTTGCGCCCAGAAGGGAGTTGTTCTTCTTGTAGGTGCCGGTCTTGACGTCGAGGAAGACGGCCTGGCTGGCCAGGTCGAGGCGGTATTCGGCCTTGATCGTCGTGTTGGAGGTCAACAGGTAGTTGAAGCCCATCGCGATCGCCGAGCGGTTCGCGCCCTTGCAGTCGGCGCCGAGGCCGCAGTTGGGCGAGGCGCCGATGCCGTTGCGGCTGTCGCCCGTGGTGCCTTCGCCGTCGAAGTAGCCGGTGTAGCCCAGCAGGCCGCCGCCGTTCTTCTGGTCGTTGATGTAGTCGGCGCGGACGACGGCCTCGAAGCGCGGATCCAGCTTGTACGCCGCCAGGCCGGACACGCCCCACCATTGCGCGTCGCGCGCGTTGCCGTCGGCGTCGGGGATGACGGCGGCGCCCTTCTGGTGGCCGAAGCCGACCTGGCCCTGCAGCGTGAGGTCGCCGCGGATGAAGTACGCGTCGGCCTCGATCAGGTGCAGCATCGTGTTCTGCGAGGCGCCGGGCAGCAGGCCGTAGTTGAAGTTGGCGACCTTGCCTTCGACGCCGGCGAGGCCCCAGCCCGAGAATTCACCCTTCGAGTAGTCGACGCGGTACGCGAGCACCGGGGCGAACTGCTTGGGCTGGTTCAGGGGCGAGTTGAAGTTGGCGACGACCGCCTTCACGTCGTACTTGCCGCGGATGATCTCCATGCCCGCGCCGGTGTAGGTGGTGGGCTCGGTGAAGTCCAGCAGCAGGCCGCGCGTCACCAGCTTGGTGGTGGTCGGCTGGATGTATTCGTAGCCCGACCAGTCGGGGATCTGCCCGGCGATCAGGCGCGTCTGCAGGTCGCCCAGCGGGATCGAGACCGAGGCCTCGTGCACGATGGAGTTGCCGCTGGGGTCGGCCACGAGGCCGGCGCCGCGTTGCGGCATCAGCGTGAGGCGCCACTTGGTGCCGCCTTCGAGTTCCTTCTGGAAGTCGAGCGACACGGTGCCGAAGTACGAGTTGTCGTAGTTGTAGCCGTCCTCCGAGACCGGGCTCAGGAACTGGAAGCCCGCGCGGTTCTGGTTCTTGTTCCAGATGTAGGTCGGATCCATGTAGCCGCTGATCTTCAGGTCCTTGTAGCCGTGCGACTCGTTGGCGTCTTCCATCGCCTCGGACTTGACGACCAGCTTGTTGAACTCGGCGGCCTGCTCGGGCGTCATGCCCCATTGGGCCTGCTGGCCGTCGGCGGGGGCGTCGGGCACCGCGGCGAGCTTCTTCTCGAGCTCGGCGATGCGGGCCTTCAGTGCGGCGAGCTCCTTGAGCACGTCGGCGTTGGACTGGGCGAAGGCGGGGGTGGCGACGCCGAACGCGAGTGCGATCGCGCAGGCGAGGGCGGTGGGGCGCAAGGTCTTCATCGGTTTCTCCTGGGATGTCTTGTTGAGCGTGTCGTGTCTTGCGGGAATCGGGTGGGTCGGTTCAGGAATCGTCGCGCGCGGCGGCGCTGATCTCGGCGGCGCGGCGGCGTTCGGCACGGGCGACCCAGATGCTGGCCAGGGCCACGCAGATCGCGACGACGACGATCATCACGGTGGCGACCGCGTTGACGCTGGGATCGAGCCCGAGGCGGGCGCGCGAGAAGATCACCAGCGGCATCGTGGTGGCGCCCGGGCCGCTCAGGAAGGCCGAGGCGACCACGTCGTCGAGCGACAGGCTGAACGTGAGCAGCCAGGCCGAGATCAGCGATTGCGTGATCATCGGGAAGGTCACCAGCGTGAACACCTGCCACGGGCGCGCGCCGAGGTCCATCGCGGCCTCCTCGAGCTGCGGGTTCAGCTCGGTCAGGCGCGACTGCACCACGACCGCGGCGTACGACATGCCGATCATCAGGTGGCCCAGCCAGATCGTGAACATGCCGCGCTCCGGGAAGCCGATCACGCGCTGGATCGCGACGAGCATCAGCAGCAGCGACAGCCCCTGGATGACCTCGGGCATCACCAGCGGCGCGTTGACCATGCCGCTGAAGAACGTGCGGCCGGTGAAGCGCCGGTACTTGACCAGCGTGAACGCCGCCATCGTGCCCAGGATCACCGAGCCGGTGGCCGACGTGAACGCGATCTTCAGCGACAGCCACAGCCCGTTGATGATCTCGGTGTCGTCCGCGAGCTTGCGGTACCACTCGAGCGAGAAGCCGCCCCAGTGCGACGCGAGCCGCGAGTGGTTGAACGAGAAGATCATCAGCGTGACCATCGGCAGGTACAGGAACAGGAAGCCCCCGACCAGCCAGGCACGGCCGAAGCCCTTGGCGAAATTGGTTCCGAACAGTGCGCGGGTTTTCATTTGCGCTTCTCCTGCGCTTCGGACTGGTACTTGTTGAAGATGGCCAGCGGCACGACGATCAGCAGCACCAGCACGACGGCCACGGTCGACGCCATCGGCGGGTCGTTGTTGCTGAAGTTCTCGTCCCAGATCACGCGGCCGATCATCAGCGTCGTGGGGCCGCCCAGCAGTTCAGGCGTCACGTACTCGCCGACGCAGGGAATGAACACGAGCATGGAGCCCGCGACGATGCCGGCGAACGACAGCGGCACCGTGACGCGCCAGAACGCGACCCAGGGCGTGGCGCCGAGGTCGGACGCGGCCTCGAGCAGGCGCAGGTCCATCTTGGACAGGTTCGCGTACAGCGGCAGGATCATGAACGGCAGGTACGTGTAGGTCATGCCGATGACCAGCGAGAACGAGGTGTGCATCAGCTGTCCCTGCGCCTCGATGACGCCGATCGCGAGCAGGACGCGGTCGAAGTGCAGCCACACGATCAGGTTGGCCACCCAGCCGCCTTCGTCGAGCAGGCCCTTCCAGGCATACACGCGCAGCAGGAACGACGTCCAGAACGGCAGCATCACGAGCATCAGCAGCGTGGGTTGCAGCGACGCCTTGGCGCGTGCCATGAAGTACGCGAACGGGTAGCCGATCACCAGGCAGAACACGGTCGTGAAGAACGCGTACTTGATGCTGGCCATGTACGAGTGGAAGTACAGGCCGTCCGTCGCGATGAAGACGTAGTTGGAGAACTTGATCGACAGCTTGACCGCGCCGTCGACGACGTGGGCAATGTCCTCCACCGTGATCGCGCCCATCTCGGAGACCGAGTACTTGGCGACGATCAGGAATGGCGCGAGGAAGAACAGCAGCAGCCAGACGTAGGGAATGCCGATGACCGCGGTGCGGCCGCGCCACCACGACGGTTTCCAGCGGGAACTCTTGGAGGTTTCCATGGCGTGGCCTCCGTTATTGCGTCAGGACCACGTGGGCCTGCTGCGACCACGTCGCCCACACCGTGTCGCCCCAGGTGAACGCGCTCTCGCGGTGGCGCTCCGTGTTGGCGACGCTGGCGCACAGGATCATCCCGCTGGCGAGCTTGATGCGGTACACCGTCTCGCTGCCGAAGTACGACAGCTCCTGCACGACGCCGGCGACGCAGTTGTAGTCGTCGGCGGGCTTCTCGCGTTGCAGCGCGATCTTCTCGGGCCGCAGCGCGACCGTCACGGGCATGCCCTGCGTGCCGGTGATGCCGTGGCCGACGTAGTGCTTGCAGTCGGCGGTGTCGATGATGACGTGGTCGGCCTCGTCCACCGCGACCGAGCCGTCCATCAGGTTGACGTTGCCGATGAAGTCGGCCACGAAGCGCGTGGCCGGAGTCTCGTAGATCTCGGACGGCGAGCCGACCTGCAGGAAGCGGCCCTCGCTCATGACCGCGATGCGCGAGGCCATGGTCATCGCCTCTTCCTGGTCGTGGGTGACCATCACGCAGGTGACGCCCACCTGCTCGATGATGTTGACCAGCTCGATCTGGGTCTCCTCGCGCAGCTTCTTGTCGAGGGCGCCCAGCGGCTCGTCGAGCAGCAGCATCTCGGGCTGCTTGGCCAGGCTGCGCGCCAGCGCGACGCGCTGCTGCTGGCCACCGGAGAGCTGGTGGGGCTTCCTCTTCGCGTACTTGCCCAGCTGCACCAGCTTGAGCATCGCCTCGACGCGCTCGACGACCTTGTCCTTGGGCCAGTTGTCGCGGCGCAGGCCGAACGCGATGTTGTCCCAGACGGTCAGGTGCGGGAACAGCGCGTAGGACTGGAACATCATGTTCAGCGGCCGCTCGTACGGCGGCAATCCGGCGAGATCCTGGCCGTTGAGCACGATGCGCCCCGACGTGGGCGTCTCGAAGCCGGCCAGCATGCGCAGCAGCGTCGTCTTGCCGCAGCCCGAGGAGCCGAGCAACGCGAAGATCTCGCCCTTGGCGATGTCGAGATTCACATGGTTGACGGCCTTGTAGCCGCCGAAGTCCTTCACCACGTCCTGGATCTGGAGGAACTTCGTGTTGTCGGCGCTGATGCTCATGGGTCTTGTCGCCTCCTGGGGCGTCTTGTCAGGTTTTGTCGGAGTCAGGGAGAGAGCGGGCGCGCGACCCCTGCCACGCGCCTTGCCGCGACGGGCTTACAAGCCGGTCTTGAACGACGTGTAGGTACGGTTCTGAAGGCGGCGGATCTCGTTGTTCAACGCGTCCGCGGTGCCGGCCATCTTGGCGAGCTCCTCGGCCGACAGGAACACCGTCGGGTTGTTGGCGACCGCGGGCTCGATGAACTTCTTCGATTCCTTGTTCGGGTTCGCGTAGAACACCTTGTTGGTCAGGCCGGCGTCGACTTCGGGCTTGAGGATGTAGTTGATCCACTTGTGCGCATTGCCCGGATGCGGCGCGTCCTTGGGGATGGCCATCACGTCGAAGAACAGCAGGCCGCCGTTCTTGGGCAGCAGTGCCTGGATGTCCTGGCCGGTCTTGTTGTCGATCGCGCGCTGGCGGGCGATGTTGATGTCGCCGGACCAGCCGAGCGCCAGGCAGACGGAGCCGTCGGCCATGTCGTTGATGTAGCCCGACGAGCTGAAGAGGGTGACGTACGGGCGCACCGCCTTGAGCATGGTCAGCGCCTGCTGGTAGTCGGAGGCGTTGGTGGTGACGCGCGGCTTGCCGGCGTAGTGCAGGGCGGCGGGGATCACCTCGTCGCCGGAGTCGAGGAAGGACACGCCGCACGACTTCAGCTTGGACATGTACTCGGGCTTGAAGACCAGGTCCCACACGTTGTCGGGCAGCGGCGCGCCGCCGAGCGCGGCCTTGACCTTGCCGACGTTGATGCCCACCGTGGTGTAGCCCCACAGCCAGTCCACGACGTAGGTGTTGCCCGGATCGATCTTGGCGAGCTGCGCCGCGACGGCCGGATCGAGGTTCTTGAGGTTCGGGATCTTGGACTTGTCCAGCTTCATGAACAGGTCGCCCTGGATCTGCATGCGCGCCCAGTTCGACGACGGCACGACGACGTCGTAGCCCGTCTTGCCCGCCACCAGCTTGGCGTGCAGGATCTCGTTGGAGTCGAAGTTGTCGTAGCGGACCTTGATGCCCGTTTCCTTCTCGAAGTTCTTGATCGTGTCGTCGGCGATGTAGTCCGACCAGTTGTAGATGTTGAGGACCTTCTCCTCCTCCTGCGCGTGGACCGCGCCCGCGAGGAGGGTCAGGGCGAAGGCGCCGACGAGACGGGCCAGGACGTGGAACGGGGACTTCATCGAAAGACCTCCAACGGAAAGGGTGGGTTGAGTCGGAAAGTGGAACGGAGTCGACAAATCTTGACGAGCGCCTGCAGCTCGGCCGCAGGAGCCGAATGATCTCAGAACCAGCCGCGTGCCTTGACGTCGGCGAGCGTGAGGTCGAGGCACTTGCGGGCCTTGGCGACGAGTTCGTCGATCTCGGCCCGGGTGATCACCAGCGGCGGGGCGATGATCATGCGGTCGCCCACCGCACGCATCACCAGTCCGTTCGCGAAGCAGTGGGCACGGCAGATCATGCCGACCGCGAGGTCCGGGTCGAACGGGGTCGCGTTCGACTTGTCCTTGACCATCTGCACCGCGCCCATCAGCCCGCAGGTCTGAGTGTGGCCCACGAGCGGATGGTCGCGCAATTCCTCGAAGCGGCTTGCAAGATACGGGCCGACGTCGTCGCGCACGTGCTCCACCAGCTTCAGGCTCTGGATCAGCTTGATGTTGGCCACGGCCACCGCGCAGGCCACCGGGTGTCCCGAGTAGGTGTAGCCGTGGTTGAAGTCGCCGCCTTTTTCGATCAGCACCTTCGCCACGCGCTCGCCGACCATCACGCCGCCCAGCGGCACGTAACCCGACGTGACGCCCTTGGCGAAGGTGATGAGGTCCGGCTCGACGCCGAAGGTCTGGCAGCCGAACCAGTTGCCCGTGCGGCCGAACCCGCAGATCACCTCGTCCGAGATCAGCAGGATGTCGTACTTGCGGCAGATGCGCTGGATCTCGGGCCAGTAGGTGGACGGCGGCACGATGACGCCGCCGGCGCCCTGCACCGGCTCGCCGATGAAGGCCGCGACCTTGTCGGCGCCGACCTCGAGGATCTTGGCTTCGAGCGTCTGCGCGGCCTTCAGGCCGAAGGCCTCCGGCGTCATGTCGCGCCCCAACTCGTACCAGTGCGGCTGCTCGACGTGCACGATGTTGGGGATCGGGAGCCCGCCCTGGGCGTGCATGCCCGACATGCCCGACAGCGACGCGCCGGCCATGGTCGAGCCGTGGTAGCCGTTGTTGCGGCCGATGATGACCTGGCGCTGCGGCTGTCCGATCAAGTCCCAGTAGCGGCGCACCATGCGCACGTTGGTGTCGTTGCTCTCGGAGCCCGAGCTCGAGAAGAAGAAGTGCCTGAACCCCTTGGGCGCCACCTCGGCCAGCAGCTCGCCCAGCTCGATCGCCGGCGGCGTGGCGGTGTTGAAGAACGCGTTGTAGAACGGCAGCGTCTTCAGCTGGTTCGTCGCCGCGTCGATCAGCGCCTGCTGGCCGTAGCCCACGTTGACGCACCACAGGCCCGACATCGCGTCGAGGATCTTGTTGCCGTCCGTGTCCCAGACATAGACGCCTTCGGCGCGCTCGACGATGCGGGCGCCCTTGGCGGCCAGCGCCTGATGGTCGGTGAACGGATGCAGGAAGTGCTTGGAGTCGGCTTCCTGCCACTGCTTCGTGGTGCGGGTGGTGGTCATTGGGTCGTTCCTTGTGAGGGTGGATTCCGCGACTGCGCGCGGAATGACGTGATTGCTTGTCATCCTGCGCGAAGTCGCAGGATCCACGCGTTCAGACATGCAGCAACAGGTGCTCGCGCTCCCACGGCGAGATCACCTTCATGAACTCCGCGTGCTCGATCTCCTTGATCTCGGTGTAGACGGTGACGAAGTCCTTGCCCAGCACATCGTGCAGGTCGGTCTCGTCGCGCAGCAGCTGCAGCGCCTCGCCGAGGCTGCGCGGGAGCTGGTATTCGCCGAGGTAGGCGTCGCCCTTGCATTCGGCCGACGGCGCGATCTTGTTCTTGATGCCCAGATAGCCGCAGGCCAGCGTGGCGGCGATCGCGCAGTACGGGTTCGCGTCGGCGCCGATCACGCGGTTCTCGATGCGGCGTGCCTGCGGCGAGGCGATCGGCGAGCGGATGCCCACGGTGCGGTTGTCGGTGCCCCACTGGATGTTGATCGGCGCGGCGGTGTGGCGCGCCAGGCGGCGGTAGGAGTTGACGTACGGGGCGAACAACGCCATCGCGGCCGGGGTGTAGCGCTGCAGGCCGCCGATGTACCAGAAGAACTCCTGCGTGGGCGAGCCGTCCTCGTTGGAGAAGATGTTCTTGCCCGTGACCGTGTTGACCACGCTCTGGTGCACGTGCATCGCGCTGCCCGGCTCGCCGGCGATCGGCTTGGCCATGAAGGTGGCGTACATGTCGTGGCGCAGCGCGGCCTCGCGCACCGTGCGCTTGAAGAAGAACACCTCGTCGGCCAGCCCCAGCGGCGCGTCGTGGAAGAAGTTGATCTCCATCTGGCCGGCGCCGATCTCGTGGATCAGCGTGTCGACGTTGAGCTCCATCTTCTGGCAGTAGTCGTACACGTCCTCGAACAGCGGGTCGAACTCGTTGACGGCGTCGATCGAATAGGCCTGGCGCGAGGTCTCCGAGCGGCCGCTGCGGCCGATCGGCGGCTTCAGCGGCATGTCGGGATCGGTGTTGCGGGCCACGAGATAGAACTCGAGTTCCGGCGCGACGATCGGGCTCCAGCCCTTGGCCGAGTACAGGTCGATCACGTTGCGCAGCACCGAGCGCGGCGCGAACGGAATGAGCTTGCCGTCGGAGTCGTAGCAATCGTGCAGCACCTGCGCGGTGGGATCGGTCGCCCAGGGCACGATCCGCACCGTGGTCGGATCGGGCCGCAGGTGCATGTCGCGGTCGGTGGGCGTGATGACGTCGTAGTACGGGCCTTCGGACGGGAACTCGCCCGTCACGCCCATCGCGACGATCGCCTCGGGCAGCCGCATGCCGCGGTCCTCGGTGAACTTCTCGCGCGGCAGGATCTTGCCGCGGGCCACGCCGGTCAGGTCGGGCACGAGGCATTCGATCTCGGTGACGCGGTTCTCGTTGAGCCACTGTTCGAGGTCGGCGAAGGTGGCGAGGTTTCTGTTGATGGTCATGGTGTCTTTCGTGGATTTGCAGGATCGACGGGCCGCGCGTGCACATGCATTTGTCGGGCCACGTCGTCGGAGTTGGCGGTGACGGACGGTGGGCGAACCACCCTCGTCACGGATGCGGGCCTCGCAATCCTTCCTTCCACTGGCGGCAGGCCTCGCCGAAGGCGGTGAGCATGCGCATGGAGACATCGTTGCCGGCAGCTTGCCACTCGGGATGCCACTGCACGCAGAGGTTGAACCCTTTGGCGCCTTCGGCGGAGAACGCCTCGACGACGCCGTCGGGCGCGCGCGCTTCCACGCGCAGCCCGTCGGCCAGGCGGTTCACGGCCTGGCCGTGCACGGAGTTGACGTCGAATTTCGCCAGGCCGACCACGCGTTCGAGCACGCCGCCGGGCTCGACGAAGACCTCGTGCGCGGGGCCGTACTGCACGGCGGTCGGCTGGCCGTGGTCGGCGCGATGGTCGCTCTTGCCGGCCACGTCGTGCACGGCCTGGTGCAGCGAACCGCCGAGTGCGACGTTGGTCTCCTGCGTGCCGCGGCAGACGGTGAACAGCGGCAGGCCGACGGCCAGCGCGTGGCGGATCAGCGGCAGCGTCCACGCGTCGCGCGCCGGGTCGAGCGGCAGCGACAGGTCCAGCACGTCCTCGTCGAAGTGCGACGGGTGCACGTTGCTGGGCGAGCCGGTGAGGAAGACGCCGTCGGCGATGGCCAGCAGCGCCTCCAGCTCGACCGCGTCGGCGTTGGGCACGACCAGCGGCAGGCAGCCGGCCAGGCGCACGGCGTCGGCGTACTTCTTGCCGGCGATGTGGTACGGGTGGTCGCCCAGCATTTTGTTGCAGGCGGGCACCAGCACCAGCGGCACGCGCGCGGCGGGCGAGGTGTTGGCGGGGACGTTGGGAGCGGAGTTCATGGGAACGAAGGGAGTGGAATTCATAGCAGGTCCTTCAGCCGGTACCAGGCCATGCCCAGCACCAGCGCCGGCGTGCGCAGCAGGCGCCCGCCCGGGAACGCGCGGTGCTTCAGTCGGGCGAACAGGTCGAAGCGGCTCGCATCGGCGGTCATGGCCTCCGCCACGACGCGGCCGGCCAGGCCGGTGAGCGCGAGGCCGTGGCCCGAGAAGCCCTGGAGGTAGTAGACGTTGGCGCCGATGCGGCCGAAGTCGGGGGCGCGGTTCATCGTGATGTCCACGAAGCCGCCCCAGGCGTACTCGATCTTGGTCGACGCGAGCTGCGGAAAGGTGTCGACCATGCGCCGGCGCATGCTCTCCTGGATGTGGGCCGGCGTCTTCGTGCTGTAGCTGACGCGGCCGCCGAACAGCATGCGGTGGTCGTTGGTGGTGCGGTAGTAGTCCAGCACGAAGTCGGTGTCGCAGACGGCCGAGCGCGTGGGGATCAGGGTGTCGGCGAGCTTGGCGTCCATGGTCTCGGAGCACACGATGTAGGTGCCGACCGGCATGATGCGCGCCTCGAGCGCGGGCGCGATGTCCTGCAGGTAGACGTTGCCGGCGAGCAGCGCCTGGCCGGCCTGGACCGTGCCGGCGGCCGTCGTCAACGTGACGCCGCCGTCCTGCCGGAGCCCGGTCACCTCGGTGTTTTCGTACACGCGCACGCCCGCGGCCGCGGCGGCGCGCGCGAGGCCCAGCACGTACTTCAGCGGATGCAGGTGGCCCGAGCGCGGGTCGTGGATCGCCGAGTGGTAGCGGCCGCTGGCCACCCATTTCGAGACGTCGGCCGGCGCGATGCGCCTGAGCGGGTAGGCGTACCTGGACTCGATCTCGTCGGCCCATCGGGCGAGCTCGCCGCCCTTGCGCGCGTTGGTGGCCACGCCCAGGAAGCCGTCGCGCCAGTCGCACTCGATGCCGTGCTTCGCGATGCGTTCGCGCAGGATGTCCAGCGCCTCGATGGTCATGTTCCAGACCTTGCGCGAGTCGGCCAGGCCCAGCTGGCCCTCGATGACGTCCTGGCCGCAGGCCAGCCCGTGGATCGCCTGGCCGCCGTTGCGGCCGCTGGCGCCCCAGCCGATCTCGCGCGCTTCGAGCACGACGACATCGAGGCCGCGCTCGCGCAGCTCGAGCGCCGCGCTGAGCCCGGCAAGACCACCTCCGACGATCGCGACGTCGCAGCGGATTGCACCCGAGAAAGGCGCATGCCGCTGCGACCGTTCCGCGGTCGCGGCGTAGTACGAATTCCGCGAGAGATCGCGGTCAGACGCAAGGAATGTCATGGATCGTGTGCGCTAGGCAAGCCTTTTCGGGTGGGACGGCGGTTGTCTGGACAACCTGGCCGACGGCATTGTCTCTGGGAGTTCGAACTGCTCGCGATGGCGGGCCGGGATGCCCGCTCCTGTCGGTTCAGGCCGCGCGCTTGATCGCGCCGCCGATGGTCTCGACCAGCTGGTCGATGTGCGAGCGTTCGATGATCAGCGGCGGCGAGAGCGCGATGATGTCGCCGGTGGTGCGCACGAGCGCGCCCTTGTCGTAGCAATCGAGGAAGACGTCGAAGGCCCGCTTCGTGGGCTGGCCCGGCACCGGCGTCAGCTCGATGCCGCCGATCAGGCCGATGTTGCGCACGTCGAGCACGCCCGGCAATCCCTTGAGCGAGTGGAGGGCGTCGGCGAAGTAGCCGGCCATCTCGCCGGCGCGCGTGAGCAGGCCTTCGTCGGCGTAGGTCTCGAGCGTGGCCAGGCCGGCCGCGCAGGCCAGCGGGTGCGCGGAGTACGTGTAGCCGTGGAAGAACTCGATCAGGTGCTCCGGCCCCGTCATGAACGTGTCGTGGATGGATTGCTTCGCGATCACCGCGCCCATGGGCACGGCACCGTTGGTCAGGCCCTTGGCGAGCGTCATCAGGTCGGGCGTGACGCCGAAGGTCTGGGCCGCGAACGGCTGGCCGGTGCGGCCGAAACCCGTGATGACCTCGTCGAAGATCAGCAGGATGCCGTGCTTGTCGCAGATCTCGCGCAGGCGCTGCAGGTAGCCCTGCGGCGGGATCAGCACGCCGGTGGAGCCGGCCACCGGCTCGACGATCACCGCGGCGATGGTGGACGCGTCGTGCAGCGCGATCACCTTCTCGAGGTCGTCGGCGAACTCGGCGCCGTACGGCGGCTGGCCGACGCTGAACGCGTTGCGCACCGGGTCGTGCGTGTGGCGGATGTGGTCGACGCCGCCCAGCATCGTGCCGAACATCTTGCGGTTGGCGACGATGCCGCCCACCGAGATGCCGCCGAAGTTGACGCCGTGGTACCCGCGCTCGCGGCCGATCAGCCGCGTGCGCTGGCCTTCGCCGCGCACGCGGTGGTAGGCGATGGCCATCTTCAGCGCCGTCTCCACCGACTCCGAGCCGGAGTTGGTGAAGAACACGCGGTTCATGCCTTCAGGCGCCAGCGCGGCCACCTTCTCGGCCAGCGCGAAGGCCTTGGGGTGCGCCATCTGGAACGGCGGGCAGAAGTCCATCTCCGCCGCCTGGCGCTGGATCGCCTCGGTGATCTTGGTGCGGCCGTGGCCCGCGTTGACGCACCACAGCCCGGCGATGCCGTCGAGCACCTGGCGGCCGTCGTCGGTCCAGAAATGCATGCCCTTGGCCGTCGTGAACAGGCGCGGGGCCTTCTTGAACTGGCGGTTGGCCGTGAAGGGCATCCAGTAGGCGTCGAGGTCGGTGGCCATGGCGTGCTTTCTGCGTGTCGGGACAGCGCGCAGTCATCGCGCTGTCATTTCCGTGAACTATTCGATGACTGGACTGTATCGGGGAGGCCGCGCAATGTGCTCGCGGGTTGACGCAGGGCAAACCCCCGAAAACGCAATAAAATGCGAAGAACTGAACAACGCTTCGCATCTCGTGCGCCAAATACCGAAATCCCTGCAATTGGATGCGATAGACCGTGGCATCTTGAACGAACTCCAGAACGATGGACGGCTTTCGAACGTGGAGCTCGCGGCGCGTGTGCACCTGTCGCCGTCGGCGTGCCTGCGACGGGTCAAGCAACTGGAGGACACCGGGGTCATCGCCGGCTACGTGGCGCTGCTCAACCCGAAGCTGGTGGGCCAGAGCGGCGTCAGCTTCACGATCATCAACCTGGCGACGATGAGCAACGCGCTGCTCGAGGCGTTCGAACAGGCGGTCAACGAGGCGCCGGAGATCCTGGATTGCTACTACGTGGCGGGCGCCAACGACTACCTGATCCGGTTCGCGTACCGCGACGCCGAGGACCTGGAACGCTTCCACACCGACGTGCTGATGCGACTGCCGGGCGTGGAACGATCGAATTCGATGCTGGTGCTGCGCACGGTCAAGAAGACGACCGCGCTGCTGATGGAGGACTGACTAACCCTGTCATTGCGCGGCAGTCGCGGAATCCACGCGTTGCGGCCATGTCATTCGCCTGCGTGGATCCTGCGACTGCGCGCAGGATGACGGCCTTCGTCGAGGGCCGCCTCAGGCGGCCGCGCTCAGCGCCGCGCCGCCGCGTCGCAGTTCCGTGGCCTTCATCAGCGTGTCCGCCGAGGCACGCGCGGCCGGGAACACCAGCTCCTGCTCGAGCGCGAGGTGCTCGATCAACAGGGCGGCATACACGTCGGACGCGTGGCGCAGCATGTCGATGTCGTAGCCGCCGAAGCCTTCGGCCACCGGCTGCAGCTGGGCCAGCACTTCGCGCCAGTTCTCCTCGAGCCAGCCCTGGTCCTGGCGCAGGCGATCGACGCCCGCGTCGATGGACGCGTCGCCGCGCCCGGTGATCAGCGGGCAGACCTGGCGATCGACGTCGATGTGGTGCTGGCGCGCGGTGTGCGAGAAGAAGTCGATCACCGAACGCGCGTGGTCGCGCGCCCAGGTGTCCCAGCCGCGGTCTTCCATGTGGTTGACGAGGCTTTGCAATTCGCCAAGCCAATAGCGCATCTGGTCGTGCGTGGCGTCGAGCCGGTCGAGCACCGGCAGGGCGCCGGCGATGGGGGTGTCGTTGGAGCGGAATTCGTTCACGGCATCTCCTCGAATAACGTCAGGTGGGTTGACCCCAGCATCGCATGCGATGCTGGCTTGCGCAACATTCTTTTCCCCGGAAAACTTGTAACGGCGGCGTGCGCTTCCGAATGGCGAAATGTGTCAGCACGACATCGCTTTCACGCGCCCGGACAGCCACGTCCACACCATCTGCGCCGCCGCCAGCGAGGTGAGTTCCTGGTGGTCGTAGACCGGGGCGACCTCCACGCAGTCCATGCCCACGAAGGGCAGGGCGCTGAGTTCCTCCAGCAGCGTGAAAGCCTGCGCCGTGCTGAGGCCGCCTGGCTCGGGCGTGCCGGTGCCGGGCGCGAACGCGGGGTCCAGCGCATCGATGTCGAAGCTCAGGTACAGCGGCGGCTTGTCGTGGGCCTCCCAGCGCGCGCGGATCTGCTCGACGAAGGGCGCGAGTTGGGCCGGGCTCGCGAGCCCGCGCAGGTCGCGCGCCGTGAAGATCAGGCCACCCTGGTCGCGCACGTACTCGCGCGCCGCGCGGTCGCCCGCGGAGCGGATGCCGAACTGGGTCATGCACTCGCGCACGACGAGGCCTTCCTGGATCGCCTCGTACACCCAGGTGCCGTGGCCGCTGGGTTCGCCGAAATGGTCGGTCCAGGTGTCGCAGTGCGCGTCGAAATGCACCACGGCCAGCGGGCGGCCGTAGTGGGCACGGTAGGCACGCAGCAGCGGCAGCGTGATCGAGTGGTCGCCGCCCAGCCACACCATCTGGTGCGCGGCGATCAGCGGCGCCACCTGCGCGGGCATCGCGGCCCGCATGCCCTCGAGGCCCGTGTTGGGCAGCGCGAGATCGCCGGCATCGCCCACGAAGGGCGACGGCGACACGTCGAAGAACGGGTGGGTCGCGTCGCACAGCATGTGGCTGGCGGTGCGGATCGCGCGGGGCCCGAAGCGGGCGCCGGGACGGTTGGTCACCGAGCCGTCCCAGCAGACGCCGGCGACGGCGAACGCGTGGTCGGAGGAGGCCTTGGCAGCACCGAGGAAGCCGGTGTGCGAGAGGTACGGGAAAGCGGTCATGGAGCGACCCTTGCGGAGGCGTCAGCGCCTTGGCCGTCCTGAGGCGGGCTGAGGGCGCGAATCATATGCGACGAGCCGATCCGGGCGGGTGCGACGAGGCTTTGCGGGGCGCGAAGCGACGCTTCGAAACGCGTCAATTTCGCCGGTGAAATCAGCTTTCCGCAATGTGGAATGGCGGGGTGGTGCGACGCAGCAAAGTTTTTCATTATGAAAAAGCACGTGCCGCATTGTGGAAAATAAGTGGCAAGTCGTTGATTCATAAAGACTACGTCTTTAGTCTTATATAAGACATAAGTCTTCCAATTCTTTCGCAACAGGAATACGCTTGATCCCAACGAACACCTCTTACCGCTCGTCTTTCAACAAGGAACCACCATGACCCAACTCACCCGTGACCAGCAGATCGCCGCCCTCGAAAAGGACTGGGCCGAGAACCCGCGTTGGAAGGGGGTCAAGCGCACCTATTCGGCGGCCGACGTGGTGCGCCTGCGCGGTTCGCTGCAGATCGACCACACGCTCGCCAAGCGCGGGTCGGAAAAGCTGTGGAACCTCATCAACACCGAGCCCTTCGTCAACTCGCTCGGCGCGCTGACGGGCAACCAGGCGATGCAGCAGGTCAAGGCCGGCCTGAAGGCCATCTACCTGTCGGGCTGGCAGGTCGCCGGCGACGCCAACAGCAACGGAGAGATGTACCCCGACCAGTCGCTGTACTCGGTGGACTCGGTGCCCAAGGTCGTCAAGAAGATCAACGCCACGTTCAAGCGCGCCGACGAGATCCAGTGGTCGGAAGGCAAGAACGACATCGACTACTTCGCCCCGATCGTGGCCGATGCCGAAGCCGGTTTCGGCGGCGTGCTCAACGCGTTCGAGCTGATGAAGTCGATGATCGAGGCCGGCGCTTCCGGCGTCCACTTCGAGGACCAGCTGGCCGCGGCCAAGAAGTGCGGCCACATGGGCGGCAAGGTGCTGGTTCCGACGCGTGAAGCGGTGGCCAAGCTGTCGGCCGCCCGTCTGGCCTCCGACGTGATGGGCACGCCCACCGTGCTGCTGGCCCGCACCGACGCCGAGGCCGGCGACCTGGTCACCAGCGACATCGACGACAACGACAAGCCGTTCTGCACCGGCGAGCGCACCGTCGAAGGCTTCTTCCGCACCCGCAACGGCCTGGAGCAGGCCATCAGCCGCGGCCTGGCCTACGCGCCGTACGCCGACATGATCTGGTGCGAGACCGGCAAGCCCGACCTGGCCTTCGCCAAGCAGTTCGCCGACGCGATCCACGCCAAGTTCCCGGGCAAGCTGCTCGCGTACAACTGCTCGCCGTCGTTCAACTGGAAGAAGAACCTCGACGACGCGACGATCGCCAAGTTCCAGCGCGAGCTCGGCGCGATGGGCTACAAGTTCCAGTTCATCACGCTGGCCGGCTTCCACGCGCTGAACTACTCGATGTTCAACCTGGCCTACGGCTACGCGCGCAACAACATGAGCGCGTTCGTCGAACTGCAGGAATCCGAATTCGCCGCGGCCGAGAAGGGCTTCACCGCCGTCAAGCACCAGCGCGAAGTGGGCACCGGTTACTTCGACGCCGTCACCACGACGATCGAACGCGACGCGTCGACCGGCGCGCTGAAGGGTTCCACCGAAGACGAGCAGTTCTTCGACAAGAAGCACGCGTGAGCGTGACGTCGCGCTGATTCGCCGGTTCCTGGCCGGCGCGTCGGCCCGACGATGAGACCCATCCGACTTGAGCAGCGGGTGGGTCTTTTTTTCGTCCCGGCGCCACCTCGTCCGGGCATGGCGACTGCTGCATCCGGTGACCGCGTCCCCGACGCGAACTCCACCGACGAGGTTTCCCCATGCCCCAGCAACTCATCGACAAGAAGATCGCCATCCTGGTGGACGACCTGTTCGAGCAACCCGAACTGGCCGAGCCGAAGAAGGCGCTCGAGGCCGCCGGCGCGACCGTGCACATCGTCTCGCCCAAGGGGCCGAAGGTCACGGGCATGAAGCACCACGACAAGGGCGACAGCTTTCCGGTCGACGTGCCGCTCGACCAGGCGAAGGCCGAGGACTACGACGGCCTGGTGCTGCCCGGCGGGGTGGTCAACGCCGATACGCTGCGCACCGTCGCGGCGGCGCAGGCGTTCGCCAAGGCGTTCGACGCTGCCGGCAAGCCGATCGCCGTCGTCTGCCACGGCCCCTGGCTGCTCATCTCGGCCGGACTGGCCGCGGGCCGCACGCTGACGAGTTGGCCCTCGCTGCGCGACGACCTGCGCAACGCCGGTGCCACCTGGGTCGACCGCGAGGTGGTGTGCGACGGCAACTGGACGTCGAGCCGCAAGCCCGACGACCTGCCGGCCTTCAACCGCGAGTTCATCGCGTCGCTGCAGCGCGCGCCCGCGACGCGCGAGATGGCGATGCCCATCGCCGACTGATTCCGTTCAAGGAGACCTGCCATGACCAAGCTCGATGCCGCCCACCGCAAGGCCGTTCCGACCGGCACGTTCGCGTTCACGAAGCAGCGCAAGGAGCCGCTGGAGAACGCCGCGCACGTGCGCAACGCGATCGCCCGCTTCAACCAGGTCGAGGGCGTCACCGACGCCGAGCGCGACACCGCGTGGAAGCACATCAAGGCGGCGGCGAAGAAGTACGGCGTCGAGGTGAACGAGACCTCGTGGCGCGAGATCGGCCGCAAGCATTGACCGGATGCCGATGAGCGGTCAGCCGGCGCTTCGCGGCGATCCGGCCGGTGGGGCTCGTCAACCGCCGGCCGGGCCTCGCAAGGCCCGTGCATTGGCCGCCATCGACCGGTTGTAGCGCGAGAGATGCGGCGCCAGCGTCTCGAGCGCCAGCGCGGCCGCCTCCAGCGTGCGGCCCTGCGCGATCCACGTGAACGCGAGGACCGCGCGCACCTCGTCGTGCAGCACCGCGCCCGGGCCCTCGGCCTTGCAGCGGCCCAGTTGGGCCAGCAGCAGCTGTTCGCTCTCCTCGAGCCGGCCGAGATGGCGCAGCGTGCTGCCCAGCTGGATGCTCGCGCGCGCGTGCCGGTACGGGTCGAGCGCGCCGCTGGCGAGCGCCGCGCGGTACAGCGGCTCGGCGCCGTCCTCGATGCCCGCGGTGTCGCGCGCGCAGGCGCGCTCGAACAGCGCGAACGGGTCGTCGGCCGGGCGTTCGCGGGCGAGGGCGTCGATGGTGCGCACGAGCTCCTGCGGCGTCAGCGAGTCGGCGATCTTCCAGACCGCGGCGACGCGGGTCTCCCAATCCTTGAAGGCGTCGTCGCTCACATCGACTCCTGGAGCATGCGCCGGTAGTCGTCGCGCGATGCGAGGCGCGGATTCGTCGCATGGCAATGATCGACCAGCGCGTGGTCGATGATCTCGTCGAACAGCGACGCCGTCACCCCCATGGCGGCGAGGCCAGTGGGCAGGCCCAGGCGCGCGGTCATCTCGAACACGGCCCGGGCCACGGCGACGCCGTCGGCGTAGTCGGGCCCGTGCGGCAATCCCATCGCGTGCGCCATGCGGTTCAGGCGATCGTCCTTGCGCATCGATTCGGCGCCCGCATTGAAACGGATCACGGCAGGCAGGAAGACGGCGTTCAAGGTGCCGTGGTGCAGCCGCGGATTCACGCCCCCCAGGCTGTGGCTGAGGCTATGGACGCAGCCCAGGCCCTTCTGGAAGGCGAGGGCGCCCTGCATGCTGGCGCTCATCATGTTCCAGCGCGCCTCGCGGTCGGTGCGGCCGTCCTTGAACGCGCGCTCGATGTGGCCCCAGCCGCGGCGCAGGCCGTCGAGCGCGATGCCGTCGGCCGGCGGATTCACCTTGGCCGACATGAAGGTCTCGAGGCAATGCGCGATCGCGTCCATGCCGGTCGCGGCGGTCAGCGCCGGGGGCAGCGCCATCGTCAGGTCGGGGTCCAGCAGCGCCACGCGCGGCAGCAGGTGCCAGTTGTGGAAGCCCAGCTTGCGGCCGTCGTCGACGATCAGGATCGCGCCGCGCGCCACCTCGCTGCCGGTGCCGGCGGTGGTGGGCACCGCGATCAGCGGCGCGGCCTTGCCGGTGATTCGCTCGGCGCCGCCGGTGATCGTGGCCCAGTTCGCGAGCGGGCCGTCGTGCGTCGCGGCGATCGCGACGCCCTTGGCGAGATCGATGCTGGAGCCGCCGCCCACGGCGATCAGGCCGTCGCAGCCGTTGTGCAGGTAGACGGCGGTGGCCGCGCGCACCGCGGCCTCGTTCGGATTGCCCGGGGTCTGGTCGAACACGGCGTGCGGCACGTCGGCGAGGGCGGCGAGCGCGATGTCGAGCACGCCCGCGGCGCGCACGCCGGCGTCGGTCACCACCAGGGGCCTGGCGATGCCGGCGGCCTTGCATTCCTGCGGCAACAGGCGCACGGCGCCCGGGTCGATCTCGATCTGCGTGACGTACTGGAAGCGGGCCATGGCGGTCTCGGCGAGGGGAGGCGTCCAGTTTAGGACGGCTCGGGCAACCAGGCTGTCGGCGCGGCGTCGCGCGCGCGGGCAGGGGCGGGCGCGCGACCCCGTATGCTTGCCGGTTTCGTTCGCCCTCCAACGCCTGCCGTGTCCCCCAAAGATCTCCTGACCCCGCGCATGGCCGCGCTGCTCGAGCGCATCGCGCGCGCGAACCGCCCCGGCTTCGAGACGATGACCCCCGCCGACGCGCGCGTGGCCTACACCGCGGCCGCGGAGGTGCTCGAGCCGCCGCGCGCGCCGCTGCTGCGCGTCGAGGAGATCACGCTGCCGGGCGCCGGCGGCGTCGCCTTGCCCGCGCGGCTGTACGCGCCGTCGGCCGGCGTCCTTCCGGTGCTGTTGTACCTGCACGGCGGCGGCTTCACGATCGGCAATCTCGAGACGCACGACAGTCTGTGCCGCCAGCTCGCGTTGCGCAGCGGGGCGGCGGTGGTCGCGCTCGACTACCGCCTGGCGCCGGAGCACCGCTTCCCGACCGCCGTCGAAGACTGCTGGGCCGCCTTGCAGGCGCTCGCCGAGCCCGCCACCGCCGCGCGGCTGGGCCTGGACGCCACCCGCCTGGCCATCGGCGGCGACAGCGCCGGCGGCACCCTGGCGGCCGTCTGCGCGCTGCTGGCCCGCGACGCCGGCCTGGCGCTGGCGCTGCAGGTGCTGGTCACGCCGGGCACGATCGCGCACGCCGACACGCCGTCGCACCAGCGCTTCGCGCATGGCTTCCTGCTCGAGAAGAAGCAGGTCGAATGGTTCTTCGACAATTACATCGCCGAGGCCGACCGCACCGACTGGCGCTTCGCGCCGGCGCTCGCCGCCGACCACGAGGGCTTGGCGCCCGCGTGCATCGTCGCCGCCGAATGCGACGCGCTGGTCGACGAGGACGTCGCCTACGGCGACCTGCTGCGCGCCGCCGGCGTGGCGGTGGACCTCGAGATCTACCGCGGCATGACCCACGACTTCATCAAGATGGGCCGCATGCTGCCCGAGGCCGCGCAGGCCCGGCAGGCCATCGCCGACGCCCTCAGGAAGGCCTTCGAATGAACCGCGCCGATTTCCGTTTCGCAGACCCGTTGCGCGTGCGCTGGGCCGAGGTCGACATGCAGAAGGTGGTCTTCAACGGCCACTACCTGATGTACGTCGATACGGCCATGGGCAATTTCTGGCGGGCGCTGGCGCTGCCGTACGAGGCGACGCTCGCGGCGCTGGACGGCGACCTGTTCGTGCGCAAGTCGACGCTGGAGTATCTGGCTCCGGCGCGCTACGACGACGCGCTGGAGATCGGCATCCGCTTCGAGTCGGCCGGCACCAGCTCGCTGCGCTTCGTGGCCGCCGTGTTCCGCGGCGAGGAACTGCTGGTGCACGGCGAGATCGTCTACGTGTGGACGGACGCGGCCACTAGGCGTCCCCGGCCCGTGCCGGCCGCGCTGGTCGACGTGTTCCGCGCGCACGTCGCGGGCGAGCCCATGGTGCGCGTGCAGGTGGGCGCGTGGAGCGACCTGGGCGCCGAGGCGCAGGCCATCCGCACGACGGTCTTCGTCGACGAGCAGAAGGTGCCGCCGGAGATCGAGCGCGACGCCGCCGACGCCGGCGCCGTGCACGCGCTGGCGCGCAACCGCCTCGGCCTGGCGGTGGGCACCGGCCGGCTGCTGGCCGCCGACGGCGCGGGACATCCGGCGCGCATCGGCCGCATGGCGGTCAGCCGCGTGCTGCGCGGTGCCCACATCGGCCGTGCGCTGCTGGACGCCCTGATGGCCGCGGCAGGCGAACGCGGCGACGCGGAGGTGATGCTGCATGCCCAGATCTCGGCCATCGGTTTCTACCGCCGCGCCGGCTTCGCGGCGCACGGCGAACGCTTCGACGAGGCGGGCATTGCCCATCAGGAGATGCGACGCCAGCCGTGAGGCTCCGGTCGAGCGGCCTTAGCACACTTCAAGCTAGGGGGGTCTGTTGTGCATTGCAACAATATTAACCGGAACGGTCATTCTTCACGAGTACCTGCTTGGGTATGCTGGGCGCCATGCCCGGGTGAGCGCAAGACGCGCGCGTCCGCGAGCTCCTCCCCTTGCCCTCACTATCTGGAGAGTACCGATGAAGCTGAAGACCCCCCTGGCCGCCGCGCTGCTGGCCCTGAGCGCCGCAGGCTCCGCGTTCGCCGACGCGATTCCCTATCCGAGCGTCGGAACGCAGAACCCCGTGACGTATACGTTCACGTCGAGCGGCGGCGACGTCCTGGCCTATTTCATGGGCACGGGCGCGGCCTACACCGAATCGCTGGGCCTGCTGATCAACGGCGTCGATTCCGGCATCACGGGCTTGCCGAACCACACCGCCGCCGTGGGCGACTCGCTCGACTTCGGCTCGATCGCGGCCGGCAGCACGCTGACCTTCTACATCAACGTCGCGACGACCGGCAATGTCTTCTATTCCGACAAGAGCCTGAACACGGACGGCGTCAACCATGTCTACTCGACCGCGTTCAGCGGGTCGTCCACCGTCCCCGCCGGCACCTACGTGGCGTTCGAGGACCTGAAGGGCGGCGGCGACCTGAACTACTTCGACGAGACCTTCGTCTTCACCAACGTGACCACCGCCGTGCCGGAACCCGCCAACATGGCGCTGCTGGCGGCCGGCCTGGGCCTGGTGGGCTTCATGGCCCGCCGTCGTCGCCAATAAGAGCGAAGACCGAGGCGCGGAGCGCCCCGACAAGGCCGGACTCCCCTCCGGCCTTTTTCGTGGCCAAGGCGATTTACAACCATCCACTTGGATGGTGGTAGGATGGCACCATGCCAGCCCTGAGACCTGCCGCCAGCGCCAAGCCCGTCGACGAGAAGATCACGATCAACGTGGGTTTCGTCGACCTGGGCCAGATCGATCTCCTCGTGCAGGAAGGCTTCTACGCCAACCGCACCGACCTGATCCGCACCGCCATCCGCAACCAGATCGCCTCCCACGCGGAGGCCGTCAGGCAGGTGGTGAGCCGGCGCACGCTGGTGCTGGGCATCCAGCACCTGGGCGCGGCCGAGCTCGAGGCGGTGCAGGCGCGCGGCGAGACGCTGGACGTGCGCGTGCTGGGCCTGCTGTCCATCGCCGCCGACGTCACGCCCGAACTGGCGCTGCGAACGCTGCATTCCCTCCACGTGCTGGGTTCCCTGCACGCCTCTCCCGCGGTCAAGGCTGCGCTCCGTGAACGGATGACACCATGACCCCCGATTTCCAACGCCTGATGTCCGAGGCCACGCGGCTGATGCGTTCCGGCAGCCTGGGCGAGGCGACCGCGGCCATCCAGCAGGCGCTGGGCACGGCGCCGGCGACGCCCGGGCCGCGCGCGGCCGACGGCGACGTGATCGACGTCGAGGCGCGCGTCGTGCCGGAGCCCGGCCAGGCGGCCGCGCCGTCCGGCGAGGCCACGCGCACGCGCGCCGAATCCTTCGCTCCCGGCCACTTCAGGAACGAGTGCGGCGCCCGCGACTACAAGCTGTTCGTGCCGGCCGGCGACCTCCGCCGGGCGCCGCTGGTGGTGATGCTGCACGGCTGCACGCAGGATCCGGACGACTTCGCGCGCGGCACGCGCATGAACGCGCTCGCGCGGGCGCAAGGCTTCCTGGTGCTGTACCCGGCGCAATCGCAGCGTGCCAACGCGCAGCGTTGCTGGAACTGGTTCAAGCACAACCACCAGGCGCGCGGCAAGGGCGAGCCGGCCATCCTCGCGGGCATGGTGCGCGAGGTGATCGCGGCGCACGACGTCGACCCGGCGCGCGTCTACGTGGCGGGCCTGTCGGCCGGCGGGGCGATGGCCGCGATCCTGGGCGACGCCTATCCGGACCTGTTCGCGGCGGTCGGCGTGCACTCGGGCCTGCCCACCGGCTCGGCCACCGACGTGCAGACGGCATTCGCGGCGATGGGCGGCGGCGCGCGCCCCGCGCCGCGCGGCCCCCGGCACGGCGCGGCGCCGCCCACCATCGTGTTCCACGGCGATGCCGACACCACCGTCAACGTCGTCAACGGCGAGCGGGTGATGCAGGCCGCAGGCGTCTTCGCCAGCCCGGACGTGCGTCGCGGGTCGTCGGCCATGGGCGTGGCCTGGTCCTGTCGCCGGTACGTGGACGCGCACGGCGTCGACCGCGCGGAAGAGTGGACCGTGCACGGCGCCGGCCACGCGTGGTCGGGCGGCGATCTCGCCGGCTCGTACACCGACCCACGCGGGCCGGACGCCAGCGCGGAGATGCTGCGCTTCTTCCTGCAGCACCCGCGCGTTTAGCGGAGCGCCCGTCGTTACCGAACGTCGTCATCCTGCGCGAAGTCGCAGGATCCACGCTGGCCGGCAGCGTCGCCACAGGGGTGGATTTCGCGACTGCGCGCGGAATGACAATGGCTAGCTGGCCGCCGTCGCTTCGCCATCGCCGCGCTGCGTCAGCCGCTGCAGCAGGCAGAACGCCAGCAGCAGGGCGCCGATGACGATCTTGGTCCACCACGCGCTGAGCGAGCCGTCGAAGGAGATCAGCGTCTGGATGAGCCCCAGCATCAGCACGCCGCACAGCGTGCCGGCCACCAGGCCGACGCCGCCGGCCAGCAGCGTGCCGCCGATCACCACCGAGGCGATGGCGTCGAGCTCGAGGCCCGTGGCGTGCAGGCCGTAGCCCGAGAGCATGTAGAACGTGAACAGCACGCCGCCCAGCGCCGAGCAGAAGCCGCTGAGCGCATACACGCCCACCAGCGTGCGCGCCACGGGCAGGCCCATCAGCAGCGCCGAGTGCTCGTTGCCGCCGATCGCGTAGACGTTGCGGCCGAAGGCCGTGCCGTGCGCGACGAACACGGCCAGCGCGAAGGTGGCCAGCGCGATCACCGCGCCCACCGAGACGGCCGAGCCGGCGAACAGCGGGATGCGCGCCTGCGCGATCGCGCTGAAGGTCGGCTCGGTGATGCTGATCGAGTCGATGCTGATCACGTAGCACAGGCCGCGCGCCAGGAACATGCCGGCCAGCGTGACGATGAAGGGCTGCAGCCGGAAACGCTGGATCAGCCAGCCCTGCAGCGAGCCGAACAGCGCGCCGCCGGCCAGCACGAGGGGAATCACGACGCCGGGCGACCAGTGGCGATGCTCCACCAGCGCCGCCGACACCATCGTCGTCAACGCCACCACCGAGCCCACCGACAGGTCGATGCCGCCGGTGAGGATCACGAAGGTCATGCCCACCGCGACCACCAGCAGGAAGGCGTTGTCGATCAGCAGATTGAGGAACACCTGGGCGCTGAAGAAGCCCGTGTACATGACGCTGCCGAAGGCCACCATCGCCAGCAGCAGCAGCACGCTGGCCACCACGGGCGGGATGCGGAGGCCGCGCAGGCCAGGCAGGCGCAGGGCCGCGGCGCTCATCGCAAGCCTCCCGCGGGCGGGCGTGTCGCGAGCGCGCGCACCTGGCGGCGGAACTCGGACGACTGCAGCAGCATCACCGCGAACACCACCACGGCCTTGACGACCAGGTTGATCTCGGGCGGCACGCCGATGGCGTAGATGGTGGAGGTGAGCGTCTGGATGATCAGCGCGCCGATCACCGTGCCCGCCAGCGTGAAACGGCCGCCGGTGAGCAGGGTGCCGCCCACGGTGACGGCCAGGATCGCGTCGAGCTCCATCAGCACGCCGGCGTTGTTGCCGTCGGCGCTCTTGACGTTGGAGCTCACGATCAACCCCGCGATGCCCGCGCACAGCCCGCAGAACGCGTAGACGCAGATCGTGATCGTGCGCGCGCGCACGCCCGCGACACGCGCCGCGCGCGGGTTGATGCCGATCGCCTGGATGAACAGGCCCAGCGCGCTGCGATCGAGCAGCAGCGTCATCGACAGCCAGACGGCCAGCGCGATCAGCGCGGCCACCGGCACGCCCAGGAAGAAGCCGTTGCCGATGACGAAGTAGGGCGGGTAGTAGATCGTGATGATCTGGCCGCCGGTGAGCAACTGCGCGGCGCCGCGGCCGGCCAGCATCATGATCAGCGTGGCGATGATGGGCTGCAGGCCGGCGCGCGCCACCAGCAGCCCGTTCCAGGCGCCGCAGGCCGCGGCCGCCAGCAGCGCGCCCAGCAGCGCCACGGCCAGCGGCCAGTGGCTGATGTGCACGGCCTGGCCGTTCACGATCTTCAGGTCGCCGCCGATCATCAGCGCGGCCACCGCGCCGGAGATCGCGACGACCGCGCCCACCGAGATGTCGATGCCGCGCGTGGCGATCACCAGCGTCAGGCCCAGCGCGACGATGGCCAGCGGCGCGGCGCGATTGACGATGTCCACCAGGCTGCCGTACAGGTGCCCGTCGCGCCATTGGAGGTGCCACAGGTTGGGGTTCAGGCTCGCGTTGACGGCCAGGATCAGCGCCAGCGTCACCAGCGGCCAGACGAGCGGGTGGCGCGAGGCGCGCAGCCACCACGGGTCGGTCGGCGGCGGTGCGACGGGCTTGACCGGCAGCGGGGTGGGCGTGCTCATGTCATGCGTGGTCATGCGGCCGGCTCGCAGATCAGGGCCATCACCTCGGCCTCGCTCGCGCCGCGCGCGAGCTCGCCGGCCTTGCGGCGGTCGCGCATCACGACGATGCGGTCGGAGATGCGCAGCACCTCGTCGATCTCCGACGAGATGAACAGCACGGACATGCCTTCGCGCGCGAGGCGCATCACTTCGTTCATCAGTTCCTGCTTGGCGGCGACGTCGATGCCGCGCGTGGGTTCGTCGAGGATCAGCACGCTGGGCGCGGTCGCGAGCCAGCGCGCGAGCAGGGCCTTCTGCTGGTTGCCGCCCGACAGCAGCGCGATGGGCATGTCCGAATCGGCGGCGCGGATGCCCAGCAGCTCGATGTAGTGCTGGGCGAGCTCGCGCTGGCGCGCGGGACGGATGCAGGGCCACAGGCCCGCGCGCGCCTGCAGCGCGAGCACGATGTTCTCGCGCACGCTCAGCTCGCCGACGATGCCGTCGGCCTTGCGCTCCTCGGGGCAGAAGGCCAGGCCCAGCCGGACGGCCTGCGCCGGATGCGTGAAGCGCACCGTCTGGCCCCGGACCTGCAGCGTGCCCGAATCGGCCGCGTCGAGCCCGAACATCAGGCGCGCGAGCTCGGTGCGGCCCGAGCCGAGCAGGCCGGCCACGCCGACGACCTCGCCCTCGCGCAGGTCCAGGCTCAGCGGATGCAGGCGGCGTTCCGCGCCGAAGTCGCGCAGCGACAGCCGCGGCGTCGCGCTCTCGGGCGTCGAGGCCTTGTGGGGCGTCTCGGCGTCGATGCGCTCCGCCGAGGCCAGCGCCACGTCGCGCCCCACCATCGCCGCCACCAGCGCGGCCGCGGGCAGCTCGGCCGGCGTCCATTCGCCCACGAAGCGCCCGTTGCGCAGCACGGTGATGCGGTCGGCGATCGCGTAGACCTGGTCGAGGAAGTGCGTGACGAACAGGATGGCCAGGCCCGAGCCGCGCAGGCCGCGCAGCACGGCGAACAGGCTCTCCACCTCGCTGTCGTCCAGGCTGGAGGTGGGCTCGTCGAGGATCAGCACCTTGGCGTCCACGCTCAGCGCGCGGGCGATGGCCACGAGCTGCTGCACGGCCACCGGCAGCGTGCCGAGGGTGCGCGTGGGGTCGATCTCCAGGTGCAGGCGCGCCAGCAGCGCGCGCGTCTCGCGCACCATGCGCGTGCCGTCGATCGCCTTGAGCCCGCGCCAGCCGCGGCGCGGATAGCGGCCTGCGAAGATGTTCTCCGCCACCGTGAGGTTGGGGCAGAGGTTCACCTCCTGGTAGACGGTGCTGATGCCCAGCTTCTGGGCGTCGAGCGGGCTGTGCGGCGCGATGGCCTGCCCGGCCAGCGACAGCGTGCCCGCGTTGGGCGCGATGACGCCGGTGAGGATCTTGATCAGCGTGGACTTGCCCGCGCCGTTCTGGCCCATCACCGCGTGCACCTCGCCGGCCCGCAGGTGCAGGCCGACGTCCTCCAGCACGGTCACGGCGCCGAAGCGCTTGGCGATGCCTTCGGCCTTCAGCACGGGGTGGCTCCGGAGCGCCGACATTGGAGTCCCTGCGCCTGTCGGCTTCGGTGCTCGCGCCTTCGGGCGGCCGGGCGGCGCTTGCGCCGATGATTGCGCATGTTCGCGCCCGCGAAGCTCACCATGGGGTCAATATTTGCGCTTGGGGAACTCGGCGGCCGCGACTTCCTTCGGATAGATGCTTTCCGTCGTCACGATGCGCGCCGGGATCTGCTTGCCGGCGACCACGTCCTTGGCCGCCTGCATCAGTTGCGGGCCCAGCAGCGGCGAGCACTCCACCGTCACGTTGAGCTTGCCGGCGATCATCGCCTCGAACGCGCCCTTGACGCCGTCGATCGAGATGATCGTGATGTCCACGCCCGGCTTCAGGCCGGCTTCCTCGATCGCCTGGATCGCGCCGATGGCCATGTCGTCGTTGTGCGCGTAGAGCACGTTGATGTTCTTGCCCTCGGCCTTGAGGAAGGCCTCCATCACTTCCTTGCCCTTGGCGCGCGTGAAGTCGCCCGTCTGCGAACGGATGATCTTCATGCGGCTGTCCTTGGAGATGACCTCCTCGAAGCCCTTCTTGCGGTCGATGGCCGGAGCCGAGCCAACGGTGCCCTGCAGCTCGACGATGTTGATCGGGCCCGGCTTGCCCTTGGTGTAGTTCTCGAGCCAGTTGCCGGCCTTGCGGCCTTCCTCGATGAAGTCGGAGCCCATGAACGTCACGTACAGGCTCTTGTCCTTCGAATCGACGGCGCGGTCGGTGAGGATGACCGGGATGTGGGCGGCCTTGGCCTCCTGCAGCACCGTGTCCCAGCCCGTCTCGACGACCGGCGACAGGCCGATCACGTCCACCTTCTGCGCGATGAACGAGCGGATCGCCTTGATCTGGTTCTCCTGCTTCTGCTGCGCGTCGGAGAACTTCAGCTCGATGCCTGCGTCCTTGGCGGCCTGCTTGATCGACTCGGTGTTGGCGGTGCGCCATTCGCTCTCGGCACCGATCTGGCTGAAGCCCAGCACGATCTTCTTCTGCGCGAAGGCGGAGGGGGCGGCGATGGCGGCGGCCACCAGGGTCGCGGCCAGGACCGCGCGGCGTTGGATGGTCATGATGCTTGTCTCCTGTCGTTCGTATGCCGCCCTGAATGAAAGCGGTCCCTGGCGTTGTTGCGCAAGGCCAGTGGCCCGGATGCTAGACAGCGGATCGATATCAGGCAAATCGTTTTTGGGCACGAACCCATATCGTTTTCGATATCCTGACAAACGAAAACGAAGCTCGGCCGCGACGGCGCCAGAATATCGAGGGTGAACACCTACGACATCAGCACCGACCCGGGCCGCCTGCAGCTCGACGCCATCCACGCCTACCTGACCCGCAGCTACTGGTCACCGGGCATTCCCAAGGACATCGTCGCCCGCGCCATCGCCCACTCGATGTGCTTCGGCCTCTATCAGGGAGAGTCCCAGGTGGGGTTTGCACGGGTCGTCACCGACAAGGCCAGCTTCGGCTACCTGGCGGATGTGTACGTGCTGGAGGAGCACCGCGGGCAGGGGTTGTCCAAGCGCCTGGTTGGCGAGATCCTGGCCCATCCCGAGCTGCAGGGGCTGCGGCGTTTCCTGCTGGCCACGGCCGACGCGCACGGGCTGTATGCGCAATTCAGCTTCAATGCGCTGGCCAGGCCGCAGAACATGATGGAGCTGCGCCTGGCGCCGGCGTGGCTGAAGAGCTGAGCGCGCCGATCAGAGCGTCTTGCGCATCCAGACGCTGCCGTGGTCCGACGGCCGGTCGACCACGAACCCGGCCGCCTCGTACATCGCCAGCGGCCCGAAATGGTTCCGGCCGACGTCGGTCGTGTCGACGCGCGGGTTGGCCTCGACGAACTTGAGGCCCTGCGCACGCAGGCCGTCGCAGGCGGCATGCAGCAGCGCCGTCGCGATGCCCTGGCCACGCAAGGCCGGCGCGACCAGGAAGCACAGGATGCAGCCGATCTCCGCCGCGTGAGGGTGGGGCTCCTCGTCGAGCCCATGCAGCAGGTGCCGCGGGGCCGCGTTGCACCAGCCCACGACCACGCCATCCGCATAGGCGAGCCAGCCCTGCATCGTGCCCGCGTTGCCGCGCTCGATCGCGATCGTGCGGTTCTGCTCGGCGGTGCGCGCCGACCACTTCACGACCCGGTGATCCTCGTAGTAGCACTGGCAATAGCAACTGGCCCACGACGGGTGGTGGCTGAACGCGTCGCCTTCGAAGAAGGCCAGCAGGTCGGGCAGGGTCGCCGGGGTGAGGGGCACGAACGTGGGCTGCATCGCGCCAGTATCGCGCGGCCGCGGCCGGCTAGACTGGCTTCCTCCTGCAGTTCCAGCGAGACGCCATGCCCCCAGATTCCAGCCGCGACAAGCTCGCCGAAGCCCTCGGCGACCAGGCCGATCACGTCGTCATGGAGCGCGGCTACTCGCTGGCGTTCGTCGGCGTGCACGGCCAGGTGCGCCTGATCCAGTTCCGCCTCAGCAAGAAGGGCTTCAGCACCGACAAGGGCGCGGACGAGCTGGCCTTCGCCCATCTGCTCGACGAGTTCGCCGCCATGCTCGACGGCCTGCTGCGCGAACGCTTCGGCGGCATCGCGTTGCGCGCGGCGTTCGACGCCGAGGGCGAGCTGATCGAGCGACTCTACGAACAGGGGACGCTCGAACGCTGCGACGAGGTCGATCCGGCCAGCACCGCCGGCCGGCTGGTGAAGGACGGCGAGAGCGTCGACGCCCGCGAGCTGTTGATCCGCGCGTCGGCGCGCCTGGTGGAGAACTGGGGCGTGTTCGAGCAGGCGCCGCGGCTGGACGACGGCGCGCTCGCGTACGAGGCGAAGTGCCGGCGGCTCGTGACGGGCGCGGTGGGCTGATCGCTCGTCAGAAGACGCCCGGGTAGGCGCCGCCGTCGATCAGCACGTTCTGGGCGGTGATGTAGCCGGCGTGCACGCTGCACAGGAAGGCGCAGGTGGCGCCGAACTCGGCCGGCTCGCCGAAGCGCCCGGCGGGGATCGCCGCGCGGCGCTGCTGCGTGATCTGCTCGACCGGCACGCCGGCCTGGGCCGCGCGCGGCGCGAACGAGTGCAGCAGGCGATCGGTGGCGAAGGCGCCGGGCAGCAGGTTGTTGATCGTCACGCCGCGGCCGGCCACCTCGCGTGCGACGCCCGCGACCACGCCCGTGAGGCCTGCGCGCGCGCCGCTCGACAAATGCAGTGAAGGGATCGGCGCCTTCACCGAGGAACTGGTGATGTTGACGATGCGGCCCCAGCCGCGGTCGCACATGCCGGGCAGGGCGGCGCGGATCAAGGCGAGGGGCGTGAGCATGTTGGCGTCCAGGGCCTTGTGCCAGGCGGCGTCGTCGAAGTCGAGGAACTCGCCGGTGGGCGGGCCGCCGGCGTTGGTGACGACGATGTCGAACGCGGCCGTGTCGCGCCCGAGCGCGCGTGACGCGTCCAGCGCCTGCGCGCGGCCGTCCGGGGTCGTGATGTCCGTGGCGATCGTCACCACCCGCACGCCGGACTCGGCGCGAATCGCCGCGGCGGTGGCTTCGAGCGCGGCCGCGCCGCGTGCGACCAGCACGAGGTCCACGCCCTCGCGCGCCAGCGCCTCCGCGCAGCCGCGTCCCAGGCCTTTGCTGGAGGCGCAGACCAGTGCCGCCTTGCCTTTCAATCCCAGATCCATCGCAGGTGCTCCGTCGTTCTGGCCATCGCTGGCCGGGGCGCGGTCAATGCCGCGTGTGCCGCCATCGTACGGAACTTGCGCGTGCGCGTGGGCGAGGGCGCGCGAGACCCGCGCGTCGGCGCCTGCTCGCGCGACCGTGGCGATTACCTTCCAGGTAGTTGAGGCGATTCAGCCCCACGCCGACCATGAGGCCTCGTTCACAGACCGAGTGCCCCCATGACTCACCACCCCGACCGTCGCGTCCTCCTCGGCGCCGCCGGCCTCCTGACCCTCCCGACGTTCGCGTCCACCCCCCTCTCCAAGGACACCCCCATGACCACCACCCCGTTCACCAAGATGCCCGCTCCCGCCTGGCTGCTCGCCTTCTGGCAGGAGATCGACGACAAGACCTGGGGCGCCGGCTTCGACTGTTTCGCCGACGACGCCGTCTGCCACCTGGGCGTCGCCGACTGGCACGGCAAGGAGACGATCCGCACCAACCTGCGCCAGTTCGTCGACAAGCAGATGACCACGCATCACGACGTCGTCGAGTACCTGGACAGCCCGCACCTGAAGGTCTTCCGCGGCTTCGTCACGATGGTGTTCGACGACAAGAGCATCCCGACGGTCAAGCCGACCATGCAGCACTTCTTCTACATGGACGAGAAGGATCCGGCCAAGGTCAAGGCCTGGTACGGCTCGGTCGGTCCGACCGGCTTCTGATCGTCGATCTCATCACGTCGGCACGCGATGGATACTGATCCGTCGCGTGCCTTTTGCCGTTCGCCGTCCACGGTTCCGCCCATGCCCACCACCACCCAACCCGTCCAGACGCCCCTCGGCACGCTGCTGCGCCAATGGCGCGACACCCGCGGCCGCAGCCAGTTGGCGCTGTCCATGGACATGGGCGTCTCGCAACGCCACATCAGTTTCGTGGAGAGTGGGCGCAGCGTGCCGAGCCGGGCGTTGCTGCTGGGGATCGCGAATGCGCTGGACGTGCCGCTACGCGATCGCAATGCGTTGCTGCTGGCGGCGGGCTATGCGCCGATGTATGCGGAGGCGGCTTGGGATGCGGAGGAGATGCGGGTGGTGCGGCGGGCGTTGGAGCGGATGCTTCGTCAACACGAACCGTATCCGGCGCTCGTCATGGATCGGCATTGGAATGTGTTGATGACCAATGAGGCGGCGCCGAAGTTCTTTGGGCAGTTCGTTGACCTGGGGCGGTTTCCCAAGCCGCGGAATCTGCTGCGGTTGATGTTCGATCCGAAAGGGTTGCGGCCGTTCGTTGCCAACTGGGAAGTTGTGGCGGCGAGTCTGTTTCAGCGCATTCACCGCGAAGCGGTGGGTGGAGTCCTCGACGCCGCGACGCGGGCGCTGCTCGATGAACTGCTGGCCATGCCCGGCATCGATCCGGACTGGCACAACGCGGACGTGGCCAGCATCTCGCCCGTTGTGCCAATCGCGTTCAAGGACGGCACCCACGCGTCGACTTGGTTCTCGATGGTGAGCACCGTCGGGACGCCGCAGACGGTAGCGGCGCAGGAGCTGCGGGTGGAGTGCATGTTTCCGGTGGAGGAGGCCGTAGAGGCCCCGCGCTCTTTGCGCTAAACCGCCCAGATCAGAATCGCAGATTGCCCTGGTTTCGCTTGCGGCGGGGGTCGACCGATGACTGCTGACGCATTTCTGACTCGCGCGCGTCCGAATTCTTCCCGGCGCAGAATCGACGCTTTGCAAGGCCGAGGACGCCCATGCGCTATCTGCAATTGCCGAAAGGTCCGACATCTCTTTCACTTCCAGTGCTCGGCCTGGGCACCTGGAAGTTCGGAGACTCTGTCTCCACGCGAAAAGCGGAGATTGCCTCTGTACGTACCGCGCTGGAACTCGGCTATCGCATGATCGATACCGCCGAGATGTACGGCGAAGGCGGCGCGGAGGAAGTCGTCGGCATCGCACTGAATGAGGCCATACGCGCTGGCAATGTTCGGCGCGACGAGGTGATCGTCGTGAGCAAGGTCTATCCGCACAACGCCAGCCGCGCGGGAATTCGCGCCGCCTGCGATCGCAGTCGGCGCCGCCTGGGGCTGGACAGCATCGACGTCTATCTGCTGCACTGGCGCGGGCAATATCCCTTGGAGGAGACCGTCGAGGGCATGCATGCGCTCACGGCGGCAGGCCATATCCAAAGGTGGGGGGTCAGCAACTTCGACATCGACGACATGGAGGAACTGGCCGAGATCGCCGACGACTGCGCCTTGAACCAGGTCTGGTACTCATTGGGAGAACGAGATCCGGAGTTCGCGTTGCTGCCGTGGCTTCGCGAACGGTACATGCCCTTGATGGCATACAGCCCCATCGACCAGGGCAGGGTCGCCGCGGAGCCGGTGCTGAGGCAGATCGCGGACGCACGTGGTCTCACAGCGGTCCAGGTGGCGCTGGCCAGCGTGCTGCAGCAGCCTGGCGTGATCGCGATTCCGAAGGCCACCGGCGCGGCTCATCTTCGTGAGAACCTGGCCGCGGCAGACATCGTGTTGAGCACCGGGGAACTCCAGGCGATCGAGCAGCGCTTTCCGCGCCCGGTTCGCAAGGCGCCGCTGGCGATGAACTGAAGTTGGCCGGGCGGCGGCCGCTTGGCAGCTGCATTGCAGACCCGTGCCGGGCACCTCATGGCGCGCTTTTGGCCAACAGGTGCCTGCGCATCACGCGGCGTCCCGGACGGTCGTTCGCTTGGGCGTCAGCCAGCCATGGACGAACAGCGAATCCATCGTGTCGCGCACGAGCGCGTCCAGGCTACGGTGCCGATAAGCGTAGATCTCCGGATGACGCGGCTGGTAGCGAATCGAGTTGCCGATGTGGCTGTAGATGCTCGCAACCTCCGACGACACGCGGCTCAACAGCCAGATGAACCACTGCGGCGCCAGGCGGATAGACGGCCTGAAGCCGACGGGTGCGAAATCGCGTCGGACGATGCGCGCCAGGTCGACGAACTTGCCGGTGATGCCTATCGACAGGTGGCGCCGCCCGGCGCTCGCCTCGTCGTTCATGACCGCGATGTGCATCTGGGCGCAGTCGCGTACGTCGACCGTCGCGAGATCCATGTCCACCATCAGCGGGCTCTTGCCGAGCGCGATGTCGCGCAGCGTATCCAGGCTGAACCGACCCCAGGGAACGAGCGACGGACCGAGGATCAGGCCCGGGTTGACGGTCGCCAGCGGCACGCGGCGCGGATTGCGCTGCGCGTCCCCTGCCCATTGCCACGCGAGGCGCTCGGCCAGGGTCTTGCTGCGGAAATAGTCGGAGCCGGCGCCAGCGCCGATGCCGTCCAGGTCGGTCCAGTCGTCTTCGCTGAAGTCGCGTTTGCTGCGCGGATGCCCGTAGGCGACGGCGGCGACGGAACCGGTGACCACGATTTTTCGCACCGCCGACTCCGCGAAAGCCGCAGCCAGCAGGTGCTGCGTGCCCGCGACAGCGCCCCCGGTGCGGTCGTGCTCCGACTTCACGGCCTGCGGGCTCGCGACGTGAAAGATCCATTGGCAGCCCGCGACGCCAGCGTCCCAGTTCGCTTCGCGCCGCAGGTCGGCAGCGACAAGCTCCACGCCAGGCAGCAGCGTGCGCAGGACCGGTATGCGTTCGTCGCGGAGATCGCGCACGGTGCCGCGGACTCGGTACCCTTGATCCAGCAAATCCTTGGCCAGCCACGACGCCAGATATCCGCTGACGCCCGTCACCAGGCAGAGGTCGCCCTTGTTCATCATCACGTTCATGCTCCTTCGGTTGTGCATGGACGAAAGTCTGGTTGCCGGGCATGCCAATTCGAAATCCGATTCCGCCAACCACCCATCGGAAGGCGCCAATGCGCATGACGGTTGCGCTGGCGCCATCGGATGCGTCGTTGGCGCGATCCGATGCCGCCACGAGGAGTCGGCGCGCCTAGACTACGGCATTGCCATTCCCTCCTGGAGAGCCGTTTCGTGACGACGACCGATCTCATGCCCGTCGCGACCTTCGTGCGCGAAGCGCTCGAAGTCGAAGGCGTTCGCTTTGATGAACTGCTGCGCCGCGCGGGCATTGCGGCGCTCCCGTTCCATGGCGGACGCCTGCGCGTCACCACCAGGCAATTCTTCGCGCTTTGGAACACGGTCGACGCCTGGGGCGTGGCGCCGGACTTCGGACTGCGCCTCGTCACGCAACCCTTGCCGCAGCAGTTCGACGTGGCCTTGGCCGCGGCGCTCCATTCGGGCAACTTCGGCGAGGCCCTCGCCAAGCTTGCGCGCTACAAGCGACTGACCTGTCCGGAACAGATCGATGTCGCGCTGGAGGGCAGCGAAGCGCAAATCCGTGTGGTGTGGCTGTGCGAAGAGTCCGCCGTGCCGGCGTTGATCATCGACGGTGCGTTCGCCATGCTGCATCGGCTGGCCGCGATCGGGACCGGGCAGTCCATCGCGCCGTTGCGACTCGAGCTGAGGCGCACGCCTGAACACGAGAACATGCTCACGCGGCATTTCGACTGCGAAATTCGTTTCAACGCGGCGAGTGACACGCTGGTGTTCCGGAAGTCCGACCTCGCGTTGCCCTTCCGAAGCCACAACCCCGCGTTGCTGGATCTGCTGGTGCCCGGCCTCGAGGCAGCGTTGAAGGAGCGCGCTGCGTCGACCTCGCTCAAGGATCATGTTCGCGCCGCGTTGCTCAAGCAGATGCGCGGAAGACGGCCGACCATCGACCAGGTCGCCAAGGAGCTGTGCGTGAGCAACCGTACGCTTCAACGTCGGCTTGGGGACGAAGGCACGACCTACCAGCGACTGCTGGACGACGTGCGGCGCGACGTCGCGTGCCGGCTCCTGTCGGAGACTGAACTGGATGCCGGCGAGATCGCGTTCGTGCTCGGCTTCGAGGAGCTGAACTCGTTCACGCGCGCCTTCCAGAGCTGGGAAGGGACGACACCGAACCGGTGGCGCAGCGCACGGCTACTGGCCGCCACGCAGTCGGCCGTGCAATGAGGCGGCGCCGAAGTTCTTTGGGCAGTTCATTGGCCTGGGCAAGTTTCCGAGGCCGCGGAATTTGTTGCGCCTGATGTTCGATCCGAAGGGGCTGAGGCCGTTCGTTGCCAACTGGGAAGTTGTGGCGGCGAGTCTGTTCCAGCGGATTCACCGGGAAGCGGTGGGCGGGGTGCTGGACGCGACGATGCGTGCGCTCGTCGAGCAGTTGCCGGCCATTCCCGGCCCAGGCAAGGGTGGCAGCGCTGTCATGAATTGATCTTGTCACGGCGTCCTGGGCCAGGTCTTCGCCCGGGCAGTGGCAATTTGCGCAGAGGGCCGAAATTCCGGTGCTTCAATGCGCGGGTCCGGAGAACTCTCGAGTTCACAATGCCGCCATGAATGCGCTGGACGACAGCCAATCCAGGGCGCCTACCCGTCGCCAACGTGCTGGCTTGCTCTGGCTGGTCGTCCTCGTGTTGCTGTCGATTGCCGCCCTTCTGTGGAACAGCCTCGGCATGAACGAGACCCTGGTCATCGATGGCCATTCGGCCTATCCGGTGCGCGCGGTCGACGACCGGGATCCCGGCAATCACGGCAACAGCATCGCCACCGTCGAGCGCAAAGGGCGCTCGCTCGCGCTGCAGTGCGACGTGGGCAATGCGGCGACCTACCCGTTCTGCGAAATGCATTTCGCACTTGCGCCAGAACCCGAGGGCATCGACCTCAGCCAGTTCTCCGTGATGCGGATCTGGCTGGACGCCACCGGGCCGGAGCCGCGGCAGCAAGTGCGCGTGGCGCTGGGCAACTTCAATCCCGCCTACTCAAAGCCGAACAATATCGAGACCCTGAAGAACCATGAGCTGGTCTACATCCAGCAGGCGGCGAACGGCCACATAGAAGTTCCCATGGACCGGATGAGCGTCGCGTCCTGGTGGATCGAGGAACACAACGTGCCGCTGGAATATGCCGGTACGGAATTGCAGCACGTCGTCGCGATGGACATCGAGACCGGTGCCAACCTGCAGGTGGGTCGCCATCGCATCGTTGTCGATCGCATCGAACTCGAACGCAAGCTGGTGTCGCCAGCGACGTTTCGCCTGGGCCTGCTGCTGGTCTGGTTGGCCGCGGTGAGTGCCTTCGTGGGATTTCAACTCCTGCACTACAAGGGCCAGTTGGTCGAGAGTCGACGTCAACAGCGCATCCTCGCCCAGACGATCGCGTCCCTCAACGCTCGATCGGAATCGCTCGAGACTCTCGCACGCTCCGACCCCTCGACCGGACTTCTCAACCGCGCAGGCTTGAAGCTCGGGCTTGAACAGCTGCTGCGGCGGCACGGGCTCAAGCTGTTCCCGGTGGCCGTGATCTTCGTGGACATCGACCACTTCAAGCACATCAACGACAGCCTCGGGCACGCGACGGGCGACGAGGTGATCGCGCAGGTCGCCAGGCATTTGCATGATCATGTCACCCACGACGACCTGGTCGCGCGCTGGGGTGGAGAGGAGTTCCTGCTGCTGTGCCCCGGCACGGACGGAGAAGGCGCTCGACGGATCGCCGAGAGACTTCGACAAGGCGTCGAGCGACAGCACGGGCCGAACGACGTCGCGGTGACCTGCAGCTTCGGCATCACGGCGCTCGCGGCGGGCGAAGACTGGCTCAAGGCCATCGAACGCGCCGACCAGGCGATGTACGAGGCCAAGCAGGCAGGTCGCAACCGGGTGGTGCTGGCAGAGGCTGGATGATTGGCTGGCGTCGGGGGTAGGCGCGAGTGTGCAGCCCTGGACACCGCACGCGCAGCTTCGTCAGCGGTTGCAGATATGGCGGTACCGGGTCTTGCCTTTTGCTCCTGGTAGTGGGGCGGCGTTACCGGGTCTTGCCTTTTGCTCCTGGTAGTGGGGTTAGATCTTGTTTTTGCCCTGCCTTTGAGTCGAGCATCTCTCGGCGTTTGATCTGCGATCCGACCCTCACTGGCTCCGGCGCGACGCATGATGAGGCAAAAGGCAAGATCTGACCCCGACCTCGCCCGAGTGCATGTTTCCGGCTGACAAGGCAACGGAGGCGGATCAACTTGCGAAATCAGACAGCCTCAGGGTTAGCGATCAGGCCGGCAACTGAGCCTATTGTTAGCTTCGGTAAGTTGATTGCTGAGGCAGTGCAGACCCCTCTGCTGAATTGGAAGTGCGGATCGCGCTCGGGACTCGCGACCCATGTTGGGAAGCTGTGAAGTCTGTCGATCTCCGAGGCGAATGCTCGTTTGTATCGCTCTTGTATCGAATTAAAAGTTTTCCGGTCTCGAGCAAATACCCGATGAGGAGACAAATGTTCGAACTTGTTGATATTTATCAAGCGTACCGCAAAGCCAAGTATGAGGCATTTTATGAAAAGACGCATTTTAACGCAATAGCTTTCTCGCAATATGAAAAAGCTCTGCAGGGAAATTTGGCAAATTTGCTTAAAAAACTAAATAGTGAAGCATGGTATTTGGACTGCAACTTCATTGGTGACCACGCCTATGTTCCCAAGAGCGTGAATACATCGAGCTGGGAAATGCCCGGGCAAGCGCATTTTCGGGCCTTGAACCCGATTGCGGACTGGGAGCGTCGGCACAAAGAATCGGGTGAATTGGCCGAAGCCAGTCTTCGCTTAATAATAAAACCGACAGTAAATTTTCAGATAATTTCATCACTCTGGATATTAAAGGTTGGGCACCTTTTCGATTCCGTGCTGAGGCAGGACTCATCTTTTGGCAACAGGTTACGGCGTTCTGCTTTTGCAGAGCGTGATCCGCGAAGCAAGAGCATCGGCGTCAATATGCACAGCCCGGCACTTTTCGCACCTTATTTCTCCGCTTATCGAAAATGGCGCGAAGGAGGCCTACTTGCAATGCAAAAAGCTGTTGAGGCAAGAAAATCTTCTTTAGCCATCACTATGGACATTGAGAGATTTTATCACCGTGTCTGTCCAAACTTTCTTCTCCGGCCTTCTTTCCTCGCGAGTCTGGATATTAAGCTTGAATTGATTGAAACAAAATTTACAAATAATTTTTTGACATCATTGGAAACTTGGTATCGTGATACACCTGATTATCAAACCCGCCCGGAAGGTGCCCTTCCAGTTGGATTGACCGCCTCTCGAGTAATCGCAAACGTCCTACTCAATGATTTCGACAAGGCAGTCAAGAATAAAATTAAACCACTCTACTATGGGCGATATGTTGACGATGTTTTTTTGGTTCTTGAAAATGAATGGGAGGCTCAAGACGCGAAAGCTGTCACTCGAGGGCTGATTAAAAAACTACGTCCGTTTCTAACTCTAAAGAAAGGTGGCGCAACAGAGAATTCAATAAAGCTGAATTTGCCATATGCGGCCGATTCCGAATTGATATTTTCTGGCGCAAAGCAGAAGATATTTTCACTTTCCTCCGAGCATGGTTCTGATCTCATTGATCATATTCGCGATCAAATTCGGCAGCAATCAAGTGAGCACCGCCTTTTGGCATCGGTGCCACGCACTGGATTGGAGATGGCGTCGCGCGCGCTACTCGCAACACCTGACGCAGCTTTACAGAGCGATGCTTTGCGAAAAGCAGATGTGATTTCGGTAAGACGGCTTGGATTTTCACTTCTTTTGAGTGATATCGAGACATATGCGCAAGACTTGATTCCTGAGAACTGGCTAGGTACCAGGCAAGAGTTTTATGGAATCGTTTCGCGTCAGATATTGACACCAAATGGTTTCTTTGACTTTTTTGCGTTCATTCCAAGAAATATATGGCTTGATGCTCGCCTGCAGTGATTTCGAGGCTGCCAGATCGTTGATATCTGATCTTTGCACAGTCATTGGCGTCCTCCGCACAACTACAACTTTCAAGCACAGCGATGCCCAAGCGAGCTTTGATTTGTGTTTGCGTCAGTATGCGGCCGGGCTAGTCGAGGCTGCTTTGACAGCTGCGACAGTCAAAAAAGCGAAGCTCGATTCTGATTACGTTGCATGTATTCGAGCCATTAAGCGTATTCACAAGTCGGCGCAAATCCCAACGACAGTTAACAAATTGTCTAGAGTTGCAAAAGACCTTTTGCTCGCGGACTTCGGAAGACGGCCATATAAAGAGTATTGGATTCTTGATCAAACTGCTAATGAGAAGGGGCCATCGATTACAAGCGACATAGGTGTGCGACGTACCTTAAGATTGGGTGCAATACGGAAATTCAGAGAAGCGGCCACAAAACTTCGCGCGCCGTATTGGCCCGCACTGGCATTCCCGACGCGGGCGTTGAAGCTTGACGAGATCGTCTACATCGCGCCTTCGGTATTGCGGGATCCGCAGCTTTTGAAAAATGCGATTAACCTGTTGCGTGGCGCAGGTGTTTCTTCTGCGGCTGAAATAGGGCTGAGCGCAGACAGGTCGATAGGTGCTGTCGAGTTTGCTGTTCCTGGAACTCGCACGGGACCAGTTAGGATTGCGGTGACAAGTATCGGTACCACTCACGATCAATGGGCATCCGCCGCGAAGGGGCAGCGAGACTATTCGTTGGATAGGTATGACTCTTTCAATTCCCTAATAAATAGAATTCTCCAAGACTCGTCGCGTCCGCAGTACATTGTCATGCCCGAACTCAGTGTCCCTTTAAGGTGGGCGTTGCGCGCAGCGAGGAAGCTTGCTTCCAATAATGTATCATTGCTGGCTGGCGTTGAATATCATATTGACTTTATGAGCGGAAAGCTTCGGAACGATGCATTTGTCTCATTGGCAACGCGTTGGCCTGGATATTTTAGTAGCATAATGAGATTGCAGCCAAAATTCGCTCCTGCGCACCAAGAGCAAAAGGATCTTATCTCCTTGTTGGGGAGTGACAATTTCTTTAGGCCAACCGATGATCTGGCGAGGCCGACTATCTATGCCCATGGTGATTTTCATTTTTCAATATTAATTTGTAGCGATCTTACCAATATAGATTATCGCCAAGAGTTGAGGGGTAAAATCGATGCAATGTTCGCTATTGAATGGAATAAGGACATCAAATCGTTTGGTGCGTTAGTCGAGTCTACTGCGGCCGATTTGCACGCATACGTCATTCAGGCGAATAACCGGATCTACGGTGACAGTCGCGTGCGCGTTCCAGCCAAGGAGGAGTTTAATCGGGATTCAGTTCAGGTGAAAGGCGGCTTATCTGATTACTACGTCGTTGGCGAAATAGATGTGATGGCACTACGATTCGCGCAGCAAATTCCAGGCGCAGCATCAACCTTCAAGCCTGTGCCGATTGGGTACATATCGGCGCACGATCGTATAATCGAGGAAAGCTAGATCCATTCGAACAAGTGCAAGTCGGCTTTCTGACCCCCGTGTTATGATTCCAGTTCCTTAGGGGAGTAGCCGCCTTCACCGCCGCAAACGCGTGAAGTGCGCCGGTCAACATACTTGGTGCCCCATCGCACCATGGCCGTCGCGGCCTGCAGCAGCAGGCTTGGCAAGACCTTTGGCGTAGTGTCCGACCCGGGGCTGGGAGGGGCGCTGCGTCAATCGTCGAAGCATCCCGGCCCCCTGGAATCCCCGTTTGAACCCCACCCCGAACACCGTGCCGTCATCGACACCGGCCTTCGCGCGAGCGTGCGCCCCTGCGATGCGCGCGCATGACGCCCCGCGCGTGGGAGCGCCGCGATGATCCTCACGCTCGCCTTGCTGCTCGGCTCCGCCGTCGTCATCTACGTCGCCTGCGAATACTTCGTCAACGCCGTCGAATGGGTCGGCCACCATTTCGGCGTGTCGCGCACCGCGGTCGGCACCGTGCTCGCCGCGTTCGGCACGGCGTTGCCCGAGAGCGTGGTCACGCTCGTGGCCGTGGTGTTCGGCAAGACCGAGGCGCAAAAGGACATCGGCGTCGGCGCCGCGCTGGGCGGCCCGCTGGCCTTGTCGACGCTGGCCTACGCCGTCGTCGGCTGCATGTTCCTGCTCGATCGCGCCCGCCACCAGAAGAAGATCGCCCAGGAGTTCAGCACCACGCGGCTGGCGCACGACCAGGCCTGGTTCCTGGGCGTGTTCGTGTTCAAGGTCGCCCTCGGCCTGGTCGCATTCGCCTGGAAGCCCTGGTTGGGTTGGCTGTTCTTCGCCGCCTACGGCCTGTACGTCTGGCGCGAGCTGAGCAGCGACGGCCATGCGGCCGACGAGGTGGGCGAGGAGGGCCGCGAGGCGTTGAAGCTGCGTCCGCACACCGAGCACCCGTCCACCGCCTGGGCCGTGCTGCAGACCGTGGCCGCGCTGGCGGTGATCTTCCTCGCCTCGCAGCTCTTCGTGCATCAGCTCGAGGCCGTCGGCCCGTGGCTGGGCCTGTCGCCGCAACTGGTCGCGCTGCTGCTGAGCCCGATCGCTACCGAGCTGCCGGAGATCCTCAATGCGGTGATCTGGGTGCGCCAGGGCAAGACCTCGCTGGCGCTCGGCAACATCAGCGGCGCGATGATGATCCAGGCGACGGTGCCCAGCGCGCTGGGCCTGTTCTTCACGCCGTGGCTGCTGAGCCCGGCGCTGCTGTGGGCGGCGGTGGTGACGATGGCGGCGATCGTCGTGATGCTGGTGCTGCTCAAGCGCCATGCGTTGACCGCGAAGCGCCTGGCCGCGATGGCGGTGCTATACGTGGTATTCAGTGCCGGCGTGGCGACGTGCTTTCACTGAGAATCGCAAGGAATGTATCGTTCGTCGGGGTGCCTCGAAAGGTCGGCTAATGTGCGCCGACAGCGGTTGCAGACGCAGAAGGAGATGCAGAAGCCGCAAATGTCGCCGGAGTTGCGTACTGCGCCTTCAACTGCATAAGTCGTTCTTCTTTCATGACCGGCAGGTAGACTTTTTCGTACTCCAGCATCGCTCGCTTCAATGCAAGGTCGTGGTCTTCGAAGCGGCGCTTGTAGACGCTCCCGATACTGAGCCCGGCCAGCGACGAAACGACAAGAAGGATGATGGCGTACGGGATATACGGCCGCCACGTTGCGAGTGATTCTTTGCTGAAGAGGTAGCCAAGTATGGCGGAGACGAGGCCAAGCAGGCTTGTCAGAAAACCTCCTATGAGGGGTTCCTTGCTGGCTCCCGCAATGAGTCCGGCGATGCCTCCCAGTGCTCCAAATGCGGCCAAGAATGCTGCCGTCCCCTTTTGACTCTTTCCTGTCGTCGTGCGAACACAGAAAATGATTGCAGCGTTGAGGATGGATATACAGAGAGTGACAGGAAGGAAAAGGCTATAAAAAGCGACCCACAGACCTTCGAGCATGTTGTCGCTCTAGCGAACGGACTGGGCAGACTTGTACTTGCCCATGCCTTCTTTGTACGTGTCGATGTGCCGCTTGTAGGTCTCGTCGTCGATCTCGCCTGCTTCGCGCCTCGTTTCCGCAGTCCTGCGGAACTTCTCCATATCCTGTCTGAAACCCTCCAGTTCTTTGAAGTTTCCCCTTTTGAATACCGGCCCGGCAACGGGTTCAGGAAACGGCGGCGGCGGGTTGATCGGCTTCTTTGGCACTGGTTCCGGGGCTGACGCGGCCGCAGTCTGGGCGTTCGCAACCGCAGACAGAGTCAGAAATAGACAAGCGATGCATATTTCGGCGCGCATGGACAGATCTCCCTATGTCGATCGATTGGATCGAAGAGACTACCGCGCGGCACACTCCACATCCAGCCCCTAGCTCGGCATTCAATTGAACGCAGTTCAAACCGTTGGAACGCGCAGACCCCTAGCCAAGTACAACTCCGTTTAGTGTCCACCCGAGTCAGTCTTCCGCCGTCGGAAGCTGATCGACTTGAGCAGGGCTCCTCGCACTTTTTTGACCGGCCATAGCATGTACCTTGCCGCGACCTGCCGCCTGGTTAGGCGCCATACTGCGCCCATGCCGTCGACCCCGACCCCCCGCCTGCACCGTCCCGCCCCGGGCGTTCTCGCGATCTCGATCGACAGCGCGCAATCCTTCCCGCGGCACGCGCATGACACCTACGGCATCGGCCGCATCCGGCGCGGGGCGCAACGGTCGTGGAGCGCGGCGGGGTGGGTCGAGGCCGGCCCCGGCGATCTGGTGATGGTCAATCCGGGCGAAGTGCACGACGGCCAGCCGATCGACGACCTGGGCCGGCGCTGGCAGATGCTCTATCTCGACCCCGGGCTCGTCGAGGCCGCGGCCGCCGAGACCTTGCCGGGCGGACGCCCGCCGCCGCTGTGGCGCCCCGTGGCACGGGACGCCCAGCTGGCCGCCGCGTTCGAGTGGTGGCACGCGCGGCTGGCGGTGGATGCCGGCGCGCTCGCCTGCGACGAGGCCCAGCTCGCGTTGTTGGCGACCGTGTTCGCGCGCCACGGCGCGGCGGTCGTGCCGCGCCGGGAGTCGCCGAGCATCGCGCGTGCCCGCCAGCGCCTGGACGACGACCCGGCCAACGATCCCGGTCTCGCCGCGCTCGCCGGCGAGGCCGGCCTCAGCCGTTTCCAGCTGCTGCGGGCGTTCGCGCGCGAGCTGGACATGACGCCGCACGCCTACCTGGTGCAGCGCCGCCTGGCGGTCGCGCGCTCGCTGCTGGACGCGGGCGAGACCATCGCCGACGCCGCGGCCGCCGCCGGCTTCGCCGACCAGGCGCACCTGACGCGGTTGTTCCGGCGCAGCCTGGGCTTCACGCCGGCGGCGTACACGCGCTCGCGGCGCTGAGCGCGGCGGCCGCCCGCGCCGCGCAATATCGTTCAAGACCGCGGCGGCCCGCGCGCCGACCATGCGGGCCATGAACCCCTCCGCATCCGCTCTTCCGATCGCCGGCCGCCTCCCGGGTGGCGTCTTCCTCACGCTGGCCATGATCACGGTGGGCAGCACCGTCGTCGCGAGCCGCATCATCGCGGCCGGCCTGCCGCCGTTCACCGCGGCGGCGCTGCGCTTCGCGATCGCGCTGCCCATCTTCCTGGCGTTGATGCGCTGGCATGGCCAACGCCTGCCGCGGCCGGCGCGGCACGATATGGGCTTGATCGCGCTGCAGGCGCTGTGCGGCAGCGTCGGCTACGCCGTGCTGTTGATGGCGGGCCTGCGGACGACATCGGCCGCGAACGCCGGCGTGATCACGGGCTGCCTGCCGGCGGTCGGCGCGCTCGTCGGCGCCGTGGTGCTGCGCGAGCGGCTCGGCGGGCGGCTGGTGCTCTCGATCGCGCTGGCCTGCGTCGGCGTCGCGGCGGTGGTCGTCGCGCCGGGCCACGCGGCCGCCGCGGGGGAGGGCAGCGCCGTCGGCAACGCCCTCGTGCTGGCCGCCGTCGCCTGCGAGGCGGTGTTCCTGCTCCTCAACAAGCGCCTGCGGGCGCCGCTGTCGCCGCTGGCGCAGTCCACATTCATGACGGCGTTCGGGCTGTTGCTGACCCTGGGGCCGGCGCTCGCGGAGCACGCCTGGACGGCGCCGGTCGACGCCGCCGCGCTGCTGGGCGTTCTCTACTACGCGATCGTGCCGACGGTCGGGGGATACCTGCTCTGGTATGCCGGCGCAGAGCGCGTCGATGCGGGCCGCGCCGCGCTCTACACCGCCGTGCTGCCGGTCTCGGCCCTGGGGCTCGCGGCACTGGTGCTGCATGAGCCGATCGGCGTGCGCCAACTGGCCGGTGCGGCCTGCGTGCTGGCCGCGATCGCAGTGAGTGCGGGGCCGCGGCGTCGCGCTTGAGCCGGCGGTGGAGCGCCTCAGCGGCTGATCGGCTTGAGCAGGCTGCGCACGCGCGTCTTCTTCACCGGAATCGGCATCGCCATCGCCGGCACGTGCGCGCCGTCGACCTCGGTCTCCGCGACGACGGTGGTCTCCACCGCGTGGTGCGAGCGGTCGGCGTAGCGCGGTGGCCAGTCCTTGAGGACGGTGCGGCGCAGCAGGGCCAGGCCGGGGCCGGCGGTGAAGGTGCGTTCGAAGACATGCGTCACGAGCTGGCGCTTGATCTTCTCGGTGATGATGATCGTGGAGCAGCGCGTGCCGTAGACGCCGTCCGGGGTGCGGATGAAGGCGGGGCTCAGCAGGCGTTCGCGGTCGCGCGGGATGCCGGTGCTGGGTAGCCGGTCTTCACGCGCGAGCTCGCGGTCGGCCAGGGCCGTGAACAGTTGCGCCGACAGCGAGTCCACCGACTCGGCCGTCTTCAGGGCTTCGCCCAGGCGTTCCTTCAGCGTCACGACCTTGGGCCAGGGCGTGTCCAGGCTCGCGTTGGACAGGCCGAAGATGCCGCGCTCGATGCGGCGCGGGATGGCCTGGTCGTTGCTGGCAAAGAAGCAGTCGCCGCGGCGGAAGTCGGCGGCGATCAGGTTGAACGGGGCGTAGCCGGACAGCGAGGTCTGCATCCAGAACTGGTCGGCACGCATCTCGGTGCGCAGCCAGTGCGGCACGATGCCGCCGCGGCTGGGGGCCTCGAGATCGGGTTCGGTGGGACGGCGCACGTTGGTGACGAGCGCCAGGCGGCCCGAGGCCGTCAGGCCCAGCCAGGTGCCGCCGGCCAGCAGGTCTCGGCCGGCCAGGATTTCGGGGCCGCCTTCGGCCGGCGTCCACCAGCCCATGCGGGCGGCCGGTCGGTCGAAGAACTCGTCGCGGTTGGTGGCGATCACCAAGGGGAAACGGCGGTTCTCGTCGATCGCGAGGGCTACGAGGCACATGGGCAGAAGAGTTCGACGTGGCGGGCGCCGCGCACCAGGCTGGCGAGCGGCAACGAGACGGCCTCCAGCGTGTCCAGGAACGCGCGCACCACGGCCTGCGCTTCGGCTCCGGCCGAGGCCGGCAGGTCGAGGCGATAGGTTTCCATCACGGTCGCGTCCGCGCCGGCGTCGGGGCCGGCAGGCGGAGGGATCGAAGCGACGGACGGGGTGCGAGCATCAAGGGGCGAGGCGGTGGAAGCGGGAGGAGGCAGGTCGCATCGTAAGAGCACTTCCGCCTCGTTCACGCCGCCGCGCCCCTGCAATGTGCGCTGGAATTCACGCACACCCGAAATGACTCGCTGCGAATCGCCCGCCGCCACGCGGTAGTAGACGCAGACGAGCATGCCAGGTGTGCGGTACGTCACGGTTTCACCTCGAACTGGGCCGCACTGGCGCGCGCTATCAGGCCGCGTCGACCGGAATCCCGTACGGCAGCTCGCGCAGGCGCATGACGGGGCCGTCGACGGCGCCCAGGTGCAGTTCGCCGGCCTCGGTCAGCGCGCGCTTGACCTCGATCAGCGCCGCATGCCGCGCGCCGCCTTGCGGGTGCGGCAGGCTGGCCGACAGCACGACCTGGCCCGCGGGCTGGCCCGGATCGGCGGCCGCGAACACCTCGGCGCCGGCCGCGCCCGCGGCCGCGCCTTCGGCGAGCACCATGCGGCGCTTGAGCGTGCCGCGGTACTGGCTGCGCGCGACGATCTCCTGGCCGGGGTAGCAGCCCTTGCGGAAGTCGACGCCGCCCACCAGCTCCAGGTTGATCATCTGCGGCACGAAGGCCTCGACCGTGCCGGCGACGATGCGCGGCACGCCCGACTGCACCTCCAGCCAGTTCCACAGGTCGGCCTGCGACGTCGGCGCCCACGGCGGCGTGGCGTCGGCCGGCGCGGCCCACAGCAGCCGCGTGGCGCCGGCCGCGTCGGGCAGGCGGATCGCGGTGCCGCCGGCGACGGCCGTCGTCGCGTACGCGGAAGCGGGAACCGGATGCTCGGCGCTGTCGTGCAGCAGGCCGGGCAGGGCG
>FTJN01001021.1_pt2 | contig 63542 bp, 52 predicted proteins | sample 1658361 | NCBI WGS metagenome assembly FTJN01 (sample SAMEA3914819, study PRJEB12502) | metagenome | biome: forest; material: soil | place: Canada | collected 2010-06-26 | depth 0.3 m
TTCCGCCCCACGGCGCGCCAGAGCGTGGCGGCGGAGGCCTTCTGGGCCGAACTGGCCGCCCGCTAAAAAGAAGGGCGCCGACCGGGGGGGGAGTGGTCGGCGCCCTTCAATAGGGAGTCCTCAGGGCCTGGCCCTGGGAGGAGATCTAGGGCCGGCGTGGCGCGATCGGCCAATGCCGATCCGGCGTATCGCCATGCGCGGTCGGCATGGCGATACGCCGGCTAAGGCTTCACCGAGCCGCCGGCCTCGACCTTGAACGGCGTTCCCTCTGTCACGGCGATCGAGGTCTTGGTGGTGGTCACCGCGGCGTTGCGGACCAGAAGGCCGCGCTTGGCCTCAATGCGGACATTGCGCAGCGTCAGGCCGGCGATTGGCCGCTCTGGTAGGCCTACGGCGATGCCGGCCAGGTCGGCGCCGGTGGCGGTCAGGCCGTCGACGACGATGCCTTCCATGTCCGGGGTCTTGTCGGCGACCACCGGCTGGGCCGCGTCGTCCGGGCCCGGCCAGATCTGGTTGCCCAGGATGAAGCCGCCGGGCCGCAGCTGCGCGCTCGCGGCCTTCAGGTCCAAGGGGCGGTATTCGTAGTAGCTGGTGAAGACCAGCGGGGTCTCCACGTCGGTCATGCGGTTGTTCTTGAACACCACGCCGCGGACCTTGCCGCCTTTGCCGCGCATGGTCTTGATCCGCAGGCCGTACATAGAGCCGTCGAAGCTGTTGTTCTCGACCCGCACGCGGGCGACGCCGCCGCTGGTGCCGCTGCCGATGCAGATGCCGCGACCGGCCAGGATGGTGTTGCCCGAGATCAGGATGTCGGACGACACCGCGTCCGGATAGCGCGGGTCCGGCCCGTTCGACTTCACCGCCACGATGTCGTCGCCGACGCTGATGATGTTGTTGGTGATCACCACGTGACGGCTGTTGATCGGGTCGATGGCGTCGGTGTTGGGGGCGCTGGACGGGGCGGTGATCCGGACGCGGTCGATCGTCACGTGGTCAGTGTCGTTGAGCACCAGGTGGAACGATGGCGAGTTCTCGATCCGCACGCCTTCAAACCGGACATTGGTGCTGTGGCTGACCAGGATCAGGCGTGGACGGTCGTCCTTCTGCTGCTGGCGCGCCTGGCCGTCGGTGGCGAAGTTGGGGTTGGCGCGCCAGATAGCCCGGATGCGTTCCCACCACACCGCGCCCTGGCCGTCGATCAGGCCGTCGCCGACCACGGCGACATTGTCGGCGTCCTTGACGTTGATCAGGCCGGCCCTTTCGCCTTGCGGGAACAGGGCCGGGTCGGTGGCGGCCAGGACCTCGGCGCCCTTCTGGATCTCCAGCCGGATGTTGGACTTCAGCCAGATTGGGCCGATCAGATATTCGCCGCGCGTCACCCGCACCGTGCCGCCGCCGGCCTTCGCGCAGGCGTCAATGGCGGCTTGGAACGCCTCGGTGTCGAACCAGATCCGCGTGGCGCCGGCTCCATGGTCGCGCACGTCGCAGACCTTGGCGGGGAAGCTGTTGACCGACTGGGCCAGGGCGGGGGCCGCGCCGCTCGCCAGAAGCGTACCGGCCAGGAGGGCGAGCATGCGGCGAGTGTTGGTGGTCGTCATCGGTGTGTCTTCCCCAAGGCCTGGCGACGACTTCGCGTCGCTGGCCGTCTAGTCTAGGCGCGTGCGCGGACCCGCGCCCATGCCGATGGCGGCGCTGGCCATGCCGAACGCGCATAAGGGTGGCGTCAATCCAGCTTTCGCGCCTTCAGCCAGCTGTCGATCTGCGTCGCCACCTCGGCGCTGTGCTTCTCCAGCATCAGCATGTGGCCGTCGCCGTGCAGGCCCAGATCGGCCAGGCGCACGAAGTCGGTCTTCACCCCCGCCTGGCTCAGATAGCGCGCGGTGCAGTGGTCGTAGCCGGAGTGGTACGAACTCTCCGACACCAAAATCAGCACTGGAAAGCGCGACAGGTTGACCAGCCGCCGCGCCGGCTCCGCTTGTCGCCAACAGCGGGCCAGATCGGGCCCTTCGGGGGTGGTCTCCTGCACCTTGGCCAGGTCGTTAGGGGTCTTCAGCGGCGGATCATAGGTCAGAGGCGTGGTGGTCAGGCCCCAGGGCCGCGATAGCTTGTCGGGGTCGCTGTCGCCCCAGGGTGGCGGCGCGCCGAAGAACGGCGGACCGCTCGGCTCGACCGCGACGATGGCCCGGACCTTGTCGGGACGCGCCTCGCCGATCGCCCAGCCGAACGCGCCGGACTGCGAATGGGTGATGATCACCGCCGGGCCGATCCTGTCGAGCAGGGCCGCGCCCGCCTCGGCCACCAGCCTGGCCGAGACGCCGCCGGCCGCGCTTTCGACCTGCGAGGCGTAGAATTGGTCGAAGACTGGATCGCCGGCCACGCCGGTTCCCGGCCATTGGCTGTGAAGTTTCGCCTGGGGCCAACCCATCGGCTTGCCCGGCTCCGGCCCATAGTTCTGGGTGGCGGTGAAGCGCTGCTGCACGAAGGATGGGGGCTGGCGGGCGGCGGGTCCGTAGGCGTCGTGGTTATAGCCCGAGGCTCCGCGTCCGGGCTGATCCATCAGGTAGACGGCCCAACCCTGATCGACGAAGAGCTTGGCCCAGCCTGGGCGGCCGTCGGGTGTCGACAGGAAATTGGTGATCGTCTGGCCGGCGCCAGGAATGAACACCAGTGGCGTCCCGTGCAGGCGTTTGACGGGTAGCATGTAGAGCACGTGCGCCTGGTCGATCATCGCCTTGCCATCGGGCGTGTAGTGGCCGCCGACGAAGAACGCGCCCACGTCGGAGACGCTGGCCTTGGATCTGATCGCGGCTTTGGCGCTGGCCCCAGAAAGGATCGATGCAAGGGCCAGCGACGACAAGAACACCCACGAAACAAGAAGGCGTATTTTCCTAGTCATCGGACCTTGTCGAAGCCTCCATCAACAACCGACGTGAGGTTGGTCGCAAGGACAGCGCTAGGCCAATGCCAAACGCGTGGTTTCGCATGCCGATTTGGCATGGCGACGGCGATGCGGCCGCGACGGTTAGACCCTCGACGCCGCCGCAGACGCGTTGACCACCTGCTACGTTGTTAAGGGCTTGGGGCTGGTGGTGATCTCGTGCCGTAGCCATCGGGGTGTGTTCAACGCCGTTCGTCAGGCCCAGGCGCCATTGGGCGTCGACAAGGTCCACGCAGTGGTCGGTGGCCTCGACCTTGTCCGCCCGCGGACAGAAGACGAGGCCCGGCGTGCGTCGGCCGAGTTCGTCAAATCTAGATCAGCTCGACGAGCGCGACCCCTTCCGGCGGCAGTGTCAATGACAGAGCGCCCGACCTGTCCAGCCGCATGGTCATGGGCGGGGCAATGTCGGCGGCGCGCCGCAACTGGTCGATCTGAGCGAGCGTGGGCAGGCGTGGCGAACCCATCTTCCGCCAGGCGGGCATGGGCGATCCACGATCTTGATCGACGAACCGCACCTGGGCGCGGGCGCCGGGGTGGGCGCCGATGAACCGGATGTCGAGGTGCTTGGCCGATCCGGTGACCTTGCGTTCCGCCGATGCGCCGGGAAGGCCGGCGGGCTGCTGCGCCTCGGCCAGGTTCCAGACGAGGGCGGCGACCGTGCGACCATCGCGTCGCGAGGCCAACACCGGCCCTTGGGCCGCCAAGCGCTCCTCACCCAGCGCATGCATCAGCTTGTAGGTATTGAACCCCGGACGGGCGATGCCGCGAACCATCGTCGCCCAGCCCATATCACCTTCCTTCAACAGGTAGTCGAAGACGCCCAGTTCTTCATAACTGCCCGACATGACCCATTGAGACATGCCTCGAACCATCGGCAGGCATTCCTTGACGACATGAGCGATCATCGCCGGACTGTCCGATGACCATTCGCTGAGCCACAACGGCATGCCTTTGAAGGCGGAGGCGTCGATCAGCGCCCGAGACCTGGCGACGTTGTCGGGAATGACCTGGTTGATCGTGTAGGGCACGCCCTTGCCGTAGAAGTCCTGCTGGCTTCCGCCGGCATAGGCGTGGGTCGCGATGAAATCGAGGGGGCTGTTGCTGGTCGAGCAGTAGGTGGTGAACTCCTTGATCCACTTGCCCCCGGACGTGGCCGGCCCGCCGACCTTGATCGCCGGATCGACCGACTTGATGGCCACGGCCGCCGCCTTGTAGAGGTCGAAATAGTCCTGCTGAGTTCCGGTCCAGAAAAACCCCAGATCAGGCTCGTTCCAGATCTCGAATGGCCAATCGCGCACGGCCGAAACGCCGTAGCGATCGGCGAGCGCTCGAACGAACGCCGTGATGAAATCGGCCCAATCGGTCAGCGACTTTGGCGGCGTGATATTGCCCTTGTAGAAGCCGAACTCCGTCGTGCCCGACGCCAGTTGCTTGGGCATGAAGCCGACCTCGACGAACGGCGAGACACCGCGCGACACCAGGCCGTCATAGACTTCGAAGACGTTTCGAAAATTGGGCGTCGGCTTGCCGCGGTTCTGGATGGAGGGCGAATAGACGCCCAGTTCATCGTTCAGGATGCCGTGGAAGCGCACGCGCTTGAGGCCCGCTTCCTTGACCCAGCGGTCCAGATCGCCGCGCCAACTTTCCCGCATCGTGATCGCCGCGCGATCCGATCCGGCGCTTTCGGCCCAGACATGGGGCAGGGGGCCAGTCACCTCCTGGGTCTGGACGATAACCGAAAGCCGCTCCAACGGCTCGGCGGCCATGGCTTGGCGTGAAAGCCCCGTGGCCGCCAGCGCGGCCGTCGAATGACTGATGAACGTTCGCCTATGCACGGCTGTCTCCAACGCCTTCAATTTCAGGAAGCCTGCCGGGCCGAGCCTTGGTGGTCGCATCGCGGCCAGCGCCGCCGTAGAGCGGCGATGTCGGACGACACGGTTGGCGGGTCATGAACCAGCTTTTTGCGACGACGCTTGTCGCCTGGCTGGCCGCTATTTCTTGACCGGCAGCTTGGCCAGGTCAGCGTCGATTTCGGTCAGAACCTTGTCGGTGATGTCGGGCGAATACTGCTGGACCTGCTTGAGCGTCATGCCGCGCGCCTGGTCAATCCCCGGATTTGAGACCACGTCGGGGATGTGCTTGGCCAAGACGGCCTTGGCGGCGGGATCGTCCAGCAGCGTGCCGATCGGCGTGTCTTCGGTCGTGTAGCTGGCGGCCGCGGCCGGCGCCGGCGGCTGCTGGGCGCTGGCGGCGAGGGGGAGCGCCGCGGTGGCGGCGGCAAGCGCGATAGCGGCGAAAGTGGAGACAAGGCGCATCAGTTTTTCCCTTCATGAAAATTCGCAAGAAGACCCGGCCAATCGAGCCGTTCTCCGGGTTCGATCTCGTCCGTCGATCGGCTCGCCTGGTCAGAGAGCTTGTGGCTCAAGTCCTTCCAGCGCGGGTCGAGCATCGAGGCGAGCAAATAGGTCCGCGTGGAGGTCACCGGATCCAGGCCGTCGAAACGGCCCTCGTCGATGGGATTGAAGGTGATCTGGTAGGTCGAGACCCAAGCGTCGAGATACCGCTCGCTCTGCTTGAGGAAGGCCTTGTCGCCCGTCAGCCGCCAGGCCGCTGCTCCCGGCGGCAAGGTTGATGCGAACACGGCTAGGACCAGCAGTCCGCTGAAGTGGCCGGCCAAGCAGCGCCCGCCTTTCTTCGTCAAGGTCATCGGCACACCGGATTCTTCGCGTCGGGAAGCTCGATGAAGTTGATGCTGGTCGGCGCCAGCAACACCTTGCCGCCCGCGATCGCCTGGGGCTTCAGCGTGGGAATGGCGTCCTTGTCGCCCAGCGACAGGCGATGGCCATTGAGGTCCACCGTCGCGCTCTGCAACTCCATGGCGGTCAGCGCATAGAGGTCGGCCTTGCCGTCGACGTTCAGGGTTCGCGGCTCGGGTCCGGTGTTGATGGCCACCAGCGTGACGCCGCCCTTCATGCGCGGCTGGCAGGAGGCGTAAAGGTGCAGGTCTGGCCGCACGGGACCCGCATCGAGCACCGTGGTCCCGACCGTCCGTCGCCAGAGCAGGGCGGCCCAGTAGTTGGGGCGTGGCGCGAAGGTCTCGGGATCGAGCAGGCCGTAGTTGCCACCCACCAAGGTCTGGTGGAAGACCGCGCTGGCGCCGCTCTTGGCCAGACGGCCCAGCTGGTCGACATAGCGGAACGAGTCGATGAACGTCGCGCTCCACGGCGCGCCGCTGCACGCCGCGCCGGCCGTCTCGGTGTTCCAGATCGGCGCGCCGGGCGCGTAGCGATCCCGCAGCGCCTTATGATCAGCCAGGGACTTGTCGGTGCGGCCCAGCCATTCCTCGGTCAGCGCCTTGTCGGGACTGGTCCCGACCGGCGAGCTGGACGGGGCGCAACGCGGCGCGACGGCCGGGTAGAAGTGGTAGGAGATGATGTCGAAGCGGGGTTGGGGCTGCCCCGCCATCATCGACGCTCCGTTCATGTTCCCCGGAAGGGGCATGTTGTTCATGACCACGTCCCCGGGGCCGACGATCTTCATCTTCGGCAGGGACCTGGCCGCGAAAGCGCGGAAGGCGACTTGGTCGCGCGCGAACCACGCGCCGTCATAGCCCTTCGGCGCGCCGCCATAGCTTGGCAGGTTGGGCTCGTTGAACAACTCGGCAGCATGGATGTTTCCGCCGATCGCGTGGGTGTAGTCGACAAGCGGTTGGGCCTGGAGCGGCGTCCACAGTCCGGCCCCGTCGCGCACGGCGGTGTTGATCGTGAAGGACATCAAAAGCTTGGCGTCGACCGCGTGCGTGAAGTCGATCACGCCCTTCCATTGGGCGCGCGTCAGCACCGAGCCGTAGCCCGCGGGGGGCTGCGTCAGCGCTGGCTTGTCGTCGTTCTGGAAATAGACCGAATTGGCCGAGGTGCCGCTGGTGCGTAGATAGGCTGGGCCCAGGGCGGACGCCAGGGTGCGAAGGCGAGCGTTGTAAAGATCCAGAGGCCTCTCAAGCTTGACGCCGCTCATCACGGTGGCGACCCGCTCGTCGCTGTGGGTCTGTTCGTCTGATTTGGCCGAGGCGGACTTGGCCGCCGGCGTCGGCATGCCAGTAATGGCGATGAGGTCCAGATTGTAGGCCTGGAAGCGCGGATCGATGCGCCCGACCCGTGCAAAGCCCTTCGGCGCGATCAGCGTATCGTCGGCCTTGGCGAGGGGCGCCGCGGCGTTGGCCAAGCACACAACCGAAAGGATCACGGCGCGGCGCGCCAATGGTGATCCCACGGTCCTGGGTGGCCAAGCGCCGCCGTGCATCCAGGTCTTCGCCACGATGTTGAACCTCCCTTGGCAGGAGCGTCTGGTTTGGCCAGATCGCCGCCAACCACATTGCGATCGCCTCAACCTATCTGTCAATAAAATATACTAGTAGTATTATATTGGAGCATGGGCTTGCGGTCGTGCGGCAATTGAAGTGAGGAAGGTTGTCCGCCGTTGGCGGCTGGAGACGATGATGTCCACGACCGTTTGCCCCCAGGGCGATTTGGAAAGTTTGCCTGCCAGAGAGCCGACGCCGCGCAATCGACGCGGCCGGCCGTCACGTCGAGAGGCCGAGGTCATCGACAAGCGCGTTCTGAACTCGGCGCGCCTATGCTTCCTGGAGAACGGCTTCAACAGCACGACGATGGACGCCATCGCCCTGCATGCCGGCGTGACGAAGGTCACTCTTTATCAGCGCCACGCCGACAAGGAGGCGCTGTTGCGCGCCGTCATGCACGAGCGCATCGCGACTTGGTCGATCACTTCACGGGAGCGGGCCAGCTCGATGGGCGAAACGCTGGATCACCGATTGCGCCACTACGCGCGCTCCACCCTGAGATGGAGCGCCGACAAGGAGATCCGGGCCTTTGCCGATTTGATCCGCGGTTGCTGGGGCAGCGCCCCATCTGTCGCCGAGGAAATGGAGGCGATCCGAACCGGGCGAATGCTGGACGTGCTGGAACAGGACTTTCTTGAGCTCGGCGCCAAGGAAGGCATGGTCGTCGCCCAGCCAAGGCGGCTGGCCGAGATGTTCCTGGGAATGCTCACGGCCTTTATGGGCCCGGCGACGGGCGAGACCTTCAATGAGGATGCTATCGCTTCCTATGCTGACCAGGCCGTCGACATCTTGATGGTGGGGCGCCGCGCTTGGGGGTATGAGGAAGTCTAACGTCCTAGATTCCTAACGCGTTGTCCGACGGCCCGCGCGGTAACCCTCGCGTCCGCTCCTGGTCGGCAACTCGCCCGCTATCGCGCGACCGGACGAGGCCAGTGCACCAGCGCTTGGGCCGCGATCGCGGCCTGGGTTCGATTGTGAACATTGAGCTTGCGCATCAGCGCCGTCATGTGGGCCTTGACCGTGGCCTCCGCGATGCCGAGGTCGAAAGCGATCTGCTTGTTGAGCAGGCCCGAATTGACGCCTTCCAGGACCTTCATCTGGGTCGGCGTGAGCCCGCCAAACATCGCCTCCTGATCCCGGCTGGTAACGCGGACTTCCGTCGTCGTCATTCCTGAATCCCCTGTTTCATCCCTACGCACGCACTTGGTGATGCCGTCGCGCCCATCTGTTTTTCAGCCGATCACCGTTGGCCGACCTGGGGTGCTTGCGTCGATGGTAGCGCTATCTGTTGGACAAGTTCAAGAGAATTTATAGATGTGAACGTGCACATTAGGCCGAAATTTGTATGATCCTAAAATCTGTCATACAGGTTCCGCGCAAAGCGGCGCCGCGTGAAGCGCTGCCGTCGGCGAAGGCCGCCAGCGACTTCCTATGGGGTGCGAACGGCGCGATGGTGGCGCTCGTGAACGGGAGACGATGGATGACCCAAGGTCGTTTGGCCGACCGGGCGTATACGGGCATCGTGGAGATGATCAACGTCGACGGTTTGGCGGTCGGCGATCGCCTGCCGTCAGAGGCGCGTCTGGCTGAGATCTTTGGCATGTCGCGCACCGTCGTGCGCGAAGCCTTGGTCAGATTGGCGGCCGACAGCATCACCGAGGCGCGGCGCGGCGCGGGGTCCTTTGTAAAGAACAGGCCCTCCGACAAACTCGGCGCCTATATGCCGCTCTCCGAACTGCCCTCGACGCTGGGAAGCTATGAGGTGCGCTTCGTGCTTGAGGCAGAGGCGGCGCGACTGGCGGCGGCGCGGCGCTCCGGCGAGGAAATGGCCAGCATCGAAGAGGGCCTGGTGGCGTTGCGCGCGGCGCTGTTGTCCAACGCTCCGGCCCATGCCGAAGACATGGAGCTCCACCGCCGGATCGTGCTGGCCACCACCAATCCCGCCTTTCTGAGCGCGTTCGAGGCGCTGCAGCCCGACGTCGATCGGATCATGCGAGCCGGCGTGGGCATTTCGCGCTCTCGGCCGCCAGAGGCCATCGGCGAGATGATGCGCGAGCATGAAATGATCGTGGACGCCATCCGAGCCCAGGACGGGGACGCAGCGGCCCTGGCCATGCGCTGGCATCTGTCGCAGGGGCGAAAGCGGCTAATGCCCTGACGCGCTCGGGGCGCGATTGGCGGCGTCGGCGCTTATCGCGAGCCAGGCCAGAGCGGCGCGGCAAAGTTGCTCGGGCGGAGCGCCGATCGGCAGCGCCGTGGCCGCTTCGTCCGCCTCCGGCCGCTCAAGCGTGGCCAACTGACTGCCCAGCAGGCTGGCGGGCATGTAGTGACCGGTGCGCTGACCGAGGCGGCGCTGAAGCACGTCGACGCCCCCATCCAACAGGACGAACCGGGTCGGGGCATGGATGGCGCCGCGAAGCCGGTCGCGGTAACCGCGCCTAAGCGCCGAGCAGGCGGCCACGACCGCTGAGCCCGACGCCAGGGTTTGACCGATGGCGCGGCCGAGGCGATCGAGCCAAGGCCAGCGGTCGTCGTCGGTGAGAGGTTGGCCCGTGCTCATCTTGGTGATCGCGGCCGCATCGTGGAAATCGTCGCCGTCCAGAAACGGGCAGCCGAGGGCGCGGGCCAGGACCGCGCCGAGCGTGGATTTCCCGCTCCCGCTCACCCCCATGACGATAATGGCGACAGGCGCGAGGCCGGCGGCGGGGGATGGGGGCTGCAAGCGGCTTCCTCGAGCTGACCGACGGCGAGGGGCGGATGGGCTGGCGGGCCAATCGAGGGCGGCCATCGGGACTTTAGGAGCAAGGCGGCGCCAGCGGGAACTACGACCATGGTCGCGGATGGCGAGCGGTTCGCGCCGTCCTATCCGTAGGCCGAAGTGGCTTAGGGGAGCGCGATGAGAGCACTCATATCGGTGGCGGTGCTTGCGGCGGTCCTGGGGGGCGCGTTCCCGACCCTGTCCGCGAACCAGTCTGTCTTTCTCACCGCCCCCGACGATCCGCGCGCGGTCAGCGTCAAGGGCGTCGGCGATGGTCGCGCCGATGATACCGACGCCGTCCAGCACGCCATCGACGCCGCCCGCGACAAGACGGGGCACGGTGTGGTGTTCCTGCCGTCGGGCCGCTACCGCCTGAGCCGCAGCATCCTGGTGCCGCCGGGCGTGCGAGTCTTTGGCGTCGGACCAACGCGGCCCGTCTTGGTGCTCGGCCCCAACACGCCCGGATTCCAGAAGGGCGTGGGCACGATGATCGTGTTCACGGGCGGCGACCAATATAGCGTCGGCCAAATTCCCGTGCCGGTCCCGACCGTGGTCGGCGCCCGGGAAGAGGTGCGGGACGCCAATTCCGGGACCTTCTATTCGGCGCTGAGCAATGTCGACATCGAGATCGGCGCCGGCAACCCCGCCGCGGCGGGGGTCCGGTTCCGGATGGCCCAGCACGCCTTCCTCAGCCATATGGACTTCCATTTGGGCTCGGCCTTCGCCGGAGTCTACCAAGCCGGCAACGTCATGGAAGACGTCCACTTCCACGGCGGTCGCTATGGGATCGTCACCGAAAAGACCTCGCCGGCCTGGCAGTTCACGCTCCTCGATTCCACCTTCGACGGGCAACGCGACGCGGCGATCCGCGAGCACGAGGTGGATCTGACGTTGGTCAATGTGGCCATGCGCGATGTGCCCGTCGGCGTCGAGATCGATCGTGGCTACAGCGACTCCCTGTGGGGCAAGAACGTTCGCTTCGAGAACGTCTCCAAGGCCGCCGTGGTCATCTCCGCCGAGGACAATGTCTTCACCCAGGTCGGCTTCGAGAACGCCGTGGGGTCCAACACGCCGGTGTTCGCCCGCTTCCGCGACAGCGGCAAGGCCGTGGCCGGTAAGGGCCGTGCCTATCGGGTGGCGTCCTTCACCTATGGCCTGACCCTCCCTGGCCAAGGCCAGATCGGCACATACGAGACCAGGGCTGATATCACCGCGCTGCCGACGCCGCCGGCCGACACGGCGCCAGCCATCCGATCGCTGCCACCGGTCAACGCCTGGATCAACGTCAAGACGCTGGGGGTCCGGGGCGATGGCGAGACCGACGACACGGCCGCGCTGCAGGCGGCGATCGACACCCACAGCGTGCTCTATCTGCCGATCGGCTTCTACAAGATCACCGATACGCTGCGGCTTCGCCCGGACACGGTGCTGATCGGCCTGCATCCGGCCGTGACCCAGCTGGTGCTGCCCGACAACAACCCCCGCCATGCCGGGGTCGGCGCGGTCGTGCCGATGATCGAAACGCCGCGGGGCGGCGACAACATCCTGTCCGGGATCGGGCTGTTCACCGGTCGCGTCAATCCGCGCGCCTCGGCCCTGCTCTGGCGCTCGGGCGAGCGGTCGCAGGTGACGGACGTCAAGATCATGGGCGGCGGCGGCACGCCCACCGTCGATGGCAAGCCCCTGGGCGTGGCCCAGGCGCGCAGCGGCGATCCGGTGGCCGATGGGCGCTGGGATGCGCAGTATCCCAGCGTCTGGGTCACCGATGGCGGCGGCGGAACATTCGCCAACGTCTGGAGCCCCAACACCTTCGCCTCGGCCGGCTTCTACATCTCAGACACCAAGACCCCCGGCCACATCTACGAGGTGTCGGTCGAGCACCACGTTCGCAACGAGTTCGTGCTCGACCATGTCGAGAACTGGGAATTCCTGGCTCCACAGACCGAGCAGGAGGTCGGCGATGGTCCCGACGCGGTGTCGCTGGAGGTTCGCAATTCGCGCAACATCCTGTTCGCCAACTATCACGCCTACCGGGTGACGCGGTCGTACCACCCCGCCGAAACGGCCGTGAAGCTGTTCAACGCGTCCGACATTCGCTTCCGCAACGTCCATGTGAACGCCGAGAGCGGCTACGCCACTTGCGGCGCGAGCGGCTGCGGCACCTATTTGCGGGCCAGCAAGTACCCCTTCGAGAACGCTATCCAGGACAAGACCCGCAAGCTGGAGACGCGTGAGCGCGAGTTCGCGGTGCTCGACGTTTCCGATCAGCCCGGGCCGCCCACGCCAGTGAGCGCCGCGACGGTGGGCAAGCTGGAGTCCGGATTCTGGTCGATCTCGGGCGCGGCGGTGGGCGCGGACGGCGCGCTCTATTTCGTCGAGAAGCGGTTCCAACGGATCTATCGTTGGACCTCGGCGCGCGGCCTGGAGGTGGTGCGCGACAACGCGCTCGACCCGGTGAACCTGGCGGTCGACCGCTCCGGCAAGCTCCTGGTGCTGTCCTCGTTCGGCCCCGAGGGCACGGTCTATTCGATCGATCCGGACGGACCCAAGGAGCAATTGACGACCATCGCCGCGACCCCGTCGGCGTCGGCGTCGCGGCCGGACGCCAAGACGCTGTTGCCGGTCAACTGGTGGAACAACGGCGAGTTCAGGGACCAGTACGATCCGGCGACCGACCACTTCACCACCCTGGCCGAGATGTTCGCCCGCGACGCTGGCACGCCCAAGGCCAAGGCCTACGTCTCGCCCGACGGCAGTCTGGTTCTGCCGGCCTTCCGCGTGTTCGAGCAAGGCCCCCCCGACCACGTCGGGTGGCGTTGGTCCGACACGCTGCAGACCCATGGCCTGGTCGCGGCCGGACCCGATGAGCGCGTCTTCGTCACCAACGAGTCCGAGGCCAAGACTTATAGCGGCAAGGTCGGCCCGGGCGGCGCCCTGACGGATCTGAAGGTCTTCGCCAACCGGGGCGGGGAGAGCGTGGCGGTCGACGGCCAGGGCCAGGTCTTCGTCGCCAACGGCCAGATCTTCAAATACGCGGCCGATGGCCAGCCCGTCGGGATCATCGAGCTGCCCGAGCGGCCGCTACAACTGATCTTCGGCGGACCGGATCGACGCATGCTGTTCGTCCTGACCCACCACACGCTTTACGCGGTGACGCCATGAGGCGCGCCGCTCACAAACCCGATGCGCGCCGTTGCCGAAGGGCCGCGCGCCGGTGAAACATCGACCCCCCGACTGTCCCGGCCTCGCGCCGGGACCTTTTTTATGAGGTTTGCGATGCGAGGCTGCGTGGCGACGGGATTGGCGGCGTTGGCCCTGCTGTTGGCGATGAGCGCCCAGGCTGCTCCAGTGTCGATGGCGTCAGTGTCGGCCTTCGCGGCCGCGCCGGATGATCCCAGCGCCGTCGTGGTCCGTGCCGTGGGCGACGGCCGCGCCGACGACAGCGCCGCGCTGCAGGCCGCGATCGACACGGCCGCGACCAAGGGGGGCGGCGGCTTGGTCTTCCTCCCCTCGGGCCGTTACCGGATCAGCAGGACGCTCTTCCTGTGGCCGGGCGTGCGCATGTTCGGGGTGGGCGCGACCCGTCCGCTGATCCTGCTGGGCGACGCCACGCCGGGGTTCCAGAAGGGCCTGGCCAACATGGTGATCTTCGCCGGGGCCAAGCCGGACCCGTCGCGCCGCGTCCCGTTTCCCCCGCCGGGGAGCGTACCCTTCAACAAGGAGATCGCCGACGCCAATTCCGGCACCTTCTATTCGGCGATGAGCAATATCGACTTCGAGATCGGCCGGGGCAATCCGGCGGCGACGGCGATCCGCTTCCACGCCGCCCAGCACGCCTATCTCAGCCACATGACGTTCGACATCGGGTCGGGCTTGGCGGGCCTGCACCAAGTGGCCAACGAGGCCGAGGACCTGCACTTCAAGGGCGGTCGCTACGGCATCCTGGCCGAGAAGACCTCGCCGGCCTGGGGCTTCGTGCTGCTGGACTCGACCTTCGTGGGGCAGCGCGACGCGGCGATCCGCGAGCATGAGGCGGGCCTGACCCTCGTCAACGTGACCCTGCGCGACACGCCCGTGGGGATCGAGATCGACCGGGGCTATGGCGATTGGCTGTGGGGTAAGGACGTCCGGTTCGAGAATGTCTCGAAGGCCGGGGTGGTCATCTCCAACGAGGCCAGCGTCTATACCCAGGTCGGCTTCGAGAACGCGACGGCCGTCAACACCCCGGTGTTCGCCCGCTTCCGAGACAGCGGCAAGACCGTGCCGGGGGAGGGGCGCGCCTATCACGTCACCGCCTTCAACCATGGCCTGAGCCTGCCTGGCCTGGGCCAGATGGGCGCGACCAAGACACTGATGAAGGCGGAGGCGCTCGGAGGAGCGCCCGGTCCACAGGCTCCGGCGATCCGCGCCCTGCCGGCCGTGTCCGAGTGGGTCAATGTCCGTACGCTCGGCGCCAAGGGCGACAACGTCACCGATGACACCGCCATCCTCCAGCGCGCCATCGACAGCCACCGCGTCGTCTATTTTCCGGCCGGCTTCTACCGGGTCACCGACACCCTGCGGCTACGCCCGGACACGGTGCTGATCGGCCTCCACCCCAGCCTGACCCAGATCGTGCTGCCGGATCGAACGCCTGGCTATCAGGGCGTCGGCGCGCCCAAGGCGTTGGTGCTGTCGGCGGGCGGCGGCGACAACATCGTCTCGGGACTGGGGCTCAACACCGGCGGGATCAATCCGCGCGCCACGGCCTTGCTATGGATCGCGGGCGAAAATTCGATGGTCAATGACGTCAAGTTCCAGGGCGGCCATGGCACGGACCTCCACGATGGCACCCGGCTTAATCCCTACAACGCCAACGCCACGGCCGATCCCGATCCGGCCAAGCGCTGGGCGGGCCAGTATCCCAGCCTGTGGGTGACGAACGGCGGCGGCGGCACGTTCGCCAACCTTTGGAGCCCCAGCACCTACGCCTATTCCGGCATCTATGTCTCCGACACCCAGACGCCCGGTCACCTGTACCAGACCTCGGTCGAGCACCATGTGCGGTCCGAGATCAGCCTCAACCGCGTCGCTCATTGGGAACTGCTGGCGCCGCAGACCGAGGAGGAGGCGGGCGAGGGCGAGGACACCGTCTCGCTGGAGATCCGAGACTCGCATGATATCCTCATCGCCAACTATCACGCCTATCGGGTCACCCGGACGCGCAAGCCGGCGCTGGCGGCGGCGAAAGTCTACAACTCGCGCGGCATCCGGTTCCGCAATGTGGCGGTAAACGCCGAGAGCGGGGTGGGGCTCTGCGACGAGAACGGCTGCGCCACCTTCCTGCGCCCGAGCAAGTATCCGTACGAAAACGCCGTCCAGGACGTCACCAGCGGACTGGAAACGCGCGAGCGCCAGTTCGCGGTTCTGGACCTCTCGGCCAATCCGCCGCCAGTCCCGCCGTCCGTCTTTCCGGCCGACGCCCGAGTGGAAAAGTTGGCCGACGGCTTCTACTCGTTGGGCGGCGGCGCCGTCGACGCGGCCGGGACGCTCTATTTCACCGATCGCCATCACCAGCGCATCTACAGTTGGTCGGCCGAGCGCAAGCTGTCGATCGTGCGCGACAACGCGCTGGATCCCGTCAACCTGGCGGTCGACGCATCTGGAAACCTGTTGGTGCTGTCGTCGGACGGCCGCGACGGGTCGGTCTACAGCTTTAGGCTGGGCAGCCCCGATACCGAGGTGACGGTGATCGCGCCGACCCCGGCGGTCGATCATCCGGACGCGGCGACGGTGCTGCCGGTCAATTGGTGGAACAACGGCGAGTTCCAGGACCAACTGGATCCGCGGATCTATCGGTTCACGACCCTGGCGGAGATGTTCGCCCGCGACATGGCGCGGCCCAAGCCCACGGAATACGTCTCGCCCGACGGCAGCCTGGCCTTGCCGGCTTATCGGGTCTTCCAGATGGGCCCGCCGGACTTCCGGGGCCTGCGCTTCTCGGACGCGCTCGACACCTACGGCTTCACGACGGCCAAGCCGGGACAGCGGGTGTTCATCTCCAACGGCTCGGAAAACAAGACCTATAGCGGCCTGGTCGGCGCGTACGGCGCGATCACCGATCTGAAGCCCTTCGCCGACCGCGGCGGCGAGAGCGTCGCGACGGACGGGGAGGGGCGCGTCTATGTCGCCAATGGCCAGGTGTTCGTCTACGCCCCCGACGGACGGGAACTCGGGCGCGTGGACATCCCCGAACGACCACTGCAACTGATCTTCGGCGGCCCCGACAAGCGGACGCTGTTCGTCCTGACCCATCACGCGCTCTACGCGGTGCGGCGACCCTAGATGCGGGCGCATTCAGCCGTTGAGCGGTCCTGAAAAGGGCCCTCCCGCGCCTCGATTCCATCGGTCTCGGCGCGTGGGAGTCGCCTCGGGATCGGGCGACCTACGACCATGGTCGTAATGGTTAGCGCCCCGCTTGTCTGACAGCTTCGCGCCAGGCCATCGCAGATGGACTCAACGAAAAACGGGAGGCTGCAGGGATGAGTGCTTTAGGTCGGACGCGAGGGGGATCGCCCTTTTTGAAGGTGCTGTTCGCGACGAGCGCGATCGCGATGATCGCGGCGGCGGGATCAGCCAGCGCGCAGGCGACGCAGGCCCCCGCGTCGGAGCCCGAGGCCACGGCCTTGACCGAGATCATCGTCACCGGGTCGCGGATCCGGTCCAGTGGCTTCACCGCGCCGACGCCGACCCAGGCCCTGGGACAGGCCGATCTGGAGCGTAACGCCGAGCCGAACGTCTTCACGACCATCGCCCAACTGCCGTCCTTGCAGGGCTCGACGGGCGCGACCACGGGCACGTTCAGCACCTCGAGCGGCCAGCAAGGCCTGAGCTCGTTCTCGCTTCGGGGCCTGGGCACCATCCGGACGCTGACCTTGCTGGACGGGCAGCGGGTGGTTCCGGCCAACATCACGGGCGTTCCCGACATCAGCCTGTTCCCGCAACTGCTGGTCCAGCGGGTCGATGTCGTGACCGGCGGCGCGTCCGCGTCCTATGGTTCCGATGCGGTCGGCGGCGTCGTCAACTTTATCACCAACAAGAAGTTCGAAGGCTTCAAGGCCAATGTCTCGGCCGGGGTCACGACCTACGGCGACGATGAGCAGTTCCTGCTGCAGGTCGCGGGCGGCAAGGCCTTCCTGAACGACCGCCTCCACGTCCAAGTCAGCGCTGAATACGACGAGGAGGAGGGCGTTCCCGCCGGCGGCTTCGGCGAGGACGCGCCCGGCAGCCGGGACTGGTACACCACCGCCACCCTGGTCAATCGCGGCGTCACCAACGACGGTTCGCCGCAGTATCTCTACCGCGAGCACGCCCAGGCCTATCAGTACACGAAGTACGGCCTGATCAGCGCCGGGCCGCTCCAAGGCACCGCCTTCGACAAGAACGGCAACCCGTTCCAGTTCCAATACGGCTCCAACGGCGTGCCGTCCAAGGCTGCCAACGGCGCGGTCAGCAACTGCTACTCGAACGGCGGCTTCTGCGTCGGCGGCGACCTGTCGGGCAATGTCGGCATCGGCACGTCGCTGCAGTCCGAAATCACCCGGATGAACAGCTACGGCCGCGTCGCCTACGATATCGACGACAACAACGAGATCTACGGCACCCTGAACATCGCGCGCGTTGAATCCGCCAACCAGCCCAATCCGGGCGGCGCGACGACGGGCCTGACGATGCAGTGCTCCAACCCCTATCTGCCGGCATCGGTCGCGACGGCCTGCGCCAACGCCGGCATCACCCAGTTCACGTTCGGCACAAGCAACGCCCTGCTGCCCAAGAACATCTCGGTGCATCCGACGCGGACGCAGTATCGGGGCGTGATCGGCGCCGACGGCAAGTTCGCCGCCTTCGGCGCGGATTGGCACTATGACGCCTACTACACGCACGGCGAGAACACGACGAACATCCACGTCAACGACATCATGCTGAACCCGCGATATCGGCTGGCCATCCAGGCGACCACGCTGAACGGCCAGATCGTCTGCGCCGATGCAACCGCCCGCGCCAACGGGTGCCAACCGATCAACGTCTTCGGCGGACAGACGCCCAGCGACGCGGCCCTGGCCTACATCACCCCGAAGAACGGCCCGTATCAGCACTCGGTGCAGAAGCAGGACGTGGCCAGCATCAACTTCAGCGGCGAGCCCATCCAGGGCTGGGCCGGCCCGGTCGCGCTGGCCTTCGGCGCCGAGTACCGCCGCGAGCAGTACCACGTCCAAGGCGACCCCTACGGCGACGGTTCGGCGGCCTCGCCCTACACCGCCGACTATCCGGCCGACCCGGCTCTAAACACGGCGGGCAACAACTGGTTCGCCGGCAACTATCACTCTGGCGCCGGCAAATACAGCGTCAAGGAAGCCTACGCGGAAGTGAATGTGCCGCTGGTGGACTCGGACGCCGCCGGCAAGGCGAACCTCAACATGGCCGGCCGCTGGACCGACTACAGCACCTCGGGCACCGTCTATACCTGGAAGGTCGGCGGCACCTGGGACACGCCGATCGACGGGATTCGCCTACGGGCCGTGACCTCGCGTGACGTCCGCGCGCCCAACCTGTCGGAGCTGTTCGCCGCGCCGGTCACGACCACGCTGCCTAACTTCACCATTCCCTCGAACGGCACGCCCCCAGCGGGCCAACCCGCTGGACCAGGCGCGCTGACGCTCTTCCAAAACGTGATCGGCAACCCGAACCTGAAACCGGAAATCGCCAAGAACTTCACGCTTGGCGTCGTCCTGGCGAACCCGAAGTGGCTGCCGGGCTTCAGCGCCTCCGTCGACTGGTACAACATCGTGCTGAACGGCGGCATCTCCAGCCTAAGCGCCCAGCAGGTGGTCAACTTCTGCTATTCGGGTCTGACGCAGTACTGCGGCGGCTTCAACCTCAACCCGGGCGCCCCCTTCGTCAACGCCCAGGTGTTCAACCTGGCCTCGATCAAGACCAGCGGTTTCGACATCGAGGCCAGTTACCGCTTCGACGTGCCCAGCGTACCGGGCCACTTCGACCTGCGCGCCCTGGCGACCAACACCCACAAGTTCGTCACCAATCAAGGCTTCCCCGGCGGCTCCGTCATCGACACCGCGGGCCAGAACTCCGGGGCCACGCCGGACTGGAAGGTGCTCGCCGTCCAGACCTGGACCTCCGACCGGTTCATGCTCAGCCTGCAGGAGCGCTGGTTCAGCGACGGCGTCATCGGCGGCCAGTATATCGAGTGCGCCGCCGGCGGCTGTCCGGTGGGTAGAACCCCAGCTGATAACAACAACTACCCGACCATCGACTACAACCAGATGAAGGGCGCGACCTATGTCGACGTCAGCGGCTCCTACGAGGTCAAGGAGGGACTGACGGCCTATTTCAAGGTCGCCAACCTGTTTAACCGCGACCCGACGCCGTCGCCGCAGACCAACACGGGCTTGGACGCCAACCCGGCGCTTTATGACCTGCTGGGACGGTTCTATCACGTGGGTCTGCGCTACAGCTTCTAGCGCCGCCCTGGCGCCCCGCGGCGGTTCGGTTAAGACCGAACCGCCGCGGGAACGTCGATCGCGGATAGGATCAACACGTCTCCGCCGCGCCATTGGCGGACGTTCAGAAGGTTATCCATTGAGCAGGCCAGACCGCGCCCGAGGCGCCACCCTTGTCGACGTCGCGCAGCTGGCGGGCGTCTCGCGCATGACGGTGTCGCGGGTGATCAATGACGACCTCAAGGTCCGGCCGGCAACGCGCACGGCGGTCCTGGCCGCGCTCCGCGAGTTGAACTACGAACCCAACCTGGCCGCCCGCAACCTCGTCATGGCCGGTGAATTGCGGATCGGGGTGATCTATTCCAATCCCAGCGCCGCCTTCATGAGTGACTTCCTGATCGGCGTGTTCGAGGAGGCCACGAGCGCGGGAGCCCGGCTGATCCTGGCGCGCGGCGAAAACGGCCAGGTCCCGACGCCGCGGGAACTCCAGAGACTGTTGGGCTCCGGCGTCCACGGCGTGGTCCTGGCGCCGCCCTTGGGCGAGTCCGTCGTCCTCCGCGATATGCTGCGCGCCGCCAACCTGCCCGTCGCCGTGGTCGCCGCGGGAAGTTCGCCGACCGACGCCATCAATGTCCGCATCGACGACAGCCAGGCCAGCCGGGCGATGGCTCAACACCTGCTGGATCTAGGTCACCGCAGGATCGGCTTCATCGCCGGAAATCCCGACCAGACCGCCAGCGCCAAGCGCCTTGAAGGCGCGCGCGGGGCGATCGAGGCGGTCGAGGGCGCGGAACTCGTCCTCGCCCAAGGCACGTTCACCTATGGTTCGGGCCTGCGCGCCGCCGAGCAGCTGCTCGACGCCGATCCGCCGCCCACCGCGATCTTCGCCAGCAACGACGACATGGCCGCCGCGGCCGTGTCGGTCGCCCACCGCCGCCACCTCGACGTGCCCCGCGACCTGACCGTGGTGGGCTTCGATGACACGACCGTGGCCACCACGCTCTGGCCGCCGCTGACCACCGTGCGCCAGCCGGTGCGGCAGATGGCGGCCGTGGCCCTGGATCGGTTGATGCGCGTCCTGCGCTCGACGGGGCCATCGACCGAAGCCTCCGCCGAATACGTCCTCGGCCACGCGCTGATCGAGCGCGAATCCACCGCGCCGCCTCGGCCCGCCTCCCGGATCACGGGCCCCGAAGCCCACGAGAGAACATCCCATGACTGATCCGTCCCCCGACATGGAACGCGCCACCGTCGGGCGCGTGACCCGACGGCTGATGCCGCTGTTCTGCCTGATGTACCTGATCGCCTATATCGATCGGCAGAACGTGTCGTACGCCAAGCTCGACATGGTCCATGCCCTGGGTCTCACCGAGGCGGCCTATGGCTTGGGGGCGTCGCTGTTCTTCATCGGGTATTTCCTGTTCGAGGCGCCGTCGAACCTGATCCTGGCCCGGGTCGGCGCGCGGGTCTGGTTCGCGCGGATCATGTTCACCTGGGGCCTGGTGACCCTGGCCCTTGGCTTCACCCAGAACGCCACGATGTTCTATGTCCTGAGGTTCCTGCTGGGGGTCACCGAAGCGGGGTTCTTCCCCGGCGTGCTCTACGTGCTGACCCTCTGGTATCCCCAGGCCCACCGCGCGCGAATGGTGGGTCTGTTCATGATCGCCAGCGCCGTCGCCAACGCCGTGGGAGCGGTGCTGGGCGGCCTGCTGCTGGACCTGGACGGGACTCTGGGGCTGGCCGGCTGGCAGTGGGTGTTCCTGGTCACCGGCGTTCCGGCCGTGCTGCTGGCGCCCTACGTCCTGTGGCGGCTGCCGGACGGGCCCGCCCAGGCCCGGTGGTTGCCGCAAGCCGAGAGGACATGGCTGGCCAAGGTTCTGGCCGGGGAGCGGGGCGGGGCGGTTGACGATCATCGCGGCGCCTGGAAGGCCATCTTCGATCCGCGAGTCCTGTTGCTGGCGGGCCTCTATATCGGCATGCCCCTGGGCGCCTACGGTCTGAGTTACTGGCTGCCGACCATCGTCAAGTCGTTTGGCGTCTCCAACGCCGTTAACGGGCTGATCAACGTCATCCCCTGGCTGCTGGTCGCCGTGGCGCTGTGGTTCGTGCCGCGTCACGCCGCGCGCCACGGCGCCAGCGCCTGGCACATCGCCGGCCCCGTCATGCTGGGCGCGGTCGCCCTGACCCTGAGCGTGATCGTGCCGGGCGCGGCGCTGAAGTTCGCCATGCTGTGCATCGCCGCGCCGGCTATCTTCGCGGCTCAGCCCGTGTTCTGGAGCCTGCCGCCCAGCTTTCTCAGCGGACCGCGGGCGGCGGCCGGGATCGCGGCGATCAACGCGATCGGCAATCTGGGCGGTTTCATCGCCCAGAACCTGGTGCCGATGGTGCGCGACGCCACCGGCAGCAACCTGGCGCCGATGCTGGCGCTGGCCGCCGTGCTGCTGGTGACCAGCCTGTTGATCTTCTTCGCCATGGCCAAGCTGGACCGGGCCCGAGCGAGCGCGGGGTGACCAAGCCATGAACCGAACGATCCAGAACCTGCGCTGGTGGATGATCGGCCTGGTGATGCTGGGCGCGGTGATCAACTACCTGGCCCGCAGCACCCTGGGCGTGGCGGCTCCCACCGTGCTGGCCGACCTGCATATCGGACCCCAGGAATATTCCTGGATCACCGGCGCCTTTCAGCTGGGGGTCATGCTGCAGCCCTTCTGCGGCTATGTGCTCGACTCCATCGGTCTGAAACTGGGCTTTGCCCTGTTCGCCACCGTCTGGTCGCTGATCACCATGGCCCACGGACTGGCGGGCAGCTGGCAAGTCCTTCTGGGTTTGCGCGGGGCGCTGGGCGTGGCCGAGGGCTGCGCGCATCCGGCGGGCATGAAAGCCGTGTCGACCTGGTTCCCAGCCAGGGAGCGCGGCCTAGCCGGCGGGGTCTACAATATCGGCGCCTCGATGGGCTCGGTGCTAGCGCCGCCGCTGGTGGCCTGGTCGATCCTGGTCTGGAACTGGCGGGCGGCCTTCCTGGTGGCCGGCGCGCTGGGCCTGGCCTGGGTGGTGCTGTGGCTCTTCGCCTACCAGTCGCCCGACAAGCACAAGGCGCTATCCGACACCGAGCGCGACCTGATCGCCGCCGGCCAGGAGGCGCACCTGGAGGACGCCGGGGCGCGGCCCTCAATGCTGGGCCTGCTGGGGCGGCGCAATTTCTGGGGCATCGCCCTGCCCAGGTTCCTGGCAGATCCCACTTGGGGCACGCTGTCGTTCTGGATCCCCCTCTACCTGACCACGGTCCGTCATTTCGAGCTGAAGCAGATCGCCCTGTTCGCCTGGTTGCCGTTCGTGGCGGCCGACATCGGATGCCTGTTCGGTCCCACGGTCGTGCTGTTCCTGCAAAGGCGCGGCGTCAGTCTGATCAACGCCCGGCGCGGAGCCTTCACCCTGGGCGCGTTGCTGATGACCAGCATGATGTTCGTCGGCCGGGTCGAGAGCCCCTATGTCGCCATCGCCCTGCTGTGCCTGGGCGGCTTCGCCCACCAGACCCTGTCGGTGACGGTGATCACCCTGTCATCGGACCTGTTCCGACGCGGCGAGGTGGCGACCGTGGCCGGCATGGCCGGTTTCTTCGCCAATCTGGGCGTGTTGATCTTCTCGCTGCTGATCGGAGGTCTGGTGACGACGGTGGGCTACGATCCGTTCTTCGTCGCCCTGGGCGTGCTGGACCTAGCGGGCGCGGCCCTGCTGTGGGTCCTGGTCCGCGACCCAATCGCCCCATCGGCCTCGAGGCCCGCCACCGTTCCGGCCCTGTAGAGCGTTCCATGTCGCAAGCCACGATCTCCAATCCGATCCTGCGGGGCTTCAATCCCGACCCATCGATTATCCGCGTCGGCGACGACTATTACATCGCCACCTCGACCTTCGAGTGGTTCCCGGGCGTGCAGATCCACCATTCGCGTGACCTCGTGAACTGGCGCCTGCTGACCCGACCCCTAATGCGGGCCAGCCAACTGAACTTGCTGGGCGCGCCCGACGGTTGCGGCGTCTGGGCGCCATGCCTGACCCACGCCGACGGCAAGTTCTGGCTGATCTATACCGACGTGAAGCGTTATGGCCGCACCACGGTGGGGGGAGCCTCGGGCGCATCCTTGCGTGACTTCCACAACTATCTGGTCACCGCCGACACCATGGAAGGGCCGTGGTCGGAGCCCATATTCCTCAACAGCAGCGGTTTCGATCCGTCGCTGTTCCATGATGACGATGGCCGCAAGTGGCTGTTGAACATGCTGTGGGATCACCGGCCAGACCGCAATCGCTTCGCCGGCATCGTGGCCCAGGAATATGACGCCTTCACCGCCCGCCTGGTCGGCGAGCGCAAGCTGATCTTCCAGGGCACGCCGCTGGGCCTGACCGAGGCGCCGCACCTCTACAAGCGGGACGGCTGGTACCATCTGATCACCGCCGAGGGCGGCACGAGTTTTGGCCATGCGGTGACCATGGCGCGCTCGCGAACCTTGGAGGGGCCTTATGAAGCGCATCCCGAAGGCCCGGTCCTGACCGCCCGCGATCGCCCGCACGCGCCGCTGCAGCGGGCCGGCCATGCCGACCTGGTCGAGACGCCCGATGGTCAGACCTGGATGGCCTATCTGTGCGGTCGCCCTCTACCCAATCGGGGGCGTTGCGTGCTGGGGCGCGAAACGGCCATCCAGCCGATGACCTGGGGCAACGACGGCTGGTTGCGCACTCGCGACGGCTCTGGTGATCCCGAACTGAACCCGCCGTCGCCGGGGCTGCCGCCCGCGCCGTTCCCCGCCGCCCCGGTCTGGGAGGACTTCGACGGTCCTGACCTGCCCATCGACTTCCAGTGGCTGCGCTCGCCGTTCTCCGAGGAACTGTTCAGCCTGACGGCCCGGCCCGGCTGGCTGCGATTGTTCGGCCGCGAGACGATGGGCAGCCAGTATCGCCAGGCCTTGGTCGCTCGCCGCCAGCAGTCCTTCCGCTACAGCGCCCGCACGGTGCTGGATTTCACGCCCGACCACTTCCAGCAGGCCGCGGGATTGGTCTGCTACTACGGCGCCAGCAAGTTCCACTACCTGTTCGTGTCGCGCGACGAGGAGCACGGGCGCCACATCCAGGTGATGTCGGCCCTGCCCGACAGCCCCCAGGCCGACGCCTTCACCGCCCCGATTCCGCTGCCCGACGCCGGCCTGGTCCACCTGCGCGTCGAGGTCGATCTGGATCGGCTGCGCTTTGCCTTCAGCCTGGACGGCGAGGCCTGGACCTGGCTGCCCCAGGTGTTCGACGCCTCGATCCTGTCGGACGAGGCCACCGCGCCCGGCGCTCCCAACTTCACCGGCGCCTTTGTCGGCATGGCCTGCCAGGATCTGTCAGGCGGAGCGCGTTCAGCCGATTTCGACGGCTTCGGCTATGTCGAGCGCGCCGATCACGCATAGGCCGGAGCCGCGCCGGGGAGGTTCTGGCGCCAGCCCCTCGCGATTTAAGCGGCGGTCCACGCCGCTCTTTCCCGCCCGGGATGGGCGACTTCATGGCTGTACTGCGTCGCGCCGGATGGGGCTGCTCGTTCGCGGCTTAGGAGGGGTGGGAATGAGCGGGCCGCGCCAGCGATGGCGCGGCCCGCATTTCGTCAGAAATCGCGACGGGCGATCACGCGTACCTGGCGGCCAGGGGCGGGGAGGCCGACGGCGTCCTCGTGGCCGTCGTCCAACGCATTATCGACCACGGCCGTCAGGGTCACCTTGTCGATGGGCCGCCAGTCCGCCTCGAGCGACAGCGTGTCGTAGGCCTTCAGCGTGACCGGGCCGGTCGGGACCGAATAGTCCCCGCGCGCACCGACGTGGCCGTAGCGCGCTCGGGCGTCCAGCGTGGCGCCGGCCTTCCAGTCCAGCGTCGCCTCCGCGCGCCACCGCGGCCGGTTCAGCAGGCGCGCATCGGTCTCGGCGTTGCGCGTGTCGGCGTAGGTCACGTCCAGGCCGGCCGAAAGACGCGGTGACAGGGCCAGGTCCAGCTGGGCGTTGACGCCCTTGGACGTCACTTTCGAAACGTTCTCCAGGTGCGGATAGGGATCGGGGATAAAGTCGATCAGGTCAGCGTAGCGCGAGAAGAAGACCGTGGCCGACAGCCGGCTTCCTTCGACGAAGCGCCACTCGAAACCCACCTCGGCCGAGCGGCTGGTCTCGGGCTTGAGATCCCGGTTGCCGACGAACGGATTGCCCAGGGCGTAGAAGCTGGGGGCCTTGAAGCCCGACCCGAGGCTGGCGCGCAGGGTCAGGCCGTCGACCAGACCGGCGTACCGCAGGCTGGCTCGGCCCGTGGCGTGGCGACCTAGGCCGTCGGGCCGGTCGATCCGGCCGCCCAGGTCCAGCGCCCACGGGTCCTTTACCACGCCGGCCTCGGCGAAGGCCGACAGGGTCTCGCGGGTCAGTTGGAAGTCAGTCGGCAGGCTCATGCCGTACAGGTCCAACAACCCGGCGTCGCGACCCTTTTCACGCTGATAGGCCACGCCGACCAGGCCTTGGGGACCGCCCGCCGGCTCGAAACGGGCGATGGCCTGGGCGTTGTCGCGCTGGAACCGCGTGCGGTCGTCGCCGGCCGGTAGGCCGACGGGGTCGAAGGCGCTGGGAGCCACGCCCGCCGTGATCAGGTGGTCCTCGCGCAGCAGGGTCGAGGCCGACAGCTCTAGGCTGGCGCTCCCCCTGTGCAGCGGCCGGACGCGGCCGGCCAGCAGGCTTTCGTCGCCATCGCGGTGGTCGACCTGGCGCAACGTCGCCAGGCGCGGGCCGCCGCTGTTGTCGGGAAAGCCCTCGGCCTGGGTGTCCGCCACGCGGAACAACAGGCGCGCGCCGTCGTCGCCGCTCAGCGGCGCCAGCTTACCGGTCAGGCTTCGGCCCCGGAAACGGCCGCCGGGCGTGGGATCGCCGGCATCGTCGTCGATTGCCGTCAGCGAGGCGCCATGGCCGCCGACCACGGGGCCGCGCCATTGGGCCATCGCCGTGTACGCGCCGTCCAGGCCCGCGCCGGCCAGCACCGTTCCGCCATGGCGCGCCGCGCCGCCGGGGACCACCAAGTCGATCGCCCCGGCCAGGGCGCCCGAACCGTACAGGCTGGACAGTGGCCCGCGCGCCAACTCCACGCGCTCCAGGCCTAGCGGACTGATCTCCGAGGCGTTGACCGCGCCGCCCCGGCTGTTGGTGGAGTCGTTCAACGGCACGCCGTCCAGCATCACCACGGTGAAGTTGGGATCGGCCCCGCGAAGGTAGATCGAGGCCATGCCGCCGCGGCCGCCGGGCTGTTGGACCTGGACGTCGGCCAGGGTCTGGAGGGCGTCGGCCAGGCTGGACCGGGCGCGCAGGACAGGGCCGTCCAGGACCGTCGCCTGGCCGCGCGTCGCCTCGCCGGTCGTGGCTAGACGCGAGGTGACGATGGCGGGCGAAACGGTGTCGGCCTCGGCCTCGGCGTCCGGCGGCATCGCGGCGGTCGCAAGTAGCAGCACGGCCAGGGTGATCATTGCGGAACCTTCGAGGACAGGCGTCGTCCGGCCAGGCGCCAGACGCCCCAGGCCAGGGCCGGCAGGCCGGCGGCGGCCAGGAAGGCCAGCAGAAAGGAATGGGCGTTCAGCGCCGCGGCCCCGACACCGGCATAGACGATCGCGACCCCGGCGTTGGCCAGGCTGGTGACACGCAGGAAGGCGCCCAGCGGCATGCCCGCCGCGCCAGCCGCCAGCGTCCCGGCCTCGGCCAGGACGGGGACCGCCCGGGTCAGGGCCAGGGTCGCGGGGGCTGCGGGGCCGAAGCGTGCCACCGCCCGTGTCAGGTCGAGGTCGCCGACCACGCGTCGGGCCAGGGGCCGCGCACCCTGGGCGCCAAGGGCGTAACCCAGGCCGCAGCCCAGGCTCAGACCTAGCCAGATCAGCGCTGCTCCAAACACCCAGCCAAACAGCAGGCCGGCCAGGGCGTTGACGACGCTGGAGGGCACCGGCAGCACCACGTCGCCGGCCAGCAGGCCGATGATTAGCAGGGCGGCGATCAACCTGTGGGTCCGGCCGATCTCCAGGATCGTCCGCCCCCAGTCGTCCAGCCTGGATTCGACCGCCAGATAGGGCGCGATCAGCAGCATCGCCGCCCCCAGGGCCAGGAGGGTCCGCGCGCGTCGCCCGTCCGCGGAGGTTTCATTCTCGCCTGACAGCACGCCGCCCCCGAACCGATCCCCGTCAGGATGATGCGGGAAACCCCATGGCGATGCAACCAGGGATACATTTTTGGCGCATCGCTCGTTGAGAACGATTCTCGTATAAGGGCGAGTCTTCATTCATAACAATTTTTAGTTGCGTCGTGCGATTTCGGCGCCAATTTGGATGCGCTCGGCGGGCCCGACACCCTCCGCGGCATGAAACCAGCGACTGGGGAGGGCGTGGTTTTGCTCCGAATTCCGGCTGCCTTGTTCGCGCTTTTGCTGGCCATTGGGGCGGTGGGCCCGCTCGCGCTCGCCCAGCCCGCGACGGCGGCCGGGCAGGAGCCCGTCTACCAGACCTACGGCGTGCACAACGCTCCCGAGGTCAGCCCCTGCCAGACACCCAACTGTCGCTACATTCGCCAGCCCGGCCAGCCGGCCGACCCGCTGTATCCGGCCTACTGGACCTCGAACTGGACGATGTATCGCGTGTTCGGGGCCAACTACGCGGCCTATCCGCCGCCCTATCGGGGCAAGCCGCCGGCCGGGCTGAAGCCGGGCGTCGACTACGAGACCTCGTTCGGGGCCAGCTATTACGACTCCACTTGGAAGGGCACCTCCGGCGAGGGCGCGATGATGGAGCACTACGACAAGCGCTGCCTGCCGATCTTCCCGATCGACAACCGGTTCACCTGCTCGTTCATCTCGCTGGGCGACACGGCCTTCTTCGTCACCTATCCGCAAGATCGGCCCAAGGGCATGCCGCCGGTCTGCCTGTTCTCGCCCAGCAACCACGCGCCGCGCCGCGACTTCGTCAGCCATCTGCCCTACAGCACCGGCGATAGCCGGCGGCTGGGCCCCGGCGGTCAGGGCTATTCGTTCTGGGTGGCGGTCTCGGACGGCAAGGTGCTGCAGGCCGGCGCCGCCCCGACCCTGTCGCCCGACGACGCTATCCTGTTTGGCTACGGCTTTGCCCCCGCCCAGCCGGGCGGAGCCCCGCAACCCAGCTCGTTCTATTTCTCCGGCTATCCCTATCCGCCGGGATCGACCACGCCGGGCGGGCCGCCTTATTTCGCGCCGTTCGTCAGCCAGAACTACACCAACTGGAAGCCCGCGCGGCCCGATCCGGCCAAGACCTGGGCCCAGGTCTCGGGCCTGGACGTCAAGACCCTGCCAGCGTGCCAGCTGTTCGATCCGCCCTCGCGCCCGGACAACACGGCGGGCTCGGCCGCGCCGCCCAAGCGCGCGCCGACCTGGGCCGATATCGGACGCGGGAGGAGCGCCCAATGACCCCTTTAGGCACTGACCAAGCGTAACAAGGAGCCTTCGACGTGAGCTATCTGAACGCGCTGCGGCTGCATTTCGCGGGCCAGTTTCAGGCCAATGTGTCGACCGTCAACAACGATCCGGGACACTTCGACAACGCCGGATTCCGGCCCAGCTACCAACAGATGCAGGCCGCCTTGCCTAATGGCTGGTTCAATCCCCAGGGCGACGCCAGCTTTCGGCTGCTGGGCTGTAAGGTCACCTCGGCCTGGACCCCGTCGGGCGGCGTGACGTCCAGCGATCCGGTGCTGAGCTACATCGTCGCCGACGCGGACGGCCAGGTCCCCGGCAAGATGGTCGACCTGGACCCCGAGCAGCAGCTGGTTTCCGAAATCTGGGGCCTGCAGGTGCGGATCGCCGACGCCAACGGTGTCACCCTGCTCAGCGGCGCGTACACGCCGGCGGCCTTCATCGACATCTGGGACCGCGCCACCGGCTCGGGCGGTGGCGGCGACGTCGGGGCCGGCGCGGCCTACCAGTCGGTGCTGACCGATCTGGTCTGGGGCGACGTCTCGGCCTCGCCGTTCCTGACCGCCCTGCAGGCGGCGTCCGTGGCGACCGGCCAGCTGTCGATCAAGTTCAATGTCGACGGCCTGAGCATGGACTTCACCTCGCCCAGTTTCATGTGCGGTCGCGTGGTCGGAACGATCGGTCCCTACCTGGCCGGCGAGCCGCGGCATCTGGTGCTGGGGCGCCAGTTCATGGCCACGGCCAGCCCCAAGGGGAACTTCTTCACCCCGGTGGGCGGGCTCAACTTCTTCCCCGCCTGGATCGATGTCCAGGGCGGCCAGATCTATCTGGACCTGGGCAACGCCCTGTCGACCAGTACGCCGGGCGGCGCTCCGAACGACCTGGGCGATCTGGCGCTGGGCGCCTACGACCCGATCCTGTCGCCCAACAGTCCGGCCGGCTCGGTGGTCCCGCTGGGGACGATCGCCTCGTCGGGAGACGGTGGCTACGCCAGCGATCCGGACTGGTACGCCCGCACGGCCGGGGTGGTGGTCCTGCCCCTGTCGGCCGACCAACTGACGGCCGCCCAGGCGTTTACGCTAACCCTGACCGGCTCGGGAACCACCAACATCGGCGAATGGCCCAGCGGGGTGTTCGTGCGCGCCGACACCTTCGTCTACCGCATGAGTCCTGGCGACCAGGCCCAGGTCACCGTCTACGCCACCCAGTTGGGTCAGCCGCTGGCCGGCGTGTCGATCGGCTTCACGCTCGATCCGGGCCAACTTCAGGCCACGCCGAACCTGCCGCCCTATGTCATGGCCTCGCCGCCGGTGGCGACGCCGGAGGGCGTGCTGGCCTTCGACGGGGCCGCAACGACCGGCCCCGACGGCAAGGCCGTGCTGACGGTCACCGCTGGTGATCCGGGCACGCCGCGCTGGTTCAATAACGGCGCCGACTACGGGATCGACGGCCAGGTCTACGGCGTGCGGCCAGGCTTTGCCGACCCATCCCTGACCGACGGGCCGATCAACCAGTGGAATTTCGTCAGCTTCCTGGTGTGGAGCGGCTACACGGCCCCCAACCCGGTCACCTGGACCGACGTGCAGCCGATCTTCCAGCAGTACGCCAACCTCTATCCGGTGATGCTGCGGTTCCTGAACCTGGGCGACTACGAGTCGGTCAAGGCTCACGCCGGCCTGTTGACCCTGGCGTTTGGCCTGGATGTCCGAGACCCCAACACCATGCCGGTGACACGCGATTTGTCGCCGGCCAAGCGCCAGGCGATCCTGACCTGGCTGAGCGACCCGGTGTACGGCGAAGCGGCCCCGGCGCCCGCCCGGGCCTTGGCCGCCCCGGTCGCCGACTCGCCGCCGGATCCGGCCGGTGGGCCGCCGGCCGCGATGCGAGGCGGCAAGGCCGCCGCCGCCGCCCGCCGTCTCGTCCTGCAAGCGCGCTAAGGGAGGTCCGCCAATGATCCGCCTTCAACGTTCAATGATCGAGGGGCTGCAAGGCCCGGCCCCCAGCACCTCGGCCCTGTTCACCGCCCTGCAGTCGGCGGTCGAGCTGGAGCACTCGACAATCCCGCCATATCTCTACGCGCTGTATTCGCTGGACGCCGATCTCAATTCCGAGATCGCGGCGATCCTTTCCTCGGTGGTGGTCGAGGAGATGCTGCACATGACCCTGGCGGCCAATGTGCTCAACGCCATCGGCGGTTCGCCGGTGATCGACACCCCCACCTTCATCCCCACCTATCCCGGCCCGCTGCCGGGCGGGGTGCAGAGCGACCTGACCGTGCACCTGGCGCCGTTCTCGATGCTGCAACTGCGGACCTTCCTGAAGATCGAGGAGCCCGAGAACCCGCTGAACTTCCAGACGGCGGCCGTGACCGAGGAGATCACGATCGGCCAGTTCTACACCGCCATCTCCGACGCCATCGCGGCGGCGGGGGAGGGGATCTTCGTCTCGCCCGCGCGCAACCAGGTGGGGCCCGACCTGATGGCGGAGTCGGTGGTGGTCACCAACGTGGCCACCGCTCAGCAGGCGATCCAGACGATCATCGACCAGGGCGAGGGCACCGCGATCTCGCCGCTGGAGGTGGTGGGGAGCGGCTACGCCCACTATTACCGCTACAAGCAGATCCAGAAGGGCCACCTGCTGGTCGCCACGCCGGGCGGCGGGCCCAATCCCGAGGACCAGTACGCCTACAGCGGCGCGCCGGTGCCGTTCAACGCCGGCGGGGTCTATGGGATCAGCACCGATCCAGGACCCTATGCGCCGGGCTCGGCCGAGGCCTTCGCCAATGACACCTTCAATTACACCTATACCAACCTGCTGGGCGCGCTGCACGCCCTGTTCAACGGCGACGTCAGCTCGGCCCAGTTCAACCGAGCCATCGGTCTGATGATGTCGCTGAAGGGCCAGGCCAAGGCGATGATGTCGGGCGTTCCCAACCCCGCCAATGCCTTCGGCCCGACCTTCCAGTACCAGCCGATCAATCCGGCCGTCTGAATCGATTGCCGATCCTCGGGGATCTTGAGCCGTAAGCGTTCCTGTCGAGCCGTTCGACGAGCATTCGAGCGTTTGTGTTCGAACGTCGGTTCTCCTGGGCACGTTTCCAGGTCCCTGGCCACGGCAGGGTCCAAGAATCCCAGGCGCGGCGGACACCGTCGCCATGCGCCGGATGTGGCGACTCGGCTCGGCAGGCGCTAGTACGCCCTTGCGTGGGCGAACGTCGGCATCAACAACCGCTCTGATCCCCGTGGCGAACTTCGTCGGATCAAGGACGCGATGAACGACTTCCCTGATGACATCTTCACTGAACCGGAGGACGTGGATCCGGACACCCTGGCCAATCTAGGACCTCTGCGACCGCTGGCCGGTGTTTGGGAGGGGCGAAAGGGCGTCGACCTGAATCCCAAGGCCGACGGGCCGGAGCGGCGCGACTATCTCGAACGCATCGAGATGCAGCCGATCGATCCCCAGGCGAACGGGCCGCAGTTGCTCTACGGTCTGCGCTATCACATCCACATCGTCGCCTCGGACGAGGAGACGACCTTCCACGACCAGATCGGCTACTGGCTTTGGGAGCCCGCCACTGGGCTGATCATGCAGACTCTGGCCCTACCGCGCGGGCAGGTGGCGCTGGCCAAGGGCCAGGCCGCGCCGGACGGTTTGGGCCTCGTCGTCCGGGCCGAGCGGGGCGAACCCGGCTACGGGATTTGCTCGACCGAGTTCCTGGAATGGGCGTTTCGGACGGATTCGTACGAGCTTGAGGTGCGCTTCAGCCCCGATGGCGGCTGGTCCTACCTGTCCACCACCATGCTCCAGGTTCGCGGCCGCCCCGAGCCCTTCCGCCATGTCGATCGCAATGTGCTTCATAAGGTCGCCGAGCCTCGGCCCAATCCGCTCGCGCGGATCACGGCCGGCGACGCCACCCTGGCCGAGGCGCACGGCTTCACCTCGATCGGTGGCGGTGAGCGGGCCTGAGTTCCGGGATACGGTCTCGGCGTTGCAGGGCCATCTGGCCTGACCCAACTCTCCTGGCGATATTTCATATTTGACGTAATTGTTCACATATGATGTCTCGTGACTGAACGCTCCGGCAGAGAGCGCTTGGGAGGAAGTCCAATGAGGCAAGGTTCGAGCGTCCGCGCGGGCTGGGCGCCCCTCGTTCTGATCGTGGCGCTCTTCTTTCTTTGGGGCGTGGCGAACAACCTCAATGACGTCCTGATCCCCCACCTGAAGAAGGCGTTCTTCCTGACCGATCTGCGGTCGAGCTTGGTGCAGTCGGCGTTCTATCTCGGCTACTTCTTCCTGGCCTTGCCCGCCGGCCTGTTGATGCGGCGCTTCGGCTACAAGGCCGCCGTGATCGTCGGTCTGATCCTGTTCGGCGGCGGGGCGCTGCTGTTCTGGCCCGCCGCCGAGCTTCGCCGTTATGAGATCTTCCTGGCCGCGCTGTTCGTCATCGCCTCGGGCCTGGCCTTCCTGGAGACCTCCGCAAATCCGCTGATCACCGTGCTGGGCGACCCGGCCAAGGCCGAGCAGCGCCTGAATCTCGCCCAGGCCTTCAACCCCCTGGGGTCAATCACGGCCGTGGTGGTCGGCGGCCAGGTCATCCTGTCGGGCGTCGAACCCACGCAGGCCGAGTTCGCCGCCATGTCGGCCGCGCGGTTGGCGGCCTTCCAGGCGGCCGAGGCCAAGTCGACCCAGTTGCCGTACCTGGTCATCGCCGCCGTGGTGCTGACCTGGGCGCTGCTGGTGGCGCTGACCCGCTTTCCGCCACAGGCCGGACGCCCGACCGATGAGGCGTCGGAAGAGCGGGTCGAACGGCCGATCCTGGGACTGTTCTCGCGTCCGCGCTTCCTGTTCGGCGTTGTGGCGCAGTTCTTCTATGTCGGCGCCCAGGTGGGCGTGTGGAGCTATATGATCCGCTACGCCCAGCACCAGGTTCCGGGCCTGGGTGAGAAGACCGCCGCGGCCTATCTTTCCTGGTCCCTGGTCGGCTTCATGGCCGGACGCTTCGCCGGGACGGCGCTGATGAGCCGGTTCGATCCTTCCCGGCTGATGGCCGCCTTCGCCGCGGTCAATGTCGGTCTGACCTTGGTGGCCGTGGTGGTAGGAGGACACACCGGGCTTGTGGCCCTGGCCTCGACCAGCTTCTTCATGTCGATCATGTTCCCGACCATCTTCGCCAGTTCGCTGAAGGGGCTGGGCCCGTTGATGAAGACCGGGTCGTCTCTTCTGGTCATGAGCATCATCGGCGGCGCCGTCCTGACAGCGATGATGGGCGCGCTGTCGGACGTCAGTTCGATCCGCGTCGCCATCCTGGTTCCCTGCGCCTGTTTCGCCGTGGTCGGCCTGTTCGCGATCACCGCACGGCCGCGCGATGCGAGCATCAGGGATCCCGCGCTGGTCGCAAGTCACTGATCGTGACGGACGTGCTGATCGACGCCCATTGCCACGTCTGGCGGCTGGGGGAGAACGACCAGACCTGGCCGACGCCAGACCTGCGGGCCATCCATCGCGACTTCTCGCTGGGGGACCTGCGGACGGCGAGCGGGCCGCTGGGCCCGACCGGTGTCGTGTTGGTGCAGTCCCAGCCCAGCGCGCGCGACACGGCCTGGTTGCTGGAGTTGGCCGCCGAAGATTCCCTGGTGATGGGCGTGGTCGGCTGGACCGACCTCGCCAACGCCGGCGCGGCGGCCCGGATCGCTGGCCTGGCCGGCAATGCGCGCTTGAAGGGCGTGCGCGCCATGCTGCAGGACCTACCGGAGGCGTGGATCCTGGACTCACGCCTCGATCGCGCCATCGAGGCGCTGATCGCGGCCGATCTCGCCTTCGACGCCCTGGTCAAGCCGGAGCATCTGCCGTCCATTCTGGCCTTCGCGCGCCGCTGGCCGGACCTGCGGCTGGTGATCGATCACGGCGGCAAGCCACGGATCGACGAGGGGCGTCTAGATCCCTGGCGCGACGACATCGCCATCCTGGCCGAGCATTCTTCCGTGTACTGCAAGCTGTCGGGCCTGCTGACCGAAGCGGGCGCCGCGCCGGACGTCGAGGCGGTCGCGCCGTTTGTCGAACACCTGCTCGAAGGCTTTGGCCCGGACCGGTTGATGTGGGGCAGCGACTGGCCGGTTCTGGCCCTGGCGGGCGACTACGCGGGCTGGCGCGACCTGTGCGCGGCGCTGGCGCCGGCGTCCTGTCATGCCGCGTTATTTGGCGAGACGGCGCGGCGATTCTATCGCTTATAGAAGGGCATGTCCGACCCCTCCGCCAAGAAGCGAGAATATCGCGCGCCCGCTCTGGAGAAGGGTCTCGACGTCCTGGAACTGCTGGCCGCGCACCGGGGCGGGCTGACCTTGGCACAGATTTCCAGCGCGCTGGAACGCTCTTCGAGTGAGCTTTTTCGGATGGTTCAGGTCCTTGAGGCGCGAGGCTATGTGGGCCGCGCCGCCGATGAGGACGGTCTTGTCCTCACCAACAAACTGTTCGCCCTGGGCATGACCCGGGCGCCGGCCAAGGACCTGCTCGAGGCCGCCTTGCCGGCGATGCGGGCGGCCTCCCAGGAGGCCGGCCAATCCTGTCACCTGGCCGTGGCCAGCGGCGACCAGATGGTCGTGGTGGCGCGGATCGAGGCGCCGGGCGACCAAGGCTTCTCCGTGCGCGTCGGCTATCGCCGCAAGCTGGTCGAGGCGACGTCGGGCCTGGTCCTCTACGCGTTCCAGCCCGAAGCCGTGCGGCGGCGCTGGGCGGACAGCCTCCGAAGCGGCGTCAGCGACAAGACCTGGAAGGCTTTCGAGGTCGCGGCCGAACAGGCGCGCGGGGACGGCCATGTGCGGGCCGCCAGTTACGTGACCAAGGCGGTGATCGATCTGTCGGTGCCGGTCTATGGCGCGGACGGCGTGGCCGCGGCCCTGACCTGTCCCTATGTCGACATGCCCAACGCCATTCCGATGCCGGCGACCATCGCCTGCCTGCGGCGTCACGCGGCCATCATCAGCGCTGAGATCCGGCCCAACACGATCTGACCGCGACGGCGGCCGCCTTCAGGGCTGTTCGCTCAAGGCGAAGATGCGCTGCAACGGGCGCCATTTCTCGCCCGGTTCGGCTTGCGGCAACGGCGCCTGAAACCACGACATCAGCCGCTCCCAGGCCTGGACGTCCTTCGAGGCCATGTCGGCCGAGGCCTTGGCTTCGGGCGAGAAGTCTGGCCCGACTTCCATGATCATGAAGAGGCGGGCGCCGACCCGCCAGATTTCCATCTCGACGATGTCGGCGTCGCGGATCGAGCGGAGCACGGCGGTCGGAACGCCGCCCGGCCGGTGCCAGGCCTCGTAGCGGTCGATCAACGCGAGATCGTCGCGCAGATCCAGCGCCAGACAGTGTCTGATGGTCACGACCACCTCCCCGGCTTCAGGCCCGCGTTTCCGCCACGACCACCTGGCGCTGGACGCCCAGGCCCTGAATGCCCAGCTCCATGACGTCGCCGATCGCCAGGTATCGGGGCGGCTTCTGCCCCATGCCGACGCCGGGCGGCGTGCCGGTGGAGATGATGTCGCCCGGCTGCAGGCTCATGAAGCGGGAAACGTAGGCGACCAGGAAGGCGGGCTTGAACACCATGGTCCGGGTCGAGCCCTCCTGGAACGTCTGGCCGTTGACCTTGAGCCACATCGACAGGTCGCCGGGATCACCGACTTCGTCCCGGGTCACCAGCCAGGGACCAATCGGGCCGAAGGTGTCGCAGCCCTTGCCCTTGTCCCAGGTGCCCGTGCCGTCCAGCTGGAAGGCGCGCTCGGACACGTCGTTGACCACGCAGTAGCCGGCCACGTGGTCGAGCGCCCGGTCCTCGGAGACGTACCGGGCCTCGGTTCCGATCACCACGCCAAGCTCGACTTCCCAGTCCAGCTTGGTCGAGCCGAGGGGTTGGATGACCGCGTCGTCGGGTCCGCAGATGGCGCTGGTGGCCTTGGTGAAGATCACCGGCTCGGTGGGGACGGGAAGTCCGCTTTCGGCGGCGTGGTCGGCATAGTTCAACCCGATGCAGATGAACTTGCCGACCTGACCGATGCAGGGGCCGAGTCGTCCGGGAGCCTCGACCTTGGGCAGGTCGGCCGGATCCAGCGCGGCCAACCGCGCCAGAGTGTCGGGCGACAGGGCCGCGCCGGCCACGTCGTCGATGACGCCCGACAGGTCGCGTACGACGCCGTCAACATCTAGGAGACCGGCACGTTCCTGGCCTGGGAGGCCGTGGCGAAGCAGTTTCATGGCGGGCTCCTGGCGGGGCGGATCAGTTGATCCAGCCGCCGTCGATGATGTGGATCTGGCCCGTGGTGAAGGCCGACTCGTCGCTGGCCAGGTACAGGGCCAATTGCGCCAGCTCTTCGGGCCTACCGAGGCGTCCCATGGGCTGGCGGGCGGTGAAGGCCTCGTGCGCGGCCTGGTAGTCGCCGGTGTCGGCCAGGCGCTGGTTCAGCGACGGCGTATCGACCGTGCCCGGACAGATGGCGTTGCAGCGGATGCCTTGGCCCACGAAGTCGGCGGCCACGGCCTTGGTCAGGCCGATCACGGCCGCCTTGGTGGCCCCGTAGGCGAAGCGATTGGGCACACCTTTGATCGAGCTGGCCACCGAAGCCATGTTGACGATCGAACCCGCGCCCGCTTCCAGCATGGCCGGCAGGAAGGCGCGGATGGTCCGGTACTGCGCCGTGACGTTGAGGTTGTTCGAGAACGCCCACGCCGCCTCGTCGCAGTCCAGGATCGTGCCCGAATGGACGAAGCCGGCGCAGTTGAACAGCACGTCGATCGCGCCCAGTTCGGCCGCCAGGGCCGTGATCGCGTCGGGATCGAGAACGTCCAGGCGTCGGCCTTCGCACCCCTCGACCTGGGCCAACAGGTCCGCGTTGATGTCGGTGGCGATGACCCGCCCGCCTTCGCGGGCGAAGAGTTCGGCGCTGGCCCTCCCGATGCCCTGCGCCGCCGCCGTCACGAGGGCCGTCTTGCCCGATAGTCTGCCCATCTGGAATGCTCTCTAGCTGGCCCGCCGCAGGGGCAGGCAGGCCGGACCGATCGGGTCGAAGGCCTTGTAGGTGAGGATGAATTCCTGGTGTCCGAGGGTCTCGGACACCGTGCGTCGGCCGCCGGCGACGGCCAGGACGAGGTCGAAGATCTCGTCGCCCACCTCGTCCAGCGTGCCGCGGCCTTCCATGATCCGACCGGCGTCGACATCCATGTCGCCCGACAGTTTCCGGTAGGTCTCCGGATTGGCGCAGACCTTGATGACCGGAGAAATGGCCGACCCGACCACCGAGCCTCGGCCTGTGGTGAACAGGGTCAGGTGCGCGCCGCAGGCGATGAGCTCGACGATCTCGGCGTTGTCGGAAATGTTGGGAAAGCCAAAGCGCACCTCGCCGTCGGGCACCACGTCCAGGAGATAGAGGCCGCCGCTCGGTGGCTGGTCACCGGGCTTGAGTATGCCGACGATCGGGGCCGAACCCGACTTGGAATAGGCCCCCATCGACTTCTCTTCCTGGGTCGTCAGGCCGCCTTCGGCGTTGCCGGGCGCGAAGCTGCCATAGCCCATGACGGTGTAGTAGGCCTCGGCCTTGCGGACGCTGGCCTCCAGCTCGACGCCGAGCTCCGGCGTGATCGCCCGATCGGCCATGATCGTCTCGCAGCCCACCAGTTCGCCGGTTTCCTCGAAGATACAGGCCGCGCCGGCCGCGCCGAGACGATCGAAGGCTCGACCGACGGCGGGGTTGGCGGTGATGCCGCTGGTGCCGTCCGAGCCGCCGCAGATCGTGCCGATCACCAGTTCAGAGAGGTCCATGGACACGACAGGCGTCTGGTCGGCCAGGGCCTTGAGCCGCGCCACGGCCTGGCGGCCCCTCTCGATGGTCAAGGCCGTGCCGCCGTTCTCCTGGATCACCAGGGTTTCGACGGGCCGACCGCTGGCCTCGATCGCCGCGCGCAGGGCCTCGCGGTTGAAACTCTCGCAGCCCAGCGAGATCAGCAGAACCCCGCCAATGTTGGGATGCGTGCCGATCGCCTGCATCACCTTCAGGGCGTAGGCGTTGGGGAAGCAGCCTGGAAACCCGATCAGGTGCACGTCGGGGTCGTCGGTCTTGGTGACGATGGCTCGGGCCACATGGTGGGCGCATTCGACCAGATAGGCGACCGCCACGACATTGCGGACGCCCTTGCGGCCATCGGCGCGAAGATAGCCCTGGATGCCGCTCATCGTCCTGTGTCCTCGCCGCCGGTCGCCAGGCGCGTATGGCTGGCGATGTAGTCGCTCTTCATGTTGTGCATGTGGACGTGGGCGCCGACCGGAGCCGCCGCCGTCATCGAACCGATCGGGGCCCCATACTTCAGCACCTTGTCGCCGACGGCCAGGGCGCGGCGGGCGATCTTGTGGCCGACCGCGACGTCGTGGGGGGCGATCAACGGCGCGCCGTCGATCTCGATCGCCTGGCCCGCTGTGATCGGCGCGGCCAGGACCAGGACATTGTCGTCCGGATGCAGCAGGATCGGTTTCATGCGGCGGCTCGCACGGTCGGCGCCGGAGCGTCGGCGCGGAGCAGGCCTTCGGTGCGCAGATCACTCCACAGGGCCGGGGGGATATCGACCGCGAGCCAGTCGACGGCGTCGGCCACCTGCTTGGGCGAGGCCATGCCGGGAATGACGCTCGCCACGGCGGGGTGAGCCAGGGGGAACCGCAGGGCGGCGGCGGCCAGCGGCACGCCGTGCGCGGCGCAGATCTGGCGAAGGCGCTCGACCCGCGCGACGATCTCTGTGCTGGCGGGCGCGTAGTCGTAGTGGATGGGGCCGCAGCCGGCCGGCTCGACCAGCGCGCCGGAGTTGAACGGCCCGCCGATGATGATCCCGACGCCGCGACGTTCGCAACGCGGAAGGAAACCGTCGAGCGCGGCTTGGTCGAGCAGGGTGTAGCGACCGGCCAGCAGAAAGACGTCGAAGTCGGCATGGTCCAGCACTTCGTCGCACACCGCCTGTTCGTTGACACCCAGGCCGATGGCTCCCACGACGCCGGCGTCGCGCAAGGCACGCATGGCAAGATATCCGCCGTCGAGGAAGGCGCGCATGTGGTGTTCATGCGCCGGGCCATGGGTGGCCCGGCCAAGGTCGTGGGCCAACAGTATGTCGATACGCTCGCGCTTGAGGCGCCGCAGGCTATCCTCGAAGGCCCGCATGACTCCGTCGTAGCTGTAGTCGAACACTGGCTCGAAAGGGGCGGCGTCGACGAAGCCATGGCGCTCGCGCGCTTGTGTCTGGATCGGCTCGAGCCGTCGTCCAACCTTGGTGGAGATCAACACGTCGCGGCCTGTCAATGTCGCGCCCAGCCGGGACTCGCTGAGCCCGAAACCGTAGTGCGGGGCGGTGTCGAAATAGCGGAAGTCGGAGGTGATCGCGGCCTCGATCACCTCGCTCGCGACGGCGTCGGACATCGCCGCATAGAGATTGCCGATGGCCGCGCCGCCGAAGCCGAGGCGCGGCAGTCGCGCCAGGATCGGTGATCGCGCCGCGGCGACATCCATGGACGCGTCCCTCATGGTTCATTTGTAAAATTATTATTGCCAGTAAAATTTCATCTCGGATCAGCGATGTCAATCACCTCGCCTGCCCAGCGCGCCGTCCCATCCAGCCTCGCGAGGCCAGCCAGGCCGCGAAGACCGGCAAGGTCAGCAGGGTGAGGGCGGTGGACGTCAGCAGCCCGCCAATCACGACGGTGGCCAGCGGCTTTTGCACCTCCGCCCCAGCGCCGATGGCGACCGCCATCGGCAGGAACCCGAGCATGGCCACCAGGGCCGTGGTCAGGACCGCCCGAAGGCGGCTGACGGCGCCGGTGACAACCGCGTCGACTGGCTCCAACCCGATCGCCAACTGCTGCTTGATGCTCTGCATCAGCACTAGGCCATTCAGCGTCGCGACGCCCGACACGGCGATGAAACCGACGGCCGCGGAGATCGAGAACGGTATGCCGCGCAGAGCCAGGGCGACCGCGCCGCCGACCAGTGCCAGGGGCACGCATGCAAAGACCAGCGCCGCCTCCGCCGCCGAGCCCAGGGCGAAATAGAGCAGGATGACGATCACCAGGAAGACGACCGGCACGATGACCCCCAGGCGCGCCGAGGCCCGCTCCAGGTTCTCGAACTGACCGCCCCAGTCCAGCCAGGAGCCGGCCGGGAGCTGAACCCTGTCGCGCACGGCCAGGCGGGCGTCGGCGACGAAGCTACCCAGGTCGCGGCCCCGGACATTGGCTTGAACGACGATGCGGCGCTTGCCGTTCTCGCGGCTGATCTGGTTGGGCCCCTCGGCGGCGTCGAACCGGGCCAGGGTCGAGAGTGGAATCGCCGCCGTACCAGGCGGCGCGCCCTCCGGCATGACGGGAAGCTGACCCATGACGGCCGGATCGTTGCGTCGCTGCTCGTCCAGGCGAACGACGACATCGAACCGTCGGTCACCCTCCAGGATATGCCCGGCCCCGCGCCCGCCCAGGCCGATGGCCAGGGCGTCGGCGGCGTCGCTGGCGTGGACGCCCAGGGCGGCGGCGGCCGTGCGGTCCACCGTCGCGGTGATGGTCGGCTGGCCCGAGACCTGTTCCACCTTGACGTCCGCCGCGCCGCGCACGCCGCGAAGCGCCTTGGCGACCTGTTGGGCGGTCTGGTCCATGACCGCGAAGTCATCGCCATAAACGCTGACGGCGACGTCCGAACGGACACCAGCGATCAGTTCGTTGAACCGCATCTGGATCGGCTGGGTAAACTCGTAGGCGTTACCCAGATGCTGGCTCAGCGCCGTCTCCATGCGCTCGACCAGCTTGGCCTTGGGCAGGCGGGGATCGGGCCACAGCTTGCGCGGCTTGAGGACAACGAAGGTGTCCGAGGCGCTGGGCGGCATCGGGTCCGAGGCGATCTCGGCGGTGCCGGTGCGGGTGAACACGAGGGCGACCTCGGGCATGGCGGCTAGGGTCTTCTCCACCCGAAACTGCATGGCCTGGCTCTGTTCCAGCGAGATCGAGGGCACGCGTGAGGCCTGGACCATCAGGTCGCCCTCATCGAGCGTCGGGATGAACTCGCGGCCCAGACTCAAGAAGGCGACGACGCCGACCAGCAGCGCCACGCCCGCGCCCGCCGCCACCGCGACCGGTCGGGCGACGAGGCGGCGCAAGGTCGGCTCGAACCCCGCGCGAGCGGCGATCACGACCCGAGTCTCGCCATGTCCCTTGGGCTCGCCGATCCACAGGGCGGCCATGGCGGGCACGAAGGTCAGGGACAGCAGGAAGGCCCCAGCCAGGGCGAACATCACGGTCGCCGCCATGGGCCCGAACATCTTGCCCTCGACGCCCTCGAAGGCGAGGAGAGGGGCGTAGACCATCAGGATGATCGCCTGTCCGAAGGCGGCGGGACGGGCCATCTCACGGGCCGAGGAAGCGGCGATCTCGATCCGCTCGCGGGCGTCCAGCGATCGGCCCAGTTCGTTCCGGCGTAGCGCGAGGCGGCCCAGGGTGTTCTCGATCACCACCACGGCGCCATCGACGATCAGGCCGAAGTCCAGCGCCCCAAGGCTCATCAGGTTGCCGCTGATCCCGAACCGCCGCATGGCGATGGCGGCGAACAGGAACGACAGCGGGATGACCAGGGCGGTGATGATCGCCGCGCGGATGTTGCCCAGGGCCACGAACAACACGGCGATGACCAGCAGCGCGCCGAAGGCCAGGTTATGCTCGACGGTTTGGACGGTGGCGTCGACCAGATCGGTGCGGTCCAGCACTGGCTTGACCACCACTCCGGCTGGCAGGCTGGCCTGGATGTCCTTCAGGCGTTCGCCGACCCGGGCGGCGACGGTGCGGCTGTTCTCGCCGGCCAGCATCAGGGCGGTGCCGATCACCACCTCGCGGCCGGCCTCGCTGGCCGAACCCAGGCGCGGCGCCTGGCCGACGACGACGGTGGCCACGTCGGAGACGCGGATCACCGCCGAGCCGCGCCGCCCGACGGGGGTCTCGGCCAGTTCGCCCAAGGTCTTCACCCGGGCGTCGGCGCGTACGATGTAGGCCTCGCCGCCGCGTTGAACGTAGCCCGCGCCTTCGACGCGGTTGGCGTGTTCCAGGGCGTCGATCAGTTGCGGCAGGCTGATGCCGAAGGCCGACAGCTTGGCGGGGTCGGGCTGGACGACGTACTGTTTCACATAGCCGCCGAGCACGTCGACGCCCGCTACGCCCTTCAGCGTTTTCAACTGGGGCGCGACGATCCAGTCCTGGACCGTGCGCAGATAGGTGGCCTTCTCGATATCCGTGGTCAGACGGTCGCCCTCGGGGGTGACGTAGACCGCGCCGGGTCGCGATGACGGCTCCGTGAGTTCGACCGTCCAGATATAGACCTCGCCGAGCCCCGTGACCGGCGGCCCCATGCTGGGCTCCAGCCCGTCGGGCAGGCTGGCGCGGGCGGCCTGCAGCCGTTCGTTGATCAGATTGCGGGCGAAGTAGAGGTCGGTGGTGTCGGTGAAGACAGCGGTGATCTGCGAGAAGCCGTGACGCGAGAGGGAGCGGGTTTCGACCAGTCCTGGGATGCCGGCGAGGGCCGTCTCGACCGGGAAGGTCACTTGGCGCTCGACCTCTTCGGGACCAAGAGCCGGGGCGATGGTGTTGATCTGCACCTGACGGTTGGTGATGTCTGGGACGGCGTCGATGGGCAGGCCGGCCAGTTGGCTGCCGCCATAGGCCAGCAGGGCCACGGCGAGAAGGGCCACGAGCCAGCGGAAGCGGACGGAAAGGTCGATCAGGCGGTCCAGCATGGTTCAGTCCTCGTGTCCCGCTTCGCCCTTGCCGAGTTCGGCCTTGAGCAGGAAGGCGCCCTTGCCGGCGATGCGCTCGTTTCCGGTTAGGCCGCGCAGGATCTCGGTGGATCCGGCGGCGACCCGGCCAGGGGTCACCGGCTTGGCGCGAAAGCCGCCGGCCTCGACCACGAAGACGACCGGACGACCCTCGACGGTCTGAACCGCTTCGCTTGGCACGATGATCGCGCCGCCTTCACTCGCGCCCGTCATTATCCTCGCCGAGACGACGGAGCCGACCGGCGCGGTCCGGCCCGACGGCGTTGCCCGAACCGTGGCGGTGTTCCCTCCGGAGGCGCCCGGTGCCACGGCGCTGATCGTGGCCTGGGCTTCCTGGCCGTCAGGGGTCTGCACATGGATCACCTGGCCGAGCTGGATGGAGCCCGCGGCGGCGGCGGGGGCGTCGAAGACATATTCGGCGCGACTTTGGTCGGCGATCTCGGCCACCAACACGCCCTGGGTCAGGAAACCGCCGACCTGGGTCTCGATCCGGGTGACCACCCCCGCGATGGGGCTGCGCAGAACCGTCACACCGTTGGCGGCCGGCTGGCCCATGGCCCGGACCTGGGCCTGGGCGGCGCGATGGTCGGCTTGGGCTTTTTCGGCGGCGGCCTGGCTGGCTTCCCAGTCCTGGCGCGCGACGACCCCGGCTTCTAACAGGCGACGGTCACGGCTGGCGGCGGTCTGGGCGGCCCTGGCGCCGGCTGCCGAGGCGTCGAGGTTCGCGCGGCCCGAAGCGGCGTCAGCGCTGCGCAAGGTGGCGATGGGCGATCCAGCCGCGACATTCGCGCCGGCCGAGACATGAATGCGTTCCACCGTCCCCGATACGGGCGCGCCGAGAGCGGCCAAGGCGTTGGCCGCCAGGGTCACGCGTCCCGGCAGGAGGATGTCCGCCCCGCCGCCGCGCCCTGGGGTGACGACCGAGACGCCGGCCGCCGCCGCGTCGGTGAGCTTGAGCGGCACAAGGCTCGGCTGGCCATGCGCCTCGGGCTCACCGCGTTCGTCTTCACGGGCAGGCGCCGCGGAGCGCCCTTCGAAGAGGCGCGCGGCGCCGTAGCCTAGTCCGGCGGCGGCGAACAGGGCGACCGCCGAGACGACGATGAAATGACGAGCGATCATGGTTGATCTCCAAAGGGCATGCGGCCCTGAGCGCGCGCGAGGTCCGCGAACGCCTTGACGCGCGCCAGCTTGGTGTCGACGGTCCGACCCCGCGCGGCGATCAGATCGCGGCGCGCGGCGAGCACTTCGGACAGGGGGAGGCGGCCGGCGTCGTAGCCCATCCGGGCCAGGCGATAGGCCTCGGACGCGGCGCCTTCCGCTTGGCGCGAGGCGTCCAGCGTGTGGCTGGCGGCGGCGACCTGGGCGGCCGCGGCGCGGCGGTCACCATCCTGCTCGGCCTGGGCCATGGCCAGCCTCGCCTGGGCGGCCTGGGCATTGGCCGAGGCGGCGGCGACCGCGCCGCGGTTGCGGTCGAACAGCGGCAGGGGGGCCGAAATGCCGAATACGGCGGCCGTGGCGTCGTCGCTTCGCAGGCGGCGGACGCCGAAGCTGATCGCCACGTCGGGCGTGCGCCGACTCCGCTCCACGTCGATCCGGTGCTCGGCGGCGTCGCGCTCGGCCCGCGCGGCGGCGATGGCGGGACTAAAGGTCGGCTCCGACGAGGGCGACGCTGGGGTGGCGTTCAGCAACCCCCCCGTGACCGCGACATAGGTATCGGACGATCCGGTCAGGGCGCTCAGGCGGGCGAGCAACGTCTCGACCTCGGCTTGGACCGCGCCGAGTTCGGCCCGCGCCGTCGCCAAACCCGCCTCGGCCTGAACGGCCCGGACCTGGGCCTCCCTGCCGTTGTCGACCAGCAGGCGGGCGGCCCTGGCGTCGGCCTGGGCCAGGTCAACGCCGTCCTCGGCGATGGCAAGGCGCTGCTGAGCGGCTTCGGCGCTGGCGTAGGCGAGCGCCAGGTCGCGGGCGAAATCGATTTGCCCTAGAGCATCGCGCGCCTGGGCGGCGGCGAGATCGGCCCGCGCCGCCGAGGTTCTGGCGGCGCGCTTTCCGCCAAGTTCAAGCGATTGCTCGATGGACAGCGTCGTCTCCGCGCTGTTGAAGTCCTTGTAGGGCCCCGTCCCGGCGGCGTTCTCGACCACCAGGCCAAGAGTCGGGTTTGGGCGCGTGGCGGCTTGAACCGCCAGGCCCTCGGCCACCCGTGTCTCGGCGGTCCCCAGCGATAGTCGCGGGGCGGAGGCCTGGGCCTGTTTCAGCAGGGCCTGGAAAGTCGGCGCGGTCTGGGCCGAGGCCGAAGCGCACAGCACTCCGGAGGCGACGCAAGCCAAGGCCGCGCGCAGCGGCCATGGAGTCGATGACATGGAAATTCCTCGCGATGGACGGACGACAGCGCGCGGAATGCGCGCGAGCCGTCAGGCGCGAGGGGGGCGGTCTGGGCCGGAGATCGTGCGCGAGGCCAGCGCATGGGCGGCCGCCATCGCGTGTTCGGCGATAACAGGTGCTGGCGAGGGGACCGCGGGGACCGGCGTATCGAGCATGGCGCCGCCATGATGGCAGTGGCCGCTCACGCAGCACGCCTCGTCGCAGGGCGTGCCATCATCCTGGTGGCCGCTTTGTGCCGCCTGGCCGATAGCGGAGTTCATCGTGATGGCGGCCGGGTTGGTGTCACAAATACAGGCGGCCTTGGTCACCGTGGGCGTGAGGACAAGCAGCGCCAGCACGCAGGCGGCCAGAAGGCCTCCCAGGTTCCGCCACCATGTCATCGCTCGACGCATGGTCGTTCTATAGCTTTGCCAATCGAACTTGAGAACGCGTTACATGATTACAGCGGTTGAGGGGCAGGACGCATTGATGCGTGGTTTGGCCTAGACGTCGGCGTTCAGCCGCGTTGGATCACGCGCTTGGCCAAGGCTCCGAATCCCAGACCGATCGCCGCCCAGAGCAGGACCTGCATGCCGATCGAGGCGATGCGGAAATTCCACAATACCAGGGCCGGAAAGTCCTTTGGGACCTCGTTGATCGGGGGCAGGAGCATTTGCGCCAAAACGATCACGACGACATAGGCGCCGATCGCGGCGAGTCCGGCGTTGAGCGCGCCCAGGCGGGCCAGGAGTTGGCGACCCAATTTCAGCGCCAAGATCGCCGCGACGACGGAAAAGGCGATCATCAGGAAGAACGCCTCGGTGCGCAGCGCGACGGTTTCGTGCTGACCAACGGCGGGCGGGGTCGGCGGATATTTCAAGGCGGGGACAAGCGCGACGACGACGAAGGCGATCGCCGCCATCACCAAGGCCAGGCCACGGGGGCTGAGGCGCGTCAGCCGGCCATAGGCATAGGCGAACACCAGGGCGAAGATACCGCCCACCGCCGCGCCGTAGAGCGTGACGGCGGTCAGAAGACCTAGGCCCTTCTGGACAGCCCGACTGACGAGTTCCGGTTCGGCCGCATGGACCATGCCGGGCATGGAGGCCATTGCGGCCCGCGCGTGCGCGGCCTCATAGGCGATGGCCAAGTCGACCTGGGGTTCGGCGAAGATACGGGCGAACAGGAAGACGAACACGGCGGCGAGGACGCCGGCCAGCATGCCGCGCCACAGAAGACGAGGGGTCATGATGCGTTCGATCCCCGCCTAGTGGCAGGGAAAGCCCATCAGATGGCGACCGTCGTGCACGAACTCATGGACGTACATGCCCTTGAACAGCGACACCGCGCCCTGTTCGGTGCTGACGAAATAGAGACAGATCATGGCCAGCAGGACGCCAAAAATCGCCCAGGGCACGATGTCCTTGATCGGGATGGCTGTCTCCCCGTCGATCGGGATGAAGACGTCGTCCGAAATCGCGTAGCCGGTGGCCATCGTAGAGCTCCTCTCGGGATTTCGCGTCCCGGCGCTGTTATGCGGCCTGGGAAGGGTCTGACTCTCGACAGCGGAAAACCGCTCGTCGATAACAGTGGCGCGACCGTGCCGGGATTTCACCGGCTTCCTTCCAAGGCTTGGTTCCGAGCTAGGGGGGATCGCCCCGCGTCGTCAAGATTTATCGGAGCTTGTCCTGGCCACGCGTCTCGTCTTCCTGTGCCACGCCGCGACCCGGTCCATGCGGGAAGGGGGCTTTCCCGATCCCGATGAGGCGCTCGACGAGGGCGGTTCGCGCAAGGCGACGGCGGTTCGGATCCGGCCCGCGCCGGACCTGGTCTTCACCGCCCCGGCCCTGGCGGCGCGCCAGACCACAGACGTTCTGGGCCATGTCGCAGCCGTCGAGCCGGCCCTGGCGGACATGGACTGGGGAGCCTGGCGAGGTCGCCGACTCGTTGATCTGGTGGAAACGGATTCCGAGGCCGTGATGGCCTGGATCAAGGCTCCGGCGTTCGGGACGCCCAGCGGCGAGTCCTTTGTCGACATCCTGGACCGCGTCTCCGTCTGGATGGAGGACCGGGCGGCGAGCGAGGCTCGCATTCTGGCCGTCACACACCCCAACATTCTGCGCGCGGCTCTGGCCCATGCGCTCGGCGTGACGCCCGAAGCGGCCTTCCGGATCGACGTTCCGCCACTGACGACTCTGGTCTTGTCGTTCAATGGGGTCTGGCGGTTCCAGGGCCTGAGCGTCGATGGGACGGACGCCTGATCGCTTGACCGGCGAGGGTTCGGGCCTTACGCCGACATCACGAAGGCATGGAGGCGCAAGCTTCCGGGAATGCGGTGCGGCGGTCTTGACCGCCCAATCCGCGGCTGCCCCCGCAACTGTGATCGCCTGACGATCATCGCGGCATGACGCCACTGGGAACCTCCCTTTTTTAAAGAAGGGAGCCTGGGAAGGCGCCGCGATGGAAGGGCGTAAGCCAGGAGACCGGCCTTCGAACGATACGATGCAGGCCGGGCGGGGTGCACTGGCGCGGCTGAGCTGTCCGCGCGTTCGCCCGTGGTCCGCGCACCGTGACGTTCCCCGTCAGACCTGTGAACCGACACAGGCAGGCCCACACGGGCAGGGAACAAACGAGATGGCCAGAATTCCGACGACCGTGGTGACCGGCTTCCTGGGAAGCGGCAAGACCACCCTGATCCGTAACCTGCTGGAGAACGCCGGCGGGCGGCGGCTGGCCGTGGTGGTCAATGAGTTCGGCGATGTCGGCATCGACGGCGAGATCCTGCGCGGCTGCGGCGTCGAGGGCTGCGCCGACGAGGACATCATCGAGTTGGCTAACGGCTGCATCTGCTGCACCGTGGCCGACGACTTCCTGCCGACCCTACGAAAGCTGATCGACCGTCCGAATCCGCCTGAGCACATCCTGGTCGAAACCTCGGGCCTGGCCCTGCCCAAGCCACTGGTCAAGGCCTTCACCTGGCCCGAGGTGCGCACCCGCGCCACGGTCGACGGAGTGATCGCGGTGATCGACGCCGACGCGGTGGCCGCCGGCCGCTTCGCCCATGACGAGGCCGCCCTGGCCAAGGCTCGCCTGGCCGACCCCACCCTGGACCACGATACGCCGCTGGAGGAGCTATTCGAGGACCAGCTGGGCTGCGCCGACTTGGTGGTGCTCAACAAGACCGACCTGATCGACGCCGAGACCCTGGCGCGCGTCGAGACCCAGTTGGCCGAACATCTGCGTCCAGGCGTCAAGGTGATCCACGCCAGCCACGGCAAGGTCGATCCGGCCATCCTGCTGGGCTTGGGCGTCGCCGCCGAGGACGACCTGGATAGCCGCATTTCGCACCATGACAGCGAGGAAGATCACGACCACGATGACTTCGACAGCTTCGTGGTGCGCGGCGGGACGGTGGCCAACGTAGAACTTCTGGCGGCCGGCCTGACCAGCGCGCTGCTGAGCCACGACATCCTGCGCCTCAAGGGCGTGGTGGCTATCGAGGGCAAGGCCGCGCGGCTGATCGTCCAGGCGGTCGGTCCCCGCGTCCAGACCTATTTCGACCGGCCCTGGCGCACGGGCGAGACCCGCGCCTCGGCGCTGGTGGTGATCGGCGAGAAGGGTCTGGACGAGGCCGCCATAACCCCGCTGCTGCACGCCGCGCTCGCCTGATGCATCTACTGGCGGTCCAGCCCGGCGCGATCCTCGATGGCGAGGAGGCGGTCGACCTGGGGCAGTCCCCGGGCGACATCGTCGTGCTGTCGGCCGCCGACAGCGACCTGGGCTGCCTGTCGCAAGCCGTGGCCGGACTGCCGGACGATTTCCCGACGGTCCGGTTGGCCAACCTGCTGCGCTTAAAGCACCCGCTGTCGGTCGATCTCTATGTCGAGACGGTGATCGACAAGGCGTCGATCGTCATCGCGCGCTTGGTCGGCGGGAGGGCCTATTGGCCCTATGGTCTCGATGAGATCGCCCGCTCGTGCCGGGAGCGCGGCGCGCTGTTCGTCGCCCTGCTGGACGAGGAGGCCGAAGGCGAAGGACTGACCTTGTCAGTCGCGCCGCGTGAGGTCTCCGATCGGATCTTCGGCTATCTGCGGCAAGGCGGCATCGGCAACGCCCGCGGCCTGCTGCTCTACGCCGCCGACCTGATCGGCATGGGGCAGGGAGGCTGGGGCGAGCCCGCGCCGCTGCTGGACGCCGGCTTCTACTGGCCCGGCGAGCGGTTCACGGACCTGGACGGGCTTCAGGCCGCCTGGTCGCCCGAGCGCCCGACCGCCGCCCTGGTCTTCTACCGCGCCTTGGTGGCGGCCGGCACGACCCAGGCTATCGACGCCCACATCGCGGCCCTGACCGAACGTGGCTTCAACGTCGCGCCGATCTTCGTCCAGAGCCTGAAGAACGCCTTCGCCGCCCGGCTGGTCGGGGAGACTTTCGCGGCGATCACCCCGGACGTGGTGCTGAACGCCACCGCCTTCGCCGTGTCCAACCCCGGCGACGACCGGCGGACCAGCCCGCTGGAGGTCGGCGGCGCGCCGATCCTGCAGCTGGTGTTCGCCGGCGTCGACCGGGCGGCCTGGGAAGCCAGCGCCCGGGGCCTGGGCGTGCGCGACCTGGCCATGAACGTCGCTCTGCCGGAGGTCGATGGGCGGCTGCTGGCCGGGGCCACGGCGTTCAAGGCGGCGCTGCGCTTCGACGAACGCACTCAGTGCGACGTTGTCAGCCACGCCCCCGCCACCGACCGCATCGTCTTCGCCGCCGACACGGCCAGGGGATGGGCCGATCTGCGCCGCGCGCCCGTCGCCGAGCGCCGCGTGGCGCTGGTGATGGCCAACTATCCCAACCGCGACTCCCGCCTCGGTAACGGCGTGGGCCTCGACACACCCGCCAGCGTCACCGCGATCCTGGCGGCGCTGAAGGGGGCCGGTTACGTGGTCGATGGCGCCCCCACGACCTCCGAAGCCCTGATGAACCGCCTGCGGGCGGGCGTGACCAACGCCGCGCCCGCCGGGCGCATGGCCGGACCGGTGCTGCCTTACAACGACTACGCCGCCTTCTTCACGACCCTGCCGAAGGTGACCCGCGACGCGGTCATGGCGCGTTGGGGCGAGCCGTATCATGACCCCGGTTTCGACGCCCTGGCCGACGGGTTTCACTTGCCGGTCCACATGTTCGGCAACGTCGTGATCGGGGTGCAGCCGGCGCGGGGTTACAATATCGATCCCAAGGCCACCTATCACGACCCGGATCTGGTCCCGCCGCACAACTACCTGGCCTTCTACGCCTGGCTGCGGACGGCCTTCCGCGCCCATGCCGTCGTCCATGTCGGCAAGCACGGCAATCTCGAATGGCTGCCCGGCAAGGCGCTGGCCCTGTCGGGCGCCTGTTTCCCGCAGGCCATCGCCGGCCCGACGCCCCAGCTCTATCCGTTCATCGTCAATGATCCGGGTGAAGGGACCCAGGCCAAGCGCCGCATCGGCGCGGTGATCATCGACCATCTGACGCCGCCCCTGACCCGCGCCGAAAGCTATGGTCCCCTCAAGGCGCTGGAGGCCCTGGTCGACGAATATTACGAGGCCGCGGGCCTGGATCCGCGCCGGCTGAAGCCGCTGCGCGAAGAGATCCTCGCCCTGGCCGCCAGCCAGGGGTTGGATGTCGATTGCGGCATGGACCTGACCGACGAGGACCAAGCCCTGTCGGCGCTCGACAACTATCTGTGCGACCTGAAGGAATTGCAGATCCGCGACGGCTTGCACGTGTTCGGCGTCTCGCCGGAAGGCCGGTTGCGCGACGACCTGGTGGTGGCCCTGGCTCGCACGCCGCGCGGTATGGGGCGTGACGGCGACGCGTCGCTGCTGCGCGCCCTGGCCGACGACCTGGGCCTGGGCTTCGACCCGCTTGACTGCCGGCTGGGCGACGCTTGGACAGGCGAGCGACCGCCGGCCCTGGCGCGGCTGTCCGACGATCCCTGGCGCACGATTGGCGACACCGTTGAGAGATTGGAGCTGATGGCGTCGCGCCTGGTGGCGGGCGTGCGACCGCCTTTGGACTGGACGCGAACCCCGGTCGTCATGGCGACGGTCGGCGATGTCCTGCGTCCCCGGATCGACGCCTGCGGCGAGGCCGAGATGGCGGCGCTGCTGACGGGTCTCGAGGGCCGCTTCGTCACGCCCGGACCATCCGGCGCCCCGACCCGGGGACGGCCCGACGTGCTGCCGACCGGGCGCAACTTCTACTCGGTCGACACCCGCGCGGTGCCCACGCCCACGGCCTGGCGCCTGGGCTGGGCCTCGGCCCAGCTGCTGGTCGAAGACCACCTGCAGCGCGAGGGCGACTACCTCAAGGCCGTGGCCCTGTCGGCGTGGGGCACGGCCAACATGCGGACCGGCGGTGACGACATCGCCCAGGCTCTGGCGTTGATGGGCTGCCGGCCGACCTGGGAACATTCCACCGGCCGGGTGACCGGCTTCGAGATCCTGCCGCTTGCCACGCTGGGCCGGCCGAGGGTGGACGTCACCCTGCGCATCTCCGGTTTCTTCCGTGACGCCTTCGCTCCGCAGATCGACCTGCTGGACAGCGCCGCCCGCGCCGTCATGACCCTGGATGAGCCGCCCGAGGACAACCCCGCCGCTGTCCGCTTCCAGTCCGAGGGCGCCGACGAGGCGGCCGGGGCGCGGATCTTCGGTTCCAAGCCCGGGGCCTATGGCGCGGGCCTGCAAGCGATGTTCGACGAGAACCTGTGGAAGGACCGCGCCGACCTGGCCGAAGCCTTTCTGGTCTGGGGCGGCTACGCCTATGGCGCGGGCGGCGAGGGGCAGGCGGCCCGGCCGCTGCTGGAGCGCCGGCTCACCCAGGTCGACGCGGTGATCCACAACCAGGACAACCGCGAGCACGACCTGCTCGACAGCGACGACTACTACCAATTCGAGGGCGGGCTGACCGCCACCGTGACCGAACTGAAGGGCGCCGCGCCGCGCGTCTATCACAACGACCATTCACGGCCCGAACGGCCGGTGATCCGCACCCTTGAAGACGAGATCGCCCGCGTGATCCGAGCCCGGCTGGTCAATCCCAAATGGATCGCCGGGGTCATGCGCCACGGCTACAAGGGCGCGTTCGAGATCGCCGCCAGCATCGACTATCTGTTCGCCTTCGCCGCCACGACGGGCGCGGTGCGCGACCACCATTTCGACCTGGTCCACGACGCCCTGATCGCCGACGAGGCGGTGGCCGACTTCATGCGCCACGCCAATCCCGGCGCCCTGCGCGAGACAGCCGCCCGCCTGCTGGAGGCGATCGCGCGCGGCCTGTGGAAACCCCGATCCAACAGCGCCGCCGAGCGCCTGGCCCAACTGGCCGAAATTCAGGAGACCGCCGCATGACCGAAGCCCCCCTTGAGAAGAATGGCGATGACGCCGAACTCAACGCCAAGCACAACGCCAAGATGGCCAAGATCCAGGCCGCCCGGGCCAAGATCATGGCCGAGCGCCAGATCGAGAAGGGCCTGCTGATCGTCCATACCGGCACGGGGAAGGGCAAGACCACGGCGGCTCTCGGCATGGTTTGCCGCGCCATCGGCCACGGCCAGAAGGTCGCCGTCATCCAGTTCGTGAAAGGCGCGCTGCAGACCGGCGAGAAGATCGTGTTCGACGCCTTCCCCGACAGCGTCGAATTCAAGCCGATGGGCGAGGGCTTCACCTGGGACACCCAGGACCGGGCTCGCGACATCGCCGTGGCGCGCGAAGCCTGGGAGGCGGTCAAGGCGCGCATCGCCGACCCGGAGATCGACATGGTGGTCTGCGACGAGTTGAACATCGTGCTGCGCTACGACTATCTGCCGGCCGACGAGGTGCTCGAAGCCATCGTCAATCGCCCCGACGGCAAGCACGTGATCGTCACCGGCCGCAACGCGCCCCAGGCCCTGATCGACGCGGCCGACCTGGTCACCGAGATGACCATGGTCAAGCACCCCTTCCGCTCCGGCGTGAAGGCCCAGGCGGGGATCGAGTTTTGACCCTGCTGCGCGACGCCGCCGAGGGCGCGAGCCTGGTCGTCTGCAACACCTGCCGATTCTCGGCCGAGGAGCGGGAGGACGCCGACGGGGTGCGCGGCGGCGCCCATCTGGTCGCCGCCTTGCGGGCCTGGAAGGACGGCGACGAACGGCTGGATGGTCTGGCGGTCGAGGAGATGCCCTGTCTTTTCAACTGCGGCCAGCACTGCTCGATCCACGTGCGGGCGCCGGGCAAGATCGGCTACGTGCTGGGCCGGTTCGAGCCCACGGCCGAGGCCGCGCAGGCGATCCTCGACTACGCGGTGGCCTACATGGCCAGCGAGGAGGGCGTGGTGCCTTACCGCCAGTGGCCGGAGGGGGTGAAGGGCCACTTCATCGTCCGCGTGCCGCCGGTCGGAAAGGTCGTGCGTGACTGACGCCGTCACCCGCCGCGTCGCCGCTGTCGGCCTGTTGCTGAGCGGGCTGGGCTCCGCTTCGGCCCAGGCCGCCACGACACCGTGTCGCGTGGTGTCGATCGGCCAGTGCTTGGACGTGGTGCTGACCCAGGTGGCCGACCGCGACCAGATCGCCGCGCTCAGCCACTTCTCGCGCGACCCGGAAACCTCGACCATCGCCAGCCTGGCCCGGACGCTGCCCTACACCCACGAGAGCGCCGAGGAGGTGCTGGCGCTTGGACCCGACCTGGTGATCGCGAGCCGCCGCTCGGGCCTGCAGACCCGCACGGCGCTGAAGATGATGGGCGTGAAGGTCAAGGAGTTCGGCGTGCCCGAAAGCGTCGCGACCAGCCTCAAGCAGGTGCGTGACATCGCCAAGCTAGTGGGCCGTTCAGCGCGCGGCGAGATGGTGGTGGCCCGGATCGAGCGGGCTCTCGACGAAGCGGCCCCGCCACCGGGCCACCGCCCAATCAAGGCGCTGGTCTACGAAGGCAAGGGCCTGGCCGCTGGGCATGGCACCCTGGTCGATGAGATGATGACGCTGTGCGGCTTCGAGAATGTCGCCAGCCGCTACGGCCTGAAGAAGTGGGGCAGCGTCCCGCTGGAGATGGTGCTGGCCGATCCGCCGGAGGTGCTGCTGGCCGGCGAGGCTTTCCAGGGCGCGCCAACCTGGGCCGACCGGATCATCCGCCATCCAGCCCTGCGGAGCCTGGAGCCCAACACCTTCCGCGCCGCCCTCCACCAGCGGCTGCTCTACTGTGGCGGTCCAGTGCTGATCCAAACCGCGGCCGCGCTGAAGAAGGCTCGCGAGGACACCCTGGTTTGGCAGGCACGACGGTTCTCGACGGTCAGTTAGGGCGACGTTTTTGGTCAACACAGAGCCGTGAAGTCCAAGTTGTGAGTCCGATGAGGCGTGACGAGTCGTCAATCGAGCTTGGCGATCACTTCAGCCCCGAAGCGCTCGGCGTTGTCGCACCATTCGGCGCGCGAGGCGCCGTCGATATGCGCCGCCATGGCGCTGACGCCCATCTCGCCGAAGATCCCGATCCGGTCGACCAGGGCCCGTGGGTTCCAGGCGTCGCCCGGGCGCGTCAGGCTGGCCAGGATGATCGCTGGCGGTTCCTGGCGCCCAAACTGCTCCGAATAGGCGCGCAGATAATCGAGCCCTTCGGCGAGGTCCACTTCACCGCTCATGGTCTTGGTGCGCGCCGTGCTCGACACGCCTTCGGACGTGAAGAAGGGGTTCCAGGCGTCGCCCAGTTCCACCGCGCGGCGGATGGCGCGGCGGGAATTGCCGCCGATCAGCAGCGGCGGGTGGGGACGTTGCAGCGGACGGGGCAGGACGCGGGCGCCACGCGCTTCGTAGCCGGTCCCTGCGAAGTCAAACTCGTCGTTGGTCCAGGCGGCCTTCATCGCGCGCAGATATTCGTCCATCAGCTCGTTGCGCTGTTCGAAGTCGACGCCCAGCGCGCGGTATTCGCCCTTCAGATAGCCCGCCCCGACGCCCAAGGTGACCCGCCCGCCGGAGAAGACATCGAGCGAGGCCACGGCCCGGGCGGTGATGAACGGATTGCGATAGGGCAGAACCAGGATACCGGTCTGCAGTCGCAGCGTCGTCGTCTTTGCCGCCAGCAGGCTCAACGTCACGAACGGATCTTGGGCATGGTGCCCGCCGGCCTCCAGCCAGCGCCCCGACGGGCACGGATGGTCGGTGACGCACCCGGCGTTGAAACCGGCCCGCTCCAACGCCGCCCCCACCTCGCCCACGGCCTGGGCGGTCAGGAATTCGTCTCCGGCTTCCAGCCGGTCGAACGGCAATGTGGCGTTGATTTTCACTGAAGTCTCTCCCTCCGCGCGGCGTCCGCGACACGATGCGAGCCCGACTATGGCGCGTGCGACGGCGCTGACGGACGGCTTTTCGACCGGCCACGGGACGATCCAGTCGGCTTATGTCCCGTCGCGATAACTTTGGCCGACTTGTCTCCGTGGGCGCTGTTGCGGCGTCGTCACGTGGTCGGGGAGAGTGGTCCCAACGAGCGACCAGATGAACTGGCGGGTCGTGGCGGAGGATCGTGGAATGGACCGCATATCGGCGTTGCTCGACAAGGCCCGGTCCGCGACCTCGCGCGATGATTTTGGCGATGAGGGGTTTCGCGAAGGCCTGGAGGTGCTGGTCCAGTCGGCCGACGCCGAAGCGCGCTTCAACGACCTGGGCCGCGCCAACTTCGAGAGCCAGATCGTCGGCTTCCTGTCGAGCCGCCTGAAAATCGAGCACTGGTATCGGCTCCACCCGGAGATCGATGAGCAGGAGATCGTCGCGCCGCTGATCGGCCTGGGTCTGCCGCGCACGGCCTCGACCCCGCTGTCGTGCATGCTGGCCCAGGATCCGGCGGCGCGCTTCATCCGCAACTGGGAGGGGACCGAGCCCTGTCCCCCGCCCGAGACCGCGACCCAGCACGCCGACCCGCGCATCGCCGCCGCCGAAGCCTCGATGGCGCGGCGTGATCAGTTGTTCCCGCGCATGCGCCAGATGGTGCCCAGCACCGCGACCGCGCCGGTGGAATGCCAGGTGTTCATGGGCTTCGACTTCAAGTCGCAGCTGTTCCAGGCGATGGCGCGCATCCCCAGCTACGTCGCCTGGCTCAACCACGACGCCGATCTGGTCCCGACCTATCGCTATGTGAAGCGGGTGCTGAAGCTGCTGCAATGGCGCTGCCCGCCCACGCGCTGGCGGCTGAAGAACCCCACCCACATCCTGTTCATCGGAGCCCTGAACCAGGTGTTTCCCGACGCGCGGTTCTGGATGACGCACCGCGACGTGGCCGACGTGCTGCCCTCGGTCGCCGATCTCTATCTGGAACTGAGCCGGCCATTCACCGACCAGGTCGACAAGACGTGGCTGGGGCAGGTCACCGCCGATTTCTGCGAATTAGGGATGCGGCGGGTGATCGCCTTCCGCGACGCGGGTCATGACGATCGCTTCTTCGATATCGAGTTCGCCACGTTCCAGCGCGATCCCTATCCGGTTCTCGAAGACCTCTACGCCTTCCTTGGCGAGGACTTCACGCCCGAAACCCGCGAACGGATCGCGTCCTGGCGCCGCGAGACGCCGCGCGACAAGCACGGCGGGCACACCTACGACCCCGCCGAGTTTGGTCTCGACCCTGAACGGCTACGGAAACGCTTCGGCTTCTATTCCAAGCGCTTCGGCTTGGACCGCACCCCTGCCTGACGCCTTAACGGGAGACGATCGATCATGACCGACACCCCCATCGACTGGACCGGCGGATTGACGCCGGAGCAGGACCTGATGTTCCCCGCGCGGCCGGATGATCCGGACATGCGCGAAAGCGCCTCGATCTGGCTGTTCGAGGAGAACGGCGAATTCGGTTTTCCCCGTATCGGCATCGAGGCCGAGGCGGAGGCTTGGGAGGATCGGCGTTTCCAGGCCAATTTCGCCTTCCGCGATGGACGCATCCTCAACGACAACACTCGGGGAGCGGCCCCGTCCTCGATCGGACCGGACGGGCGGGCCACCGTGCTGGGCGCGGGGCCGCTGACTTTCCGCTGCATCGAACCCTTCCGCAAATGGACCGCCAGCTTCGACGGCGACGCGGTCGACAGCCATGTGGACCGCCAGATCGCGGTGACCGTCGATCCGAGCCAGCGCACCGCGCTCCGCTTCGAGGTCGAGATGACGATGGTCACCCCGGCCTGGGTGCAGGACAATTCACCAGCTCGCGTAGCCCAGATGTCCGAGGTCGAGGCGATCGAGGCGGCGAACATGGGGATCGGCTACCGCATCGAGCATCTGTTCCGCGCCGAGGGCTGGCTTGAGATCGATGGGCGGCGGCGCGACTTCAGGGCGACGGGCTCGCGCATCCACCGGCAGAGCGTGCGTCCGCTGGCCGGGTTTCGAGGGCACTGCTGGCAGTCGGCCGTGTTCCCCGACGGGCGAGCCTTCGGCTACATCGCCTACCCGCCGCGCGAGGACGGGTCCGACGCCTATAACGAGGGTTACCTCTATATCGACGGGCGGATGATCCCGGCGCGGGCCGTCAAGGCGCCGTGGCTGCGCCGGGCGATCGCCAGCGGCGACGACGTGAGCGTCGAGCTGGAGTCCGAGCTGGGGATCACGCGGATCGCGGGGGTCACCACGCTGTCGACCTTCCGCATCGGCAATCCCGACATGAGCGGCTTCAACCTGCAGCAGACCGGCGCGCGATACAGCTGGGACGGCCAAACCGCCTATGGGATGCTGGAGCGATCCTCCGCCCAGACGTTGACGCGCGCATGAGCTCGGAACAGGTCATCGCCGTCATCGGCGGCACGGGAAAGCTGGGGGCGGCCATCGCTGGGCGGCTGGCCGCGGCGGGACGCACCGTGGTGATCGGTTCGCGCTCGGCGGACGCCGCCATCGCGGTGGCGGGCGAGATCGGATCGGGCGTGCGCGGGGCCAGCAACGCGGAAGCGGCGCGGCTAGGCGACATCGTCATCGTCACCGTGCCTTTCGCGGCCCAGGAAGCGACCTTGGCCGACATCGCGCCTCACGTCGCGGGCAAGATCGTGGTCGACACCACCGTCCCGCTGGTCCCGCCCAAGGTTATGCGCGTGCAATTGCCGCCGGAGGGCAGCGCGGCGGTGCGCGCCCAGGCGCTGCTGGGCGAGGGCGTGATCGTCGTCTCGGCCTTCCACAACGTCGCCGCCCACAAGCTGGCCAAGATCGGACAGGACGTCGATTGCGACGTCCTGGTGTTCGGCGACGACAAGGTCGCGCGGAGCCGCGTCGTGGTCCTGGCCGGCGACATGGGCCTGCGTGGTGTTCATGGTGGCGCGCTGGCCAATTCGGCGGCGGCGGAAGCCCTGACCTCGGTGCTGATCTTCGTCAACAAGACCTACCGGGTCGACGGCGCCGGGATCAGGATCACGGGCCAGCTGGTCGAAACGGACACCTGAACGCGTGATCGAGCTTCATCCCATCACTGACATCGGCGAGGTCCGGCCAGGCGACGACCTGGCTGGTCTGCTGGCGCATGCGCTCGCCGGGTTCACCTGCCGGACCGACGACATTCTGGTGGTGACGCAAAAGGTTGTCTCCAAGTCCGAGGGACGCTTCATCGACCTGGACCAAGTGACGCCCGGCCCGCGCGCGCTCGATCTGGCGGCGCTGACCCAGAAGGATCCGCGTCTGGTCGAGTTGGTGCTCTCCGAATCCGAGGACGTCGTCCGCGCCGTTCCCCACGTGCTGATCACCCGACACCGCACGGGCCATGTGATGGCCAATGCGGGGATCGACCGCTCCAACCTCGGTCCGGGCGACGGCGAGCGCGCGTTGCTGTTGCCGGTGGATAGCGACGCGTCCGCCGAGCGCCTGCGCGTCGCCCTGGCCGCCTTGCTGCCCGCCGCGCCGGGGATCGTCATCTCCGACAGCTTCGGCCGGCCCTGGCGCACTGGCGTGATCAATGTCGCCTTGGGAGTCAGCGGGCTGCCGGCCTTGATCGACCGGCGCGGCGAGATCGATCGCGACGGACGGACGCTGGAAGTTACCCAGGTGGCCCTCGGCGACCTGGCCGCCAGCGCCGCCGGGTTGCTGATGGGCGAAGGCGCGGAGGGTGTGCCCGCTGTCCTGATCCGTGGGCTTTCGTTGGCGGGTGAGACCAACCCCGCCTCCGCCTTGGTGCGGCCGGCCCAACAGGATCTGTTTCGATGAGCGGTCGCGTCGTCGTGCTGACCGGCGGCGTCGGCGGCGCCAAGCTGGTGTTGGGCCTGTGCCATGTCCTGCCCCCAGAGCAGGTGACGGCCATCGTCAACACCGGCGACGACTTCGCCCATCTGGGCCTAGCCATCTCGCCCGATATCGACACGCTGCTCTACACCCTGGCGGGCAAGGCCAACGCCGCTCTGGGCTGGGGGCGCGAGGGCGAGACCTGGTCATTCATGGAAGCGCTGAGATCGCTCGGCGGCGAGGACTGGTTCCTGCTGGGCGACGGCGACCTGGCGCTGCACGTGTTGCGCACCCAGCGGTTGCGGGCCGGAGAGCCGCTGTCGGCCATCGTCACCGACTTCGCCCGCGCCTGGGGCATAGGCGCGCGAATCCTGCCGATGACCGACGACCGGGTGGCGACGCAGCTTCAGACCGACGAAGGTCTGCTGGATTTCCAGGACTATTTCGTGCGCCGCCGGTGCGAACCGAAGGTCGAGGCGATCCGCTTCACCGGAGCGAAAGCCGCCGCGCCGGCGCCGGGAGTGATCGAGGCGATCCGCGATCCCAATTGCCGCGCAATTTTGATCGCGCCGTCCAACCCCTATCTCAGCGTCGATCCGATCCTCGCGGTTCCGGGCATCCGCGAGGCGCTGGCCGAGGCCTCCGCGCCCGTGGTGGCCGTCTCGCCGCTGATCGGGGGCAAGGCCGTGAAGGGGCCGACGGCCAAGTTGATGAGCGAACTGGGCATTTGTCCTGACGCGGCGAGCATCGCCGAGCACTATGCGGGCTGGCTCGACGCCTTGCTGGTCGACTCCCAGGATCCGCCCGTGACGCTGCCGATCGCCCAGGCTCGCGCCGATACGCTGATGACCTCGCTGGAGGACCGCATCCGGGTGGCCCGCGCGGCGCTCGATCTGGCTGGCAGGCTGGGCGCATGAGCTGGCGCGCCATCATTCCGCTCAAGGGCGCCGGCGCGCGCAAGACCCGGCTGGTGGCCCGGTTGTCGGCGATGGAACGCGACCAGCTCTGCCTGGAAATGTTCGCCCATGTGGCCGGGACGCTGATGGCGTGCCCTCGGATCGGTGGGGTCTGCGTCCTCGCGCCCGTGCGGCCCGACGGCTGGGCCGGGGCTTGGCTGCGAGACGAGGGACAAGGCTTGAACACTGAACTGACCAGGGCCCGCGCCCGGCTCGGCGCCGCGCGGATACTGGTGATTCATGCCGACCTGCCCTGGCTGGCGAGCAAGGACGTCGCCGCCCTGGTCGAGGCGGCGGAGGCCAGCGGCGCCGCTCTGGCCCCGGATCGTCACGATGTCGGCACCAATGCGATCGGCCTGCGAGACGGCGCGGGGTTCGACTTTCGCTTCGGCCCGGACAGTCTGAGGCAGCACAGGGCGCAACTGCCGGACGGCGCGATCGTCCGTCGCGACGGGCTGGCGCTGGATATCGACACGCCGGAGGACTTCGAACCGCTGGCGCTTGAGCCTAGGGCGCGCGTCCGCCTACCGGCATGAGATCAGCCGCGCGCGGAACTGGCGGGGCGACTCGCCGGTGGCCCGCGTGAAGGCGGACGAAAAGTTGGCGGGCGCGTTGAAGCCCAGCGCCTGGGCGATCTGCTTGACCGGCGCATCGGTGGTCAACAGGCGCTTGGCGTGGTCGATGCGGCTGCGGACGATGTCGTCGCCGATCGAGCGCCGGCGGCTGGCGCGATAGCCGCGCGTCATCTGGCGGACCGACAGATCGCACAGGCCCGCCAGTTCATCCAGGCTGGGGGCCGTGCTGTCGTCGGCCAGGCGCTCATCGATCCGCCGCAGCCGCCAGGGGGCCAGACCCCCGCCCGGCGGCGCCTTGTCGATCGTGCTGCAATGACGCGCCAGGTCGACGGCGGTTTGCATGGCCAGCAACTCGCACAGGGTTTCGCTAGCGAAGCCCGGCTCGCGTATCTCGTCGTGCAGACGCATCAGCGAGGCCTTGATCGGCGCGCTGTTGATGTCGAGGTGGCCTTCAAGGCTATGGCCGCTCCATTCCAGATCCCCGTCCAACAGGCGATTCAGCGCGCTCGGCTCGAACTCGCAGATGATGGAGAGCTGGTTGCTGAACTGGCCCCTGGCCCGAAGCGACTCGCCCGGCGGGACCATGAACATCTCGCCCAGCGGCTCGAAGCGATGCGGGCCCCAACGTTTGGAAAAGCAGACACCGCCGCTCGTTCGCCGCGGCAGAAGCGCCAGGTCCAGACGATAACCGCCCGGTGTTCCGGCCACGTCGACCGGCTGATCGGAGCGATAGCGGATCGTGCGCACACGCGCCATGGAGAGGTCGAGGTCGCCCTGAATCCGTGCGAAGGGACTCTCGTCCGATGCCTTGGCCAATCGCCATCTCCCTAACGGCGCGGAGGCTTTCGTTTCTCGATCGCCATTCTCGCAACTCGCGCGGACGTCATTGGGCGCGCCTGCTCTCATTCAACCCTGTCAGCCTAGTCCCGTTTCTCGATCAGAGTCGATCAACAGGCGACTTCCAGCGGAAAACATCGCGGACAGGGGGCGGGCCCAACCGGTCCGCTCTCCTGCGATGGGTCAGGCGCGGCAGGGCCGGGTCCAGATCGTCAGCTTTGGCTAGGCCGGTGACTGACCATCACCGCCACGGCGGCGAAGGACAAGCCGGGGCTCCTGACCCGGCTCGCCAAGAGCTTGAAGCCTAGATCGGCTGGCGGGCCTCTTGCGCCAGTCGGTCGGCCTGGCGATCCAGGTCGTCGGCCTGGGACGGCAGGCGGCTCGCCAGATCGCGCAGTTCGGCGTCGGTGACGACATTGCCGCGCGCGTGGTTGTCGGCGATCTGCTGGGCGCGGTAGGCGGGGTCGCGCAGGCGGACGGCTTCGGCGCGCATCTCCTGGGCGCCGTGGCGCATCTGATCGGCGCCCCTCGCCATGTCCGCGCGAGCCTGGACCATGTGTCGCCCGGCCTCGGCCTTGGCGCGGGCGCGTTCGCCGATCTGGCGAGCCCGTTCGCCTTCGACCCTGGCTTGGCCGGCTTGGACCCGGGCCTGATCCGCGGCTCGGCGGGCAACGTCGGCTTGGGCGAGTTGTTGATCGGCTTGACGCCGCGCCTGGTCGGCCAGGAGGCGGCTCGCGTCGGCATCGCGTCGGGCCTGATCGGCTTGGGCCCTGGCTTCGGCGGCGCGGGCGCGGGC